>Ga0180007_10000830_pt1 | contig 46628 bp, 63 predicted proteins | sample MM_PC_MetaG_FD_121122 | JGI IMG/M metagenome (GOLD analysis project Ga0180007, IMG submission 121122) | Groundwater microbial communities from the Aspo Hard Rock Laboratory (HRL) deep subsurface site, Sweden - MM_PC_MetaG | ecosystem: Environmental > Aquatic > Deep subsurface > Groundwater... | reverse complement strand
TTCCGCTCATCCGCGCCCCTGAAACCCCGTCCGACCGGCCTATATAGATATATATATATATATCTAGTTAAAACTAGTTATACCCTGTTCAGCCTTTGTATGTATCTAAGAAGGCTTACCTAGGTATATACCTAGATAGGCCTACATAGATATACCTAGATATATATATATAAGCCTATCTAGTTCTACAGATATACCTATTCCCCCTTGATATATATATATATAACGGGGGGTGTGGGGGGTGAAGATGACAACATCGGGGGGGGTCGGGGGTGATCGGCGGACGACGGCTTTATGAGGGGGCGACCAGTCAGGCCAGCCAAGGCGGGCGGTCAAGTGAGGTGAATCACTATGAGAAACTGTGTCATCAAGGTGGAAGGGGACAAGATGACGATCAGCGTTGACTTGTCCAAGAACCTGGGGCGGTCCAAGAGCGGGAAGAGCCTGTTGATCGCCAGCACGGACGGGGCGGTCAAGGCGGACACCAAGGCCGGGAGCGTGTCGATCGGCCTGAACGTGTACACCACGGACAAGGGCGCGTCGGTCGGGGCCTGACCGCCCAGGGGCGGGGCGGGGGCGGTCCCTCGCCCTTTTTTTTGCTTGGGGCGGGCCTTGCGCCCTGTCATCCGCTCGGGATCAGGGGCGGCGGACGGTAGCATTACAAGGGGACGAGAGGTGAAAACATCATGAGCAGGTTTTACGCAAGTATCCACGGGAACAGGGGCGAAGGGACGCGCCAAGGGTCGGAGAGGAGCGGCATCCATGGCCACGTCCGCGGATGGAACATCGGGGCGCGGGTCCGGTGCTTTGTGGGGACGGACGGGACGGATCGCGTCAGCGTGTCGATCACGGGCGGAAGCAACGGGAGCGGCAAGGAACGGTATCTCGGCACGTTCGCGCGGACCAAGGGCGGGCGCATGGTGCGGCTGGACGGTCCGGAGCGTGGGCGCAAGGTCCGGAAGGTCGAGGCCGTGGCGGAAGGGGTGTGACCGTGGACACTTACACCATGGCGGACGCCCTGATCGGTCTGGCACAAGAACAGCACGACTTGGCCGATGCGCTCAGGGGGTCAACGGACGAGAACGACCAGGAAATATACGCCCTATTGACCCTTCGTGCCGATGCGCTTGATCAAGTCATTGAAGAGACGGGGCTTGACAGGGTGGAAGAGGCTGATCATGTATGACCCTGAGTATGACGACCAGGTGGAATACTTGATTGACGGGGTGGGGTTCGCGGACCCGGGCGGGCGGTCCGCCTTGAGGCGGGCCACGCGGCGCAACCCGCGGTCCTTCCCTTGCCCGACATGCGGGGAGCCTAACAGCCTCACCCGGATTGACGTGATGCGGCACTATCAATGCGACATCTGCGCTGACCGGGCGGAAGGGCGGCTGGACTAGGCCATGAACACACAAGCGATTGTCCAGATCAGGCGGGATCCGTTCGCCCGGGGGTCACTCATGCGGATATATGCCGAGGGGCCGTGCCGCTGGTGCGGTCGACCTGGGCGGTTTGCCTGCGGCTGGGAAGAGGATCAGAGGCCCGGGCGTGTCCACTTTGAGGGGCCTTTCTGTTCCCTGTCCTGCTATATCACCTATCATGGGGGATGACATGACCAGAGAATATATGGCGGTTGATCAGCACGGCCAGACCTACCATGCGCTTGGGCCTCACCCCAGGAAATCGTTGATGGTTCTCGCGGGGCGCAAGCGGGCGGCAAAGATGTACGTTGACGGGAAGGACGGGAAGGCCTACCACGTGGGCTATGTGATAGGCCGTCTTTGGTTCACCCTCTACCGCGTCACGCCCGTTAGGAAACCGGCATGACAGACTTTGTCCGGTGCTATAACTGCGGGTTGATCGCGGCTCCGCTTGACGCGCTGGGCGGGCTGTGCCCGTCATGCCAGGGCGTGCCCGAGGTGCGCGGTCAATCCCAAGAAGACTACTGCCGGGGGTGTGCCCATGAAGAGGCGGGCGGGTGTAACGTGATTCTCAAGGACGGGGAAGTGTGCGGCGACAGGATCGAACCCGACCCCCCGGATCATGACGACTCCGACGCCATCTGCCCGTGTGACAACCCCGATTGTTCAAGACCCTGGGGCCACCTGCCGGACGAGGACCAAGGCCCGCTGTTCAGCGGTGTCCTTGAAACAGCGGTTGGGCCTATTTATTCGTTCCCGCCAGGGACAGGATCATACGCCGAGCGCAAGGCCAAGCGCATGAGGGAGGCCAAGCGCATGAGAGAGGCCAAGCCATGAAACCCAAGACAAAGAAAGAAGCCCGGAAGGTGCGGAGATCTCAGCGGGAAGCAAAGGAAAGAATACGCCACGCCGCGCCTGATTTGCTTGTGGCCCTGCTTGACCTCACAGCACTTTACGCGGCCACGCCAGGGCATGACCCCTGTTTTGTCAAGAAAGGGCAAGCCGCCATCGCCAAGGCGCTGAGGGGCCGAGCGGACGCCAGCGTTATGAATCAAGGCGGAGGTGAAAAATGGAATTGAGCAAGCGGCAGATCAGAGAGTTGGTTCTGTCCAAGGGGATGAGCCGGGACAATTTCCAATCGGCCTTCTACTCCGACCGGGAAGAGTACATGGTCCACGTGTTCACGGAAAAAAGGGACGACAAAAATCATGTTCGCATCACCGTCATGGACAGGAACACCGGCCAGACCGTGGCCCAGATCAACGAGGTGGGGAAGATCGAGAACCTTAAACCTCTGGACTATTTCGTGGCCTCAGAGATGGGACACGTCCGCCTCTACAAGTACCGGAACGACAATCCGGCGGGAGCGTGAGCGTGGCCTTGGTGATTTACAAAATCGCGCTGTTTTTCCTCATCCTCGGTGTGATAGGATGGGCGTTCAGCAAGGCGTCAAGGTTCATGGCCAAGCATGACGCCGACATCAAGGGAAAGGAGAAAAACCCATGGCGGTAGAAGTACTGTATGCGATGCTGGCCATTCTGATCATGGCGGGGTGCTATGCCCTGGGACACAAGTTCGGCATGCGCCGGGGGAAAGAGATCACCCTGGCCGTTCAAGCAGAGATGCGCCGGCGAGAGGCAGAGATGTTCTGTGCCGTGGATGAATACGTCCCGTCTCTCGAGGAAATCTTAGGGCGGGAACATGCCGTACGACAAGACTAGAACGGGCGGCAAGAAGTTCCGCGAACTAGAGAAGATCGGCGCTCTCTGGATGAAAACATCTGCCGCAGAGGGAAAGAAATATCAGAGCGGGGTTGTAGGCCTGTCACACAGCGATGACGACATTGTTCTCCACAAAGGCGACAAGATATTGATCTACGCCAATAAGCACCGGGCCAACGAGAACTCCCCCTGGTACTACCTGTTCAGGGAGAAGCCAGATGAGCCGGAAGAAGAGGAAGAGATGCCCCTTGGCGCCCAGGAAGACGACGCGCCCAGCGACGAGGAAGAGCCGAAAAAAGATGACGATGACATCCAGTTCTAGCGGACGCTAGCGTTATAATTCTACGAGAGGTGAAATATGAGCGAAAAGAAAAACGCGGAGATGGTCGTCAGGAAACCGGATGCGATCATCTCGCCCATTCCGGACGCGAAAAACGTCCGCCTCTTGGCCACGGACCTGTTCAACTCCAGACTCTTCCGCGGGGTCGAGTCCATCCCCCACGCCATCGCCGCCATCCAATGCGGGGCGGAGTTGGGGATCCCCCCCGTGTCGGCCCTGAACCAGATCAAGATCATTAAGGGGCAGATGACGCTATCGGCGCGGCTGCTCCTAGCCCTGGCCGTGACAAAGGCTGGCGTGACGTGGAGGGCCGTTGAGTCCACCGACAAACGGTGCGAGATCGTGTTCTCGCGCCCGGGCTGGCAGGACGCGACAAGTATCTTCACGATTGAGGAGGCAAGGTTGGCCGGCCTCGTCAAGGACGACAGCGGGTGGCAGAAGTTCCCCGTCGACATGCTCTTTGCCCGCTGCTCCTCGCGCGGAGTGCGGAGGATTGCCCCGGACGCGACCATGGGGCTGTACGCGACCGAAGAGATCCAAGACGCCGACATCATCGAGGTCCAGGCAGAGGTCCAAGGTGCCGATGACATCTTCCCCCCGGCTGGCCCGGTCGAGCATCCGAAAGAGGCGCCGGCCAAGAAAGAGCCGGAGCCGGAGAAGCCGAAGGCTAAGGAGCCTGACCCGGGAGACGAGATCGCGGCCATGGCCGAGAGCGCCGAGGACGTTGAGGCCATGGAGGGCAAGGACGAAGAACTGGAAAAGGCCATCCAGAAGATCAAGGACCGGGTCCAGGCCGCGGGCGTAGACCTGACGGCCTTCAAGGAGTGGCTGTTCTCGTACCAGAACAAACTCCGACCGGTCAGGGCGATCCTGGGAAAGATCGGGAAGTCCTACCGCTTCCACCTGGGCAAGAAGAAAGACACCCTCCAACTCGCGGATAAGATCGACGACGCCATCACGACCTTCCGTACGGGCAGGACGAGTACGGGGAAGGAGGTCAAGTGAGAATCGCCGCCGACGGGAAGCCGTTCGACATCGATGGGGTGGGAGATGCCGGGATCGGTGATGTCGAGATCATTCAGTTCCTCAGACCGAACGCGAGGCGCCGCCGCATGTTGGCAGAGGTGGGCGAGGATCTAGCCAAGTCCGCGCAGGATCTCATCCTGTCAGCGGAGGATTTGGGGAACGGAACCGTGGCCGTCTACGTTAGGGCCAAGGGAGAAGATCCAGAAAAGGAACATTTCGAGATCGCGCAGAATGGTCCTGGCCCGGATAACCCGACCGCTGTTCTTCAGCGGATGATCAGAAAATACGCTGACGCAAAGAGGAGACCATGAAACTGACAAGAAACCCAAGGGGCTGGTATGACATCGACGAAGTGCCGATGATCTCATCCACGACCGTCCTTAAAAAGTTGGAGAAGGAAGGCCTCCATCCGTGGATCGCCGCCACGACAGCGGAGCAGATCCGAGACTTCATCCTCCAGCCGATCATCCGCGGCGAGATGACCCCCGAGCAGTTGGGCGAGATGGACCTCGACGCCCTCATGAAAGAGGCCAAGCAAGCCCACCAGCGGGCCAAGAAAGAGGCCGGGGACATGGGGTCGCTGATCCACAAGGTCATCGAGGAATACTACGCCGGGGGCAAGCAGGACAGGGATCTCCTCGATGCGTACACGAAGAAGATGCCTGACCTGACGGCCCCTATCCTGGCGTTCATTGGGTGGGAAGACCTGTACAAGATCAAGCCCATCCGGTCGGAGCAGACGGTGTTCTCTTTCACGAACAAGTTCGCCGGCACGTTGGACCTAGAGTGCATGGCTGAACTCCCTGGGGCCGATGTCGGGCCGCTCCATATCGTCACAGACTTCAAGTCCTCAAACGGGATCTACGATGAGCATGTCCTTCAGATCGCGTCCTACGTGTTCGCGGCAGAGGAGATGCTGGGCGAAGATTTCGATGGCGGCATGATCGTCCGCCTGGACAAGGTCACGGGGATCTCAGAGCCGCACTTCTACCCCCGGTCGGACCTCGTCCTTCCGTACAAGGCGTTCCTGGCCGTCAAGTCCTACGTGGACCACGAACGGGCGTGGAAGGAAGAGGTCAAGAAGGCCAAGGCAGCGGCCAAAGCAGAGGCAAAGAAATGATCGGATCTAGAATCGTTGATCTGGACGACCTGTTTGCTTTAGCCCAAAGCCACCGATCAGTCGTGGTCCCAAAACTTTCCGTATGGAAGAAGCCGCGGCCGGCCGCTTTCATGATGAATTTGACCGGCCAAGTGCTTCTCGAACTCATAACAGCCGGGATGTACGAGTACAAGAAAGAACCGAAGCAGGGGGTCCGTTGAGCGCCAATTTTTTAGTTTTCACCTCATTATCGCGAATCTCTGGTTCCCCACCGGAGATGGCCGTATTCCCCTGCGGCCCCGCTAAATGCCAGCGGGCCTCCTGCTTCTTTTATCCGGAGTAGATCATGCCGAAACACATGTTCTCGAAATACTTCCGCTTGTGGGCCGAGGACTGTCTGGGCATGCCCGATACGGACGGGTTCAACATCGTCAAGAACCTGACCGCAGAGGAACGGTGGTGCTACATGGGCCTCCTGGCCATGTGTGCGAACCGGAACCTCCAGCCGCTCGTCTGTATCAGCGCCCTGGTTGGCTACACAGACACCCAAATCGCGGACACCCTGGGCGTGACTGTCACAAACGTGAAGCGGACGAAAGAGAAACTGATCGCCGGCAGGAAGATCGATGTCGACAGTTCCGGCGTGATCCAGATCCTCGATTGGCCGAGACATGCCGGGAAGTATTTCATCAACCGGAGATACCTGAGCGGGGAGGCCCGCATTTGGTCCCTAGAAGAGGAACTGAAGCGGAAGGAACTCGAGAAAAAGAAGCGGGAGATCTTCCTCGGTGTCATCAAGTTCCTGAATCTCCGGACGGAGATGAACTTTAGAGCGACCTGCGAGGCGTCATTCAAGCACGTGAGCGCCAGGATCACCGAGGGCGCCACGCTGGATGATTTCAAGCACGTGATCGAGGTCAAGGCCCAACAATGGCTGCACAACCCCGACTACGAAAAGTTCCTCCGGCCGGCTACGCTCTTCAACAGCGAAAAGTTCTGGGGCTATCGACAGGAGCGGATTGTCGCACGCCGCATGCCCGCGGGGATGGCGCCGCCATCGATCGGGTGGCTCCCACAAGAGGAGGCCAAGTACGGGAAGATGGTCGCCGACGAGTACGAGGCCAAGAAGAAAGCATACATGAAGAAAGAGGGGATCACAGACGAGGAGAAAATCGATTGGTTCAAGATCCCCACGCTCGATGAGTATAGACGCCTACGGATCAAGCAACTAAGGGCAAGTAAGGAATATTCCCTGTGACCAAAAAAGAAAGGAGGATAAAATGAGCAAAATAATCTGCGTTAAATGTGAAGTAGAATTTAGGCCCGAAGAGAACGGCGTTCACGTCCATGAACTCATGCGCGCGGATACCGCTATTTACAAAATTTGGGACGCCGACCTTTGGAAGTGTCCCCGTTGCGGGATACTAATCGTAGCCGGATTCGGGCAAAAACCTTTCGCCGAACACTTCGAGGAGGACCAGATGCGGGCGGTTCTCGACTCCGAAAAAACGCATCACACGACAGTCTTTCTTGACAGGGAGTTGCCTTGAGCAAGCACGACCCAGCGTACATCGATAAGTTCCAGCCTCGCACGTTCGAGCGGAGCGAGTGCTGCAAGGCCCCGATCGAATGGGGAGAAACCAGGGCCGGGAGAACATCGCCGCCCGAACCGGTTCCCCTCTGCTCAAGTTGCGGGGCCAAGTGCGACAGGATGGAGATCCCCGAGGATGAAGAGGAGGGAAGATGAGCGTGCTACTGAAGGAATGGGTCATACAATGGGGGGAGCATAGGATCCCTATCACAGCCGACATGGTCGCGGACGCGCTCCAGAAAGCGGTCAGCATCATGATCAAGGAGTACACGAAGGCCAACCGGGTCATCATCGAGGATCCCCGCATGCGGGCGGAGTGGGAACAGGCCGCGATGATCGTGGATCTCGCGCGGCACAATTTCCTGGCCCTGGACTCCATGGAGAAGCGGGGCATGATCCGAGCGAAGATCCCGGGGAAGGACAAGGTAAAGCCAAATTGACTCGAAAGGAAGGAGGAGGGGAGTGACTATTTATCTTATTCCATTTCGTGTTCCGCAGCTTTTCTATGCGTGGTCAGATTGGCTCAATAACAATCCGACGACAACGAACAAAGGAGTCCCCGATGACCAAGTCCAGCGAGCTTGATACGGCGATTGAGCTACTAGAGTGGCACATGTCTGAATACGCGGATGACAAGGATTGGATTGGGTGGAGAGATGCCGTCACCGCACTCAAGGACTACGAGAAGGTCAAGGCGGAAGAAGAAAAGTGGCGGGATGAATGGGGGAAACAATTGCGAAGGGGCGACAGGCTTGCCGACGCTTGGGTTGGACTGAAACTTCAATGCGAGAAAGCCGAGGCCGAACTCGCCGCACTCAAGGCGGAGATGGAAAAAGATGAGGCGTTCTACGCCAAGATGGAGCGCATAAAGTTCAAGGAAGACTCAGCCGAAGCCGCCCTTGCCTGTCAGTCTACCCCACAAACCGACCCGAAGGCCGGGGACGTGGGGCAAGAGGGAGAGAATTGAGCAAGCCGATTCAAATCGGACCCTGGAAACTCTGGCCCGGCAGAAAGGTCCGGGTGTTTTCTGCCATACGCCAGCGGGACATGGGCGTCTGGTCCTTCATCCGCATAGTGTCAAATGACGAGTGCGCCATTGACACGCCGGAGTTTAGACAGGGCAAAAAAATCATCCGTGGCTGGTCGTGCTGGTGGATTCCAGAGTCAGAACACCAGGGCCTTCTGCGAGAGCGGAACCATCGAGCCGCCGAGAAGCAGGCGAAGGAGCCGAAATGAAACGCACGGCCCCCATGATGCCTTCTAAAACCTGCAACTGGCACACGCCCAAGGCCCTCTATGAGGACTTGGATTCTGAGTTCCACTTCACAGACGACCCCTGTCCCGAAGGCGGAATGTTCGGCCTGGACCGAACATGGGGCCTGAGCGTTTTCTGCAACCCGCCCTATGGCCGAGGGGTCGACCGCTGGATCTCAAAAGGGATCGCTGAGGCCCGGAGCGGGTCAATCGTCGTGGTCTTCTTGCTCCCCGCCCGGACAGATACGCGCTGGTTCCATGACCTCATCCTGCCGAACGCCTCGGACATCCGCTTCCTGCAAGGCCGCCAGCAATTCACGAAGAACGGAGTGCCGGGCCGATGTCCTTTCCCCTCGATGATCGTGATCTTCCGAGGAGACAAATCATGAACCGCACGAAGATCGAGTGGGCCGACTACCACCGAGGATATTTAGCCGGGATGACAGATGGCGACGGGACGTTCAAGATGCCCGTTCCCGGGAGGCGGTATCGTCATAGTCAATGGTATTGGCGGGTCGCGCTGAGAGATGAATATATTTTGAGGCGATTGCGGCAAGTTCTCCGGAGGCTCGGGATTCGGATTCCCATAAGAGAGTTCTCTGTGCCGGGAATGGTCAAACTCGAAACGCGAAGAGCGGCCCTTCTGAAAAAGATATACGACGCCATCTATTCCAAACCGATAACACTATCCTACGAACTCGGCTATTTGGCCGGGATCTTCGATGCCGAAGGAAATTGGCATAAGAGCAATCTCCGCATTTATAACTCAAAAGAAAGCATCCGGAAGCGGGTCGTGATCTATGGCTATGATCTGGGATTCACCTTCTCCATCGAAGATTATCCGTCCGAAAAGGCGAATGGAGCGAGGCTGGTCGGCGACCGCTATGAGGCAATCAGATTTATAGCTTCTATTCGATCCGCCAAGTCCAAGAAATATCTCAAGGAGACGGGCCGATGAATAAATCAAAAATAGAGTGGTGCAATTTTTCGTGGAACCCGGTCAAAGGATTATGTCCCGAAGACTGCAAGACCCCGGACGGCAAAAGCTACTGCTACGCCAGGGCGATGTATCGTCGGTTCGGGTGGGATGAGAAAATCAGTTATGACTACGCCCCACTCGAGGCCTATGGAAAAATCAAAAGCGGTTCCCGAGTCTTCGTCTGCTCGACCTTTGAGTTATTCAACGAACGAGTCGATCACTTCCGCCCTTCGATTTTCTCGACTATCGAATCTCGCCCCGACCTGACCTTCATCATCCTGACCAAGCGGCCCGAGAGGATCGACCGCCCCATGCCGGATAATGTCTGGCTTGGGGTGAGTTGCGACGGGTCTGACTGGGAAAGGGACGACGCGAGAATAGAGGCCCTTGAGCAGATGACCACGGCTAAGGTTAAGTTTATTTCCTACGAGCCACTACTTGGTTCGCCTCGATATTGGGGCCACTGGACGGATGACCGGATTGGCGGGGTGCAGTGGATTATCGCGGGGAAATTAACGGGGAGGCGACCGAAGGACATCGGATGCTTCAAATCATACAACGATATGGTGCGGGGCCACATCGAAACCCTCATCGTCCTAGCCCGCCGCGACAAAATCCCGCTTTTCCTCAAGGACAACCTCAAGGACATCTGGGGCGGGCCGCTGATTCAGGAATATCCGAAATGACAATTTTAGAAGCACTTGAGATCATCAGGGACGAACTCTTTGGCCTTGGCCAGATGAGCCACACGTATCTCGAAAGAGTTGACGCGATGAAGATCGTCCAGCCCATCCTCGAAGCCGCGGCGAAGATCACGCCGTTCGACCTGGCCACGGAGGATTGGCCCTCAGGTGAATTACATGACGCCATCGATGTGGCGAAGGAGAAGCCATGATTGACGCCAAGCGAATCGCATGGTTGAAGGACAAGTTGCAAAGTTGGCCCAAGACGATGGCCTTCACGTCCGAGGACGCCGCTGACCTTGTCGCCCTGCTCAATGAAAAGGCGGACGAACAGGCCGAGCCGGAGACACCCGAGCGGACATCGGGGCCGAGAGAGCGGCTGCGACAGATTCACAGCGCATTGGACGTTGCGCTTGGAGACACGGACCCGAGTTTCCCCGAGGATATTACAGACGACGAGATTCGAGACCAAGACCCGCTGTTCTGGGCAACGAAAGAATTAGCTGGCCTCATCGAATCCTCGCCAAATGGCGATAAGTCCAGCGGGGAACGGCCCTGCGCAACCGTGCCGAAACTTTCAATAACACACGGGGACGATGGCTATTGGCTTTGTATTGATTCCCCAAGCGGCAAACACGCGGGCATACACATAGAAAAGCGGCCGGAGATGACGATAGTCAACGCCGTTCTTGCTGAGGTGGCGATTGAGTTGGCGGGCGGGGAACAGGCCGAGCCGGAGAAGCCCGCCCCGCCAGCCAAGCCGTTCCCCGACGCCGAATCGTTGGAGACGCTGAAAGAAACCGGCGTCTACTTCGCCCCGCTCACGCCGGGAGAGGAGGCGCTGACGCCGAAGGGGAAGAAACTGTGCAAAGACCTCGACCGTATCATCGACATCTTAGAGGAACCTGACGCCGCTTTCCCCGCCGCGAAGGTAGAGACCGCCTTTGATTATCTTATGCTCCCACACCAGCCTGCCCCGACCACGGAGGAACGGCGGGAGATGGTGGTATGGCTTGATGCTATTGTCGGCGATTACTACGAAACCCTCGAAATGGGTGAGTCACAAAAGCGGCACTATGACCGTATCCGCGCCCTCATCCTCTCCCCGCCGGAACCCGTCAAGGTGACGAGGGAGTGGGTGATTAAGTTTATTCGCTCTAGGTTCTTCAATCAATGCGAGATGCTCCGCGAGAAGGGCATCGTCGTGGAGGAGGAGGTAAGATGAAAAATTCATTCTGTGACAAGGACTATTGGGCTGTCGTTGCAGACGACAATGACATGGCTTGGAACATTCGCCGGACCAGAACAGAGGTCATCAAGGCTTTCTGTGGACCTGAGGAGGGGTATCAAGAACGCTGGAGGCGAGTAAGGCGGTGGTCCACGAATCCCCGTATTGTCCGAGTGACCGTAAGTTGGAGGCCCCGATGACCAAGCCAAGCGAGTTTGACGCGGCGATACGTATTCTGCGGAAATATATTGGCGGTGACCCCGACGGCCTGAACAGGGAACTAATGGCCGCCATCGCCGCGCTCAAGGACTACGAGAAGGTCAAGGAAAACCTAGATAAAGCAGAGACAGCTTTCGATATCGTAGCATCGGATTTACAGCGAAGAGAAGCAGAGCTAGAAGAACTAAAAGATGACCTACTCGACGCTCAGGGTGACGCCGCGAGTAGTGCGGTACAAGCTGATTCATTCGCCAAGATAGCCAACGAGAAGGAGGCCAAGCTGGAGAAGTTCCGGCCCCTAATCGAGGCGGCGGAAGGCGTATCGAAGCAGGATTTGGAGGACGACATTCGGTTTATGGACCAACCCGCCCTATTTGAATCTGTTGCCATCCTCCGCGCCGCCCTCAAGTGCCAGGAGCCGAAATGAAACGCATCGTCTTCGCACGATCGCTGGCCAGCGGAATCCTGGGCGTGATCCTCTTCCTCTTCCTGGTTGCAGTTGGAATCAACGTGTGCGACGATAGGTGCAGCAGAAACCTTGACGTGGACGAGATCTCCCCGGAGGACGGATTCCAGCAGGAGACCCCGCTACGAAAGGAGAGGTCCAATGCCCTGGTTCGAGATCGTGATGGGGTGGGCAGCCCTGATCTTGCTGATCATACTCTTTTTTGGGGGGGGGACAGATGACGGAAAAGACGAAGAAGAGGAAGTCATCCTCGAGGACCGGAAATCAGTATCAAGATTGGTGTGTCGAGATCCTAAAGGAGTGGTATCCCCGGGCGGTGATCCACAACCAGAAGGCGACATCCAAGTTCCTCCCGTATCTCGAGCGGTGGGTGAGCCAGAGGAACGATATCCTCGGGTGCATTGACATCGTCATCATCGACCACGACAACCTCCCTGGTTTCATCCAATGTACGTGTCACAAGTCGTTCGCGGAGAAGTTCAAGGAACTCGAGAAAGTCCCCTGGCCGCTGGACCACGTCGCAGTACAGGTCTGGATGAAGCGGGCGCCGGGGCGAACTGAGATCCGGTCGCTGGAGAAGGATCCCGTGGCCGGCCTGACGCTGAAGAAACTAGGTGAGATCAGGATGCGGAAATTCTATCCGGAGGCGGAAGGTGAGTGATGAGGAGCCTAAAAAATCATCAGGGCCAACGCTACCGCCCCTGCTACTACGATCCCACCGGTCTTCCAATTTGATAGTCTTTCAAGGCGCACCACCCTTTTATCCTGCAGATTCAATCTCAATTCCACTTTGGCCAACAGACCTTTTGCCGCTGTTACTTGGCCCAGATACTCGGTGGAGATTCGTACCTGTGCTTCATATTTCTCTGTTAAACTGAAAATGATCTTCTGGTCGTTCGCCCGCTGTTGCTTTAGGGTAAAATTTTCGACCTTCAGGCTGGCAATCGCCTCATCCTTGGCAGCGAAAGCCTCTCTCACCGTTGGGTTGGCATCAAGAACGGGCTGGATCTCAGCCGTGAGCGCGGCTGCCCGGGCCTCCGCTTCTGAGGTGTGAGCCGCGGCCGCGCCAAGTTCCGTCTCGAGGTTCGCGTTGACGAACATGAGGCTATCGATGTTCCCTTGGAGTTCTCCGATCGACACGAGTAAGGCATCGATCTTCTGGTTGGACATCCTTTCATGCTGCTCCAGGCCCTCCGTCATGATGACGATCTCCGTCCTGAGACTTTCGTTTTGTTGCCGAAGTTCAGCGGTCCTCCACCTCGAATAGAAGTGACCGCCTAAGGACGCGACCAAGATCCCGATGATGGCTCCGGTCAGGTACTTTTTCATGAGAGCGGATCTCCTGTCTTTCCGTTTGTGATCTCGACTCTCTTGGCCTCGAGGCCGATCTTGTTGTTGGCATTTCGTTTGAGCAGATAGCCGGAGAACGCGGCCGTCAGGCCCGTAAGAGCCACGGCGAAAATGCTCACCACCTTGTCAGAGCCAGCGGCGAGGAGAACGAGGCCAAAGAACGAGACGACGAAGAGGATCAGGGCTGCCCCCGAGTTGATAGAAACGCTGATTTTTAATTTCACTTTGCCTCCTTCACTTTCAGGTCCGCGTACGCCCGCCAGACCTTGTCGACATATTTCTGTTCATCGAGGACACCCACGTCGTCGGGGTTCTTGTAGGATCCTCCGTTGTATCGGGCTAGGGCGATGTCCATGGCCGACAGGTTTTCCCACTTGTACGGGATCTGGTCTGCCCACACCTTGTTGAGAAGCGCCCTGATCAGTTGAGCCTCGAGGAAGACGTTGGTCTCTGGGTCGTAGAGCCGTTCCGCGAACGCCTGGAAAGAGGAGTGGCCCATGGTCTGCCAATTCGGTGGCCTCATGCCCAGCGCCCAGGCCGTGGTGAAGAGGATCTGGGCCAGTCCGTATGATGCGCTGACGATCGACGGATCCTTGTCGGCCCAGAACACATCCTTGGCCTTGAGCCTCTTGAACAGCGCCGGTTCATAGCGGTACGCCCTGGGGTTCCAATGGGATTCGACTTGGACAATAGCCTTCAGGGTGAACGTGTGCCTCGGCCCGAAGCGGTTTTCCTTTCCGGCCCGTTGAAAGATGTCGTCATACTTCTTCGTGTCGATCGCCATGAGGTCTCCTAGTATCTGGTGCGTTTGGCCAGGAAGCCGTCCTTCTCGAGTTCTTCAACGAGTTTGCCAATGGCCTCCATCTCTTTCCCGATCGCTTCCATCCTCTTGTTCCGAGCCTTGGCTTTTTCATCGACTTGCCATTGAGGGGCGGTCGAGTTCTTCTTGAGCCACATATCGAAATCCGCTTTGGCGTCCGACTTCTGCTGCATGCGATCCTTGACGGCGCCGGCCATCAGAGCCATGGGGTCGACGTCCCACGTCCGGATCCCGGTGAAGAAATTCTTGATCTCCTCCGGAAGATGCCTGATCCGGCCGTAGCGATCGGGGTTCTGGTTGTAGGCGTCGATGATTGCCTTGATCTGCGGGCCGGTGAGGATCCCGGGGCGCACGTTCTCGCCCGGGCCAAGATGACCCTTGATGACCCCACTTAGGTCAGGGATGGGCATTGAAGCCGGCATGTAAAGGTAGGCGGCGACTGCCGACAATCTCTGGAAGAAGGTGTTGTACTCTGTCCCCCATTGAGGATCCCTGCCGGCGATGAGCATCGACCAGACGTCAAAGAGAGGGTGAGAGAAGAAGTCCGCGGCGTCCTTCATGCTGACGATGTCGCCCGTGGCCAGGGCTTTCCCGAATCGTTCGAACTCCCCGAACGGGTTGATGTAACTGAGGTCGAACACCTTCAGGGGTCCGTCCTTGTGCATACGGAAATAGACAAACGTGCCGTTCCTGCGATAGTCGGGATAGTACGACTCGAGTTGCCTGACCTTCTCGTCGTCGACGTCGAAGATCCGCTTGGAGACTTCCGACATGATGGACGGGAGAGCCAGGACTGTTGCTGCGGTGATCAGCCGGCCGAAGCCCCGCCCGCGAGTTCTGGGATTGCTTGCCTCTTGATATCCGCGTTCCGCTTGTTTCAGGATGATCGTCGCGGCGTTCCACCGGAAAGAGATGAACGGGCCAAGGAACGGCCAGCGGCGGAGGAAGTCCGCGATGAGCGGCAGTTTCCGGTAGTTCGGCAGCGCATCGTTGACTTCTGCCACGGACTCAACCGCGGACATCCCGCGATCGAGGTTATGGAGATGCGCCGCGACCCTGTACCAACTATCCTCGAAATTGTAGAACTCGCCCAACTTGTCGATCGGCAGGGAGACAGCGGCATCCCAGAGTTTTTCGTACCACTCGGGATCATCGAAATTCATAATTTTATCGTGCATCCTGGGGATCTCGGCACCGTAGAACTGCGTCTCCGTGACGCCATGCTTGATCATCTCGGCCCACTCCGCCCGGTGGGTCGTGGAGAGGCCCTTGATGATCTGAAAAGCCTTTCCGTAGTATTTCCAATTCAGAGGATTGAGCAGACTATTCCGCGCCAGGACGGAGAAGACGATGTTGCCTTCGAGGTTCCGCATGTGGGTCGGGTAGGATCCGATCGTCTTGGTCCACTTGAACGGGTTCATGACAAACTTCTGGATGACCTGTTCCATCTCCGACCGAGCGTAATCGATTTCCCGCTTTACGTACTGAAACAGTTCGGGGGCAACGAAGGCACCGCGGAGTTCGCCGTACGCATGATCGTCGGGGAGCCGCGAGTGGATCCACGATTCTGCCTTGTCCGCAGATGTCCGGATCTTCCTGGCCCGCTCCGGATCTTTTGTCCAGAGTCCGCCCGGGTTCCGCGGCGTGTTCTCCCCGTAGGAGTTGGCCAGCCAGGACAGGAACTTGGCGTTGTAGGCCATGGTAGCCTGTTTGGTGACTGTTTTCATGAGAAGCCAGGGAAGCCTTTCGATTTCGCCGGCAAACTCCCTCCAGGCCGGAGAGAGTTCTTTGCGATGGATGTAACTTTCTGTCGGGATCCTCTTGGTCTTCTGCTTCCTGACCGGTCGGATCCCCTCGTCGTTTCTGGCGTATGCGAGTTCGCCCTGGACGAAGGCCTCGGCTTCGTCGTCGGTCATCTGATAGCGGGTCATAAGATCCCGCTTGAAGGCGGCTTTCTGGGCCGTGGTTGGACTCCAATGCTTGTCCTCGAAGAGTCGATACGCCTTCATGAGGTACTTGCTCATGTTCCGCTGGAACGTCTCTTCCGTCTCGGCAGGGAGAGCGCCGTAGGTGACGATCAGTTCCGAAAGCCGATCGCTTCTGCGGCGGAGCCGGAGGAGGTTGTCCTTGACGTCCTGCGGGAGATGGCTGTTCATGATATCATTGTAGCCATTCCCGGTGATGTCGCCCGCGTAGAGATCCATCAGATAGTCGTTGACCGCGGCCGGCTGCTTGTCGAGCCACTTCCTCAGATTGTTGACATCGACTGTCTGGTCGAAGATCTCCGCCATCTTGGACCCAAGGCGCTCGTCATTCTGTCTGTCGATCGCAACGGTAGCCCCGCGGGTCCGGAAGAAAAACTTCCGGATCCACTTGGCCAACCGCCGCAGATCCTCTTCGTTCGGGACCGGGCCAAGACCGAGTTTGATCATCCGATCCTTCATCATCTGCTTGATGGCATCGCTATCCGTAAGTTGGGCAAGGAGATTCTGGAACGTCTCATGAGCCACGGACTTGGACATCCCCAGGCGCTTGCCCAAGGACGCGAACGATTCGGGGCTTTGCATAAGGCGAGATCTCAGGATCTCGTTGTATCTCTCCTCGAGGACAACGTCTCCCCGGGCCGCTCTCTGGGCGACGGTGCGGAGGACGTTGATGACACGGATCTCTTCGGATCCGAACGCCTCTTCTCTCGCCTCGAGGCCCGCGTACTCCGGCTCGGCTGGCGGCTTGCCCACCGGCCCGGTCTCTTCACCGAAAACGCTGGCTGCTTCGGGGAAGTCCGGTTGCGCTGCCGTTGTCAGAGCCTCCGAAGGAAGGACTCCCCTGGACCTCAAGCCCGCCTCCGGCCATTGGACCTCGGCGTGCTGACGTTCGAACGCGACCGCTCTCTCGCCGGAAGGCATCTCGCCTTTGAGGAAGTGCCGCTTGATGCTGTTGACGTAGTTCTCGAGCGGGCCGGTCGAGGGGTTGTAATGCTCCATCGCATAGAGCAGGACGTTCTGGCGGTTGTCTTGGATCTCCTCCGGTGTGTTCCCGACCCATTGGGTGGGGAAGTTCTTGCCCGTGGTTAATTTCGTGACGGTGTTGGCGATCTCTTCCTTCGATGGGCCAACGACCGCAGCGCCTTCGTAGAGCGGGGCCGCTTCCGGCATGGGGAGGACGCCCTGGGGAAGACGTTCACCTTCCCGGGGGACGTAGGCCGGCTCCGGGCGGAGCGGCGGGGCCTTCTCTTCGGGCGGGGCGAGAGCGAACGGTTCCTCCGAGACTACCGCGCGGTCTTGGCGAACTCCCACACCTGGCGGCTGACCTTCAGGAGCGCCTGGTGGACGGGGCTGTTCAGCTGCGCCCCTAGGGAGAGGCAAGCCTGTCGTGCGATCGAGTTCAGGACGGTCTCGATCCGCTGGCCTTCTGGCACCTTGTGGCCCTTCAGGGAAGAGTCCAGGTTGCGCCACGTCCCTGACTCGCCGGATGGCGTACTCGGGGGGATCTTGGCTTTGCCCATCTGCTCCTGGGTTTTCGGTTGGGACGCCTCCCTCTTGGTAGATTGGATCGCTGACATCGTTGACCTCCATCATGTCGAGATTAAGTTGCATTTGCGGAGCCGTGAGATCTCGCGCTTGGTCTGCCGGGATCTCCCGCACCATTCCAGACGACGATCGTGTGCGGGTTTTCTTCGGGAGCCGAGTTATCTTGACTGGTTTCCCGGTCACAACCTCTGCTATCCCAAGGAGATCTCCGAAGCGGTGGGCGACCGAGTTTAGGATCTCGGTAAATTTCATGTCGAATTTCTCCCCGTGGGAGTAGTATTCGTGCGTGAACTCATGAGCCACATATTCCATGACGGCGACCGCGTAATTCGAGGGATTGGTAGCCCGCTTGGAGTCGAAATTGTAGAGGTTGTGGTTCAAGCCCAGGCGCCCACGATTCTCCGGAAGCCGGGAACGGCTCCCAGAGTATTCGGATGCGACAACCTTGCCCATGAGTTCCCTCGAGAGGAGAGCGTAGAGTTCCTTATATGGAGCGTCGGCTGCCTGATGGAAGATTTTCGCGACCGCATCGTAGACAGTCAGGAAGATCGCATTTTCTTCGCTGCCGCCAAGTTCCTGCTCGTACCCCTCGTCGATCTTGATCTTCATCGTGTGAAGATTGAGAGGAAGGATCGACTTTCCGTCATCCGTTTTCAGCATGCGGATCAACTGCCTTAACTTTATCATGACCGGGTTGTTGTGGACGTTATCGAGGGTCTGCTTCCATTCCCCGCGTCCGGCCAGAATCTCTTCATTCGACTTGATCGCGGCCCTCATCGAACTCTCGGGATCCTGGGAAAGGCTGCGGACGATGTCGAGGACTTGCGAGTTCAGTTCTCCCGACTTGAACGACTGACGGTTGTCCGCCAGGGGATACTGAGGATCCTCGGGTTTGATCTTGGTGAGAATGTCCACGACGAGGAGGCCGCTGTATCCTTCATTGTACTGCCGCGCGATGTTCTGGATCAACCGGACTTCCGGCATGGTGGGGTGAGCGATCCGATAGAGGACGTTTCTGCTGAGATATTTCGAAACATCCATCCATCCCATGAGCGAGGGGAGTTTCAGTTCATGTCGCCAATATGCGTCCAGCTTGTCCAGCTCGGGAAGAGGATAGTACATGATCTCGAACGTGATACCCTCTGCTCCCGCCGCTTCCTTTTTCACTCCCTCAATTCGGTCAAGAAGGTTTTCCTGTGGCCGCTTCAGCAATTCCTGATCCAAGGTCTTGTCGAACTTCTCCGGGGCTTGCGCTTTCTCCCAGGTGAACTTGATCTTATCCTTCGGGACGCTGTTCAAGAGAACGTAGAGTGGAGCAACTTCTGTCATGACATCCTGGTAGTATTCCTTGTTCGTCTGCTTTTCAAAGGGCCACGTGACGGAGAGTTTGGTCCCCTGGCGCTTGGGGACAGCCCTCGCTCCACCAGCCCTCTTGACGATCGCGGAATCGACATAGTTGTCCCGCGTCTCCAGCGACCATATCGTCTGTTCATGAGGCCCCAGGATGACCGCCTTTCCGATTCCGAAATTCCCGATCGCACCCTCGATTGTCTTCCCTGTTCCGTAAAGAGAGAGGAAAACATTTGCGACATCCTCGTCGCTCATGCCTATCCCGTTATCCTCGATTTCGATCAATCCGTCTCTGAATTTCAGGTGGATCTTACCTTCGGAGATCTCGCCGGATTTCAAGGCCATGATGACGGCGTCGACCGCGTTCTGCTGCGCTTCCTGAAGGGCCTTGTCTCCCAGGGCGACGTCACCGTATTTCGTAACCGCGGCGTTGTTCCAGGCGCGGACGGCATCGACCCTCATCTGCATCGGGATGGCCTTCTCTATGCCCAGGGACGGCCCCGTGGATTCGCCAAGGACACCGATCTCGCTCGGCTTCAGTCTGGCTCGATCCTGCTCGGTCAGTTTATTCAGATAGAACTCGATTCCACCGTTGATCATGCCGGGGGAAAGGTCAGGGGCCTGTTTGCCCTCGAGTAGTTCAAAGACAAAATCTGATCCTTTTCCCAAACGCGCAGCTTCAGCCAACTCGTCGAGGATTTCTTGCGGCGGACTTTCCAATGGGATGACGCCTGTCGCCGTCCCGTATTTCTCTTCGCGGAGATCTTTGACCTGGGCGAACACCTCTCGCGGAAGGCCAAGGGCTTCCCTGGCATCGCGACCGATCCGCCCAGCCTCGCTCCAGGGAGATTCGTTATAGACGCCGTCCCTGATGAACCCGCCTCCAATAACCCTCTCCGCTGGAAGCCCTAACTTCTCGACAAGGAGGTAATGATTCGGCTCCTTCCCAAAATAGATCCCACCGTCATCGGTCCTGACGGCGGTGTAAAGACCCTCTTCGGGAATCTTCGGCTGGACCGGAAGCGGACGAGGCTCTGCCCTGGCAACCTTGAACGCTGGACCCTCTTCTGTTCCGCCACCTCGACCAGAAAGTTTGTCCGTAAAACCCTTGAGCCGAACCTGGGTGTAGAAATAATCACCGACATCGTCACCGAACCCTGTCTCGCGGGTCTCTTTCTCCATCCTGGCCCAGAACTCGTCGTCGCCCTCGCCTTCTTTCTTCAGGAGGTTGATGTCGTCTTGGATCCTTTCCGCTGCCTGTTCCTGCTCTTCTTTGGATGGCCCCGCCCACTCTTCCCCGGCCTCGCCCAACTTAATCCCTTCGCCGGCTTGGTATTGAATGGCCGCTTGCTTGAGCAGCGAGTAGATGTCCTCGGTAACGAAACTGTAACCGTAATCTTTCTCCAGGGCGTCCTGTACTTCATCGAAAGAGAGGGCGTCAGGCGACTTGCTCACCATGAACTTGGGGACGTTTTCCGTAAATTCTGACGACACCTTCCCCGTGGTGACGCTCTTGGCCGGCTTTATCCCGCGCCCACCCGTAACGGCAAAGATGTCGTCGTAGATCTTGACCTTGCCCTTGGGCCAGCCGACAATCCCGCGGGCCATGGACGCCTTCGCCCGAGACGCCATGATCTTCCGTGTCTTGTACGTCGTTGCCGCGGGGATCCGCAACGCCTTCCGGTTATAGACAAAGAAATCGTGCTTCCCGCTTCCGCCCGTGTAGGATTTATAAAGATCCTTGCTGCCGTACTTATCCGTTTTCCCAAAGTATTCCCATTCGCCGGGGGCATGCTTGACCTCGAGAACATCGTAGCCGGCCTTCTTCGCGGCCTTGATGAGCGCGGGAAGCGCGTCCCGGGTGTAGGTGGTTCGGACGAACTGCTGGGCTTTCTTCAGCGAGTCAATCGTCAGGATCCTAGCATCCGGTTTCAGGAAGGCCTCTATCGACTTGAGGGGCGTCTTTCTTAGGGCGTTCGGGACTTTGATATACGCCTGTTTCTCGTAGTCATAGTAGGAGTAGTCGAGGTCTCCCTTGCCTTCCCCGACGAAAATATCGGCAGAGGCCCACCGCTCGGGATCCTTGGTGAAATAGAGTATCCCGCGGCCCATCTTCTGAGCAGGAGCATAGCCCTTTTTGCCCTTGGGGATGTCCACTTGCCCGATACCGAAAAGGGGCGGCAACTTTGTGTTGAATCCCGTGTCATAGATCTTCTCGATGTTCTCTTCTTTGGTCCAATGATAGATCGCTTCTTCCGCCCGCGCGGTCCCCACCGTCTCGGTTGGGCCGACCTTGCCCGCGTTCTTCGTGAGGTAGAAATTCTTGTCCGCTTCCTCAAGGGACGCCCCGAATCCGGCAACGAGTTCGATCGGCTTCCCGTTGATGACGACGCCCTTCAGTTCTTCGTTCAGTTTATTAACGTCAGCCTGAAGTTCCTGTGGATCGTTTCCGCGGAGAGTGAACTCGTCCCCGCCGTATCGGGACGCCCTCCACGTGATCGGGTTGTCCCCCTCATTGAATCTCTCAAGCCGGTCTTGGATCTCGGAAAAGACCTGTTGGTCCGTTCCTTCGTGGGTCAGCATGTCGTTCCAGCCGCGGAGATCCTTGACGTCGAGCATCGCCACGTACTTGTAGACACCCTTTCGTTCTTGGATCTCGGATAGTTGGGCGTTCCCGATCCCCGCCATCTTCTCATGCTCGAGCATGCCTCGAGCGAATTCGAGATCTTCAGGTTTGGCTGGGATCTTGCCTTCGAAGTCAGCGATCGCGGTGTCGATGACGCGACGTTTGGCCAAGTTTTCCGGTCGACGCATACCCCGCGGGGCCTCCGGAAGGCCCAAAGGCTCCCCTGGGACGGCGGGTGGTTCAGCCACCGGAGGGGCCTCTCCGGGCCTAGGCGGGGCGATCTCCCCCGGAGGCAGCCCTCGGGTAGGGGAAGGGGTAGGTTGTGGCCCTGGGGCCGCTCCAGCGGGCGGAGCGGGCCTTCCTACGGCCTGTGTCTGGAAGGGTTCCCCCGGTTGGATCGCAAAAGGCTTTGGCGCTGGCTTGAAAATGTCCATCATCCCAGGTTTGCGGCCAAACCCCTTGACCATGCCCTCGTTGATCGCACGCCTCCACCCGGGACTCTGATTGAACAGGTCGATGATGGCGGTGTCGATCTCTGTCCATGCTTCTGTGGTCCGGCCCGCGGCCTTCGCCTTCATCTTGTTGTAGAGGTTCTGGATGTCCTTCCCGGTGAACTCGAACCCGCCTCCCTCCGGAGTCGTGACCTTGACGCCAGGGCCATACCCAGGTCTCCGGCCTCCGCCGCGGAACCGAAACCCGGTGTAATTCTTGTTCCAATTCAGAATCCTGGCGGCTTGGCCGATCCCAAGCGCTCCAGACTCGAACACCGCGAAGAAGAGGAGTGCTGACGGGGTTTGCTCGAGTCGCTTCAGGAACGTATCCTTTCCTTCCGGCTTCCCGGCAATCCCAAACGGAACACCCAGGGAGATGGTCCTGATCGCGGCCTGGAGGATCGGAACGGTTGTCGCACGAACGGCGATCCTGGTCCCGATACCGCCGCCGACAAGTTTTCCGCCCACCATCCTTTGGGGTCCAGCAAGGCCTCTGAAAACCGGGAAAAGACCCACTATCCCAGCGATTGTCTGTGTTGCTTCCCGGCCAAGTTTGGGGTCATAGCCGAGAGCCTCAATCTGCTGCTGACGTTCTGTCTCGCGGAACTCCGCGGCGGATCCCGGCTCAATCGCTTCCATGACCGCATCGAACGTGATATAACCGCCCGAAACGAATCTTGGGATCGCCTCGAGAACGGCCGCGGCCATGCCCTGGCCCTTGATCTTTCCTTGGAGATCGGCCTTGATGAGGTCTCCGACCTGCTTGAACGCGCTACGTACGGCCCTGGTCGGAGGATTGAATGTGATCTGCGGGAACTTCGGCCCGTCAGGAACTCCGACCTGCTCCGGGCCAACCGTGATGATCGGCTCTCTCCGGAGTGGATTCCATGCCGTCTTTTCCATCCACTCCTGCATCCCGGGCGGGACTGGCTCCGGTTCGGGCGGAGGCGCTTCGACCAAACCTTTCCCAACCATCCACGCGCCGACGTCTTTCTTCATCTCCTCGCGGAGGTTGATCGGCCTGTCGATGAGTTCGCCCTTGAGAACACCCTTCCCTGCTTTCCTGTGTTCCGCAGAAGCCTTCCGGTACTCTTCGGTAAAGAGTTCCGGCCTCTTGCGATCGACCGTCCTCATTTCGACGAGTCCGCGGTCCTGCATCCACGAAAGCACCTGCGGGTTGTAGGGGGTTTTTCCCGTGGCTATGCGCGGTGTGCCGCGGTACTTCGGCGGCTTATCCTCTTCTTCCCCAATCGGAGGAAGGATCTGCTCTTCAGGCGTGGCCATGCTATCTCTTTATCGGTTCGGGTGGTCTTAGAACTTCCTCGTAATACTTGGTGGCTTCCTCCATGAGCCACGCGTCCTCCTCCGCTGTCGGAAGGTAATAAGCCCTGTCGAAAATCGTCCGCGCCCGTTGCTTTTCGTCCGGAGTGGCGGTAGCCCATCTCGCCTCGACGTCCTTTGCGAAGGCCAACTCATTGGTCGTGACGGGCGGGTGCATTACGTCCTGCATCATCTTCTTGGCCATGCGGATCTGTGCCTCCCGGGATCCCCTTTCGGCTACTGCTTCATCGGTCTGTCGTTCTCCGGTATAGGGGTCCATCAGGTTTCCGTAGCCCGCGTCAGCGGCCGGCGCCCCGGGTACTCCTGCACGCGGCGGCACTCCCGCTTCTCCTTCGACGGGAGCCGCGGCCCCGCCTCTCAGTTGGTAGGCGTTGTAGGCCTCCGCGACGAACCTCTCTTGGAGTGGGGTCATGACCATCCCTGGCTTCAAACTCTGCTTGATCTCCTGAAGGTACTGAAGGACTTGGCCCCTCAGCTTAGAGGGCAACGGATCCGGAGCCTTTCCCGTCACCGCTTGGTACTGCGCCATGAGCCGCTGGAGCGCGGTGGTCGACGGCTGGGCGCCCTCGTTGGCGACGAACCCCTGGGCATCATCGATGTACTTGACCTGTTCTCTCCGGTACTTGTCTGCGATGTCAAACCCCCCCGCTCCGGCCGTCAAGCCGGCGATTCTGTTCCGTTCCTCCTCGATCTTCTGCTGTCTGCGGGCATTGATATTCACGGATGTCCTCTCTGTGGCCCATTGAGCGGCCTGGGATCCGAAACCGTCGAGGAGGCTGTTGTAATTATCCGGTGTCGTCTCGCCTTTCTGGACCGCGAAAAGGGCATTGGTCAATTTCTCGAGCATCGGCTTCATTTCGCTTTGCGCCTCTTCCGCCAAATGCTCGGTCCCGGGCGGAAGTTCACCAACGCGGCCCAGGTGGATCATGGCGGTGATCTGATCGAACCTGGGATCTCGGGCGATGTCGAGGAGGACTTTCCTCTGTGCTTCCGCCATCCGTAGGCCGGACTTCTTCTCCTCGAGTCCTCCTTCGAGTTCTGCGCCTCTTTCCATCCGGCCCATGGCTAAGGTGTTCGCATATTCCTCCTGCCTCATCCTCCGCTGAGACGCCCGCTTATCGAGCATGTCGTACTGAAGGAACTGATTGAACCGCTGGATCGCTTTTCTTGATTCAGAGAAATCGAGTGGCATAGTCGTCTCCTACCTTGCCGTCAGCCAATCATACGGAACGAGGCCAAACCCAGGGCCGGTCCGCTCTTGGGCCAAGGAGAACAGGTTCGGGTCATAGAGATCCTTGGACAACGTCATGACGTCGTCTCCCAATGCTCCCGTTTTATCACCGCCTCCGTCGCCCATGCCCATAATCGCGAACATCGTGGCGATGTCCGTGAAGCCCGGTGCTTTATTCACCCGGGAGACGTCCGCTCCAACTCCAGCGCCAAGGATCTGCGTGGCCAGGGAGAGATCCTGCTGCTTCTTTGCACCCTTGGCGATCGTCATGTCGCGGATCGCGTTCGCAACTAGGTTCTCGTTCGCCCAGGCACTCTTTCTCCCCGCTGAGAGTTCGGCTCCCGTCCCAAGCATCCCCGCCCTTCCGTACGCTTCGGTCGTCTGCTGGCGCACGTTTCTTCCTTGTGCGCGGATGTTCTCAAAGTCCTTCCCGAACAAGGCGGCGATCTCTTCCTCAGAGTAGCCAGGACTCTGAGCAAGCGACAACCCTTGCTGCCCGAGGACTTTCAGAAGAGCCTCGATCTCCGGTGGATATTTCTTTCCACGACCTGCCAGGAGAGCGTCCAACAGGGCGCTCCCCGCTACCGCTACCGCTGCCCATGGGAAAGCCATGTTATCCTCCTACTTCAGAGTATTAAGCGTTCTCTTCATTTCGTCAACTGATTTTTCGAGGCCGCCGATGGAAACTTTGATTCCGGCCACGTCGGTCGGGACTGTCTTTAGGCCTTCCATGCACGTCTCGAGAGTGGCCAGCCTCTTCTCCAGGGCGACGTCCTCCCCGGAGTTTTTTGCGATAGTCATAACTGCTCCGTAGGCCGCGAGGGCCAGGATGAGGACTACTTGGAGCAATCCCTTAGTCAGCCACGATGGGCCGTTCATTTTCAAGTCCATTCTCTTCTCCTCTTTCGTGCGCCCTCTGGAACTCCCCGACGAGACCGCATTTATAACACCGGATCGTTCCCTTGTCAGCCCAGATTACAAGGCACTTCTTGTTTCCGCACAACGGGCAGTCAGTCCCGAACATGAACCTCGACCCGAAGAGTTTCGTCATCGAAAGGTGGGTGACGACCCTCTCTGCGGAATCGCGGTCGATGTTCTTCTTCATGAACTGGTCTCTCCGGGCGGTCTGTCGTTGATGTCGTCATAACCGACAACGTCATAGACGGCGCCCTGGCCCTTTGCGAATCCGGCCATGTCGATCAGAAGCGTCACCGGGGCGTCCACCCCGTAGACGAACTGGTCGGACGAGAACGACCATTGACCCGCCATTCCAGCAAGGTCCAGATGGACGGTCTTTTCGTGCCCCGGATCCCGCTCGATGGTCACAGCAATTTCCGCAACCATCGATACGGAGCCGTAAGGAATCTCCACAAGATGCGGATTAAGCCGTAGCCGAAACCAGGGCGCGTCTGTCGCCCTAACCTCCCCCGTCACTCTGACCATAAGTCCCATGTTCTCCTCCTAAATTTATGCCGCCGCCATCAAGCCATGAGAAAGCACCGCGGCCTGGAGCGCGGCAATAATTCCATCCGTAGTCACGTCGCCGCTATTCGGGGTATCCGCGATCCGAGCGTCCACCACTCGGTTCGACACCACTTGAACTCCGTCCACTTTATAGACCCCCGTGACATTTAAGTCAACGAACGCAGGGCTGGCCGCGACCTTGACGCTTTGGTCTAAATAATCCGCGAACTGATACCCGTCCCACAGGTCCGCGTTCAGGTTCGTGACCAGCGTGGTCGAGGTTATCGTGAACGGTGCGGTCCCTATGGCTTGGGAGAGCGTGAGCGCAACGAAGGACGGGCTGGACGTCGCCCCAAGGGCCTGGCCGAAAGAAAGAACGCCCGCCGCGGAACAGGCGACGTGGGCGTCCCCCGCCGGAAGAGCGCCCGGGAGCGTTAATGTGAAACTCGCGCCAACCCCGAGCGTCGGGCCAAGGACGTTGACATAGGAGGCCGCTCCATCTAAAGACCTGAACCCTAAAATATCGGTATGTGCAACGGATCTCCCAATTACGAAATCTCCATAGTGTTGCCAATCCCCCGTCGATTGAATACTCGAGGCCTCAAGATACCCTTGATAAGTTCCATACAGGAGCCAGCGGCCGCTTCCAGAATCATCTCCGGTATCCACTTGGACGTAAGCCAATGTTGATCCCAAATAATTCTTGGCCGAGATTTTGGAAAGGGTGCTGACGCCCTCCCCAGAGTAAAACGACGAATATATCGTTGTCATATAAGGAACGATCCTTAAGTGATCCCCGGTCGCTCCCGTATAGGCCACCCCAAGAGCACTTCCAACGGCTATTTTGAAACTGTCTGAATCGCTATCGTCTACGCCCATCGTGAACTTAACGGCTGGGCTGGCGCCAAGGGCCCACTGGACGACGGGATCCCTTGCTGTCGCAGACGTGTTCGAGACGACAATCTTTGGGGCGGCAGAAGAATCAGAAAGCGTAAGCGTTCCGTCCTTGAGCTTCAGATAATCGTTTCCGGTAAGGCCATCAGCAGCCGCCAGGACAAAGGAATCTCCATCGCTGTCGTCTACGCCGAGGGTATATTTTACTGCGGGCGTAGCCCCAACGGAGAACTTTAAGACGGGGTCAAGTTCGGTGTCTGACCAATTCCGGATCTCGACGTAGGGCTGTTCGGAGATCCCCTCGACCAGGACATTCCCTCTTACCTGAAAATCGTTATTGTGCGGGTGAACACCTACGCCGACATGACCATCGTAATAGACGAGATTCGAGCCTTCCTTGATCCAGTAGCACCAACCATCCCCGCCAGCCCCGCCCCCTCCGGTGACCAAAATGGTATTGTTAATCTCTTCCGTGATCTGGTCTCCGGTCTTAAACCCATAGCGGATGAGGTTCTGCTCAAACCGTCGCTGGGTCTCGATGTCGTCGAAATGAACGGAGTGACGGCTTTGCATGAATCCCTTGATGGGATCCTCATCCGTCTTTCGTCTCCGTCTTTCAGTTGGCATAGGTCTTGTTCTTTATAACCTTCGAGACCACGAACAGGGCGGCCTCATTGATCTTGCAGTCCCCTCCGCAATCTTCGGCGTTCACGTATTCCACAGAGAGCCACCGGTGGCGGGTTCCAAGTTCGGCTTTGTCCCCGACCACTTTTCGTAGATCGATGTCGGTTGCTCCTGGCGTTACTCCCGTAAGCGCCGCTGTCCGGAACACCGAACTCTGCATGTCTAGATAGACGTTCGCCGTGATCGTCTTGGTCGCCGGCAGTTCATACTTAGTCATGAGCAGCCGGCCGATACCGTGCGCCCACATGTCGATCCAGCCCTTCCGGTAGGTCGCCGTGATTGGCGTCGTGTGGTCCGCCGTCCCGTAATCACAGAGATCGATAAACCCATCTCTGGTTCCCATTTTCAGGACGCGCTTTCCGGTCGAATCCTTACAGGAGACAAGGCAGGACGGCACTTTGTAGAACTGAAAATAATAGAACTTGTTCCGGATGTAGTTCCAGACTGTCGTGATGGCCGCGGCTCCAGAAAGTCGGCTGGGGATGGAAAACCAAACCTCGTTGAACTCCTTGTCGTGAGCGATCGACATGTATTTGTAACCGGTGGGGTCCGCCGTCAAGAACGTCTTGTTGATCGCAACGGAGAAAGTCGGGCTGAATGGCCTTACCCCATCATAAATCTCCAGACCGCGCTCAGAGGGAAACATGAGCATGTCGTTCACGCAGATAACCCCATTGTCCGCGATGCACCCGATGTCAGCATTTAGATGATAAGGAGCATATCCGAACGCCGTTTTCTGGATGATGAAGATGTCGTTCCGCTTGAACACGTAGAGCGCGTCCTTATAGGCGACCATGGCCGTAATGACATCATCCTGGTCGCCCTTGTTGACGGGGACGAACCTTTCGTCCAGAGAGAACTCCTCCGGCACTCCTCCGCCTTCGCGCACCGCTGAATAGTAGATCACATTCTCTGAGTGGTCAGCGATCCAGAGCCGGTTGTCCCACCATTCGGAGAACTTCCCGATTGTAGAGGATGCGGCAGAGAAGAGATCCCGGTCCTCCTCCATCTCGTCGCCAAGCACCATATCTGGGATATTATCCAAGAATGTCGTTGATATGTTCTCATAGAGCGTAGTGAGATAAAAAAACTTCGCCCCCTCGGAAGCCGTCCTATAAATCTTTCTTCCCGTTACCTGCCCGTCGGTCGACACAGGAATCGACGTCAACGTGATTTGTTGTTTGCCCGCTGCTGCAGAAATGGCAGACGCCGTGAACACCCAATAGTCAGTCGCCGTATGTCCGGTGATCGACGCAAAAGCCAAGACTATTCCATAAGGCAAATAGATCCTAGCCCCAATCATCGTTTCGGCAGACCACGTCGTCCCGCTGTCCTCGCTCCATTGGATCGTGTCTTGTGGGCTTGCCGCCGTCTTTACTCTTACGCGAAAAGTCTTGGTCATAGGCCCCGTGTACTCGCTTTCCGCGTGGATCGTCATGTCATTAACGCCGGTTCCCGTGAACGCGACGCTACCGATAATGCTTTTTATCGGGTTTGATTCACAACCAAAGTTTCCGCCCCTAAAATACGTGATGGCATATCGATAAATTCCAGAGAGTTTTGCCGTCTCCGAAGATGTCGGCGAGATCTTGATGTTATCGATCCAGACGTAAGCGTCCGTGACCGACGAACAAGTCGTCGTCAGGGAGACGTGGTTGTAATAGGTCAGGTCGGGGTTGTAGCAAGAAAATGGTCCATATCCGCGGGTCTGGCCGTCATAGGTGGCATAGACCCAGATCTTAACGTCACCCTGATCACTCCCGTCAACAAGAATTTTCCACGTGGACCATTTCATTACCGGAAGAGTATCGGTGACATTGATATTTATTCCGTTTGTAGGAAGTAACCAAACACCATCGGATCTGAATTGAAGTTCAACATAAAAACCATCGCTATAAACCTTGATTGTATGAGCGCCCCCTGCTCCGTATGCTCCTAGGATAAGGAAATAGGCCGAAAATTCAAGGCCATAGATGTTGGTTATTTTCTTAGTAAGTTGTCGGCTTCTTTTCGCATATAGGGAGAACGCTCCAATTCCAGAGGCAAATTTCATGTATTTAGCATCGTTGTCTGGGCCGGCGACCCCTGGTCCTGCGGTGTCTAACGTAGACGCCCCGGAAGTGTCGCCGTCTACCCAAACCGCATCCATCGCGGCTTGGTTAGCATAGTTCATCGAATCATCTAGGGGTATCTCGTCTGAGGAAACATAAGACGCGACTACGGTTGGGATGGTCGTTGGCGCAGTAATCCCGATCTGGCGGACGTCCCCGTTTGGCAAAATGACACGGGCGCCCTTTTCCGTGATTATAAACTGCTTGTCTTGGATCTCATGGACCTTGACCGTGTGATCGATATTGGAGGTGAAGTCGAAGATGTTCGCCCACGCCCCGGCACCGACCTTCCGCTGGATCTCCGACTCGAGGACGGCGAGTTTGCAGAAAGCGGGGGTGGAGTTGTAGTAGGTCGCCAGACCGTAGACGTCCTCTCCAAACGCCGTGTCCTCTTCCTGAAGGCCTGCGCGTTTCTGGATCCGCTTGCCGTTCTTTGACAACCGCCAATTCGTCATCTTGACGGCATCTTCGACAAGAAGAGAATCGGAAGCGGACTCCTCGTCTACCCCCCCGTCCACCGGAATAGGGACGGACTTTATGTTCTCGAGTCTTTCTACGAGTGCGCCCATAGAAGCCCTCCCTTACGGCCAATCTTTATCGAAGAAAGCACGCTCCCTTGTGTCCCTGGTGGTCCGCTCAACTACGGACTCGCGCACAAAGCGGGGGGCCTGTTGGAATTTGGCCCGTTGGTTCTTCTGGATCATCTGCAACCGATTCTGATATAGGGTCAAGTATGGAGTTGGTTTGGCCCCGACCATGACGGCGACAAGACTCGCGGCCCAGAACACGATCAGCCGGTGCGTCTCACGCGGAAGATAGGCCGGCCCGCCAGTTGCCATGCTCGTCGCCGCCTCCGGCTGGATGCCCCAGACGCGGATGTAGTTCGTGATGTTCGCTGCCGGCGTAGGCATGACCCAGAGGACGCCGTTTATGATGTCGGCCGCGAACGGCTTGTCGATCGTCTGGCCGTGCGTCTCCACGTACTGCCTGGAGAGCGCATCGATATGGTCCATCTCGGTCGGATTCTCGCCTGTCACGGTCTTTTCGATCTTCAGGATCCTCCAGAACGTCTTGGTGAGTGTGTAGTCCTTATCGTTAGCGACCATACTCACGTCCTCATAGGTGAGCAGTTCGTTCGGGTAGGCATCGAGAAGGTCCAGCACGACCTGTTCTACGGCGTCATCGATGAACCCGATGAGGTTTCCCGTGTCATTCAGAAGAGCGCCGACATCGGTCGACTGTTCGTTGACCAAATTGCGGACGGCCGCAAGAATTTCGGCCCTAGTCATGGCGGCCTCCTATGCTGTGATTTTCGGGACTACTTTGTTGACGTAAACGTAGCAGGTTCCGCCGTCAATCGTGCCTACGACGAGACCATTGACCTCTTGTCCTTCCGGCCCGTAGTCTATCGTGATCCAATCCACGTCGGCGGCCCCGGCCTTCAGGACGCAGAAATCCTTGGCGGTCGACCCGTCTGCGGCATACTCTTGCAGGACGAGGTCGTCTGCGGCCACGGCGGGGGCGTAGACGATGCGAATGATGAACACCTTGTCCCCCGCGGCTTTGATTACTCCCGTATCGGTGAGTTTCCAAAGATGCGGACCCGTGATATCGTTTGCCATATTATCCTCCTAAAGTTTCAGTTTCAGGTTCATCGGCTTCCCGCCACCAGCGGGTGTGGCCGTATGTTCTTCGCTTCCCCACGTCAGCCCGCCGTCGGCGGGGTTCATGTTGGCGTATTCGTAGGCTATCCATTCGGCGGAGCGACCAGTTGTGGCAACACGAATTTCATCCAAGAGACCATCGAAGGGCTGCGCCGCCCAATCTTCATAATTTCCGATGTAAAGGTCGCCACTAAACGCAGCATTTAGCGTAAGGCTACCTCTGTTATTGCTTTTCGCTTCTGCCCCGTCTATGTATATTTTTTGATGTGTGCCGTCATATACGCACGAGAACCGATGCCACTCGTTTAACAAGCCCGCGATCGAGACAGAATTGCTTACCCTGACCGTCGTCCATAAATCCCAATACAGCACGTTGTCATGCAAATAAGCACCATAATTATTTACAAGACCTAAGCCCCGGCTCTTGCCAACCACAATTTTTACAGATGCCGGAGCAGAGTCTATGCGCGCCCAGAAATCTAGCGTTATTTGTCCGGCAATTTGTAGAGTGGCGTGGTTGGCTACCTTAATTCGGTCATCTGTCCCGTCGAAGTCCTGCCCCTTCCCGATCTTTCCCGCCGCTTCTATCGGCTCGTTCGCCGCCTTCTTCGCCCCGTCGTTATTGTTCGCCGTCGAGTCGAGGGTGGTCGAGGTCGTCGCGTCCTTCATGTGATAGACGGCCTTGAAATTGGCGTCCCAGACCGCCGTGGCGTTCTGCCCGTCCGCCGCCGCCGCGTTCCCGTAGTAGAGCCAGATATACGTCCCCGCCACCACAACGGCGGACTTGACCCAGAAAATCGCGTCTGCCAATCCGCCGGCCACAGCCCATGAATCGCGTTCGTAGGCGAGTTCGGTCACGCCGTCGGAGGCCACAAAGCGGATGTCCGTTCCGTCAGCCTTTGCTTGGCCTCCAATAAAGGCGTCTGCGATGATAGGAATCTTATGCGGGAAGCCAACTAGGTCTGCGGTAGGAATCGGCAGATATATCTGGCGTCTTGAAGACCAAGCGGCGAATGTTCCAAAGTCCGGCATGATGCCCTCCCGGGTCACATGACTTTTACGTTCAGCCTGTAATTGTGGAAAACGACCTTGCCCCTGATATAGACCGCCGCAGAACAGAGGCCAACTGCGCCATACCACGCCCCGATAGAAACCAGGACGTGCGAAGACAGGACCGTCAACGAAGACACGGCCACCGTAATGATAGCCGCCCGCCAGTCCTTCGACATGAACCAGACCATGAGTTTGTTCCCCTCGATGATCTTCCCGCCCGACCGCTTAATGGCGTCCCTTGTGAGAAGGGTGTCGGCGCATACCAGCGCAACGACGAATCCCGCCAGAGCCATCGTTAAGTGTTCGATCATTTCTGCGTCTCGCTTCCGCCGTAAGACCACGACTTCTTCCGTTCAAGCCGATGCTTCTCCATCAGCCCCTCAGAGATCATGTCCACGGCGACCTCAATCTTCTTCTTTTTTGCGTCCCGTTTCAACTTCTGGTAGTAGGCCAATTCGTTGGCGGGATTGTCGAAGATCCCCAACTCGATCCCCTTAAATTTCATCTGACGCAGTACCTCGAGCCATTTTTCTCCAAAATCGGAGATCCAGAGCAGGGGCATAGGCCCGCGAACGCGAAGGGTCTTGACATCCTTGCCGATGATCGGCAACGATCGGCCACCGTCTGACTTCAGCGTCAAGTCGATGTCCTTGATGATGAAGTAGCCGTCGTGGTCCTCGGTGTCCTCGACCCGATAGGTCGGATCGATGACCTTGAGGGCCTTGGTGAACCCCTTCGGGACGTGCGGAGAAATCATTACATCCCCTTGATCTTCGTGGCGACCTCTGCGGTGTCCATCGTGAACCCGCGTTCTCCCGGGATGGCGGAACGATTGATCCTCTCGACCTGATCCTTGAGGAATTGCGCCTCGACTTGGCTGAAGGTGATCTTGATGATCTTGGCCTTTTTCTCGTCCCAGGCCCATCGAGCGGTCTGATTCGGTCCCTGGACGACGCGGAGATTGAGTTCCTTCCGTTCTGCCACGCCAATCTCGATCTTGGCCGCGATGTCCTTTGAGATCCATTGGTCGGTCAGGTTCGCTTTCTCCGGGAAGAAGTCTGCGAAGAGGATCCTGTCCTTCACCGTCAGTTCGATAGTTTTGCCCGCCTCCGGCTGGATCGTTTCCTTGGCCGTAAGGTTCACTTTGGACTTTGCCACTTGTGGCCTCCTTAAAAAATTTAAAATAGGGGGATCCGTAGATCCCCCCGTGACCTTACTTAACTCGGCACGGTATCGTAGCAGGGAATATAGAGAGTCTGTGCCGTGGCGACATCATAGACCTTGATGTAGCCATCGACGTTTCCCTGAACGCTCTTGTTGACAAGAGCCGTGAAACCTTCCTTCCCGGCAGCCGTCTGGAACGAGAAGGCATGTGTCCAGCCCGTGCCGGACCCGGTCGTTTCGAAGTGGAGACAGGTCGGCCTGATCCCCGTGGCGACCGGCTGGTTCGATTTGAACTTGACGAGGGCCGCTCCTGTGCAGGTGGAGACGCTAATCGACCCTTGCGAGTTGTCTTCGAAGACAGCGACATGAGCGTTCCCGCTACACACGCCGTTGATTCGAAGGGCCGCAAGGAGCGAGACGGCCACGGCAACTGTGGGACTGCCCCCGGAACCGCGCTCGTCGAGCGAACACTCGATTCCGTACATGTTGGCGATTGTCCCTCCGCTATACTGCCGCGTATAGACCCGCAGACCCTTGATGCCTCCATAGGAAGAGGTGTTCAAGGCTCGGTTGTAGGCGCTGATCCGACAGGCCATGTCCTCGGCCCCACCCCAGAGCGCTGCCGTGAAGGGGTAGCCGTCTCTCCTGTCGATCTCGACGTCTAGGACGCCCTGGACGATCTCTACCCCACTTCCGGGGTAAAGGGTCATCTTCATGATCTGATCGGAGTCTTTGGCGACACAACCCTCTCTTAGGAAGTAGGGGTATTGGGTGATGCGGACGTATCCGCCCTGGTCTCTGTTACCCTTGAGTAAAGGCATTTTTCGCGCCTCCTAAGCGCTTCGAGAGAAAAAGGGACCGGCCGGCGTTAGGAGAACCGACCGGTCCCGGTTGTCCATTCTATTCGCCCTTGGACTAGGCGACGACCGCGTTGGCCCCAACACCCGTGGCGAGGGCGCCGAAGGTGTGCCATTCACCGGCATGGAAGATTCCCATCCAAGCGTCCCCGGCCGCGTTGAACGTGATCGTCGTGCCGTTGGCGAGGGCCGTGGGCGTGACGACTGTGTCGGCGGCGTAGGTCTTGTTGATGAGGATCTTGATTTGACCTTCGCGCCCGTTGGCCAGCCCCCGCGTTTCCGCAGCGCCGGCCTGGGTGATGAAGGTCACGGGTTTGTCGGCCGTGATGACTTCTGCGTCGACCGACGAAACGTCGGAATCGAGACAGAAGATTTCTGCGAAGAGTTCGGGGAAGATTGACCCTGCTGCATGAATCATGATCTTCTCCTTAGGTACTCGAGTGCTTGACGTACCGCAGAACGCCGATGTTCCGCGGATTTCTGGCCGTCATGTTGTAATACCAGCGAAGATTCGCTGCGTACTCGTCCTTACCCTGGACGCGGGTCATGATGGCGCCGGTTTCGCCGGGTAGCCAATCGAGTCCCGCTTTGTCCGGAGCGACGATCTGGATGGCGTCACGACCCCAGAAGTACATCCGACCATCCGGACAATCCTCGTCGTAGACGATCGGGACGGACTTGGACTTCCCGCCGTAGAACTTGATCCCCGTGAGGCCTCCCCAATACCCGGGGTCGTTGGGCATGGTCTTGTCGGCCTTCAGGATCTCGAAGATCGCCCGCCAGATGGAGTCGTTCGTCATGATGACGTCGACCATCCCATAGCGTTCGACCTTCTGGATGACCTTGAGGATCTGCTTGTCGGTGACGACCGCGGGGGATCCGATGGCCGACCCCATGTTGAACATCTGAGCCTGTGCCCAGGTGTTGGTGGATCGGGTGATGCCTTGGAAGGCGGTCGCAGCCGTGATCCCAATGTAGGGAGCGGCACTCTCGCAGATTCCATAGAGGCCCATCGGAACGCCCACGCCGGCCGCTTCGGACGAAGCGTACGTGTCGTGATCGAAGATGAGAGAGTTGTCGGAACAGGTGACGGCCGATGCCATGGTGAGCGTGTCGGTCCCTGCCCCGCCCAGCGCGATGCTGGAGATCTCGACGTCGGACGCTTCGAGAACGCCGGCGCTCGAGTAGATGTCGACGGACATGCCATCGAAGAGGTACTGCGATGGGTTCGTGTACTCGTTAGAGTCGATCCCGAAGCGGCCCCAATTCGTGGTGTCCCCGTCGACGTAGACGGTGGTTGATGCGGCGGCTGCCGCACTAGTGATGGCGAGGCGCCCCGACCCATCCCCCCAGAACTGCTTGTTGAGTTTCGAGGGGATATAGAGCATGAGCGCGTCGATCTCCGCCCTGACGAGTTCCTTGACGGCCCCGGCGCCCTTACCGCACGCCATGGCCAGACCATCGAACTGCAACGTGCCGTACCCACCACGTTTCATGTAGTAGGTGAACTCGTTGTAGTATCCCTGGTCGGCCGTGGGGAAGGTGGACGTCGAAGAAGCGCGGAAGGACTTGGGGGTCGCGGTCAGAACTTTCGTAATGCCGTATTTTCCCTTACAGTCCTCCACGTTCGTCTTGAACCGGTCGTAGACGGAGGTGTTTTCGTAGATGGCGACTTCCAACCCCGGCTTGATGTACTCGAGGAAGAGTTTGTTTAAGCCGGTGGTGGAGAGTTGTGCGACTGACATTGATTACCCTCCGGTTAAAAACCTAGTGCTTTTATGACGTCGGGATCCTCGAATCCCGCGTCCAACTGCTCGGACATCGATTTTGCTTCCCCTGGCCGTGCCGCCTTCGGCTTGGTTGTCGCCACCGTCGTTCGGGCCGAAGGAAGAGCGGGCGGGATCTTGTCCTTGTGCGGTTCGGTTTTCACCTCTCCGTACTTGGCCTTGATCTTCTCCGCGAGTATCGGATTCTTCGCCAGGATCGTCTCGAGATCCATCTCTTCCGTTATGGCCGAAGGAGCCAATGTCTCCTTGACCTTTTTCTGGGCGAGATGAACTTCTTGGACGGCTTCCTTGATCCAACGCTCCGCGGATTCCGGGTTCGGCTTTTCGCCGGCCCGTTCCGCCGCTTGCCTCTTGGCCGTGACGATGGAGGCCAACTGCTGTTGGGTTAGGTTTTGGCCTTGGTCATCGATGATTTCTTCGTAGGGATGCGTCTCCCGTTCCTTCGTGATGATCGTGTTGACGCGGGTGTTGGCCCGCTCTCTTGCGATGTCCTGGGTGAACTCTTTGATCTCGCCCAACTCTTTCCGCTGACGCGCGATCTCCTTCACGGCTTTAATCTCGAAGGGTTGGGCGTACTTGGGATCGATCTCGAACTCCTTGTACACCGCTTCCTCGTCGTCCGTGCCGGTCGTTCCCCCAGCCTCCTTGATGGCCTCGGCGGTCTTCGCCAGCATTTCCTTCGGTAGAGCCTTTGCCTTGATCAACTCATCGAGCCGATCATTGAACTTCTTGGCCTCGTCTGCAAGGCGCTTGGACTCTTCCTTCAGTTCGCTTTCCCCCACGCGACGGTCATCCGCCAACTGCTGGGTCTTTTTCGTGTAGTCCGCGCCTTTGCTGGCCATGGCATCGTACTCTTCCTCGGTCATAACCGGGTAGTCCTTGCCTTGGACCTTCAGGATCTTGAAGGGTTTCTTCTCCAGGGTCGACTTATCCTCGAGCGGTTCCTTTTTCTCGGCTGGCTTATCGGCCGTCGCCTTAGCCTTGGCCGCGGACTCTCCCCCCCCGCCTTCGGTGAGGTCGAGTTCATCGAACGCCTTGCCCCACCGCTCATCGGACAGGCGCTTCTCGTCTCTAGACTCCTTCCCCGGGTCATCCGGCTTGGGTTGGTCTTTTGGGTCTTGCATAGTGTTTAGATCCTCCTGTTTCTAAATTATGGGTTTCGTTTCCTGTTTTTCGTATCTCTTGATCCAATTGCAATTGGCACAAAGGACCTGATATTTCTTCGGGTTTTTTCTAATATCAGCATAGAATTTGACTATGTTTCTATATAACTCTCGGTGGTGTTTGACGCCACCTCCGTTAACGTGGTCTATCTGGAGAGCCCGCCAGTCGCTGAATCCGCAATGACATTTACCTCCCAGGAAATCTAGGATCTCGATCCGCCTTCTGTGCGCGACCGTTCTTTCCTCTGCCCGAATCCTCGACCCGTTTTCCATGTTCCATTTTCTCTGATATGCGCGCGCGTATTCGATATTATTGGCCCTCCATCTTTTTTTCTGTAAGCGCATATATTCTTTCGTCTTTTTCATGGCTTAAAGTGGCAAGGCATCTTCCATGACCTGCGTACTATCGCCAACGGCCGGCTCCATGGCCGGCTGTGCTGGTTTCGGCTGCGTCCCGCCGCCCGTGGCCCCGCCAAGGATCGTCTGGACGGCATCGGGCTGTGCCGCCTCCTTGCCCTGCTGAAGGATGTAGGCCATGATCGCCATGTGCTTGAAGATGTGCTGATTGTACCCATCCCACGTTTCGTCGTCCCACCTCTGGGCCTCTTCCGTCTTGCCCGTATTCGAGTGCGAGTTGAGGTGAACCTCATGATCGTCGTGGAAGAGGACTTGGACCCCGCCTTTCTCGAACGGCTTGTTCCACGTCCCATTGAGGAACGCCTGATCTTCCCGGGACGCCCTTTCCTTGTCCGCGTAGGATGCGCGGATCTCCTGAGAGATGTCGCCCTCCCAGATGAGTTTCATAATGGTGTCCCATTCGATCGGAGCGCCAGCCGCTTTGAGATCCAGCATCATCCGTTGCTGAATGGTCTTTGACTGATGGATGTTCACTCCGATGATGAGTTTCACGTCAAAGTTTCCGTGGAGATCGGACCCCTTGAAATAATCGACCAGGGTCCGCTCATTCTTGCCGACGATCTTCACCAACCGCTCCTTCTCGTAGTATTCGTCCATCATCTCAAGCCGGAACTTGGCCTCTAACTTTAGCGCGTGATTGATCGCTTTGATCATCGGGTCGATCTTGAGATTTTCCTGTTCGAGCATCATGGAGTAGAGAGAAGCCGGCGCCCTCTGCGCATATTGCGGCAACTGCGAGTACGAAACCTCATGGACGTTGGAGACGAGATCCTTCGCGGCCAGGAGAAAGTCGCGGTGATTAAGGACTTGGGCCGAGAGTTCCGGCATCTGGAGCGGCTTCGGTTCGCCTTTCGTAAGGTCGACTTCCAGCAACTCGAAGGAGTCGGTCGTAAAGGCGCCTTCCTTCAGGATTGATCCCTGGGGAACGATCATCTTCGCCCGCCACCCCTCGACGTGTTCGGAGATGATCGAGATCATGCGGTTGAAATCCCGCTGGATGTCTTGGACGTGATAAAGCGGGCCGGTATACCAGAACGAATCCCCGTACCGCTTGTAGCCGTACTTGAAGAACGGGATCCTGCCCAGGGCGGGGTTTTCCTTGGCCCAGAGGACCAGGCCAGGGATCGAAAGAATCAGCCGGCCGTTCAGGAACTTGCTGCTCTTCTTCTCCCAATACCAAGCGACGATATACGTCAGTTCTTCCTTGTCGACTTCCTTTTCCTTGACGTACATCCCCCTGTGTTTTTCTGCGGGAGAAGGGTCGCCAGCGGCTTCAAGGGCCTCTTGCGTAACTTCCGGAAAATTTTCAAGGATGGCATCTTGAGTGACCTCTTGATACTCGATAAACCAGCGGCATTGTTCGATCGTCGTGGCCGTAGGATCAGGCCGGATATTAAAGATCGACGGAACGCATCCGATCAGTTCGCCCCCGTCTTTCTTGTTCTCCTTTTCGCCCTTGATCCATCCGAACTGACTCTTGTCCCACGTCCATCTCCGGACGGCGTTCCCGGTTCGGATGAGCCAATACTTGATCTCCTCGTTGAGATATTCGACGTCGTTGGTGTAGTCGCTGTGAGCCAGGAGCCTCGTAGCAACCTTGGCCCCCTCGATATCGTTAAGTTCGCTCGAGTTCGGGACGCCCTGAAAAGTCGAGATGAAGTTGATCTTCCCCTCGATCGCTTCGGCCAGGGGCTTCATGAGGTTGATGACGACCCTTTTCTTCCTCCGGTTGAGTTTGACGGCCACCATCTTGTTGGCGATGTCGTCCCACTCGGAGAACTGATCTCCATTTTCCCACTCGATGAGTTCTTTCCACCGGGGGTGATGGATCTTGACGACTGGATGGCTGAGATACTGCCTCTGAATAAACTCTAGATGCTTGGTGTCGTCCGTCTCCGAAAGGATTGAGCGATCTATGTCTGACATCTTGGTTCTCAGTAGCGGAAGTCATCCTTGGTCGGTTCGAGTTCCTTCTCCCTGGCCGCTTTCTTCTTGATCTCCTCGAGTTTCAGATTATGTTCGCTGGCGAAGAAGTGTCGGATGACCTCGATGAACTCCTTGTTCACCGCGACCATCTCGGAAGTCTTGTTGTGCAGATCCGACAGAAGGAGATTGGTCTTGTGCTGCTCTTTGGTGTTTGCTTCGATAGCGTCGACAAGCAGGATGGCCCGGGCGAGAAGCGCCGTTTCCTGTTCAGCCCTGCGGTTTCTCTTAGTAAATAGAATCATTGATCCGAACCTCCTCGCGCCCTAATCTCCTGGTCAATCTCTCGTCGATCTCCTTCTCGAACGTCTCTTCGATGTTCGGAACCCACTCCCTTCCGGATGGTAGGATCAGTCTTGATTTTCTCTTAGGAATACGACGAATGTCAAGCTGATATGCAAGGGAATCGATCATGTCGTCCCTTCCGGTGGTCGGTTGGGGGAACGAAAGAAGTTGGTCGATGAAGGATTTTTGGTTCTTGTGGACGAGAATCCGCTTGGACTCGAACCATTGTTTGAGTCTCCAGATCCGGGTGTTGATCTGGTCCTTTTTGTTGCCCTTCCCGCGACCCTTGTGTTCTACGAAACTGACGTTGAACAGCGGGTAGCGATGGCGGAACAGGTCCGCGACCGTGATCGCGAATTTCTCTTTTTCAATCCGGCAATCGTCGACATCAAATTCATTCTTCAGCCTCACAACCAGATCGCAGAAACCCATGGGAGTCACGAAGTATTCCTCTGCATGGACGACGAAGATGTTGCCGTTCTCGTCGGTATCGCAGATCGTGACTCCCGTCGCGTCTGACGTCCCCGGGTCTGCTCCGCCAGGGTCCACGACCATTGTCCTCCACCGGACATCTGGGAGTTCGGTCCAATACTTGAGCCAATGTTCTGGGCAGAGCGCGTCCTCTTCGGAGATCGGCTGGAGGAGATACTGCGCACTATTGCTACTCAAAAATCCCCAGGCGATATAGTTCCCGGTTTCTGTCTCAAGGCCGTAGACATCGCGGAAGAGACCCCGCTCGAGACTTATGGTCTTGTCTTTTCTCGTCGTCAGGGTTGGGTGTCTGTATATTTTATCTACGAGTTGCTGCTTCTTCCCAAGTGCCGAATAGCGCATGAGATTGAAATATAACTGACGGCCACCTCGGAGATAGAAATAACTTGATTCCGTTGAGTCTATTTGGTGTCCATCCGGAGCCTTGTGCGAACCGTGTCTCGGCCGATTGTGGATCTTGTAGTCGATACCAAGGAAATCGAGGGTATCTTTGATCTTCCGCCAGACCTCGGGATTCGCGGTCGGAGATTGGGATATGAAAATCCCCGCGTGCTTACAGCCTCCTTCTCCGTCGATGATGCCCCCTAGATAGGCCCAGGATTTTAGTTTTTCGTGGTCGTGTTCTTCTGTGAGATCGATGCCCATGATGAGGTTCGTATTCTCGCGGATTTTCTTATAGATTTTGTGGAACGAGGTTTTCTTGGCCTTGAGTTCTTCGAGCCGCCCGGAGTACCACTTGTGGTCCTTCGTACACTTGACGGTTCGGCCAGAGTCCATCTTAACGTCGTAGACATAATCCTGGCCCTTGTAGACGCTGAGAACTTTGGTTTTAACGTAGTGCGTCTTGCGACCATCGTTGAAAACGAATCCGACGACTTCATCCCCGGCCTTGACCTCAGAGATCGGCTTAGTCGACCAGTCGCCCATGAGGATCGGCGTCTCCCCTGGAGTACAGAAGATCGAAGATCCCATCTGCTCCCTCTTCTCCTCGAAGTCCTCCACCTCGTAGAGTTCCTTGTACCAGACTCCTTGATTCTTGTCCCTGTTGACGTAACATGGAATCTCGATCCTCGAATATCTGGGCATGTTCCTGATCGTCCACGTCAATCCGGTGTGATGATACGGCGTCCCGACCTCGATCTCGACACCGACGTTCCTCTTCCGGATCTTGGTCAAAATGGCTTTCTGGTATTTCCACGTTTTATTCAATTCGCCTCGACTGTAATCCGTCCTGGCGTTCTCGTTGTTCTCCAAGTCGTCATTGAGCCACTTGGGATAATGGCGGGAAACCAGGGTCGTCTCGAGAGAGGCAAAATCGAGTTTTACATGCCGGCACCGGACCCTGTTCTTCGTGAAATCATCCCACTCGTTCTCTCGGCGGGGCAACTCTGGGAAGATCCAATGCAGGAACTCGTTCTCGAGCATGGTGTGGCGAACATCCGCGCTCATGTTCCAGGCGTTTTCCTTGGTCGCGGTGTTATAGATCATCGCATCCGTGATCTTCTTGACGATCGACCACGACAGCCACCAGCACTCGAAGCCCATGAGTTGGGTCGTCTTTCCCGACCCCCGATGGGCAGACAGGTAGATCTGGCTGTTCTTCTGGTAGGAAGGGTCTAGATGATGGCACATCATGGCGTGAATCCGGCCAAAATCGTGAAACTTTTCGTCCCACGCAAAGGGCATGATCTGGGAATTAAAGAAAGCCAGATCGGTGGCCTGATACCGCCACCATTGGCGATCCTTAATCGCTGGCGTCTCTAACTGTAACGGCTTCGACATCGATATCCTTGAACGATTGGAACCTTTCGAGGCGCTGGATGACCTCTCCGGACACGACGATCTCCTTCCGCTCCGTCTTGTCGACGTCGACCTTGGTCGGGGGGAAGGCATCTTTCACGCGAAGGGACATTTCTACCGCCTTGAGTTGGGCCATGTTGTCCGATCGGCCTTCGAAAGCGGGATGCTCACAGTCGAGCAGTTCTTTTAGTTTCTGGGCCAACTTCTCGTTGTTGACACCCTCTTTTTTGAGGGCGCGTTGCATGGCCTTGTTGTTGACGAGCGCCTTGATAACCCTGCCGGCGTTTCCTCGGGCTACTCGCCCAGGTGGGAAACCGGCCGCGACCGCCAACTGCTCACGTTTGGCAAGATCAAAGCCGCTGGCCTGAAAAAGCTGGACGAATTTCACATCCCTTTCGGTCTGGATCTTCGTGTCTTTCTCTTCGGACCCGTCGATCGGTTCGGGATCCGGAAATTCGTCTGTCATTTAGCTGCCCTTGCTCCTCTGGGGCCTCTCTGGGCTTTCTCCGGAGCCGGGGGAGGCACAGAAGGCGGAGAGTCCGCGGGGGTTTCCATGAAATCCCTGAAACTCTCTGGGTCTGCGGCCTTGACGGGGTCCGGAGGGGCCTTCAGACCGAAATAAGCCACGATATCCTCGGCCTTGATCACGTACTTCTTGTCGCTACCGACGAAAATCGTCCACGGAAGCGGACCCAACGGATCCTTGAAGCACCTCATGAGTTGGGTTTCGATGGAGTGCGCCAACGCACCGATCCGCGGTGCCACAGTCGCCAGGAAATCTTCGACGGTGATAAAAATCTGTTCCATGATCTCTCCTATTTTCCGTGTTTCCGCCCCTCGGCGGCATAGAGGGCCTTTTGCTGTTCTCGGGCTTCTTTCTTTGTGGGGTGTGTTCCATAGACGTGGCCATCACGACCGGTGACAACCCATTTGTCGCCTTTCCGATGCACGTCGTAGGGCATAAGGCCTCCCAAGCGGTGGTGTCTGGATGAAGAAATACGCCCTATTTGGTCGTCTGTCAAGTGTTTTTAATAAGGCGGGGAGAAAAAAGAGGGGGGCCAGCATGTAGCCACGTCCGCCGGCCCCGACAGAAGAACTAGTTTCGGTTGTCCCTCCGCCATGGACCTCTCAAGGTTTTTGTTCGACCGAGCGGTTTCGAAGCCAAAGGTACGCATAAAGGCCGGTTAGGATGGCGAGAAAGACGGCGCACCAGAACGGTCCGCCCGGATCCCTGACCACCGAGTTGTAAAACATGCCGGCGAGAATGACCACGGCCCATCCGGAGATCACACAGGCCCAGGCGTAGGCGGCTGCAGAGAGTTTTTTCGCCAGAAACGCCGGGACCACGTGCCACGGTTTCAGCCCAAACAGCGCCATGCGCCGCGCTTGGATGGACACGATCCCAAAGATCGTTGCGAAGGCCAGAATCAGGATTAAAACGATGAAAGACACGATAACCTCCATCATTCAAACAAGTTAGAACGCCTTTTCAGACGATCGTAAAACGCTTTCGTATTCATCTTACGCGGGTCCTGGCCGTCACGCAAGAGTTTTTTCCACTCCTTCGACTGACGGCACATTTTCCGCGCTTCGAGATATGACCACTTGGGGCTTCCGCCGAAATCTCGGTGGAGACCGTAGAGCGCCCAGAACGTGGAGTGTTTGGCCATCTCTTCACGAACGCGATCGGCGGCGTTATGGTATGGCTTCCAGATCGCGGCCCTTTCCTTTTTCTGCTTGAACGGCTTCGCCGGCTTGACCTCACGCATGAGAAGCGAACCGACTAATCGCGTAGTGAACGGGTTCCTCCAAGTCCGGACGAGATATTCGCCGCTGATCATCTTCACGGCCCGCATACACCGATCGTAACGGCACGCATAGACTACGGGAGGGGTCAGATTGACAACCCGCTTGGTCAATGTCTGGACCCAATGTGTTCTCATCGTTTCCTCCTCAGCCAATCCGTCCATTGTCGGTGGACCCAACACGGACACGGACAGGCGAAATACTGATCGATCACGCGCTTCTTGAGGGCACAGTAGACGCTCCCGCCTTTCCTGGGAACGCCCCAGCCGCAGTTGTCCCGGGAACGGATCATTTTGGACCCATCCATGTCCAGACGCGGATCATCGTCCCGCTGTCCAGGCGCTTCAGGGCGCTCTTGACCAGACCCTTTCTCTCAAGTAGGCGGAGTTCTTTCCGGGTCAGGCCCCCGGCCCCCGTCGGGGCGTTCCCGCCCCACTTTCGGAACGTCGCCCGGGCCCGCTCCGCCAAGTCGGGGTCCATCCTCTTTCGGCTCACCCCCTATCCTCCAGACCAATCTCGCCGTTCGGCATGATCTTCCAGGCCTTCTCGTTCGGGATGTTGTGGTGTTCGGCGATAGATTCTATCAATGTGCGATGTGCTTCCTGAATGAGTCTCATGGATTCTTGTAGGGACGTTAGGCAAACAAGCTCAGCTGTCGTGAGCCTCCCGGCCCTCTCGAGGTGGCGGACAATCGGTTCGTCTTTTTTGGCTGGCTTTTTTTTCATGGCGCTTTCTTCTCCTCGCTCTGGTCTTGGGCCATCGGGCCAGGGGCCTTGTTGCTGATTGCAATCGGCCTCGAAGGGACGGCCTCAGTCATCTTCACGCCAAGGCCAAGATAATTGAGAATTGCCTCGAGCTTCTCGTTCACGGTCAGGCTTGGGCGAAAGAGGAACAGGTTTCCGCCTGGGTCAACCTGGCTCCAGCCAATGTGCCTTTTAATCCGATCGAGCTCCCCTCCAAGGAGTCCGTTCATAATTTCCTGAGACAACACTTCCCTGACCTGGTCCCTGAACATCTTCTTGAATTCCTCGTTTTTGAATCTCATCAGAGCTTCCTCTTCGGCTTCCCCGGCTTGGCCGGATTATAGGCGAAAACGAGCCAGCCGGACCTCGTCTTGCCCGGGCTAGGCTTGAACCCCAGATAGACATGGGGCGGTTGCAGGAATAACTGGGTTTGCCGACCAGGAATGGAACTCTTTCCTAGGTCGACGCGGCCATCGTGCTTGATTGGCACGAACTTGATTTTCATGGTTGTCATTTTCCTCTCCTCTTCAGCTTCGTGACGACACCCTTGAGAGCCGCGATTCGGCGGCAGAGGTGTTTTACCCCAGCCTTCTGGAGCCTGAGTTTCCCATCAAGCCCATCCCTCTCCACCACCAGCCGCTTGATCTCGGCCCCGTCCCTGGCCCGATCGTTCCTCATTTCCGTGACCTGGGCCATCAGCTGCAACTTGTCCTTCAGCATAAGTTCTCTCTGCTCGACCGCCCGCTCCTGCGCCGCCGCCATCCTCTCCTGAGCCTCCGCGATCCGCTGCTGACACCCGCTCTGGATCTCCTTGTCTGTCGGAGAACCCTTCTTGTCCTCGCAGTCCCACGCCCCCCTCGAAACCTGCTTCAGATTCCTCTCGGCCATCCCTCGCCTCCTCCCGCCAGATTTTAGGCCCCCGGTCTATCTTCCCACGCTCCCCGGAGACATCCCTGGTGAGTTCGTCCGCCTCTTCAGGCCCGTGGGACCAGGGTCGAAACTAACTGATCATCCCCTTATAACGCTACCGTCCGGAAACATGCCGGCCTACCGAGTCCTCAGCCGGCCCGCTGGATGTAGCCCAACGACCAGAGGCGCATTGTCCCAAGTCGCCGTACTCGCTCCAGGTTCTTCACCACGTCATAATGCTCCCGTCCGACCAAAACCCCCTCTCCCCCCTGCCCCTCCCCTTCACCCCCATACAAAAACCCCTCACAGCCCCTCCCAGGCCCCTCCCGGGCCATCCCTAGGCCAAACCACCAGGTAGAAAAAGCCCTTTATGTCATTTTTACCAGGAATATATCCCCGAACGTCACGATGATACGCGCCCGCGCGCACGCGCCACGCCCCATACCCCCCCCCCTCGACCCCTTTCCGCTCATCCGCGCCCCTGAAACCCCGTCCGACCGGCCTATATAGATATATATATATATATCTAGTTAAAACTAGTTATACCCTGTTCAGCCTTTGTATGTATCTAAGAAGGCTTACCTAG
>Ga0180007_10000829_pt1 | contig 46676 bp, 37 predicted proteins | sample MM_PC_MetaG_FD_121122 | JGI IMG/M metagenome (GOLD analysis project Ga0180007, IMG submission 121122) | Groundwater microbial communities from the Aspo Hard Rock Laboratory (HRL) deep subsurface site, Sweden - MM_PC_MetaG | ecosystem: Environmental > Aquatic > Deep subsurface > Groundwater... | reverse complement strand
TCTACTTTAGTCTCAAAAATTACATCATCTCTGGAAACAGTATAAAGAGCTGAATCGCCAACGGACATACTATTTAAAATAAAACTTGCTTCAAAGATTTTAATAATTGGTTTGTTATTTATCTTAAGTAACTGATCGCCATCTCTAATTCCAGAATTCCAAGTTACACCGTCAAATTTTACTTCATCAAAGAAGTAACCAACACTATCCTTTGAAACTTCGCGAGGAATCCATAAACATTCATCATTTGGCTGTGGAGTAATTTCAAAAATAAAATAGAATTGTATTAGCAATAAAACAGATAGAAATAGCATTAAAGGAGCAGTTATTTTGCTTCTATATTTTGATAATATATTTTCTAATCTATCCAAAATTTTCTCGTTTTACTTTTATAACAATACAAGTAATATCATCCGATTGTTCTGTACCATCTGTATGTTTATTAACTGCATCTAAAATTTTCTCAAGAGATTCTTCAGCAGAATTGTTGCTTAATGTAAGCGAAAGCTCTTCCAATTTTTCATCCGAAAATTCATTCTGGTCTTGATCCATTGCTTCCGTTATACCATCAGTAAATAAAATAACTAAATCATCCTTCATCAACGTTGTAATTTCTTTTTTATATGGAGCTATTGTTGGCATTACTCCCATTATCATTCCACCAACTTTTAGTTTTATAATTTTTCCATCTCTAATAATTAACGGAGGATTATGACCCATGTTAACGCTTTCAAAATTAAGAGTTTCATCATTTAAAATTCCCCAGAAAAATGTAATAAATCTTCCATCGGAAGTGTTATCGCTTACTAAATCATTTAGCAAATTAGACGCTTCACCAAGCTCTTTGTTTTGCTTGCTAATTGCTTGCAAAAAAGCTTGCAGATTAGCCATTAAAAGAGCAGCTTGAACTCCTTTTCCAGAAACATCCGCAATTGCAACTAAAATTTTTCCATCCGATAATTTTAGAGCATCGTAGTAATCGCCACCAACTTGTTTTGCAGCATTATTAAAAGCTGCTATTTCAAAATTTTTCATTTTAGGAAGCTTGCTTGGAAGCAAATTTCTCTGAATTTTTTTAGCTATTTCCAAATCTTTTTCGAGCTTCTGCTTTTCCAATGTTTCTTTGAATAAAATACTATTTTCAATAGAAATTATTGCAAGTCCCCCAACAGAGGATACAAATTCAATATCAGATTTAGTAAAACTTTCGCCTGTATTTCTTCTGCCCAGTAAAATTAGTCCTTTTGTTTTCTGTTTAATTTGCATTGGAACAATTAGTTCAATTCCCATCGAAAAGAGAGAAGTACATGAACCACTTAATTCAGAATTGCATAGAATTGGTTGAGAAATATCCGCAGCATTAAAAGAAGAAATATTTTGTTTTAATAAATCAGAATTAAATCTTGACTCAAGAATTTCATATTTATCATCACGAAAAATTACAATTGCATATTTTGTAACTAAAAGTTGTCCAATTATTGAAAAACCCAGTAGCTTACTAACCAATGGAATTTCAAGAATTCCTCCAAACTCTTTACTCAAATCAAAAAGAGCACTTAGCTGATGTACTTTATTATCAAGATTTCTATTTACTTCCTTTAATTGCGTAATGCTAATAGAATTTTCTAACGCTGTAGCGGTAATATTCAAGAATGTTTGTAAAAATTTTATATCATCTTCAGAATAATCATCGCCACTTAATCGTTCACCAAGAAAAAGAACGCCTATTAATTTATCCGCTGAAAAAACTTCTTGAGAGTGAACTAATTTATGATTTTTCAAATAATTATTAAAATTTGAGGAATTTATGTAATTGTCGCTTTCAACTTCTGGAAATTCATCAGCCGAATTTCCATTTAAACCTTTGCTAATTGAAAACTGTAATTTGCCATTTAATATAACAGCAAAAAGTCCTTTGGTAGTATGAAATTTACCAAAACAAGTTAATAGTAAATTATTTAGAATAAATTTTGTGTCGAGCGAAGAGTTTATAAGATTACCAAAATCTACGAGTGCAGATAGATTTCTTAAATTGCTTTTATTTGTTTGATTTTCCATAACTAATTATAATTTTTTATTAAAATTAGTTCGTTACCATTTACTTTAGAATTATAATGCACCTCATCCATTAGTTTTTTCATTAAAAACATTCCTAAACCACCACCTTTTTTCATTTTTTGATTTTTCTCAATATTTGGTTCTGGAATTTTATTTGGGTCAAAATGCTTTCCGTTATCAGTTATTATTACAATAAATTGACTATTTGAAGTTTCAATTTTAACTTTAATTTTTTTATCCAATAAGTTGTTGTACGCATGTTTAATAATATTTGTACAAGCTTCATCAACAGCTAAAGAAATATGAGCTATTGTTTTATCGCTTAAACCAACTTTATTTCCATTAATTTCAACAAAGTTACGCACTTCATGAAGATGGTCGGTGGAACTTTTGAAAGTAAGTTCATTCTTTAATATGTTCAATTTAGGTTTCACTATTCTGAATTATCCAAATTTTTTAATAGCGTCTTTTTCTTCTTTATAAAACTCATATAAAACTGGAAAGCCAAGCAAATCAAAAATGCTGTAAACATCATCTTTTAAATTTGAGAATTTAATATCACCGCTCTGCTCTCGCATTGTTTCTACATAAGCCATAAAAACTCCAAGACCTGCACTGCTTATATAGTTCAGTTCACTGAAATTAACAACCACTTTGAATTGTTTTTTTTCAATTAACTTATTGAATTCGTTTTCGAGCTCTGGTGCAGTATGTGCATCGAGATACCCTTTTACATCGATAAGATTTACATCTCCATCAACTCTTGATGAAACATTAAAATCAGCCATTAAGCTTCTCCAATGATTTTTTAAAATTTTTCCATTTAAATAGTACTAGTGTAATATCGTCGTGTTGCTGTTGTTCTCTAGAGAAGAGTGACACTTCTTCAAAAATACTTCTTGTAATATTTGTCAACTCAGTATCACAATTGGCTTCAACAACATTCAATAATCTTTCAAATCCAAATTCTTCATTAAGAGAATTTCGAGATTCTGTAACACCGTCAGTATATAGCATTAAAATATCGTTATTATTTAACTTAATTTCCATATTATCAATATTGGAACTAAAGATTGTGCCAAAATCAAGCCCTAATCCAATTCCTTTTGGTAAATATTCTTTAATTTTTCCTTTAGAACAAATTGCTAAAGGCATGTGACCAGCACGAGCAAAATTTAGAATTCCATTTTCAATATCAATTATTCCGTAAAGAGCAGTTACAAAACTATTTTTACTTAAACTCTTTTTTAATATGTCGTTCGTTTCAATTAAAAGTTCCTTAGGACTTTCAATAACTCTTGAGAGAGATTCAAAAATTCCTTTCACTTCTGCCATAATATATGAAGCGACAACACCTTTTCCTGAAACATCTGCAATTACAAATCCCAATTTATTATTGCCTAGTTGGAAATAATCGTAGTAGTCACCACCAACTTCGAATGCAGGAACAAAAAGTGCATCAACTTCAAGTTGTTCATTTGTTGGATTTTCGCTTGGTAAAATTCTTGATTGAATGTTACGAGCCACTTCAAGTTCGTTTTCCATCCTTTCTTTTTCAACAGATTCTTTGAATAATTTTGCATTTTCCAAAGCAATTGCAGCATAATCTGCAAATGCACCAACTGCTTTCTTTTCATCTTGGTCAAATTTATATTTTTGCCTTTTGGCAGCAAAGAGATATCCATTTGTCTTTTCGTGCACTTTTAATGGAGCAACAATTATTGCTTGGAATACGTATGTGCGAACATCATTTTTTAGTTTTATTTTTATTAATTTTTTGTTCAAAGTTAAGACTTCTGTCAATTGCATTTTAAATTCAGAAAGCAACTCGTCAGTAATATTTTGAGCTTCTAAGTAACCAATATTATTAACAGAAATCAAATTCCGTTCTTCATTCTCCATTGTTACTAACCAGGCAGAGTCAGAATTGCAAACTTTATTTGTAGCGTCGGTTAAACTATCGGCAAGCTCTTTAAAATCAAGAACTTGAGTCATAAGTTTACTTAAATCAATAAGTGATGTTATTTCTTCAGATTTTTGGTCAAATGCACCAGCTGTTGGCAAATGGAAAAGAGTAGTAAAGAAAACAATTCCAAAATAGATATTTCCATATAACATTATTAGTGTATATGAAATTCTAACTCCCGAAGAAAAATTAAAAACTATTTGTTCAATTATATTACTTTCAGAAAAAAACGCGAAGTTAAGACCAAATAATGCAGATACAATAATGGAGATAAAAAGCACAAATACTTTTTGTTTTTTGGTTAGAAAAGCAATCCAAGATACTCTAAAGGAATTAATTACAACTAATAAAATTGAGACAATAAAAAATGTTTTTTCAACAAATTGTAATTCTGGGTTTAACTTACTTAATGTTCCTGAAAAGGATGCCAGCAGCAAAGCAATTAATAAATAGTTAAAATAGTTTTCTTTTGCTCTTTTTTGGCGCATTAAATAATAAGTTTGAAATGATGCTAATATATAAACTGCGGATAGAATAAATAATTGAGAAATAATTACAGAACTGAAAGTGTAAAATATTCCATTTACTTCCTCTATATTTTCGATAGTATCAAAAATAGCAGATGAAAGAGAAGTTATAAAGAACAGAACTGCACTTAAAATTCCAACATTTAGCGTTAATGAAATTGGGTTGTCGCTTTTACTTGATTGTATTTCAACAAAATAAAGAAATGCTAAAGTAAGAGAGCCGAATATTAATATCTCGTTAATTATAACAAGAATTGTGGCATCTACCAAAGGAAAGATAATTTTAAACAGCACTAATAGTATTATTGAGAAAAAGAATTTTTCTAGTTTACTTCTACTATTCCCTTCCAAAAGATTATTTACTAAAAGTCTCAAATGCCATCCATTTTATTCTTTTTTAATTTTTCAGCTTTATCTTCCAAACTTCGCGAAATGGAGTCCATTTTAATTCCATATTCTATCCATTCGTCCAGATTTTTTCCGCTAAATATTTTAATAGAATTTGTAACTGCACTTTCGATATTATCAGTATTCATCTCATAACGAATTTTATTGTTTGTGCTATCAGCGTAGCTAAATTTAAACATAAAGTTATCAGTTGAATCGCCAGATAGTTCAAATGATAACTGTACATTTTTATCAGAACTATCAATAACTTTCTTAAAAAATTGAATGTTTTTGAAGTCATCCATATTAAGAAAATTATTTAATGTAACATTTACTAGGTTTGAATCAATATGAACATTAAAATCATTATTATTGGTTAGCTTTTTATCCTTCATTTTGATTTTATAATGGGGAGTTACTTTAATTTCATAATTCGTTGCATCAACGTTTTCATATCCTTGTTGAAAAACCGTGTCGGGAGTAAAAACCAGATAATCGCGAACTTCATTATTTTGTTTTTCTTCTAATAAATAATTAGCAGAAGCATTTATTGTATAATCTTTGTTTTTCTTATCCGAAATAAAATTCGAAAGTTCTTTGTTTAAAGATACCCGTACTAAACCTATTTGTGGGTCGATAGCAAATGCTTTATTTTCATCTTTATAAACCGATTGAGCTAAAACATCTGAATATGATTCCAGAATTGAATCTAATTCCTTTTTACGGGTATTATCCAATTGTAGTTTTTCAACAACTTTGTCGTAATTATCGTCAACTTTTTTTAAATCAAATTTTTTAATTCCAATTACTTCTCTGCCAGATAAATCATTTCTTAATTGTAAAACTTTATTCTCATTTTTGTCAATGACTAAATCACCTTCTAAAGCAAAGTTAAGAATTTCTTTTTTATCAAAAGTTTCGGATGTAAAAATTGGCTTAACGGTAGAGGAATAAAATTCGCTAATAACATCAGTATGTTTATCGTTTTTTTCGTCCGATTGTTCAATTCTAAACACGATTAATAATATTAAAGTGAGAATTACTATCGAAACAGTAAAAATATTTTGTTTTAATTTTGTAAGTAAATTCATTTTATTTGATAATAAGTTACAATAAAAAATAGTTTAACTAAATACTTGATAAAAAGACTATCTATTCATTTCTTTTTGGTAAGGTTCAAGCATTGCTTTTAAACTTTCACGAGCTCTAAAAATCCTTGATTTCACAGTTCCAACTTCACAATCCAATTTTTCTGCAATTTCATTATAACTTAACCCATCAATATCTCGGTATACAAGTGGAATTTTCAACTTGTCTGGCAATCGGTTTATTGCTTTTCGAACCAGACCAGGAATATCAATATCTTCGTGAATTCCAGATGAAGAAATATTCTCATGAGAATCCATAATAGGAACAAAAATGCTTCTTACTCTCTTCTTGCGCAAGTAATCGCGGCACTTATTAACAGTAATTCTATAGAGCCAAGTAGTAAATTTAGACTCAAATCTAAATTCAGATAATTTATGATAAATGCTAATAAATACATCTTGCGAAATATCATCCACAAATTCAGAATCATTTAAAGTAAGAAAAATTAGATTACGTACTTTATCCTTATGGCGAACCATTAACCTTTCAAAAGCGGTTTGGCTGCCATTATTATACTCTCTAATCAGAATAAAATCTTCATCTTCTATTTCTAAGTTATTATCTGATAAGCTATTATTTACTACGGAAGTTTTAGACGACATAAGCCTTACTATGTTCCACCATTAAAATTTGTTATAGATTAAAGAAAAACTATTGTTTAACCTTTTTTTGCAAACTCTTTTTTGTAAGTTACAAAATAATATAATTATTTCTAATTATATTTGTATTCTTTTTACTAAGTTTATCAGCATAATTTCAAAAATTAATTATAGGTACTAATATGCGTATCAAAACAAGCGAAAAGTATGGTGCAGTAGTAATTACTTTAAAAGGTAACGTAATGGGTGGCCCTGAAGCACAAGAATTTCACGATCTGTTGGGCACTTTATTAGAAGAAAATAAAAGCAATATCATTATAGATCTGGGCAGCGTTAAGTTCATGAATAGTACTGGACTTGGCATGCTAATAAGTGGATATACTTCTGTAAAAAATAAAGGTGGAGTTTTAAAACTTGCTAATGCTACTGATAAAATCAACAGTCTTCTGGTTATAACAAAACTTATTACTATTTTTGAAAATTTTGATTCGGTTGATGCCGCAGCAAAAAGTTTAAATAGTTAAACTTCATCATAATTTAATTCATTAAATAAATTAGTAGAGTATAAAATGAGTGTTTCCGTTTTAGTAGGCAGCCAATGGGGCGACGAAGGAAAAGGCAAAATTGTTGATATCTTAGGTGATCGTTTTGATATTGTTGCCAGATATCAAGGTGGTGCAAATGCTGGGCATACAATTGTAATTGAAGAACAACAATTTATTCTTCATCTTATTCCTTCAGGTATTTTACGTGATGGAATTGATTGCGTTATTGGAAATGGAGTTGTAATTGATCCTAAAGCATTACTAGAAGAAATACATTTTCTTGAAAATCATGGTTTTAAGGTTAAAGGACGATTATTTATTAGCCACAATGCTCATTTGATTATGCCATATCATAAAGTTATTGATTCAATTAATGAAAGTGGTGATAACAAAGTTGGAACAACTGGTCGTGGTATTGGTCCATGCTATATTGACAAATACGATAGAAAAGGAATTAGAATTATTGACTTACTCGACAAAGTTGAGTTAGAAAAGAAAATAAGAAGAAATGTTGATGAAAAGAATAAAATTATAAAAAATGTTTATAATAAAGAAGAACTTGATGTAGAAATAATATTAAAAGAATACCTTTCTTATAATGAGGAAATAACCCAGTATATTACAGATGTACCAGCTTTTCTGGATAAAGCAATAAAGGATGGAAAATCGGTTCTAATGGAAGGTGCTCAGGGCGCACTTTTGGATGTTGACCACGGAACTTACCCATTTGTAACTTCTTCCAGTCCAACTTCTGGTGGAGCCTGTATTGGTGTAGGAGTTCCACCAACAAAAATTTCTTCAGTATTTGGGATAGTGAAAGCTTATACAACCAGAGTTGGTTTAGGCCCTTTTCCAACAGAACTGCTTGGAGATGAAGGTGAAGCTCTTAGAAAATGGGGGGCTGAATTTGGTGCCACTACTGGGCGTCCAAGACGTTGTGGTTGGTTTGATGCATTCCTTCTTAATTATTCAAGAATGATAAATGGAATTGAGAGAGTTGCTATTACTAAACTTGATGTTCTTAGCAACTTAGATGAAATAAAAGTTTGTATAGCTTATGAATTGAATGGAAAAAGATTAGAATCATTTCCAACAACTGTTAGTCAATTAGAAAGAATTGTTCCAATTTACCAAACACTTCCAGGCTGGAAAACAGATATTACAAGTATAAGGAAATATGAAGATTTACCTGTTGAAACTAAAAACTATTTAAGTTTCATTAGTGAACATTCTGGTTTTGAAATATCAATCATTTCTGTTGGGCCAAAAAGAAGTCAGACAATAGAGTTATAAAAATTCTTATTACATACAAAAATTCTATTGCTATTATTTTGGAAATATTATGAATAGAAAAATGACTGGTGGACCTGGATCAATCCAGATAAAAGTAATCCTTCTTGTTTTTGCAACAATTATTGCGCTTGCTACCTTTATATATACACAAACATTAATTTCACAACTTGAAGCTCGCGAAAAAAAAGTTGCTGAATTATTTGCGTCTAGTTTACAACAAGTTGCTGAATTAGATGCTTCAGATAAAGATTTCACTTTTCTACTTGATGTAATTAAACGAATAGATTTTCCGTTAATTTTAGCAGATTCAAGTGATAACGTTTCATTAAATGGAATGACTGGAGGAATTAGAAATCTGGATATTGATTCAACTTTAACTGACACTCAAAAAGTTGCATTTATTAAAGATAAAATAGCTGAGTTTAGTGAGATTAACAATCCAATATTTGTGTATATCCAAGATAGTATTGTCCTAAGTAAAATTTATTTTGGCGACTCTGTTCTAATTACGCAATTGAGATATTACCCTTATTTACAAATAATTTTTGCAATGATGTTTGTAATTATTGCTTACTTTAGCTTTAGTTATCTTAAAAAGAATGAACAGAGTAATATATGGGTTGGTATGGCAAAAGAAACTGCTCACCAATTGGGTACACCAATTTCAAGTTTATTGGGTTGGAACGAAATATTAAAAATAAACAAACAGAACCCAGACAAAGTTGAAGATATAACATTAGAAATGAGCAATGATTTACAAAGACTAAACAAAATTGCTGATAGATTTTCGAAAATTGGCTCTATTCCAAAATTAGTTCCAGCAAATATTACAGAAGTTATTCAATCAGTTATTGAGTACTTTAATAGACGCTTGCCAATTTCTAGCAAAAAAACTGAACTTAAAATTATAAATGCTACCAATATATTAATTCCTCTAAATAGGTCTCTCTTTGAATGGGTTATTGAAAATTTGATTAAAAACGCACTTGATGCCATAGAGTCTAAAAATGGATTGATTACTTTTGAAATTATTGAAGAAGCAAATAATGTAATTATTGATGTTTCTGACAATGGAAAAGGAATAGACCTTAAAAACAGAAAAGATGTTTTCAGACCTGGTTATAGTACCAAAAAACGTGGTTGGGGTCTTGGACTTTCACTAGTTAAACGAATTGTTGAAGATTACCATAAGGGAAAAATATATGTTAAAAGTTCAGTAATAGATGAAGGTACAATTTTTCAGATAATTTTAAAAAAATCGTAAAAAGTATTTTTTTTCTTGCATATATTTTTTCGGTTAACTAATATTACAGCACAAATTTTAGTTCTTAATTATTATTGAAAAGTTTATAGCGGAAAGGTCTAGTACCTTTTTGTTATACAAATCAGGCTACTAAGGTTGTGCCCTCTACCTTGGTAGCCTTCCCTCTTTTTAATAATTTTTGTACATATATTGTAAGTTTATAGCAAAAAGGTCTAGTATCTTTTTGTTATACAAATCAGGCTACTAAGGTTGTGCCCTCTACCTTGGTAGCCTTCCCTCTTTTAAAGCATAGTTTTGCCAAATTTTATTCAAATTATTTTAATAATAACTATATTGACTGTCAATATTTAATATTTTGAGATAATTAATGTCAGAGAAAAATAAAAGACCAAGCTGGGATGAGTATTTTTTAAAAGTTGCGATGCTTGTTTCCGAACGTGCAACATGTCCTCGTATGCATGTTGGTTGTGTATTAGTAAAGGATAAGCAAATATTAGCAACAGGTTATAACGGTTCAATTCCTGGTGATGCACATTGTGAAGATGATGGCTGCATTATTGTTGATAACCATTGTGTACGAACAAACCACGCAGAAATAAATGCAATAACTCAATGTGCTAATCACGGCGTTAATACTTCGGGTGCAAAAGCATATGTTACAAATATGCCATGTACGACTTGTTCAAAAGCACTAATTGCCGCTGGAATTAAAGAAATTATTGTTTTTTCGGACTATCATAATACGCTTGCTACAGAATTTTTCAAAAAAGCCGATGTTACCATTAGAAAGCTTCCTATGCCAAATGGTGAAATTCAATATAATTTGGATAGTTATTCATCTGCCAAGAAAATTAATTTTGATGAGGAAAACAGATAAAAATATTGATATTGGAATTACAAACATTTACTGAACATATAAAATGAAATTAAATAAAGAGAATTTAGAAAAATATTTTAAACGCGAAAACTTCTTTTCGCGTGATTTAAGTTGGGTTGAATTTAATAAACGTGTGCTTGAAGAAGCCACAAATCCATCTTCACCTTTGCTTGAGAGAATAAAATTTATTTCAATATTTTTTACCAATCTTGATGAATTCTATATGATTAGAGTTTCTGGAATTAAACAACAAATTCGTGCTAATATTATTGAACGTGGCATTGATGGATTAACACCAGCAGAAGAGTTAAATTTCATTCAAAATAACGTTCTTCCACAAGTTGATGTATTGTTAAAATATTGGAATAACACAATTATTCCACAATTAGCTGAAAATAATGTAAACTTTGTTCAATATGATAAACTAAGTGACGAAGAAAAAGATAAATTAAGTCAGTATTTTATCAAAGAAATTTATCCTGTATTAACACCGCTAGCATTCGACCCTGGAAGACCATTTCCATATATATCCAATTTAAGTTTATCTCTTGCAATTCAAGTTATGAAACCAAGTGGTCAATTACATTTTGCTCGTCTCAAAATTCCTTCAATTCTGCCAAGAATTATTAATTTAGATGGTATTCTGGAAAATGATTCCAATCCTTCAAATAGTGGGTTTTCTGTAAAACTTATATGGTTAGACGATTTAATTAAAAATAATCTAGAACCACTTTTTCCACGCCTGGATATTATTAGCGCACACAAATTTAGAATTACAAGAAATGCTGATCTAAATATTCAAGAAGATGAAGCAGATGATCTTCTTTCTTTAATTGAAGAAAATATTAAGCGAAGAAAGTTTGGCTCTGTTGTACGACTTGCTGTTGAAAAGGATATGCCTTATTTCATGATTAATATCCTAACAGAAAATCTTGAAGTTTCAGACTATGAAACTCAAGTTGTTGATGGACCAATGGGTCTAAGCACTGTGATGTCACTTTACGATTTACCTTTGCCCCATTTAAAAGATAAGCCTTTTTATCCTGTTTTAATAAATCCATTTGATGATGAAGAAAGAGAATCTATTTTTAGCATAATTAAACAAAAAGATATTCTTCTGCATCACCCTTACGATTCATTTGAGCCTGTTATTGAGTTAATAAAAGAGGCTGCAAGTGACCCAAATGTGCTTGCTATTAAGCAGACTTTATATCGAATTGGTCCTAATTCTCCAATAGTTAAACATTTAATTCAAGCTGCCGAAGCAAACAAACAAGTGGCAGTTCTTGTAGAATTAAAGGCAAGATTTGACGAAGAGAATAATATTTATTGGGCTCGCGCTTTAGAAAAAGTTGGTGTTCATGTGGTTTATGGTTTGGTAGGATTAAAAACACACTCCAAAATGACTTTAATTGTTAGAAAAGAAAATGATGGTGTTCAAAGATATGTCCATCTTGGAACGGGCAACTACAATGCATCATCCGCCAAACTTTATACCGATTATGGCTTAATGACAAAGGATAAAGATTTATGCGAAGATGTAGCCGAAATTTTCAACTACCTTACTGGTTATTCTGAACAAAAAGTTTATCGAAAAATGTGGGTTGCTCCTTTAAATATCCGTAAAGAGTTTTTGAAATTAATTGGAAGAGAAATAGATAATTCCATAGCTGGCAAAACTGGTTATATTTCGTTTAAATTGAACTCACTTGTTGACCCTGTTATAATTGCAGCGCTTTATGAAGCTTCGCAAAATGGAGTAAAAATTGATTTGGTAGTGCGTGGCATTTGCTGTCTTGTTCCGCAAGTTCCTGGTCTTAGTGAAAATATTTTTGTACGAAGCATTGTTGGAAGATTTTTAGAGCACAGTCGTGTTTACTATTTTTATAATGATGGTCAAGATGAAATTTTTATGGGCAGTGCAGATATAATGGAAAGAAATCTTGATAGAAGGGTTGAAACAATTTTTCCTATTGAAGACCATGATATAAAAAAAACCGTAAAAGAAACACTGCTAAATATCTCATTAAAAGATAATCAAAAAGCCAGAATCCTTCTTCCAACTGGAAAATATGTTCCTAATCATAAAATATACATGCAAGACGATATAAATTTGCAAGAATGGTTAATGCACTATGCCTCCAGCAGTGAAAAGAAAAAGAAAAAGCTAAAAAAAGTTAAATAGATTATTGCTTATTAAATACTTTTTATTCGATTATAATATTGAATAAATATTTTGACAATAATTTTTTGTAATTTTAAACTTCAAATTTTAATTGAAAGGAAACACTAAAATATGTCACAAATTAGTAAAGAAAATGTTATAAATGCTTTAAGCAAGGTTAATGATCCCGACCTAAAAAGAGATTTGGTTTCATTAAATATGGTAAAAGATATTATTATAGATGGAACAAAAATAACTGTACAAATTGAACTTACTACTCCAGCTTGTCCCTTAAAAGATACCATTAAAAATGATTGTATTGCAGCTATTAAAAAAGAAATACCAGAGGCTGCGGAAATAATTATTGACATGTCTTCAAATGTAAGTGAGCACTTAAATAAATCAAAAAATGCAATAATGCCTGGAGTTAAAAATACAATTGCAATTGCTAGTGGTAAAGGCGGCGTTGGAAAAAGTACTGTAGCAGTAAATCTTGCTATTGCACTTGCAAAAGATGGAGCAAAAGTTGGGATAATTGATGCTGATATTTATGGACCTTCGATGCCTTTAATGCTTGGACTAAATAATAAAACTGGGCTTCATCAGGATCCAGAGACAAAAAAACTTGCGCCATTAGAAAGTTATGGAATTAAAATTATTTCAATCGGTTTTATGATTGATGATGAAAATCCAGTTATTTGGCGTGGACCTATGGCAAGTGGTGCATTAAAACAATTTATGACTGATGTACATTGGGGTAACCTTGATTATCTAATTTATGATTTGCCTCCAGGAACTGGGGATATACAACTTACGCTTGTTCAAACAATTCCACTAACTGGTGCAGTTATTGTTACTACTCCTCAAGAAGTATCATTGATTGATGCAAAAAAGGGTTTTAAAATGTTTGAACGAGTTAATGTTCCAGTTTTTGGAATAATTGAAAATATGAGTTATTTCATTGCTCCAGACACAGGCAAACAATACGATATTTTTGGTTCTGGCGGAGGTGAGAAACTTGCTTTGCAATTGAACTCAAAATTATTGGGATCTATTCCTATTGATTCAAGAATTAGAGAAGGTGGAGACAATGGAAAACCAATTGTTGAAGCATTGCCTGATTCTGAAAATGCGAAAAAAATTATTGAAATTGCAAGAAACCTTGCAGCACAAATTAGCATAAAAAATGTTAATGAAAATTTGAATGAAGTGGAAATTCAATTATAAATTAAATTAGATAAAGTATTAGCTGGAGAAAAAATGTCTGAAATTCTAAAAGAAAAGGTTGAAAAAGCATTACAAAATGTCCGTCCATATTTAGTTGCTGATGGCGGAGATGTTGAACTTGTATCAATTAATGATGATGGAATTGTTGAAGTTAGACTTACGGGTGCTTGCGTTGGCTGCCCAATGTCATTAATGACTTTACGGGCAGGAATTGAACGAGCATTAATGAGAGATATTCCAGAAATAAAACGAGTTGAAGCAGTAGAATAAAATTAAAAGGATTAAAATGAGAAAAAAAATTGTAGCTGGTAATTGGAAAATGAATAATGACTTAAATGAGTCTATTTCATTAATTAATGAAATTAAAGAAATTTTAGTAGACAGAGATGATGTAAAGGTAATAGTTGCTCCACCATTTACTTCTCTTGATAGCGTTTCACAATTGCTAAGGGGTACTGAGATTGGACTTAGTGCACAAAATATGTGTTATGAAGATTCAGGAGCTTTTACAGGGGCTGTATCGGCTAAAATGTTAAAAAGTGTTGGATGTGAATACGTTATTCTTGGACATTCAGAAAGAAGAACTCTTTTTGGTGAAACTAATGGTGACGTGAACAAAAAAATTAAAAAAGCCATTTCTGAAAGTTTAATTCCAATTTTTTGCGTTGGCGAAACTCTTGAAGAAAGAGAAGCTGGTAAAATGAAAAAAGTTATTAAAAAACAAATAAAAAAAGGTCTTAAAGGCATTTCAGAAGAAGATTTTTCTGGGGCAATAGTTGCTTATGAACCTGTTTGGGCAATAGGAACTGGAAAAACTGCAACACCAGAACAAGCTCAAGAAGTCCATGCATTTATTCGTAATCTTCTTAAAGAGCTATATTCAGAAACTTTAGCAGAAAATACAACTATTCAATATGGTGGAAGTGTTAAACCAGAAAATGCATCTGAACTAATTGGACAAAAAGATATAGACGGTGCCTTAGTTGGCGGAGCTTGTTTAAAAGCTGATTCATTTGCTAACATTGTTAAAAATGCTTAAGTAAATTTTATCCTTCGAGGATTCTCTCTGTTCCTCGAAGGAGCTTTTAAATAAGCCACTATGAACTGCAAGTCAATAGTTTTGGTTACGAATACTTCGCCAAGCTCATTAACCGTATAATTCAGTTTGAAAGACCAAATGACAAAAACCAAATAATATCCAAATTTCATTTTCTAACATCCAAACTTTGCGGTTTAAAGAGCCCAACTTTTTTGAAAAGTTGGGCTCTTTCAGTTTTCATTTGGTAAAAGTTGGGCTTTTTTTTTAAATTCGTTTTACTATTTGTTTAAAATTTATCTTTTGTCTTTTGATATTTATCATGACACTTATAGAAGATAAAACGAGATGCAATTAAGTAAATAGTTTTAACTCCTACTGAGACAAATAAATTACTAGTATTTAGAGCTTCAAAAATATCTCAATAACTTTACGTAACTTCTTATTTTACATTAAATTAGCTCATTTTTCCATTGATTTCGCACATTTTATTTAGTATATTTGTAAGCTAATTTTGGAGTGTTTTACAATAAAAATTGTATCGACTTTAATTAATTTATTAATTAGGAAATTATAATACTTAACATGAAAAAATTCTTATTCGCTTTTTTGTTACTACTAAATTTTAATTTTTTTGCACAAATAAGAATTAAAGAAATAGCCTCAAATTTACCTTCAGAATCACCAAATTATTCAAGCACAGTATTAAGAGAAATTATTCCATTTAATGATAATTGGAATTTTACAACCTTAGACTCCGAAAAAGAAGGAGTAAAATTAAATGTACCAGCAATATATAATTCAAATGATGTAGTAGTTTTTCAGAAGGATCTGAATTTATCTAATGCCGATATTAGCCATTATAACTTCAAAATTTATTTTCTAGGAATTTCTTATTCAGCTGATATTTTTTTAAATGACCTTGTTATATATAAAAAAGCTGGCGGTAATATCCCATTTGAAGTTGAATTACCAAGCGATTTAATAACTCTTGATGGCAATAATATTTTAAAAGTAGTTATAAAAAGTGAGTTAGATTCTGAAACTAGTATTCCTCTTTATCAAAGATTTCTATTTCCAAAATATTTTGGTGGTATTGTTAGAGATGTTTTCCTTAAAAAGATTCCAAAAGAGAATTTAGAATTAGTAAGATATTCTACTGATATTAACAGGGATTTTAAGTCAGCTCAAGTCAATTTTGAATTAAAAACAAATTATAATTTTACTAAAACTGAAAATAAGTATAAAATTGAAGTATTGATTAATGATAATTTTGGTGAAGTAACTTCGGTAAAAAAAGACATATTAAATTCTGAGTTAAATAGCAGTTTAATAGAACTAAATATTACTAATCCTAGAATTTGGGATATTAAAACACCAAACCAATATATTGCCGAATTTAGATTATTCAAAAACGATTCTTTAATTGATTTGAGTAAAAAATCAATAATTATTGCAAAGTTGGAAAACCGCCCTGATGGTTTTTTTCTTAACTATAATAAATTTGAATTCAAAGGTGTTACATATATTCACTCCGATAAAGAATATGGAGAGTCAATTTCATATTCGGATTTGAGAAATGATTTACAAATAATTAAAGATATGGGGCTTAATAGTGTAAGATTTGCAAAAGCCACTCCTCACCCATTTGCGCTAGAAATATGCTCCGAACTTGGTTTAGTGCCTTTCATCGAAATTCCACTAAATTCGCCACCTAAATTAATTGTTTTGGACGCAAACTTCTCCGATAGAGTTAAAAGATATATTGATGAATTTGTAAAATCTTATTCAAATTATTCTTCCATTTTTATAGTAGGAGTTGGAAGTGGTTATTTATCAAATTCACCAATTGATTATGAATTAATATCAACACTTTGTAAAAATGTACATTCCAACGGAAATTTTATAACATATGCTTCATTCGATGGAATTCCGAAGACAAAAATTGATAATTTAGACTTATACGGAGTTGAAATATTTAATAATTTTTTACAGATTGAAAGTAATATTGCTAATTCAACTGTTGGAATCGATAATATTTTTATTAGCGAAGCCACATATCCAACTTATAATGGAAGCACAAATGGATATTTAAATTCTTTTTCGCTTGAAGCTCAAGCAAAATATTTTGAGAATACTATTGATTTTGCAAACTCAAAAAATATAAGTGGATTTTTCTTAAACTCAATGTTCGATTATTATGGCGATTTTAGCTCATTTTATGCAAAATATTCTGAGAACAATTTATATAGAATAGGAATTTTAGGTGTTGATAAAAATCTGAATAGCACCAGTTACAAGGTAATAAAAGCAAAAATAAATAACTCTCCACGTGTCACAATTCCATTAGGGAATAGTAAAGATGACGCTCCAATGTTCTTCATAATTGTTGGTCTAGTTCTTTCTATATTAATGGGAATTTTAGTGAACTCAAAGAAAAAATTAAGGGAAGATGCTTCACGTGCATTTATAAGACCATATAATTTCTTTGCCGATATTCGTGATCATAGAATTATTTCAGGTTTTGCAACTGTATTATTAATGCTTATTCTTTCATGTGCACATTCATTACTAATTATAAATATTTTATACTTCTTAAGAGATAATATTTTATTCGAAAAAGTTTTGCTCTCTTTTGGAATTCCTTCTTTAATTTCCTCATTAAATTATTTTGCATGGAATCCTATAGAAGCATTCTTTTTCTTTTCCCTTTTAAGCGTTTTTTCCTTTCTATTTTTAAGCGCTCTTATTTCTTTAACCTCATTTTTCATTAAAATTAAAATATATTTTACAAGTATATTTTTCACTGTAATATGGGCTTCACTACCATTAGCTTTATTATTGCCAGTTAAAATGGTTTTATACAGAATTTTAGAAGCAAATATTATTAACCATTATATTTACATTTTTCTTTTTGGATATCTTCTTTGGCTAATAAGTCGTGTAATGAAAGGGGTTTATGTAATTTTTGATATTAATGCTGGAAGAGTTTACTTATATGCCTTTGTTATATTTCTAATCTTATTTGGAAGTCTAATCCTTTATTTTCAAATAAATCATTCAACAATTTATTATCTAATTAATGTTTTTAATCAAGCAAAGTTGATTTAGGGAAGAATATTGTATCTATCAAAACTTGAGATATTTGGATTCAAATCATTCGCGAATAAAACTGTTGTGAACTTCAATCGTGGAATTACTGGAATTGTTGGTCCAAATGGGTGTGGAAAAACAAACATAATTGATGCAATTCGTTGGGTATTGGGCGAGCAAAAAAGCAGCACACTACGAAGTGATAAAATGGAGAATGTTATTTTTAATGGTACACGCCAAAAAAAACCGATGGGTATGTGCGAAGCATCATTAACTTTAGTAAATGACAAAGGAATTTTGCCCACCGAATACTCCGAAGTAACAATTACAAGAAGAATTTTTCGCTCTGGTGAAAGTGAATATTTGTTGAACAAAAATATATGTCGGCTAAAAGATATAACAAATCTATTTATGGATACTGGAATGGGTACAAATGCTTATTCTGTGATTGAATTAAAAATGATTGAAACAATACTTAGCAGCAAAGCTGATGAACGAAGACACATGTTTGAAGAAGCAGCAGGTGTAAATAAGTACAAATTAAGAAGAAGATTAACACTAAAACGCCTTGAAGATGTTAAGTTAGATTTAGTTCGCGTAAATGATATTGTTAGCGAAGTTGATAAAGTTGTAACTTCCCTTTCGCGTCAAGCAAAAAAAGCTGATAAACATAACCAAATAACTTCTGTACTAAGAGAAAAAGAAATTGATTTAGCGGAAAGAGAATTTAGTTCATTTACTTCGCAATTAAATGAGCTAAGGAATTCTAAATCACTTAATGAATCACAAAGAGAACAAATTGATTTAGATACAAGAAAACTTGAAACAGAATTAGTTGAATTTAGGGATAAAATATCTGGAATTGAAGACGAATGGAATATTAAAAGAAAAGAACTTTCCGAAAATACCAATGAGCTTCATGAACGACAAAGAAAAATTTCTGTTATTCAGGAAAGGGATAAAGTTTTACAAAGAAACTTATCCAATTATAAAAATGAATTATCAGAATTAGAATTTCAAATAACTGAAAATGAAGATAGAATTATCCAAAACCAAGAAGAACTTTTAAGTTTTGAACAAACTGTTTTAGACAAAGAAGAAAATCTTGCGCATAATCAAGAAACTTTGGCAAATAAACGTGAAGAACTTGATAGTTACCGTAGTTTAGTTAAAGAAGAAAGCGAAAAAGTAAGATTAGTTGAGAAAGAAATTTCAATTATTGAAAATCAGATAAATAATTCAAAATCTTCATTTGATAGAACTAATAGAGAAATTAATAAATTTGAAGAAATAATTCAGAAAACGACTTCTGATATTGCTAAAACAGTTGGGTATTTAGAAGAGCTTACTCAAGAAAAAGAAGAGGTTGACAGAAAAATTGTTGAATCGGATTCTGAGTTTATTAGAAAAGAGTTGGAAAAAGAAGAACTTGAAAAAAGTTTATCAAAATTATTTTCAAAAGAAATGGAAGAGAAGAATGTAATTGCTGGAATTCAAAACAAAATTGAATTACTGCAATCGTTAATTTCAAACTTAGAAGGAATTTCAAAGGGGTCAAAAATTCTTCTTGAAAATAGCAGTTGGTCAAATGGCAAAAGCACTATTGTTGCCGATGCTGGTGATGCAAAAGATGAATTTCGATTAGCTTTAAATGCTGCTTTAAAAGATGTTCTAAATAATCTTTTTATTGAACAAATTGATGAACTAAACAAAGCAATTAGTTATTTAAGAAAGAATGATTTGGGAAAAGCTTCGTTCTTTCTACTTGATATGCCAAGCAATAATAAAGGTTTGTTAAACAAATTAATTGATTTCGATAAAAAAAGAAAATCCAAAAAACTTTCTTTGGAAGAATTATTTATTAGCTGGGCTAATGAACTTATTATTTCTGATATTAAATGGAAACCTTATTTTGATAAATTGCTTTCAAACATTGCGGTAACTAAAAATTTGACTTCTGCCCTTGAACTTCGAGCTAAATATAATAAATTTTCATTTGTAACTTTAGAAGGCGATATTGTTAAAAGTGATGGAATTATTGAAGCTGGTTCCCTTCCGCAACTTGACGAAACGCTTTTTGGACGAAAACAACATTTAGAAAATCTTAAACGAGATTTCCCTAAATATGAAGATAATTTAACTGAAATTTCAAATGAGATTACTGAAGTAAAAACTAAAATATCAAAAATTGATTTGAAAGATTTATCCGATAGAGGTAAAACTTTACTAAATGAACAAAATAATATTGAAAAGCAAATTGCACAAATTGAGTTCAAAAAGGAACGTGCAAATGATGAAATTGAAACCACACAAAATAAAATTAATGAACTAGTTGCTGAAGCAAATAAATTTTCAAAAAATATTGATGAATTAAAGAATAGTATCGATTCTGTTAAAGTTGATTTTGAAAAAGCAAAAATTATATTTGAATTGAAAGAAAGTGAACAGCGAGAAAAAGAAAAAAGCTATAACTCTTTCTATGCTGACTATAATCAGACTAAAATTGAATTAGAAAGAACTCGCGGTCAATTAACAAATGCAAAGGCTAGTATTAAGCGAGGCGAAGAACAACGCGAAATAATTAAAAATTCAATTTCCAAAAGAGAACTTGATATTGAAAAAACTAAGGAAGAATTATATTCCTTGGAATCAATAATTGATGAGAACCAAATTGAATATGATGAGTTAAATTCAGTTAGAGAAACCTTAGTTGAAGAAGAAAGTGAAATTAAAACTCGCTTGAACCAGATTAAGGAAAAATCATCTCAATTGGAAGGCAACTTAAGTAGCTTTCGAAAAGATAGACAACAAATTTCCGACAGAATTTATTCCAACGATATAAAAATGAGTGAACTTAACTTGCGTGTTGAAAATCTTGTTCAACATATAAGTGAGGAATATTCAATTTCACTTGAGTATAAAGAATTTGATAATACTGATTTTAATTTTAAAGAAGTTGCTGCTGAGGTACATTCTTTTAAACAACAGTTAAAAAATCTTGGACCAGTAAACCTACTTGCATATTCAGAATATGAAGAAGAGAAAGAACGACTTGAATTTTTAACTAATCAACGGGATGATTTAATTGCTTCCGAAAAAGATTTAGTTAAAACTATTGAAGAAATAAACATAGCAGCAAAAAATTTGTTTACTGAAACTTTTGAACAAATTAGGCTGAATTTTCAAAGAATTTTTAGATCTCTATTTGATGATGGAGATGAGGCTGATTTAATTTTGGAAGCTGGTGTTGACCCGCTTGAAGCAAAAATTGAAATTACTGCAAAGCCAAAAGGCAAACGTCCTTCATCAATTGAACAACTTTCTGGTGGTGAAAAAACTTTAACTGCAACTGCCTTGCTTTTTGCAATTTACCTTGTAAAACCTTCTCCATTCTGTATTATGGATGAAGTTGATGCTCCGCTTGATGATGCAAACATTGATCGTTTTGCTAATCTTTTACAAGATTTTAGTGGCAATACACAGTTTATTATTGTAACTCACAATAAACGCACTATGAATTCCGCAGAGACAATGTATGGTGTTACAATGCAAGAGGAAGGAATTTCCAAACTTGCTGGTGTTCGATTTACTGATGAGATTCAAGTATGAGAGAACAGCAAATAAAAATATTCTGTGACTTTGATGGAACTATTACAACCAAAGATGTTGGTGAACACATGTTTTATCAATTTGGGGATTCCCAAAAAGCTATCGAAATATTTCAACGCTGGCTTCGAAAAGAAATTGATTCCGCCCAAGAATGGACAGAGCTTCTTGCGTTAGTTAAAAACTTAACTGAAAACGAATTTAATGAATTTCTTTCCACTATTGAAATTAGATATGGATTTGAAGAATTTGTAAAATTTTGTGCTGATAATGAAATTGAACTAACCATTCTTAGTGATGGTATGGATTTTTATATTAAGAAGATTTTTGAAATTAATGGTTTTCAAGAGTTAAAATTTTATTCAAATAGTTTAATTTTTACAGATAATGGTCCCAAAGTTTCATTCCCATATTCTGATGAAGAATGTAAAGCCTGTGCAAACTGTAAGAGAAACCATATTATTGAAAATAGTGGCGATGAAGATATTACAATGTACATCGGTGATGGTTATTCGGATACTTGTCCTGTTCAATACGTTGATTATATTTTTGCGAAAGAAACTTTATTAAAGTTCTGTGAAAAAGAAAGAATTTCATATTTCCCATTTAAAAATTTCAAAGATGTTATTGCTCGCATAAGTCCATTATTAGAAAAATCAAAAATAAAGAAAAGACACCAAGCAGAGTTAAAGCGAAAAGCCGTTTACGCACAAGGATAAGTTTTTATATTGATGAATAATTTCAACAAAAAAATATTGATATTAGCTGGCGAAGCTTCTGGGGATTTACATGCATCTTCTTTAGTTACTGCTTTGCTAAACTCCAAAAACGAGTTGAAATTTTCTGGAATTGCAGGTGATAATATGATTAGCAGTGGTGTTGAAGCACTTTATCATATTAAAGAAATGTCTTTTTTAGGATTTGTTGAAGTTATAAAACATCTTCCATTTATTTTAAAAGTTGAAAAAGCAATTATTGAATATGTAAAACTAAATAAAATTAAATTTGCAATTCTTGTTGATTATCCTGGTTTTAATTTACGAATTGCCAAAAAGTTAAAAGTATTAGGCGTAAAAATTGTTTACTACATTTCTCCTCAAATTTGGGCTTGGCATCAAAGTAGAATAAAAAAGATAAAAAAACGTGTTAATAAAATGCTTGTAGTCTTTCCGTTTGAAAAGGATTTTTACGAAGATGGTGGCGTGCAAGTTGAGTATGTAGGTCATCCACTTGTTGAAAGAATAGAAAATTTTGAATTTAAGTCAAAAGATAATTTGTTAAGTGAACTTGGAATTAAGAAAGATATATTCCTAATTCTACCAGGAAGCAGAAAACATGAAATTGAAGAACATCTTTCTGAATTAATTAAAACTGCAAAAATTATTAGTGATAATAACAATTTACAAACTGTAGTAGCTTGTTCAGAAAATTTGGATGTGGAATATCTACAGAAATTTATTTCTGATAATAATGTTAAAATTGTGAAAGGTAATACCTACAATTTGTTGAAGAATTCAAAATTTGGAATTATTAAATCTGGAACATCAACATTGGAAGCTACAATTATTGGACTTCCATTTGTTGTAATTTACTCAACAAATAAATTAACTTACGAACTTGGTAAACGCTTGGTAAAAATTAATTATATAGCCATGCCAAATATAATTGCCGGTAAAAGTGTTGTAAAAGAATTTATTCAGAATGATGTTAATGCTACTTTAATTTCGGACTTCATACAATCCTTGCTTGATGATAACTCTGCAATAAGAAATTTGAAAAATGAATTAGAAATTATTAAAAATAAACTTGGTAAAAGTGGTGCGTCCAATAATGCTGCCAAAATAATTGAAGCAATGCTAAATGAAGATTAAAGGAATTAAACAAAAAGTGTTGCATAATCTTGGCAATATTTTTCTTCATAGTATTATAAATGTTCTTTGTAAGTCTGTAAAAATTGAAAAAATAAATTCCGTTGAAGTTCATGAACTTTTAAAATTGAATCAGAATTTTGTTTTGGCTTTTTGGCATGGAACAATGCTAATACCATGGTATGTTCATAGAAACCAAAATTTTTCAGCATTGGTTAGTTTAAGTAAGGATGGCTCTCTACTTGCAAATACTCTATTAAAATGGGGGTTTAAAGTTGAGAGAGGTTCAAGTCATAAAGGTGGAAAAGAAGCTTTAAATATATTGCTTGAAAATTGTAAACAAAAATATTCTGTTGCAATTACGCCAGATGGACCAACTGGCCCACCGCGAGAAATGAAAGCTGGAGCTGTAATTACGGCACAGCGTTCCAATTTGCCTTTAATACTGTGTGGAGTTGCATATAAGAAAAAGTACATTTTTAATAGCTGGGATAAATTTGAAATTCCAAAGTTTTTTAGCAATGTGGTTATCAAATATTCAGAGCCAGTTTATATAAGTGCAGAACTAAGCAGAGATGAAACTTCGAAAGAAATAATTAGGTGTAATGCTTTATTGAATCAATTACAAAACGATGTCGAAAAAATATCTTAAATATTTATTAATAATTTTATCACCATTAGCAGTTCTATACTCTGTGGTAATAAATTTTAGAAATTTCCTTTTTAACAATGGAATATTTCGCGAAGAGAAAGTTAAAGCAAAAATTATATCTGTTGGTAATTTAACTGTTGGTGGCTCAGGTAAAACTCCAACAGTTATTTATATAATTAAACTACTTAAAAAAAATAATGTAAACGTAGGTGTTCTTAGTCGCGGTTACGGAAGGAACTCAAAAGGCTTTAAGCTGGTTTCAGATGGTTCAAAAATTCTTTTATCGGTAATTGAAAGTGGCGACGAAATTGTGCAGGTAGCTGAAGAATGTAAAGTTCCAGCTGCTGTTTCAGAAAAAAGAGTTTTAGGAGCTAAGAAACTAATTACAGAAATTGGTGTAGATGTTATTGTCCTTGACGACGCTTATCAACATAGATGGATAGCTAGAGATTTAGATATTTTAATTTTTGATCAAAGATTTTTAATGAAACGTGATAGTATTGAACAAAAACCTTTGCCTTTAGGAAGAATGCGAGAACCATTTTCAGCAATTAATAGAGCTGATTTGATTTTGATAAATAGAAAATTTAATGACAAAAGAGAGTTATCTAAGAGTTTTAAAGAATTGGTACTTGGTAAAAAAGTTTACTATGGCAGTTATAAAGCATCGGGATTAATTGACGTAAAGAGTGAACAACTGTTTAGTCTTCATGAATTTGAAGGACAAAAGAGTTTAGTAGTTTGTGGAATTGCTCGTCCATTTTCATTTTTAAAAATTTTGGAAGACAGTAAAATTGATATAACAAATAGAATGTTATTTAAAGATCACAAAGAGTATGACCTCAAAGAGGTTCAACAAATTAGGAAAAAGTTCTACGATACAAACTCTTATTCAGTAATAACAACTGAAAAAGATTTTGTGAAATTAAAATCATTTGCAAAAGAATTGGATGATATAGACATATATTACCTCAAAATTGATTTGCAAGTTGAGAATGAAGAAGAATTTAATAAAGAAATTTTAAATATTATTAATTAAATAAACAATAACTCATTTGGAGGAAAAACAAATGGCAAGTTCAAAACATGTATATTTCTTCGGGGGTAGTAAAACCGATGGTAAAGCAGAAATGAAAAATCTTCTTGGTGGTAAAGGTGCAAACCTTGCTGAGATGAGTTTAATTGGCGTTCCCGTTCCAGCTGGTTTTACAATTACAACTGAAGTATGTACTATATACAATCAAGAAGGAAAAGAAAAAGCTATTGAACTTATTAAACCAGAAGTTGAAGAAGCTGTAAAAAATCTTGAAGAAATCATGGATGCAAAATTCGGTGATTTAGATAATCCTTTATTAGTTTCTGTTCGTTCCGGAGCAAGAGTATCTATGCCTGGTATGATGGACACTGTATTAAATCTGGGCTTAAATGATGTTGCAGTTGAAGGGATTGCAAAAAAATCTGGAAATGACCGATTTGCATGGGATTCTTACCGCCGTTTTGTGCAAATGTATGGTGATGTTGTACTTGGTATGAAACCAGAAAGCAAAGAGGATATTGATCCTTTTGAAGCTATTCTTGATGAAGTTAAGGAAGCAAAAGGGGTTGAAGTTGATAATGATTTAACAACCGAAGACTTAAAAGAATTAGTATCTAAATTTAAAATTGCTGTAAAAAAGCAAACAGGTAGAGATTTTCCAGATAATCCTTGGGAACAACTTTGGGGCGCAGTTATGGCAGTTTTTGATAGCTGGATGACTGATAGAGCAATTTACTATCGTAAAATGAACAAAATTCCATCTGAGTGGGGAACAGCTGTTAACGTACAAGCAATGGTATATGGAAATATGGGCTCTAACTCTGGCACTGGTGTTGCTTTTACACGTGATGCAGGAACTGGTGAAGATATTTTTAATGGTGAATATTTAATTGACGCACAAGGCGAAGATGTTGTTGCTGGTGTTAGAACTCCTCAACAAATTACTCTTGAAGGCTCAAAACGTTGGGCCGAATTAGCAGGTGTTTCTGAAGATGAAAGAGCAAAAAACTTTCCTTCTCTCGAAGAAGTAATGCCAAATGTATATAAACAATTAGATGAAATTCAAACAAAACTTGAAGCTCATTACAAAGATATGCAAGATCTAGAATTTACAATTCAAGATGGAAAACTTTGGTTGCTACAAACTAGAAATGGAAAACGCACTGGTGCTGCTATGGTGCGTATTGCCGTGGAAATGTTAGCAAATGGTGAAATTTCTGAAAGTGATGCTTTGATGAGAGTTGAACCAAATAAACTTGATGAACTTCTACATCCTGTATTTGATAAAGATGCAATGAAATCAGCAAAAGTTTTAACAAAAGGCTTACCTGCATCACCTGGCGCTGCTACTGGACAATTAGTTTTCTTTGCTGATGAAGCAGCTAAATATTCTAATGCTATTTTAGCTCGTACTGAAACTTCTCCAGAAGATTTAGAAGGCATGAACATTGCTAATGGTATTTTAACTGCACGCGGTGGAATGACTTCGCACGCTGCTGTTGTTGCTCGTGGAATGGGTAAATGCTGTGTTTCTGGTGCTGGTGAAATTAAAATTGATTACAAAACTAGAATACTAACTATTAAGGGTGAAAATTTTAATGAAGGTGATTGGGTTTCACTAAATGGTTCAACTGGTGAAGTTTATGAAGGTAAAATAGCAACTATTGACCCTGAGTTAAGTGGTGATTTTGGAAAGTTGATGGAACTTACCAATCAATTTACTGATATGTATGTTCGCACTAACGCCGATACTCCACACGATAGTGAAGTTGCTCGCAATTTTGGTGCAAAAGGTATTGGTCTTTGCAGAACAGAACATATGTTTTTTGAAGGTGAAAAAATTGTTGCAATGCGCGAAATGATTCTTGCAGAAGATGAAACTGGTCGTAGAGCCGCATTGGATAGATTACTTCCTATTCAGAGAAAAGACTTTGAAGGAATATTTGAAGCAATGCACGATCTTCCTGTAACAGTTCGTCTATTAGATCCTCCATTACATGAATTTGTTCCTCATGACGAAAAAGGTCAACAAGAAATGGCTGATGTAATGGGCGTTTCCGTTAAACAAATTAAACAAAAAATTGAAGATTTATCTGAATTTAACCCAATGCTTGGGCACAGAGGTTGCCGTCTTGGAAATACTTATCCAGAAATAACTGAAATGCAAACTCGTGCAATTATTGAAGCTGCTCTTAACCTTAAATTAAAAGGTATTACAGCAATTCCAGAAATTATGATTCCGCTTACTGGAACACTTGCAGAAATGAAAATGCAAGAAACTATTGTTCGTGATACAATTGCAAAAATCTTTAGTGAGAGAAACGAATCAATTAATCATTTGGTTGGAACAATGATTGAAATTCCACGTGCTGCTCTAACAGCAGATGAAATTGCAAAAAGTGCGGAGTTCTTTTCATTTGGAACAAACGATTTAACTCAAATGACATTTGGCTATTCTAGAGATGATGCAGGCAAATTCCTTCCAATCTATATTGAAAAAGGTATTCTTAAAAATGACCCATTTGAAGTTCTAGATCAAGAAGGTGTTGGTCAATTAGTTGAAATGGCATGTAAGAAAGGTAAAGAAACACGTCCTAATATCAAACTTGGTATTTGTGGCGAACATGGTGGAGAACCTTCTTCAATTGATTTCTGCCATAGAACAGGGTTAGACTATGTTAGTTGTTCACCATTTAGAGTACCAATTGCTCGTTTGGCAGCAGCGCAATCAGCAATCCGAAATCCAAGAAAATAAATTATTTTGCGACTGAGTAATTCAGTCGCATATTTTATTTTTAATTTAAATATAAAATTGAATAATTGAGGTAAAAATGAAACTCACTGATTTTAAATACACACTACCCGGAACGGCTATTGCGAAACATCCTGTGAGTCCAAGAGATAGTTCTAAACTGATGGTTCTTAATAGAGCCGATCAAAGTATTGAAACAAAACAATTCTCTGATGTTATTGATTATATGTCAAGAGGTGATGTTCTTGTTGTTAACGAAACAAAAGTTATGCAGGCAAGACTATTTGGAAAGAAAGAAAGAACAAATGCAATTATTGAGGTTTTTGTTTTAAGAGAATTAAATAAAAAAGAAAATATTTGGGATGTAATTGTTGATCCCGCTAGAAAAGTAAGAATTGGTAACAGAATTTATTTTAACGATAAACTGTGGTGCGAAGTTATTGATAATACTACATCTCGTGGAAGAACTGTACGTTTTAACGATGATTCTGGTGATATCTTTAAAGCTATTGAAAAGTTGGGTTCTACTCCTCTACCCCCTTATATTAAAAGAGAATCTGTAAAAGAAGATCGCGAAGATTATCAAACCGTATTTGCTCGTGAAGATGGTTCGGTTGCTGCGCCAACAGCGGCTTTGCATTTCACTCCAGAATTGGTAAAATTAATAAAGAAAAAAGGAATTAAAATTGCAACTGTAATTCTTCATATTGGACTTGGTACGTTTAGATATGTTGAAGTTGAAGATTTAACCAAACACAGAATGGATTCTGAATATTTTGAAGTGCCTGAAAAATCATGTGATATTATTAACGAAGCAAAAAGTGCTAAGAAAAAAATATTTGTTGTTGGAACCAGTGCAACACGTGCTTTAGAAACCAGCATTACTGCTGATGGTCTTGTAAAACCAGACTTTGGTTGGACAGATAAATTTATTTTTCCAGAATATGATTTCAAAATTGTGGACAAACTAATTACAAATTTTCATCAACCTGAATCTACACTTCTTATGCTCACAGCCGCTTTTGCTGGATATGACTTAATGATGAAGGGTTATAAAAAAGCTCTTAAAGAGAAGTATCGTTTTTTAAGTTACGGCGATGCAATGTTGATATTGTAATTATTATGACTACTTATGCAATAATCCCATCCGGTGGTATAGGAAAAAGAATAACCAGCTCTTTACCCAAACAATATGTAAAAATTAAGGGTAAAGAGCTTATTGCATATACTTTAGAAATATTTCAAAAATCAGATTTAATTGATAAAATAATTATAGCCGCACAACCTCAATACTTTTCGCTATTGGAAAAAATAAAAGAAAAATTTAACATCTCTAAACTCTCTAAAATTGTTGAAGGAGGTGTTGAAAGACAAGCTTCTGTTTACAACGCTCTATTAGCTACAAATGCAAAAGACGATGACATTATTGTTGTTCACGATGCCGCACGTCCATTGCTTTCCCAAAATATTTTGAATAGAGCTTTAATTGAAGCAAAATCTTTCGATAATATTATTGTAGCAATTAAAGCAACTGATACTTTAGTTTCCGGAGATACTTTTGTACAAGATTATCTCAATCGTAATTCAACTTATCTTGTGCAAACTCCACAGATATCTAGATATAGAATTTTAACTGATGCGATGGAATCTGCAAATAAAATGAATTTTTTGGGAACTGATGAATCTATTTTGCTTTATAAAGCATCACATAAAATAAAAATTGTCGAAGGATCATCTAAAAATTTTAAGATTACTACCGATGAAGACCTTGACCTTTTCAAAATTATTTGTGATATTAAGTAACTTTGATTGAGTAATTGTTAAATAATTGATACTCTAAACAATCCAAAAAGGAAGTTATGTTAAATTTAATAGTAATAGTCATTTTGTCATATTTAGTTGGCTCAATTCCAACAAGTATAATTGTTAGTAAATTGGTTAAAGGCATAGATATTCGTAACCATGGCAGTGGAAATGCAGGTGGTTCAAATGTTTTTAGAATCCTTGGATGGAAATATGGATTAGCAGTAATTTTTCTTGATGCTTTAAAAGGTATGATTGCTGTGCTCTTGGTTTCTCGTTTATACTTTGGAAGCTTTCCATTCCCGAATGCTACACCTTTTGATGATTTTACTTTAGTTCAAATTATTGCTGGAATATTTGCTGTTCTTGGTCATATATGGACAATATTTGCAGGCTTTAAAGGTGGTAAAGGAATTGCAACTGGGTTGGGTTTTTTAGTTTCGGTTGTTACAATTGATATGTTATTGGGTTTAGTGGTTTTTACTATTGTTGTTGGGGTATCAAAATATATTTCTCTTGGTTCATTATCAGCAGCTATTTCAGTTCCACTAATTATGATAATACGAGAAAATATTTTTGGTGTTGATATAATTGGTTACCATACTATTCTTCCATTTACAATTTTTCTGGCTTTTTTAGTTATGTACACACACAAAGCAAATCTTGAACGTATTTTTAGTGGAAATGAAAGTAAAATATCTCTATCAAAAAAGAAGAAATAATTGAATATGAAAGTAACTGTTTTAGGTGCTGGTAGTTGGGGCACAGCACTAGCAATAATACTCGCAAATAATGGACATGACGTTATTCTTTGGGAATATAATAAGCAGTATGTGAAAGAATTAAAAAAGCATTCTGAAAACAAAATTTTTCTTCCTGGAATTAAAATCCCCCAAGAGATTGAAATAACAAATTCATTAGAAGAAGCATCTCTCAATAGACATCTAATTGTAATTGCAATACCAACGCAATTTATTAGAAGTGTTTTAGCACAAATGAAAAATTTTTCTTTTAAGAATACAACTTTTGTTAGTGTATCTAAAGGAATTGAAACAGAAACACTACTTACTGTAAATCATATAATTAGCGAAGTTCTAAATATTAGTGATGATTTAATAGGCGTTCTTTCGGGGCCAAGCCACGCAGAAGAAGTAAGTCGTAAAATTCCAACCGCGGTAGTTGCTGCTTCCACAAATATTGAAACTGCTGAGGAAATTCAATCCGCTTTTGCAAATTCTTATTTTAGAGTTTATTCGTCAACTGACATCATTGGCGTTGAGCTTGGCGGTGCTTTAAAGAATGTTATTGCAGTTGGGGCTGGAATAATTGATGGAGCTAAATTTGGAGATAATACCAAAGCAGCTATTATGACAAGAGGAATTGCTGAAATTTCCAGACTTGGAATTGAACTTGGAGCTAGACCACAAACTTTTTCTGGACTTTCTGGGATGGGCGATTTAATTGTAACATGTATGAGTCGCCATAGTAGAAATAGATATGTTGGTGAACAAATTGGAATGGGCAAAAAACTTCCAGAAGTTTTGAAGTCGATGCAAATGGTAGCCGAAGGTGTTGAAACTTGTAAATCTGTACATCAACTAGCAGCAAAGCACCATATTGATGTACCAATTGCTAATGCAGTGTATAATATTCTTTTTAACGAGAAAGATCCCATTAAAGTAACTTACGATCTCATGTCGCGTGGAATGAAATCCGAATTGGAATATAATTATTAAGAATATTTTTTTTGGTAAATAAATAAACCACGATGGACTGCAAGTTCATAGTTCTGGTTATGAATAAAATTCGTTTTAAAAGACCAAATAACAAACCGTAAAAGCCAAATAATATCCAAATTTCAATTTCTAATATCCAAACTTTGCGGTTTAAAAAGCCCAACTTTTTTGAAAAGTTGGGCTTTTTTTTTAATTCGTTTTGCTATTTGTTTGAAATTTATCTTTTGACGTTTGATTTTTACTATGACATTTTTAGAAGATAACGCGAGTTGCAATTAAGTGCATTGTTTTAACTCCTGCTGGGACCAATAAAAATAATAATCCATTTTAATTCTAACCACAAAATTAAATTTGTAAGACTTTTAAATTTCCACTTCACTATATTATGACCTAGAAATCATGATATAATAGAAAATGTCAATTACATTAAATAGTCAAATTCAGTATTTAAAATCTATTGGGCCAAAGAGAGCAGAAATTCTATCCTCAATAGGCATACAAACAGTCCATAATTTATTATATTACTTCCCCTCTCGCTATCTTGATAGAACTACAATATTAAACTCATCAAAAACTTTTAAACTTGTTGCTAGTGGTTATAATAGCGATATAACAATTATTGGAAAGGTTGTAGAATCGGAAGAAATTAGATACGGTAAAACAAACATCTATAAAGTTTCCTTTAAAGATGATAAAGGATTTTTTGAATGCGTTTGGTTCAAAGGCATTAAGTATTTTCGTAATAGATTTAAAGAAGGCGATTATTATGCTATTTCAGCCAAGCCGGTAATAACCAAATATGGACATCTACAATTTGCCCATCCAGATTTTGACAAACTTGCATCTGAAGAATCACTTGACTTTTTGAATACTGGAAAGATTATCCCTTTTTACAAAATTTCCGCACAACTAAAAAATATTAATCTAGGTGATTTAAGCTTACGTCGGCTAATTTCAAGTGCTGTTGAACAATGTATTGATGATATTTCTGAAACACTTCCACAAGAAATTATTTCTGCAAACAATTTGCTTAATCTGAAAAGCACAATTATAAACAAACACTTTCCAGAAAGTTCGGGAATATTAGATAGAGCAAATTATAGATTAAAGTTTGAGGAATTCTTTTATATTGAGTCATTAATTGCTCTTAAAAAGAAAACCAATAAAACTCGTAAGAATGGAATTAGCTTTAAATTGGATATTCCATTAGTTAAACAATTTCTTAATTCTCTAGAGTTTGAACTTACAAATGCTCAGCTTAAAACTCTTCACGATATAAGATTGGATATGGAAAACAAGGTACCAATGAACAGACTAATTCAAGGAGATGTTGGAAGTGGTAAGACTATTGTAGCTTTAATTGCATTATTAATTGCTGTTTCAAACAATAAACAAGCAGCTTTTATGGCACCAACCGAAATTTTAGCCATTCAGCATTTCCATAATTTGCAAGCAATGTTAACAGATTTTCCTATAACTGTTCAGCTGCTAATTGGTGGACAAAAGTTAAAAGAGAAAAATTTAGTTTATGACAAAATGAAATCAGGATTTCCAGCAATTTATGTGGGAACACATGCATTGATTGAGGAAAAAGCAAATTTTAGTAATCTTGGTTTGGTAATAATTGATGAACAGCATCGCTTTGGGGTAGCTCAGCGCTCTAAATTGATAACAAAGTCATTATCCCCAGATGTACTTGTCATGACGGCAACACCTATACCAAGAACTTTAACAATGACAGTATATGGAGATTTGGATGTTTCAATAATTGACGAAATGCCCAAAAATCGCATTCCTATTAAAACATTTTTAAGGAGTGATAAAAATTTAGATAAAATATATAAATTTATAATTGAAAGTGTTAAAAAGGGTCAGCAAGCATTTATTGTTTATCCACTTGTTGAAGATTCTGATAAATTAGATTTAAAAGCCGCTGAATCCTATTTTGAAGAATTAAATAGCTCTATTTTTAGAGACTACAACGTTGGCTTAATTCATGGAAAAATGAAGTGGGATGAAAAAAAAGAGGTCATGGATAAATTTGCAAAAAAAGAATTTGATATTCTATTTTCAACCACAGTAATAGAAGTTGGAATAGACATTCCTAATGCAAATATAATGGTTATTAATGATGCCCACAGGTTTGGACTTTCGCAATTACACCAACTTCGTGGAAGAATTGGACGCGGTGCTGAGCAGGGATTTTGCATTTTAGTTACTTCTGATGAATTAAGCAAAAGGCAATTTGATGCAACATTTAATTTTGACTATTTATCCGATGCACAAATACAAAAGAATAAAACTATTATAAGACTAAATGCTTTGGTGGCGCATAAAAGTGGATTTAGACTTGCTGAAATTGATATGAAACTTCGTGGACCTGGTGATATTTATGGACTAAAACAGAGTGGCTTACCTGATTTCAAATATGCAAATTTGGTTGAAGATCAAGATATTTTATTTAAAGCCAAAAATACAGCTTTTGAACTAATCGAAGATGACCATAATTTAATAAAAGAGGATAATAACGTAATTAAAGAAAATTTAAAAAAATTTTACAAAGACAATCTACATTTTTCAAATATTGCTTAAATTTTAATACTTAACATTCAGCAAAAACAATCCTTTTGAAATAACTGCCCTTCCAGCACTCTCTCTTGATTTTTGGTTTATAATATTAATAATCTCTTCATTAATTAAATTTTTCTCTGCAATTTGCAAAACTGTTCCTGTAATTGTTCTTACCATCCCGTGAAGAAAGCGATTAGCATCAATCCTAAATAATATAAAATTCTTTACTTTCTTCCATTTTGCTAAAGAAATGTTACAGACCATATTTTCAGTATCAGTTTTTTTCCTTGAGAACGATGTAAAGTCATATTCACCAATAAGTAGATTGCTAATTTCATTTAACTTAGCAATATCCAAATTAAACACTGGTTGGTAATGGTAGGAATAATCATTATAAAAAGGTGATTTTTCATCGGTAAAAAGGTAAAGATAACTTCTCTTTGAGGCATCAAAGCGTGAGTGAAATTCCAAAGGAACTTCAGAGATTTCTGTAATAGCAATATCCTCTGGAAGAATTGAATTTAATGAGTACATAAATTTGAATAAATTCAAATCATTATCAATCTGAAAATTTGCAATTTGCCCAAGTGCGTGTACTCCAGCATCTGTGCGACCAGAACCAATTAAATTAACCTTAATTCCAGTAATAGTCTCAATTTTGCTTACTATTTCGCCTTGAACAGTTTTAACATTTGGTTGAATTTGCCAACCAGAATAGTTCTTCCCAGAATATTGAATTTTTAAACAATAGTTTCTCATCGAAATAATTGACTAAAATGTCGTTCTAAAATTCATTGATATTTTTTCTGGCTCATAATATCCATTAGAATAGTTGAATGAAACATCCCATCCAAGTTCAGTTTTTAGGTTCTTATTATACTTGTTAACAAGACGAATTGCGTTTACCACACTTGCAATTCTATTTAGAATTAATGCCCCAATAATAAACCTAGTGCTGTTATTAGCTGTTTCACTAGACTTCCACATACTTCTATATTCGCGTCTTTCAGATTGCGTAGTCCATTTCCAATAGTGAGATTGTTCGTTATATACTTCAGTCAAATTACGATCTAGTTCTTGAATGTGATTATATTCATAAACATCAAGATAGCTGCTAATATCAGCAAAATATTTTTCATCTTTTCCAGATAAATTGACACCGCCAAAAGTTTCTGCAAATACTTTATAATTCTCTTCTTGATGATTAGCATAAGCAGATACTCCAATTAAACTTCCCCATAAGGCAGCGTCAGCCATTGTAAAGTACTGTCCAGAAGAATATCCATCGGCATACAACTCACCCATTCCTGGTAGGATAGCAGAAAAAATAATAGCTAAACCACTATTCTTTTTTTTCTCTTTATATTGAAGTTTTATCAAGTCATTATCTTCAATTTTAAAGTTTTTATTCAGTTGGTATTTTAATGATTCTAAACTCTCAACTGGCTTAGTTTGTATATTTTGAGCAAATATAATTGAAGAACTCAACAACAATAAACCTACTAACTTTTTCATTTTTCCTCTATAGATTTGTTATAAAGCAGAGAGACAAATATTACTCTCTATACCATAAATTTTATTTTTAGATAATTTGTTTACTAAATCTTTGTTATAAGGTTGTTGAACTCTAACATAATTACTAGTCCAACCAAGCATATTACCTTCGTGATTTTCTTCTTCAAAAAGAACTGTTACATTTTTGCCAATCATTCTATTATAATACTCATTCTTTTTTTTCTCACTAAGAATTCTGAGCATATTATTACGTCTTTTTCTTTCTTCAATAGGAACAACATTTTTCATTTCATTTGCTGGTGTATCTGGTCTTTCGGAATAAGTAAAAACATGTAAATAAGAAATTGGAAGTTCTTTTATAAAATTGTATGTTTCCATAAAATCCTCTTCATTTTCACCAGGAAATCCAACAATTACATCAACACCAATTCCAATATTTTCAATGCCAATATTCAACTTATTAATTAAATTCCTATAAAATAGCGCATTATATCTTCTTTGCATTAGTCCAAGCATTTTGGAACTTCCACTTTGCAATGGAATATGAAAATGATTAGCCATTTTGGGTTCACTTGCCGTGAGCTTAATAATTTCATCGGTAAGTAAATTTGGTTCAATAGAACTTATTCTAATTCGAAAATCTCCATCAACTTCAAGCATTTTAAGTAATAAATTATAAAGATTTTCACCAATATGTTTGCCATAATCGCCAACATTTACACCAGTAAGAATTATTTCTTTATATCCATTTTCAACTAGTTTCTTAAATTCGGAAATAACTTTGTCTGGGTCTGTGCTTCTACTTTTTCCTCTAGCTTTTGGAATTGTACAAAAAGTACATTTATAATCACATCCATCTTGAATTTTAAAAAATGCTCGAGTTCTGCCCAATGCTTCTGATGAATATGCAAAATTAAATTCTTCTAATTTTTCAGTTGGAGTAACCTGAATACACGAAGGTGTATCTTTACTAAATTCTGGAATAATAGAAAATATATTAAATTTTTCATTGCTTCCAAGTACAGCATCAACTCCATCTATTTTTGTAATTTCTTCGGGACGAAGTTGAGCATAGCAGCCAGTAACAATAATATACGCATTCGGGTTTGTTCTTAACGCCTTTCTAACTATTTGCCTGCATTCTCTATCAGCATTTTCAGTAACAGTACAAGTATTAATCACATAAACATCCGCGTCCCCTTTGAAATCAACTACTTTAAAACCATTTTCAACAAACTGATTTCCAATTGTGGATGTTTCTGCGAAATTTAATTTACAACCTAATGTATGAAATGCAACTTTTGACGACACTAATTTTACTTCCTTTCTAAAATATAAATCCCTTTTTCAACTTTGCATAAAAAAAGGGCTGCCTATATGCTAAATTAAACAATTAAGCAAATAGAAACAGCCCCAAAAATAATCACAATTAATTATTTGTCTTTTTCCTCTGAATCTGTAGATTCTTCAGCAGCAACATCTATTGCTTCTTCAGTACTTTCTTCTTCGGATATTTTTTCATCTTCAACAATTACTTCTTCAGTAATAACTTCTTCTTTAGTAGTTTCTTCAACTTTAGCAACTACTTCTTCTTTAGCAGTTTCATTTACTTCAGAATTAGTTTCTTCTGATTTAGAAGATTCAGTATCTTTGTCCTTTTTGATTTGATCATCAAATACTTTAAAATCAGCGGCATCAAATTTGCCACCTTCAGCATTTTGAATATCTTCAACAGACACTTTTTCTAATTTGTGATCTTCAATATATTTTTCAATATCTTGAACTGTTTTAGTTTTAACAGCAGCAATTGATGAAAGAACTATTTTTTTGTTCTCTTTATCAAATTCAATTACCATTAATTCTAATTGAGTACCAACTGGGAAACAATATGCAAAGTTTTTAATTTTTGAAGTTGATAATAATGTTCCAGGTACAAAACCGTCAACACCATGTTCTAATTCAGCTATTAAACCTTTTTCAATTATTCTTACAACCTTACCATCAATTATTTTACCTACTGGGTATTCTCTTTCAAAAATATCCCAAGGATTTTCACTAATCTGTTTGTGACCGAGCGAAATTTTTCTTTGATTTGTATCAATTGAAAGAACTACAACATCTAATTGTTCACCTTTTTTAACAACTTCCCCGGGATGACGAATTTTCTTTGTCCATGATAAATCAGAAATATGTACTAATCCATCAATACCTGGTTCAAGTTCAACGAAAACACCAAAGTTAGTTAAGTTACGTGCAGTTCCAGAATGTTTAGAATCTACTGGATATTTCTTCATCAATTCTTCCCAAGGATCAGGAGTTAATTGTTTCATTCCAAGAGAAATTTTCTTGTTGTTTTTATCTAAGCTAAGAATCACAGCTTCAATAATTTGTCCCATAGAAACAAATTGAGATGGATGACTAATATGTTGTGTCCAGCTCATTTCTGAAATATGTATTAATCCTTCAATACCTTTTTCAATTTCAATAAAAGCACCGTAATCAGTAAGTGAAACAACACGTCCTGATACTTTATCATTAATATGATATTTATCTTCAATTGTTTCCCAAGGATGAGATAGTAATTGTTTAAGACTAAGTGATATTCTTTTTCTTTCAATATCAAAATCAGTTACAACAACTTTAATTTTTGCATCCAATTTAACAACTTCGCTTGGATGGTTGATTCTACCCCAACTTAAATCAGTAATATGAACCAATCCATCAACACCGCCAAGATCAACAAAAACACCAAAATCTGTAATTGCTTTCACAATACCTTCAAGTATTTGTCCTTTTTCAAGACCTTCAAGAATTTCAAGACGTTGATCTGCAATTGTTTCTTCAATAAGAACTTTATGAGAAACAACAACGTTTTCTGTTGGTACATTAACTTTAACAACTCTAAAATCCATTGTTTGTCCAACAAACGCATCAAAATCTCTCACTGGACGGATATCAATTTGTGATCCAGGCAAGAATGCTTCAAGACCAAGAAGGTCAACAACCATACCACCTTTAATTCTTTTAAGGATTTTACCTTGAATAACTTCTTCGGTATCATGGGCTTTCATAATTCTATCCCATATTTTGAGGAAGTCAGCTCTTTTCTTACTTAAAACTAAGTTTCCATCTTCATCTTCAACACTTTCAATAACAATGTCAACAATTCCACCAAGAACTAATTCTTCGGTAGAGGAAAATTCATTTTTATGGATTGTACCATCAGATTTAAAACCAACATCTAAAACAATGTGGTCATCAGATATCCCAACAATTCGTCCTGAAACGATTTCACCTTCTACAATATCATTAAATGAATTTTCGTAGAATTTTTCCATCTCTTCTAATTCATTTGCAGTATATTCTTCTGGGTTCATAAATTTGCTATTACTAGCAATTTCATTTTGTTTAGTCTGTTTAGATGCTTCTTCTTGCGCATCTTTTTCAAATTCAGACATTTAGCCTCCTGTACAACTTGCTTTTTCATTCTTCCTTCTAAAGTCAGTAAAAAAGTTGAATGATTATTTTTTTAGTTTAACATTATTAATTATTCTGACTTTTAATTAAAATTATTTTTTTTTTTATATTTTCAAATAAAATTTCAAATTCCTGCTCAACTGATAGATGTGATGAGTCAACTTCAATAGCATTTTCAGCTTTTTTAAGTGGACTTGTTTCTCTACTGCTATCAATTTTATCTCTTTTGCTTATATTCTTTTTTACTTCTTCAATATCAATTTCAACACCCTTTTCAAGATATTCTTTATGTCTTCTTTCAGAACGGACATCAACAGATGCATCAAGGTAAATTTTCAAATCGGCATTTGGAAAAACAACTGTAGTAGTGTCTCTACCTTCAGCAACAATATTACCAAATTTCCCCATATGTTGTTGCATTCTTACTAATTCCTTGCGAACAATAGGCATGGCGGCTATTTCACTTACTTTTGAATTTACTTCTGGAGATCTAATAAATTCTGTAACTTCAAAGTCACCAGCAAAAACATGAGTTATTCCATTTTCATATTTTAGTGTTACTTCAAGCCCAGCAACAAGTTCATTAACAGCTTCTTCATTTTCAACAATTCCCTTTTGGAGGGCTAAATAAGTGATTGCTCGATACATAGCGCCAGTATCAAGATAAGTAAAATCTAATCTTTCCGCTACCATTTTTGCTATGGTGCTTTTTCCTGAACCAGCAGGACCATCTATTGCAATAATAATTTTTGACATAAGATACAAAAATACGAATTCTTTTTTCTTTCACCAATATAAATTTTTATAAACCTTTAAAATATAACAGTTTACATTCGTTTAAGTTAAGGTTTTAATTCTTAAAATGATGCAAGGAAGTATAGATTTATCACTATTTGGGTTTAGTTGTTATTTAATATTTGAATCATTCTGTCATGTACTTTTCCATTTGTAGCTAAAAGTTGTTTTGAAAATATTGAATTTTTATTATTTGTGAAATCCGTTATTTTTCCACCAGCTTCTTTTACTAACAACATTCCAGCTGCCATATCCCAAGGATGCAAATTCACTTCCCAAAATCCATCAAAAGTACCATTTGCAACGTAGCATAAATCTATTGCTGCAGAACCCAATCTTCTAACTCCACGCGAATTTAGAACAAATCGACTAAATTTTTCAATAGCGTTATCTGGATTTTGTTTAATATTATACGGAAATCCCGTTACCAACAACGATTTATCCAAATCTGAGTTTTCGCTCACATAAATTCTTTTTCCATTTTGAAAAGACCCACTTCCTTTTTCAGATGAAAACATAATATTGTTCATAACATCGTAAATTGCCCCAGCTATTATCTCTTTTTTTCTTAAAATTGCTATTGAAACTGAGAATATTGGTAGTCCGTGTGCAAAATTAACTGTTCCATCCAGCGGATCAATTACCCATGTATAATCTGAGTTAAAATTTTCAGCCCCACTTTCTTCAGCCAATATGTTGTGTTTTGGATATTTCTTTTTGATAAAATCAATTATTTTTTGTTCAGAAGCTTTATCAATATTTGTAACAAAATCCGAAATATTAGTTTTATATTCAAGAGTTAATTTCTTTCCAAAACCTTCTCTTATTACTTCACCAGCTTCTCTTGATATTTCAATTATTTCATTAATCATGTAATCCTATAATTTTGTTATTAAAAGTTACTAATATTGGCACACTATTATTAAATATTCAAGCGGAATTTTACTATTTTTGTAGTCCTAAAATATAATTATGAATGGAGAAATTTAAATAGATGGCTGAATTGTCAAATAGCACAATTGATGACTCAATTGTGGATGAAATTCCAAAAATACTACCAGTTTTACCATTAAGAGATAATGTGATATTTCCGTACATGATTTTCCCTGTTCTAATTGGTAGGGAGCAATCGATACGAGCAGCTAATTTTTCGTTGGAAAATTCAAAGTATATTTTTCTAGCTGCACAGAAAAAGGGAAATGTTGAAGAACCAACCATTAAAGATATTTATGAAGAAGGAACAATTGCAAAAATTATTCAAATTCTGAAACTTCCTAATGGACTTATGAAAATTCTTGTGGATGGAATAATACATGGCAAAATTGAAAAGTTCACTAGTAATAATGATTTTTTTGAAGCTGAAATTTCTTTAGTAATTCCAAACGACCAAGAGCATCGTGAGATGAATGCATTAATTAGACAAATGTCAAATTTGTTTAAGGAATATGTAAAAATTAACCGCTCTGTTCCTTCTGAGGCCATTAATGCATATGAAAACATTGATGAACCGGATAGAAAACTTTTTTATGTTGCTGCAAACATCAATCAATCAATTGAAGTAAAACAAGCTATTTTACAAAAATTTACAATAAGAGATCAAATTTATGAGATTATTAAAATTTTGCTTTCCGAAGTTGATATTCTAAAAATAGAGAAAGAGATTGAGTCAAAAGTTCAAGAGAACATTTCAAAATCGCAGCGTAGATTTATTATTCAAGAACAAATCAGAATTTTACAAGATGAACTAGGAGATGAAGAATCTGGTTCTCTTGATTTAATCAAGCTGAAAGAAAAATTGGATAAATTAAAAATTCCGAAAGAAATTCGTGAAAAAGCTGATGAAGAGTTTAATAAGTTACGCAAAATTCCACCTAGTTCACCAGAGTCAACAGTTATAAGGAATTTTCTAGATTGGATTATTGATGTTCCTTGGAGCAAAAAAACAAAAGATAATTTAGATGTTGATAATGTTCGTGCAATTCTTGATGAAGATCATTTTGGTTTAGATCAACCAAAAGAAAGAATAGTTGAACATATTGCAGTGCTAAACCTTGTTAAACAAATGCGCGGACAAATTCTCTGTTTCGTTGGACCTCCTGGAGTAGGAAAAACTTCTCTTGGTAAATCAATTGCAAGAGCTTTAAATAGAAATTTTATTAGAATAAGTCTAGGTGGTATTCGTGATGAAGCAGAAATACGCGGACACAGAAGAACGTATATTGGATCAATGCCTGGTAAAATAATTCAATCAATGAAAAAAGCTGGAGTTATAAATCCTTTAATATTATTAGATGAAATTGATAAAATGAGTATGGATTTCCGTGGCGACCCTTCATCAGCAATGCTTGAAGTTCTGGACCCTGAGCAAAATCATTCATTTAATGATCACTATTTAGACATGGATTATGATTTATCGCAAGTAATGTTTATTACTACTGCCAATGTGAAATATAATATTCCGCTTCCATTACTTGATAGAATGGAAATAATTGAATTACAAGGTTACTTGGATTTTGAAAAAGTTGAAATTGCAAAACAACATATTATTCCAAAACAATTACTAGAACACGGATTAGAAAATTGTATAGTTAATATTTCAGATGAAGTAATTCAAAAAATTGTTTCAGAATACACTCGTGAAGCTGGTGTTAGAAACCTTGAGCGTGAAATAGCAAAGCTTTTTAGAAAAACTGCACGTAATTTGGTCTTAAAAGATATAAAATCACGAAAAACTAATAAATCTAAAATGGTTTATAATCTTGATGCCAAAATTATTGAGAAGTATCTTGGAGTTCAAAAATTTAAAAGAAACGGTTCGAGTACTAAAAATAATATTGGGAGTATAACTGGATTAGCTTGGACTAGTGTTGGTGGAGAAATTCTTAGAGTAGATGCAACTGTTATGAGTGGAATTGAAAAGCTCACTCTTACAGGTCAAATTGGTGATGTTATGAAGGAATCTGCGCAAGCAGCTCTAAGCTATTTACGTACAAACGCTAAAGACTTTGGTTTACCTCCTAACTTTCACAAAGGAAAAGAAATACACATTCATTTAGCAGAAGGAGCAATTCCAAAAGATGGGCCATCTGCTGGAATAACTTTAACAATGGCTCTTTATTCTGCTTTCAAAAAGAAAGCTCCAAAACCAAATGTTGCAATGACAGGAGAAATTACGCTTCTTGGAGAGGTTCTTCCAATAGGGGGTTTAAATGAAAAACTTTTAGCTGCGCAAAGAGGTGGAATAAAAACTGTTCTTATTCCAGCAGAAAACGAAAAAGATTTGGTTGAAATAAAAGCTGAAGTAAAATTTGGGATGAAAATCGTTCCTGTTTCATCAATTAAACAAGCATTTCCTTATGTTTTTGGAAATATATTAACTTTACAAAAGAAGACTAAGAAATAATTATATGCAAGTTGCAATTGATTTAAATAAATCGGAAGTTGAGATATATGAGGAATGTTTTGTTATTCTTGAACATTTAATTATTTCCTCTGATAAAATAATTAGCAATCTTTCAAATTATATTGCATTGATGAAACAAGCTTTTTCCAAAATTAGTTGGATTGGCTTTTACATTAGAGAAAATGACAAGTTGTTTCTTGGCCCATTTCAAGGAAAGACAGCATGTACTGAGATTTTAATTGGAAACGGTGTTTGTGGAACTTCTGCACATATTCGTGAAACAATAATTGTTAATAATGTAAATGAATTTGCTGGTCACATTGCGTGCGATTCCAGTTCAAAATCTGAAATTGTAATTCCAATTATAATAAACGAACAAGTTTGGGGAGTTCTGGATATTGATAGTTCTGCTATTGGTTCTTTTTCCACAATGGACAAAAATTATTTAGAAAAGCAAATTGAACTTTTAACTAAAAAATTAAATTTAGATGAGTTTGTGTTACAATAGTTTATAAATTAGATTGAGTATTAAATGAGTTATGTAGTTTCAGCAAGAAAATGGCGACCACAAATATTTGAAGAAGTAGTTGGTCAAGAACATATATCCAAAACAATTAAAAATGCTATTGTAAACAATAGAATTGCCCACGCTTATTTATTTGCAGGTCCTAGAGGTGTTGGAAAAACAACTACGGCGCGTATTCTTGCAAAGGCACTAAATTGTAAATATAATATTAATGGTGAGCCTTGTAACAAGTGTGAAACTTGTAATTCATTTAATTTATCACAGTCTCTTGATATTATTGAAATTGATGGTGCATCTAATAGAAGAATTGAAGAAATACGCTCATTACGTGAAGCAGTAAAATATTCTCCAACAACTGGAAGTTATAAGATTTTTATAATAGATGAAGTTCATATGTTAACAACGGAATCTTTTAATGCCTTGTTAAAAACTTTGGAAGAACCACCTTCACATGCAATTTTTATTTTTGCAACCACTGACGTTCACAAGGTTCCATTAACAATAATTTCTCGCTGTCAAAGATTTGATTTTCGTAGAATTGAATTAAATGCAATTAAAAATCAGCTAATTAAAATTGCAGATTCAGAAAAGATTGAAATTGACGACATAGCATTAACATTTATTTCTAAAAAAGCTGATGGCGCTTTACGTGATGCACAATCACTTTTTGACCAAGTAGTTTCATTTGGCGGAAAGAAAATTGATGCTTCAATAGTTTCGCAAATGCTCAATCTTATTGATGAGGAGATTTATTTCAGTATTTCAGATTCAATTATAAATAAAGATTTTTTAAAAGCTTTTGAAATATCAAAACAAGTTTATGATAATGGTTGGAATTATATAGATTTTACTTCTGGATTAATTGAACATTTTAGAAATATTTTAACTACGGTTCTAAAAAAAGATACTACATTCGTTGAAACTTCAGAACAAACAAAAATGTTGTATTTAGAATATATTGGGAAATATTCAGAATCAGACTTATTAAGAATATTAACATATTTAAGTAAGGTTGAAAAAGAATTAAAATTATCTCAAAATCAAAAATTATTTATGGAAATAACTTTAAGTCATCTTATTGGGTTGGAATCAACAACAACTATATCAGAATTACTTAAAAATATTCAGAGCGGTAATTTCCCCAAAACAGAAGAGTTGAAACAAGAACCAATTAAACACAAAAAAGTTAACAATATTCCAACACAAAATAATATATCAGAGAATACAAAAACAATATTAAAAGATGAACTAAAAACTAGTATATCTAATGTTGATTCTAATCTTTCCGATGAGGAGAATTCACTAATTAATGCAGTAATAAATGAACTAGGTGGTAGAGAATTTAAGTAAATTCAATTAGTAACCACCATATACTTCATCATAATCCTTCATTGCCGCTTTAATTATTTGAAAAGCTTCATCTCGACCTAGCACTTTTTCTATTGTAAACTTATTATCTTCTCCGGGAATAAGTTTATATGTTAAGAAATAATGTTTTAATCGTTCAACTATAACAGTTGGCAATTCACTAATATCTGAAATAGCACCATAAATATTATCGTTTTTTAATACGGCAACTATTTTATCATCAGCTTCTCCATTATCAATACCCTGAATAACACCAACAACTTTTGCTCTAAGAATAATTTCACCTCTACTAATTGGTCTTTCACTAATAACACAAATATCTAAAGGATCTCTATCGCCTTTATTCGCAACAGGATTTAAGGAACTAGTGTGATCTCCACAATATGTTCTTGGAATAAAACCATATAATGCAGGAGGGTGAGACGAACTTCTTTGAGGCCTGTCAACATGCATAAAACCAGTGTATTTATCAACTTCATACTTAACTAAATCAAATGGTGTAATCTCTATATAAGCATTTACGAACTCTGGAGCATTTTCACCAACTTCTAATCCATGCCATGGATGGGGTCTCCATCTATAAAACGTTTTTGGAAATGGCATTGTTACCTCGATATAAATAATAAAAAAGAAAGAACAATAATAGCAAGTTAAACAAAATTTAACTAGTTAATTTTTGTTTAAAACAAAAAACCCTAAACGAAAATCGTTTAGGGTTTCAAAATAAATCCTGGCAGCTACCTACTCTCCCACACAGTTGCCCATGCAGTACCATCGGCGTTCAAGGTCTTAACTTCTCTGTTCGGAATGGGAAGAGGTGTTTCACCTTGGCTATAACCACCAGAAAACTTTTACATAAAATTTGAATATTGAAGAGTGTTCTGAGCCAAAAATATTTTAATAAAAAAAATAATGGTTAAGCCTCACGACTTATTAGTATTGCTCGGCTAAATACGTTACCGTACGTACACCTACAACCTATCAACCTTGTAATCTCCAAGGAGTCTTTAGTCCGTCTAAGACGGAAGGGATACCTAATCTTAAAGTTGGCTTCGCACTTAGATGCTTTCAGCGCTTATCCATTCCAAACGTAGCTACCCAACTATGCCACTGGCGTGACAATTGGTACACTAGAGGTTTGTTCACTTCGGTCCTCTCGTACTAGAAGTAAATCTTTTCAAGTATCCTGCGCCCGCAGAGGATAGAGACCGAACTGTCTCACGACGTTCTGAACCCAGCTCACGTACCGCTTTAATGGGCGAACAGCCCAACCCTTGGGACCTTCTTCAGCCCCAGGATGCGATGAGCCGACATCGAGGTGCCAAACCTTGCCGTCGATATGAACTCTTGGGCAAGATCAGCCTGTTATCCCCGGAGTACCTT
>Ga0180007_10000828_pt1 | contig 46689 bp, 52 predicted proteins | sample MM_PC_MetaG_FD_121122 | JGI IMG/M metagenome (GOLD analysis project Ga0180007, IMG submission 121122) | Groundwater microbial communities from the Aspo Hard Rock Laboratory (HRL) deep subsurface site, Sweden - MM_PC_MetaG | ecosystem: Environmental > Aquatic > Deep subsurface > Groundwater... | reverse complement strand
GCGATGCCAGCGACTTCCAGAACTGCATCGAGAACAAGCAAGACAGGTGCGGAATCTGCAGCTGGAGACGCGTTGCAGATATTGCCAACCAACGTTGCTCGATTGCGCAGCTGATAGGTTCCAATTGAGAGCATAGCGGCAGCAAGCGCTGGGTATGTCGTATGGAAGATCCGATGTTCGATGAGTCGATTGAGAGCTACTGCGGCGCCGATCCACGATCCCGAAGCATTCACATGGAATGTCTTCAAGGCATCTACGTTTTTGCAGTCGACAAGGATATCGGGCGACTTGAGACCATTTCGGATCTCGACGAGAAGGTCCGTTCCGCCAGCGAGGACCGCGCCTTTGCCAGCGGCATCGGCCAGACATCGGCAGCCCTCTTCGATGGATCGAATTCGCTTGTACTCAAAGTTTCCAAGCACGATGAATCCTCTCTGAAAGCGCGATTTCGGGGTCTGAAAAGCAAAAACAGGCTCACAAGCCCCGTTGTGAACCATCTTACGTGACGAGGCCGGATCTGCCAAGTAGCTTGACAGCTTGTCTGAACCATCGCGCCTAAATACGTGTTTGATTTTCACAATACAATGGGCATCGGGATACCATGGAATGAGAAAGAGAGAGGTGAGCGAAATGGCGCGAGCGGACGATCAGGCAGGACGCGCAAGTACAGTTGCCATTGTGCGTTGCGATTCATACGACCAGGATGACGTGCAACAGGCGGTCGACCGAGGCCTAGGTTTGCTCGGCGGGGCTGAAGCATTTGTGAAGCCAAACGAGAACATACTTCTGAAACCCAACCTCTTGATTGCTCGCGGTCCTGAGCGGGCGGTGACGACGCATCCCAGCGTCTTTCGGGCTGTGGCAAGGGCTTTCCAGTCTGCTGGCGCAACACTGACATACGGGGATTCTCCTGGTTTCGGCAAGCCTCAGACTGCAGCGCAGAAGGCGGGTTTGCTGGATATTGCTCGCGAACTCAACATCGCGTTGGCCGACTTCACCCATGGTGAGACGATTTCGTTCCCGGACGGCAAACAGAACAAGCAATTCACCATCGCCTGTGGAGCAAGGAGCGCGGATGGAATCGTCTCGCTTCCCAAAATGAAGTCCCATGGATTGACACGCATCACCGGTGCGATCAAGAATCAATTTGGCTGCATTCCTGGCCCTCTCAAGGCAGAGTTCCATGCTCGATTGCCTATGGCCGAATTGTTTTCCCAGATGCTGGTGGATCTTAATCGTCTGTTGAAGCCTCGACTGTATGTCATGGATGGCATTGTGGCCATGGAAGGCAACGGTCCTCAGAATGGAACACCGCGAGCCATGAACGTTCTGTTGTTGTCCAGCGATCCGGTCGCTGTTGACACGACATTCTGCCGACTCATTCATCTGAATCCCAAGCTCGTCTTGCCGATTCAATACGGCGTTCAATTCGGTTTGGGATCAAGTGACGACATCCAACTGCTGGGTGACCCGCTGTCGTCGTTTGTGAGAGATGACTTCATTGTGAATCGGCGTCCTCTTCCTACGACCGAGCAGCCCGGGAAACCGAGTCGGATTGCACGACGATATGTTGTTCCCAAACCGTTCATTCGTGCATCCAAGTGCACAAAATGTGGGACGTGCGTGAATGTGTGCCCTGTTCACCCCAAGGCAGTAGCATTTCGTGGCAGCGGACGAGTTCATCCTCCGATTCATGACTACCAGCGTTGCATCCGTTGCTACTGCTGCCAGGAATTATGTCCCGAAGGAGCGATCGAAGTGAAGATACCCCTTCTGGGACGACTCATTCATCGGCACTAGCAACCAGAGAGTTGCTGCGGCTGAGTTCATTCACGGCCAGTCTTGGCGCGGTTAACGATTGACTTGGGGAAGGGTGTTGAGCCGGGTGATGTAATCGGACACAATGCCACCGGTGATCTCAACTTGAGCCATTCTCATTCGCATCATGGGCACTCGCACGGGCCGTCCGCTGGTCAACGGATTGGCGTAGCCTTCTTTGTCAATTTATGTTTTGCGATTCTAGAAATCGTGGGAGGACTCTGGACCAATAGCATGGCGGTTTTGGCCGATGCCCTACATGACCTAGGCGACAGTCTCGCACTTGCCCTCACCTGGCGGTTCACCAAGATTGCAGACAAGAAAGGCGATTCATCCTACACGTTTGGATACCGCCGCTTCTCGCTCATTGGGGCGCTGGTGATGGCGATGACGCTCATTGCTGGCGGATTGTTTGTGCTTGTTCGTGCTATTCCGAGAATCATCCATCCCGAGCCATCCGATGCCCGGGGTATGATCCTGTTGGCAATTCTTGGCGTTCTGGTCAATGGATTTGCCGCTTTACGTATGCGAGGCGGTAGCAGCCTATCCGAACGCGTGGTTACGTGGCATTTTATCGAGGACGTCTTGGGCTGGATTGCTGTGCTGATTGCCGCCATTGTCATGAGTCTTTCGAGTATTCAGATCATCGACCCCATCCTGTCGATCCTCATTACGCTCTATGTCCTTTGGAATATCGCAAAACAGCTCAAGCAAACGCTGGTGATTCTTCTGCAAGGTGTTCCTGCTGGCCTTTCCGTTGAGTTGGTGGAATCCGAGATCGCAAAGATTGCAGGTGTCATGGGGGTTCACCACACCCATGTCTGGACCCAAGATGGAGAGCATCATGTACTTTCAACACACGTTCTCTGTGATCCCGATTGTTCGATTCGAGACAGCTCTGCTTTGCGGACGACCATCAAGACGAGGCTTGCCGAGATAGGAGTTCCCCACGCGACCGTCGAGATGGAGCCTGCATTGGGCGGGGACTGCACAGATCCATGTGACGAATGCTACAGCGCATAAGAATCGCCCATTCCTGCCATTCGACGAAGATTCCTCGACGAGGCGTGATTGGCTCCTTGACAATGAACAGGGTTTTGCATGAAGCAATCTTGTAGAATACTCTTGTGGTGCGATCCGCCAGGAACGCGTTTTTCGGAAGAGCGGAGCTAGGCTGGGTGCATGGCTCCGCCTCTTCTTTGCGCAAAGCTCACAATCCAATCAAGACAACCCCAAATTCGTACGTTAGTATCCACATTGGAAATGAATGAAGGAGATTGGATGACCGCGACTCGACAAGAGCTGCAAATCAATGGCATGCACTGCGCTTCTTGCTCTCAATCTGTTGAACGAGCCCTGAAGGCCGTTGCTGGCGTTGAAGATGCGTCTGTCAATCTACTAGGCGAAAACGCAACTGTGACCCATGACGGGTCCGTCACACTGGAAAACCTAAGACAGGCCGTCAAGGATGTGGGATTCACTGCCGAAGCCAAGAGCATGAGGCATACCCTGCAAGTGGGCATTAATGGCATGACGTGCGCGGGATGTACTGCGTCGGTGGAACGTGCATTGCTTCGCGTATCGGGGGTCCAATCCGTGTCGGTCAACCTGTCTCTTGGGCAGGCGAACGTGGAAGTCGAGACGGGCATCGATGAATCCCTGCTGGCAGACGCCGTTGTTGCCGCTGGGTTCACTATACGGGATATCGCTTCATCTGGAAAAAGGACGGACAATGATGTAGTCAAACGCGATGAAGAGCGCTTGCAGTTCGCAGCCAAACGGATGAAGTTTGCCTGGATCTTTGCGTTGCCCATCATGGCCTGGATGATACCGGAGATGTTTTTCGGTCTGATGTGGCCATCAGCGCTGGCCTTTCACTCAGTCATGGTCGGTCTGGCAGCATTTCCGTTGATTTTTGTCGGTGGATCGACGCTGCGCGTCGGTTTCAGAGCGCTTGCTCATCGATCGCCCAACATGGATACCCTGATCTCATTGGGCGTTACCGTCTCTTTTGGCACAGGGATTCTTGCCATTCTTGGCGCCCTGGGGTGGCTGCCAACCATTTTTGACTATGCGGGCGTATCTGCCATGGTGCTTGCCATTCACCTCACGGGGCGCTGGATTGAGGCGACGGCAAAAGGACGTGCATCCCGTGCGATTCATCGATTGCTTACACTTGGAGCAAAGACCGCTCGCGTGCTCCGCGATGGCGACGAGATTGAAATCTCGGTGCAGCAACTTGCTATTGGTGACGTGATGGTCGTTCGTCCAGGTGAGAAAATACCCACAGACGGTGTCGTCATTCAGGGGGAAAGCTACATTGATGAATCCATGGTGACTGGTGAATCTGTACCCGTGAAACGGGACGAAGGAGAGCCAGTGATTGGCGCGACTCTCAATGGACGCGGGTTTCTCCATGTGAAGGCCACACAAATCGGCGAGAGCACATTCTTGTCTCAGATTGTCCGCATGATGGAAAACGTGCAGATGACCAAAGTCCCGATTCAGGCGTTCGCTGATCGCGTCACCAGGATCTTCGTGCCCGTCATTCTTCTCCTGGCGGCCATGGTGTTCGTTCTGTGGCTGGTGGCTCCTGGGTTCCTCGGGGGAGTATCCAACTGGGCGGGACATTATCTGCCCTGGGTAGCTGAAGGATTGAGTCCACTGTCGCGTGCGCTTTATGCTGCGATCGCTGTTTTGGTGATTGCCTGCCCTTGTGCGCTCGGATTGGCCACACCGACTGCGCTCATGGTCGGAACGGGCGTGGGCAGCGAGTTGGGCATCCTTTATCGAACAGGCGAGGCGATTCAGACGATTCAGCAAGCCAGAGTCATTGTCTTTGATAAGACAGGAACGCTGACTGAGGGGAAACCAGGCGTGACCGACATCATCCCCGTCAAAGGTTCAGAGAACGATCTGCTTGGCGTGGTGGCAGGGCTTGAGATGGGCTCTGAGCACCCGATCGGTCGGGCAATTGTTGAGGAGTGTCAGGTCCGAGGGCTCGCTCTGGCAGATGTCACTGATTTCGAGGCGATGCCTGGGAAGGGCATACGGGGAGAGTTATCTGGTGTGCCGATATTCGCCGGAACTCGCGCTTGGCTTGAAGAGCTGGACATGGATACACAACCATTGGCCACAGCATGGGACGAACTCTCCAATCAAGCGAAGACTGTGATCGGAGTCGGCACACGGGATCGAGGCCTGATTGGCATTCTGGCCATTGCAGACCGAATTAAACCCAGTGCGCGGGGCGCGATTGACAGTCTGCATCGGCTGGGGATGAGAACGGTCATGCTGACAGGAGACAGCCAAGCCACAGCTGAGGCGGTCGCGATGTCCGTTGGCATCGCCCATGTGATTTCAGAAGTCCGTCCCGATGGGAAGCTGCGAGCCATTCAAACACTTCAGGCCAATGGGGATCGAGTGATGATGGTCGGCGACGGGATCAACGATGCGCCAGCACTCAAGGCGGCGGATGTCGGCGTCGCGGTAGGAACGGGTACGGATGTCGCGATAGAGGCCGCCGATGTGACTGTGGTTTCAGGGGATCTCCATGCTCTTGTGAATGCTGTTTTGCTCTCACGAGCCACCTTCCGAAAGATCAGACAGAATCTCTTCTGGGCCTTCTTCTACAACGTATTTGCCATTCCATTTGCCATGCTTGGATTGCTGCATCCACTGATTGCAGAAGCCGCCATGGCCCTTTCTTCAATTAATGTTGTGACCAACGCCAACAGACTGAGGCGAGAGAAGAAAGTCCTTCAATCGCGCGTTCCTTCCTAGGGCGGAGGAGCGCTCACTTTTTGCCTGTTGTGGTCTATGGCAAGAATGCTATAATCGCAATAGATGCCAATAGCCGTGCGGCCATTGGCATTCGTCCTTTGCCCTGAGGAGCGACGGCCCAGGTTGCGATCAGTGAAGCGGGACCATCCTCGCGTTCACCGGATGGCGACAACCTAAAGAGACTGCACGAACCCGCGCCCACCCAAGGCGCTGTGCGAACAAGACGTCTTGCACAAAATGCTGGAGGAGATATGGGTTTACTTCAATTCGAAGAACGAATGTCCGAAATTCTCTTTTCCGAAACCGTGATTCAAGACAGGGTCAGAGAAATGGCTTCACAGATTACGAAGGACTATACGGCAAACGGATACGCCAAGGATGTTCAGGGCCGTCCCCTTCTCCTGGTGGGCGTTCTTCGCGGAGCGCTCATGTTCATGATGGATTTGGCAAAGAGGTTCCCGATTCCTGTCGAATATGATCTGATCAGCGTTTCGTCGTACGGAAACGGCACCGCTCCGGGCGCAGTTCGCTTGGTGAAGGACTTGGAGAAGCCGATCGAAGGCCGAGACGTTCTTCTCGTCGAAGACATCATTGATACGGGGTACACACTTGAGTACCTTCGTCGCAGTTTCACAGCTCGTAATCCGGCCTCATTCCGCATCTGCACGCTGGTCAACAAAATGGCGCGCAGAGAGGTTAGCACCTTGATCGACTATTCAGGGTTTTCTTTGGAACAGGACGATTTCATCGTAGGATACGGAATGGATTATGCAGAGCTTTATCGCAATCTGCCCTACATTGGGATCCTGAAGCCGGAGCATATCGCATGACGGTTGAGTCAGACTTTCTCACACTGGGGATCGAAACGTCTTGTGATGAGACATCTGTTGCCATATTGCGTGGCGAGCATCACGTGTTGATCAACTCGGTTTACTCACAGGTTGATCTTCACGCCAAATACGGCGGCGTGGTTCCTGAGGTCGCATCACGCAATCACGTACTCAAGCTCCCGTTTCTGGTTCAAGAAGCCATGCGTACGCTCGGATTGCAGCTCAAAGAATTGTCGCTGATCGCTGCTACCTATGGTCCAGGGCTTGTCGGTCCGTTGCTCGTCGGATTGACGCACGGAAAAGGATTGGCGTTTGGACTGGGGGTTCCCTTCATCGGCGTCAACCACTTGGAGGGGCATGTGTTTGCCCATCGCATTGCGCACCCTGAGGCGGAACCGCCCCTCATGGCTCTGGTGGTTTCAGGTGGGCATACCTCACTCGTGGATGTGCCTGCGTACGGGAACTATCAACTGGTTGGCATGACGGTTGACGATGCAGCTGGCGAGGCCCTCGACAAGATTGGGAAAATGATGGGCATCGGCTATCCGGCTGGGGCGGAAATCGACCGCCTAGCTACGTTGGGAGATCCCAAAACCGTTCACTTTCCACGCCCGATGATTGGATCTCCTGGCTTCGACTTCAGTTTTTCGGGACTCAAGACATCAGTGGTCTATCACCTCAGGAAGAACCCTCGTGAGAAGCAGCAGGACATTGCCGCCTCGGTGTTGGCAAGCGTGGTTGACATTCTCACCAAGAAGTCGATTGAAGCCGCTCGTCGATTCCATCGCAAGCGATTGATCGTGACAGGGGGCGTGGCTGCCAACTCTCATTTGCGCAAAGCATTGGCCTTGGCCGGCGCCGATCGCGGGATTGAGGTGTTGTTCCCAAGTCTTTCGCTGTGCACGGACAATGCCGCAATGATTGCTGCAGTCGGAGCCTTTCGCCACTTGCGGCTTGGGCAGTCTCATCCGCTGTCACTTAGGCCGGACCCATCCTTGAGTTTGGGCCAAGCGATCGAAGCGTAAGGATTTGAGAATAACGGGCTCGTTCAACGTTGAGGCAGGGCGTCGCCTAGGTGATCTCTGTTGCCGATTCAGCAAGTTGTTCTGCAGCTGACTCGGACATCAATACGCGTTCCATCGATGCGATGGCCACTTCAAGCATGTCATCATCAGGTTCTGCTGTAGTGAGTTTCTGCAACCATAGCCCCGGCTGGGCCAGTGCCTTCACCCACCAACGATCATAGTTCTTTCCCGAGAAACGAAGCGCTTCGTACGACACGCCAGCCACAACGGGCAACAACAGTAAACGCGAGAGGATCTTGATCACGAGCGGCGGGTTCCCTGCCAGCGAGAAGATCAGAATGGCGATAACGAAGACCGTCATTAAGAAGGCGGTTCCGCATCGAGGATGCAGTGTGGTGTGTTTCCGCGCGTTCTCTACGGTCAGCGCCTCGTCTGCCTCGTAGGTATACACCACCTTATGCTCAGCTCCGTGGTACTGGAACACGCGATGAATATCCTTCATCCTGGAGATGGCGAACAAGTAGACAAAGAAGAATCCCATGCGAATGAATCCCTCTACCAGATTAAACACAATGGAGTTCCCCGACGTGAGACCGGGAATGAATCCTGTGAGATAGAGGGGAAGGATCATGAATGCGCAAATGGCGATGATAATGGCAATGGCGAATGTGACGAACGTGCCGCCCTTCCCCATTTGCTCATCTTCTGGGAATGCAAGTTCTGTAGATAGATTGAGCGCCCTCAGGCCCAATGACATCATGTCATAGAGTCGAAACAGGCCACGAAGAAACGGGATTCGTCCCAGCTTCTTGAACCTGAATCGCGATGGCAAGGGTCTGATGAGGATTTCGCCATCTGATTGACGGCGAACGGCGACCGCGATTCGGTCGCCGTTCTGCATCATGACACCCTCGATAATGGCTTGACCGCCAATTACCGGTTTCACTAGTTGGCTTTCTTTTCGATCGTGTACTTGCGGTTGAATCGTTCGACACGCCCTTCTGTGTCAACGAAGCGCTCCTCACCCGTATAAAACGGATGACATTTGGAGCAAATGTCGACGCGCATTTCTTCAACTGTCGACGTGGTCTCAAACACATGTCCACATCCGCAATGAACCTGAGCTTTTTTCAGCTCTGGATGAACTCCCGTCTTCATGGATCCTCCGGATAACGGTTAACGCTTGGAGTACTGTTCGCTCTTTCGCGCTTTGCGTCGGTTGATCTTCTTGCGCTCGACTTCTCTCGCATCTCTCGTGAGGAGTCCAGCTTTGCGCAACGGCGTTTTGTACTCTTCCGTAACGCCAAGCAGCGCTCGCGCAATACCGAGCCGGATGGCTTCCAGCTGGCCGGTGTAGCCACCGCCGCGCACGCGGGCCTTGACGTCATACTTCCCGACCGTTCCGGTTGTATAGAACGGCTGTTTTAGATTCTTCTCTAGGTATTCGACTACGTGCAAGAATGGGGCGAAATAAACCTCTGCAGGACGCCCGTTGACCGTAAGCGTTCCGTCCCCTTCGGAGAGATAAACGCGTGCTGTAGCCGCTTTGCGGCGACCGATTGCGTGAATCGCTCCGTTAACTCTCTTGGGTAATCTTCGAATTTGCTGTTCCACGAAGAGTACACACCTCCTGAAATTCAAAACGACGAATGAACTTGCGAATGATAGCCAAGGGACATGGAACTGTCAATGAGAAGCCCTGTCCAGCTGTCGAGCGTTGTTGGTGTCCCACTAGTAGAGCCAGCGAACCAACGACTGAAGGAACGAGCTCTCCATGCGCTTCATCATCCAACGCTCAGAGACGCGTTTATTGAGGAAGGACATGGAGGGGAAGCTGTGCTGCAAGAACATGATCTTCGTGAGTCGCATTCTGTTTTGAATAGCCAATCCCCATTCATTGATCATCTCGCCAGCCCCCTGACCCATGATACGCACGCCATAAATACGCCCCGCTTTGCTCACATAGGCTCTGACTGAGCCAATGGCCATTCCTTCGGCAATTGCAGCGCCATAGTCCTCGTATTTCTCTTCGTGGATTTCGTAGGGGATGTCGGCTTCCTTCAATTCGCTTTCTAGCCAACCAACATGGGCAACAGGTGGATCTGTGAACACGGTCCATGGGACCACATACTTGGCGTAGTCGAAACGAATCGGCCAAGGGGCAATGGCATTCATGAGCGCAATCATGCCTTGATGCATGGCTGAATGGGAGAAGAGGAATGCCCCATTGCAGTCGCCCGGCGCATAAATGGCTCGATGTGTGGTTCGTAGCCGGGAATCGACGCGAATACCTGCCTCAGAGTATTCCACGCCAGCGTTCTCCAACCCAAGCTCCGACAGGTCGTGCTTGCGACCTGCAGCGATCAGAAGCCGTTGCCCACGGAAGGTTTCGTTATGATCGGTTTGAAGGACGACGGCGTTCCCCTCGATCCCTATGCGTCGAATTCCACGTCCGTTGTAGACGGCGATTCCTTCGTTGGCGAAGACGTCCTCAAGCATCTTGCCTGCATCCCAATCCCCGTGCGGCAGCAGGTGGGCGTCGAGATGAAGAATAGTAACCCTCGATCCAAGCCGGCTAAAAGCCTGGGCCATTTCGCATCCAATCGCGCCACCCCCAATGATGAGGAGGCTCTCTGGGATCGATTCGAGATCAAACAGGGTCTCGTTGGTTAGATAGTCGACAGTATCCAATCCCGGAATTGGGGGTACAGCGGGCTGTGTCCCTGTGCAGATGAAGAAACGCTTGGCTGTGTGGTTGTGGCCGTCGACGGTGACTGTATGAGGGTTGACAAATGATGCTGAACCCTTGCCCAACTTGAGGTCTGTCTTCTCGAACATCTTGGTGGTCTTTCGCTCATTGATGAATCGAATGTGCCGCTGCAGCGTCTGAAACGGGTCAACGGGATCGGGAATCTTGGCGACACGGGACAAGGCAAACTCAGAAGCTCTCGTATATGTGTGACGGACGTGAGCCATTTGCAGCAATGACTTGCTTGGAATGCATCCTACGTTCATGCATTCGCCGCCCAAGGCGCGGCGTTCGACGGCCAGCACGCGGAGTCCCATGTTGGATGCCATCACGGAGACAGCCATTCCCGCCGGACCCAGCCCAATGACACCAAGGTCGTAATCGTATCGCATGTTTCTCCTTTCGAGAGAGGTTGATGCCTATGAGTGCGGCTTTGACAGTATATCGGACGGAGATAGTGGCGCCAGCTTGCTGCAGAGAACAAGCCTCCCTCGAAGAGATGGCAAGGGATGAATACACTTGGAGGGCGGTTTGCAACTTTCGAAACTGACTGGAGGTCGAATATGGAAAAGCTGACAGCCACGTGTGGACTGACTTGCTCTGAGTGCCCTGCCTACATTGGCACCCTAAATGGAGATGTCGCGGCATTGGAGGCGTTGGCCAAGACGTGGAGCCAAGCTTATGGGGCCGCTTTGACAGCTGATGATTGCACATGCGACGGATGCCACTCTGCTGCAGGCCCATGGATGTCTCATTGTGCTGAATGCGAGATCCGCGCTTGCGGAACAGGGAAGAACGTCGAGACCTGCGCGGAGTGCACGGATTACGCCTGCGACAAACTCACCGCGTTTCTTGAGTATGTTCCTGAAGCCAAGATGGTGCTCGACGGCCTGAGAGATGGCGACTGATGTCAGACAACGTCCCTTCTTGGGTGAGGTCCATGCGTCGGCAAGATCGTGAGATTGTCGATCAAGCGCGCATTTGGGACATCCTTCGTCAAGCTGATGTCTGCCGTATCGCCTTTTGTGATGAAGGTTGGCCCTACATCGTTCCCATGAACTTTGGATGCTTGGATGGGCGGCTTTACTTTCACTGCGCCACAGGCGGAACGAAGCTTGATTTGCTCAAATCGAACGCCAACGTCTGTTTCGAGGCCGAGGCATACGTTGAGATCACTCCTGGAAGTGAAGCGTGCGGTTGGTCAACCCGCTATCAAAGCGTGATTGGGTTCGGGCATATTTCCATTGTTGAAAAGCCTGAAGAGAAGCGCCTTGGTATTCAGGCTCTTCTGTCTCAATACGCTCGCTACACAGATCGCGCCATGGACATTCCCACGCATGTGCCTGAGAACACGTTGATTCTTCGACTGGACATCGAAAGGATCGCTGGCAAGGAGTCGACAAAAGCCTAGACACGGGCGCTGGAAACAGGGCAAGCCAAAAAGAACACCCCGAAGCCGATTGCTGCGGGGTGTTCAAAACGCACAGAACGATCCTCTAGGAAAGACTGTCCGAGGTCACGTCAGGAATAATGACTGGCCCGCCACTTGCCAATTGGTTGCGCAGGCTGTGAAGGGCGGGACGTTCTCTGCCAAACGCAAGCACATCACCAGAGAGCCGAAGGACACGCTTTCGCACCTCTTCATAAAGTGGTGAAGAGGTCGATTTCAGCACTTCAAGCAGATCCACAATGCTGGCGTTGGAGGGCAAGCAAATGGCTTCTTTTCTATCCTCTACTGACTTTTCCATCGAATCAACAAGCAGAATCCACCGTTCATTAGGTGCTGTCATCGTCATCCTCCCTTGTCTGGGTTTGTCGTGCGAATTGAGCCAAAGCTTTGATGCAATAGCCGGTAGCCGTGCCCGCGGCTAGGAAACGGCGCCATCGAGCTGGTGTACAGCTCATGTTCGTGCGTTGCGACGTTCGTCTCTTGTATGCCTTCTTCCAATCTACTGCCTTGGGATCTACCATGCTACTCACCTCCTGGATCTTGTACCCGCACTGCGCGGCTGTGTTGCCTATCCAAACAAAAGCGCAGGCCGAGGCCTGCGTTCTCTTGTCGGACTCTTGAGCGTCTCTTGGTTGCTAGATTGGCTCAGTTCGTCCGACAGCCATTTGGAGGACGCAAAGGAAAGCCGAACCGTCAATCGTACATGCGGTTAGGGACCAACGCTTTGTCGTCACCATAAGACCATCAGTATACGATGAACTGGCGGGATCACAAAGACATTTGACCGCAGAGTGACCTGTGCACGGACGTCGCTGGGGATCGAAAGCGTTGAATGGAGATAGAGAACGCGAGCTCCTGCACCCATGCCGAAGATTCCAAACCCAAGAAGCTCGCGTTCTGGCTCTCCACTCATTGCAATGGGGTGATTCTAGCAGGAAGCAGCCAGTTTGCCAAGCAGCCTGACAGCTTTAGTCAATCGAGATCTTCCCGATTTGAATCGGACGAGGTGAACGTCACTGAGCGGAGCAAGCAGAGAGCTGACCTAGACGATGAACGTGTGAGGAATTGACTCTCCAGGCTCGAGATACTCAATTTCCACGCGCGTGATCCGGATGAGGCAGAAGTCGGGGTCCTGGGTTCCGGTCCAGTGCTCGGTGAGAAACGGAATTTGACCCCCAATTCGCTCAATCACGTCTCCATCTCTTGTGATGGTTGCGATGCCACTCACGCGAATGTAGCCGTTTCCGCATTCAGCGGACAGCGGATAACAGAACTCCACATTGGGATTGCGTAGGATCTGTCTGGACTTGGCACTTCTTGGACTCGTAGCAATCCAGAATTTCTCTTCCAGGTTGAGCAGCGTGATCGGGCGGACGCGAGGCTGATCTCCCTCGGCTGTGGCCAGATACACACACTGCCCTGGTTGAAAGTGCATCCACACGGCGGTCTTGATCTCATCCAGAGTTTTGCTCATCAGTCACGCTCCTCTTTTTAAGACGACGTCAGCATACAGCGGCTCGTCTCAGTGAGCCAAACGCATGTTTCTGGACAAGCGTCCGATTCTTGGGCGGGACGAAATACCGGTGCTCGAGGCGGCAAGAGATGTTCTCATCAAAACCGCTGTCCAGAATGGGATAAACGTGGTGTGCTCGCCAACACATGTGAGCGTAGTGAGCACCCGGCATGACGGAAACGCCGAATTCAAGCGATCTCTCGAAGAGTTGCAAAGAAAGCGGCCAAACTATATAGTTCAGATATTAAATACATACAGCGAAGGATGGTACACATGGCACTTCGAAGATTCGCACAAATTGGTTTTGCTGCACTGATGGCGTTTGGGTTGCTTGGCTTCGGCTTCGCAGTTCAAGCAGCAGATGTGACGTTTACGGGGTCTACAACGGTTCTGCCGATTGCGCAGGCTGTCGCAGAGGCATTGGCCGATCAGTTTGATATTGAGGTGGCTGGTGGCGGTTCGAGCGTCGGCGTGGCGGCTCTGCTTGATGGCACGACGGATATTGGCGATCACTCGCGCTCTATCAAGTCGTCCGAATACGAGAAAGCTGTCCAAGCTGGTGTATTCCCGTTCACATTTCACGTAGCCAATGATGCCATTGCCGTCGTTGTGCATCCCTCAAACGGGATAGCAAATTTAACAATTGAGCAACTTAGGGCGATCTACACAGGTGAGATCACGAATTGGTCGCAAGTCGGCGGAAACAGCGGAGAAATCGTCGTTGTAGGGCGCGATAGTGCGTCAGGTACCTTTGAAACCTGGGAGCTTCTCGTCATGGATAAAGAAGACCCTGCTTCCTCGGTCTTGGCTCTTTCGTCGAACGCTGATGTTGCGTCTGAAGTTGCCAATAATGCGAATGCGATTGGCTATGCCGGAATCGCCTACATCAACCCTCAGCTCAAGGCGATCACGATCGATGGAAAGGTTGCATCGCTCGAAACGGCAATCAATTACTCCTATCCCATTGCTCGCCCCTTGTTCATGTCTACGAACGGCTTCCCAGCTCCTGGCCCTGTACTGGACATCATCCTGTTTGTCCTCTCGGATGCTGGCCAGCGATTGGTGGAAGAAGTGGGATACGCCCCTATCCGCGTGCTTCCCTAGAGTTTGATCGATCGAAATGTATCTGCAACAGGGTCCACTAGAGGCACGACCGACCAGCTTGCTGGTCGGTCGTGCGCTTACAAGAGGTGCTCTCGCTTTGCATGACGGCTGACAAATGCTATACTTGCGCTGCAAACTATATAGAACGGTGAGATAATGCCAAATCGAGGATTGGAGACCAAAGATCAAATGGGGATCGATCTGCGTTCGCTATCCCAACGGGGGGGCGCCGGATTTCTCCGCGTCCTTAGGGAACGTTGGGATAGACCGGTGTTCGCTGCGCTGGCGAGTGTATCGTTGATTGCCCTCGGATTGATTCTGTTCTTCATCTTCTCTGAAGCATTGCCGTTGTTTCGCACGATCTCGCTGAGCAACTTCTTTGGTGGCACATGGCTTCCAACTGTTGAGCCCAATCGATTCGGCATTCTCCCGCTGCTCACAGGTTCAGGTCTCGTGATGGTTGGCGCGCTGGTGGTAGCGATCCCATTCGGATTGGCAGCCGCGTTGTTCATTGCCGAGATTGCTACTGGGATCATCAAGGATATCGCCAAGTCCGTGTTGGAGCTGCTCGCAGGTATTCCGTCCGTCGTGTATGGGTTCTTCGGGCTGATGGTTCTTGCACCCATCCTGCAGCAGATCGCTCATATTCCGTACCGGCGGACGGCGTTGCTTGCCTCATTGATACTCGGTGTGATGGCGCTGCCAACGATCGCGAGTCTGGCTGAAGATGCGCTGACGGCTGTCCCCAGATCCTATCGTGAGGCGTCGCTGGCCATGGGCGCAAGCCGGTGGCAAACCATGTGGCGAGTCACGTTCCCGGCTGCGTTTTCTGGAATTATCGGCGCAGTGATTCTTGGGATGGGGCGCGCCATTGGTGAAACGATGGCTGTTCTGATGCTGTCTGGAAATGCAGCACAAATGGTTGGAAGCTTTCTGAAACCTGTCCGTACGTTGACTGCAACCATTGCTCTAGAGATGGCGGAGACGCCGTTTGGAAGCGAGCACTACCATGCGCTGTTCGGAATCGGCGCTGTCCTTCTCATCATTACGCTGGCGATGAACTGGATTGCCGAGGCGTTACGCGGCCGATTGGCAAGGAAGCACGGATCATGATGACCGGGCCTGCTCAGATCGTCAAACGGCGGACAACGGCGCAACGAGTCGCCTTCTCCTTGTTGACGCTGGCGAGTCTGCTTTCATTTCTTGCTCTGGGCGCAATCCTCTACACTGTGTTTCGCAAAGGAGTTAGCGCGATCTCGTGGGAGTTCTTGACTAAGATGCCCAAGAGCGGTATGACGCAAGGTGGCATCTATCCGATGGTTCTCGGGAGCTTCTACCTGACTGCAGGAGCCCTCATCTCGGCTCTGCCGTTTGGTGTGATCTCAGCCATTTGGCTATCAGAATATGCTGGCGGTGGTTGGTGGGTACGCACCATCCGCATCGGAGTGAATACGCTAGCTGGGGTACCATCGATCGTCTTCGGCCTGCTGGGCTTCGCGTTTTTCGTGAATGTTCTGGGGTTGGGTGCATCCCTTCTGTCTGGCGCGTTCACGCTGGGCATTCTCATTCTTCCCATCTTGATCCGTGCCGCAGAAGAAGCGTTGCGATCCGTGCCCAACGAATTCAGAGAGGCAGCTCTGGCGCTCGGCGCGACGCAATGGCGCTCGGTAAGAACCGTTGTTTTGCCCAGTGCGATTCCCGGCATCATGACGGGCGCCATCCTGGGTATTGGCCGCGCGATCGGCGAGACGGCGCCCATCTTGTTCACAGCCGCAGCTATCTACAAAACACGGCTCCCTGATACGCTGATTGACACGCTGATGTCGCGAACGATGGCGCTTCCAACACACATCTTCTATATGGCTACAGAGAACCCACGAGGCTGGCAAGCTGTTGACCTTCAGTTTGGCGCTGCCTTGCTCCTGTTGGGTCTTGTCGTTTGTCTGAATCTTGGAGCCGTTATTTGGCGAACCCGGGTCCGAAGGAGGAAACAATGGTAACTGGCACACACGACACCAAGCGAGAGACTACAGCGCGCGAATGGATTCGGCGTAACTTCGACACCCAGGGGGTCATTCAAACAGAAGGGCTGAGCTTCTACTACGGCAAGGAACGTGTTTTGCAGGATGTTTCTCTCTCGATTCCGCTCGACGGCGTGACCGCCATTATGGGGCCGTCTGGTTGTGGCAAGAGCACGCTGCTTCGCACATTCAACCGGATGTACGAGCTTTATCGTGGTGCCCGTGCGGAGGGGAAGATCACGTTCCTTGGTCAGGACTTGCTGAAGGCAGATCCTGTATCGCTTCGGAAGCACATCGGCATGGTCTTCCAGCGGCCGAACCCGTTCCCGAAGTCGATCTTCGAGAACGTCATCTATGGCCCGAAAGTGCATGGCATTCGCAAGAAATCCGAATTGCAGGACATTGCCGAGGAAAGCCTACAGCGTGCTGCCTTGTGGGATGAGGTCAAGGATCGCCTGAAAGAGAGTGCGTTCTCGCTGTCCGGGGGGCAACAGCAACGCCTGTGTATTGCCCGGGCTCTGGCTGTGCATCCCGAGGTGCTGTTGATGGACGAGCCGTGTTCGGCATTGGATCCGAAGGCGACTGACAAGATTGAGCAGACGACGCGTGAGCTGGCTGAGGAGCTCACCGTTGTTATCGTTACGCACAACCTGCAGCAAGCGGCACGGGTATCCGATCATGTGGCTGTGCTGCTCGCAGGCGGTGAATTGGCGGAATTCGGTCCAACGCGAACTGTGTTTGACAGTCCCTCGGACGATAGAGTCTGCGACTACCTCTGTGGAAGATTCGGGTGACTTCCCATTTCTAGGAGTGATTGCTGGAAAGCCTTGGTGGGGGTCTTTCTGTGTTCGACGCTCGCCCTTGGTCTCGATTATGGCGGAGAGGATTCTGAAGCAGGATTCCTCAATCAGATGCGTTTGACGCCGAATTCCCGTGGATGAAATGTGTCTTGAATCCAGCGGTCGATTTCGTCTCGCGTATTCCTAAATGCACTGAGGATTGCCTCGTCTGATCCTGCTGCACTGGATGGATCGACGAAGGCATGATGGATGAGTCGCTTCGCTCCCGGAAAGAATGGGCAGGTTTCCTGGGCAGAATCGCACGTGGTCACAACGGCATCGAAAGGTTGATCCAAATACGCAGAAACGCTTTCGGATAAGTGTTTGCTGATGTCGATATCCCACTCGCTCAGGACCTGGACGGCCAAGGGATGCACCGACGACGGATGCGTTCCTGCGCTGAATGCTTCATAGGTTCCTCCATAACGGAATCGAAGCAGCCCTTCAGCCATCTGCGATCGACACGAATTGTGGGTGCAGAGAAATAGCACGCGTAATTTCATCGCTAGTCACCATGCTTTGAAGTATATATGTAATGAAAAAAGTATATAGCTACGAGCTATATTATCAAGTCTGTGAAAGGCCTTGTGACAGCGAGCTGACAGGCAGTTGTCGTAGCTACAAATGGCGTGTGACAGGAGCATCCAGCGCGTTTTCAGCGATATTGAATCCGTACTCCGCGATTCGCAGCAGACTATCGAGAGCAATGCTGATGGCTGAGGTTTCTTCAGGCTGTTTCTTCGCGGCCAGATTTCTGGCTTTAGAAAACAGCGGCCCCTGCTGCCCACGAACCTCCAGCACCTGGTTGGCTTGATCCGTGTCTCGATTGATGAATGAGTTGACAGCCATCTTAAGAATATCGCGCGAGCCCTGGGAGCGCTCAGTGATTTGTTTCGCAACATCTGGGACCGCAGGTCCCGCCATCGTGAGGGCGGCCTCCGAAATCTTGGCAGCATGATCGGCAACGCGCTCCAACTGATCGGCCACTTCGTGATGGTGCATGAATTGAAGCCGCGATAGGCCGCAGTCATCCTCTGTCATGAGATCGCGAAGCAGGAGGCTGAACTGCCGCGCGACAAGCATCACCAATCGATCAATATCACGATCCCTCTCGACGACATCGTGGGCCAATTCCTCATCATGGGCGCAGAATGCAGTCACAGCGTCTGTCAGCATGGCTTCGGTGATATCGAAGATCCGATCGATCGTTTTGCTGACAGGGAAATCTTTGATATTCACCAAGGAGTGCAAAACGATCAGCTGATGGGTTTCTTCGAAGATCTCCAATCCCAGTAACCGTTGAGAGATCTCACGGACCATCCGCCGCTGATCGGGGCGAATACGATCGCCGCGTACGGAAATGATGCCGTAGCCACCATTGTATCTGGAGATGATTTCGCGTTGTAAGCGATCAAACGTCCAGTCATGCAAATCGATGACGCACCGATTGGCTTCTGCCACGCTCTTTGGGACGACCAGCAGTGCGCCCGAGTCATTGGGGATGAGATCGACTTCAGAACCTGTCTGGATGCCCGCGCTTTCAGCCCACTGCTTAGGCATCGTGACGAAATAGGTCGAACCTCCGGTTTTCTGAACCCTTCGTGTATGCATGGTCCCTCCATTGCGTGTCTGCAACACGATATTCTATAGAAATCTATAGAGGTGGACAAACTGTTCCATACGAAACATGCTGACTATCGAAGTCGGCATGGATCTTCGTTGATTCGATTGCTGCCCTCCTTTCGTGGATCGAAGTCATTACGGTGATGCGCAGTCGAAGAGAAGGTAACTGTGCTCAAAATCGGCTAGACACTGATTCGCATCGCTGTCGCAGGTATTGCAGGATTCGCGTCATACCAGATCGTGTCGTTCCTGATTCTAACGCCTGGAATCAACTGGTTGTTCAAGATGATCATTCGTGTCGCAGGAGGCATCTTGACACTAGCGAGTTTGATGGTCGAGCGAAGGAAGGAGAAGGAACCTAATCCTGTTGACGACGACTGGCGTCGAGGGAAAGCCAACTGTCGAGTCCGGCGGTTTTATGGGTGGGAATACGATCCGAGCCCGACATGTCCGCCGTGACTGCAGACGATCGTGGGTGGGGGAAACCATGGGGTACACGGTGATGCTTGGCCCGGCTCGTGACCGAGACATCGAGAGGATGGTGAATCGAGCGGACAAGCTAGGCGCAAACGCTGTTGTTGGCGTACGGTTCATGACGTCTTAGACAATGTCCGGTGCAGCCGACATCCTCGCCCATGGCACGGCGACAGGACGTGTGCAGGGCGATGTAAACACGTCGACAGGTCTCCATTCACAAGATGTAGCGCTAGCTGGAAATGATCTTGGGTGCGGGCGGGATGATGCCCGCATCCATCAGCACCTTGGTTTCGGCTTGGGCGCGATGAATCTTTGACTCAGCTTCGGCGCGGAGGTCATCGGCAGTAAGAATCCGTCGTGCAATGCCCTGTTCGATGGCCTTCAATCCCACAGCAATGGCTTCGTTGACGAACACGTCTGTTTCCATCATGGTAGGGACGATGTACTCCTCATGCAGTCCCTTGGCTTCTGCGGTTCTTGCGATGGAGTAGGCTGCAGCAATGGCCATTTCATCCGTAATTGTCTTGGCGAACACATCGAGTGTGCCGCGGAAGATGCCAGGAAACCCGATAGAGTTGTTGATCTGATTGGGAAAGTCAGAACGGCCCGTGCCCACGATGCGGACGCCCGCTTCCAGTGCTTCCCAAGGCCAAATTTCGGGAATCGGATTGGCCATCACAAAGACAATGGCATCTCTGTTCATGGCCTTGAGCCACTCTTTCTTGATCGTGTCAGGGCCGGGCTTGGAAGCGGCGATGAGAACGTCGACACCGGCAATGGCTTCAGCCATATCGCCGGTACGCCCTTGTGCATTGGTTTCCAGGGCATACTTCCATTTGTAGGGATTGTTGGCCTTGTCGGCTTCCAGGTCTTCTCGGCCAGCGTGGAGAATGCCTTTTGAGTCAACGAGAATGATGTTCCCAGCAGGTACACCAGCGCGGATGAGGATGCGTACGAATGCGATGTTGGCAGCGCCCGCGCCGATAACGGCATAGGTGACCTTATCCAATTCCTTGCCCACCAGTTTGACGGCGTTGATCACGCCTGCCAAGGTGATCGAAGCGGTGCCCTGCTGATCGTCATGCCATACGGGGATGTCGAGCTCTTCGCGCAATCGATCGAGGATGGTGAAGCACTTAGGATTGGAAAAGTCCTCCAGATTGATGCCACCGAAACCGGGAGCGATCCATTTGACGGCCTGGATGATCTCCTCGGTATCCTGTGTATCCAGAACGATGGGGAATGCGCCCACGCCGCCCAAGTACTTGAACAACAACGCCTTGCCTTCCATCACAGGCAACCCAGCCATAGGCCCAATGTTGCCCAATCCGAGGACACGCGAGCCGTCGGACACCACAGCTATGGCGTTGGCCTTGTTGGTGTACTCAAACGCCTTGGCTGGATCTGCCTGTATCTCTTTGCATGGCGCAGCGACGCCTGGCGTATACCAGATGCCGAAGTCGTCGAAGCTGTTGATCGAGCACTTCAGGGTCGTCTCAATCTTGCCGCGATAGAAGGCGTGCATGCCTGGGGCTTTCTTTCCTGGGAGATTTGCTTTCTCGATCCGTTCTTCAGCCGACAAATGACCTTCCGACACCATGTTGGTCTCCTTTTAATCGACCGCGGGCCTTCTAGGTGGCATTGATGCGCGCCATGATGGCTTGAACGTTATTCGCGATCGTTGGTTCTAGGGTCTTGTACAGATTGCCACCAGCCGAATCCATCGTTACCAGAAGCGGACCGAAATCCTTCACCTTGAAGAACCAGGCCGCCTCTGGCATGCCGAGTTCGTCTAGCCACTCGACTCCTTCGACAGATTCAATGCACTTGGCGGCCAGCGCACCTGCGCCACCGGTATAGTGCGTGTAAACAGCTCCCACAGACTGTAGCGCTGCCTGCGTGCGGTCACCCATGCCTCCCTTGCCGATGATGATGGGAGGGCGAAACGTTTCTAGGTACTTGTCTTCAAAAATCTCCATACGTATCGATGTCGTTGGACCGGCTGCGATGACCTGCCACTTGCCGCCTTGTTCTGAAACTACCGGTCCGCAGTGGAACAACGCCATCTGCGATGGGTCGAACGGAAGGGACACTCCGGTTTCGTGCTTCTCCAGCATCAACAAGTGCGCTTCGTCGCGGGCTGTGAAGATCGTGCCTGTAAGAAAGAGGATGTCGCCCATGCGAAGTTCGCGTGCCGTGGATTCATTGATGGGCAAGGTTAAATTGCGTTTCATTAGCTGATCACCTCAGCAGTTCCATCTGCGCGCAAGCGAACGCGTGCACGACGATCGGCCCAGCATTGAACGAGGATTCCCAGTGGCAGGGACGCTGGATGTCGATGCGCGACTTCGATGTGCACAGCAAGGCACGTCGTGTCACCGCCGACACCCATGGCACCGACGCCGGTCATGTTGACAAGGTCCAGCAACTCGCGCTCCAACTCTGCCGCCTTATCGAGAGCATTTCGGGATCCTATCTCGCGAAGCACGGCCTTCTTGCCTAGCTTCATGGCAATGTCCGCGCCGCCGCCGATACCCAGACCGACGATCGTCGGTGGGCACGGTTTGCCTCCGCAAGCTACGATGTGCTCGATCACCGCCTTCTTGATGCCCTTCTGCCCGACACCCGGAGGCAGCATCTTGAGCGCCGACATGTTCTCGCTACCGCCGCCCTTGGGGAGCACTGTGATAACCACATCGCTGCCCTCGACAAGTTCCCAATTGATGCATGGCATGTAGTATCCGGTATTGTCTCCCGGATTTTTGCCCGTGAAGGGATCGACAGTGTTCGGGCGTAACGGGATATCGCTTGTCGCCTGGACTACTGCCTCGCGGATCCACGCCTTCAGATCCTTCAAGAATGGACTCTCCACGCCCGCTTCCACGAAGAATGTCTGGATGCCCGTGTCTTGGCACATGGGAATCGAGCCGTTCGATGCGACAGAAACGTTCTCCAAGATGGCGTCAAGCTGAGCCGATGCCATGGCCGATGTTTCGCGTGCGCGTGCCGCTTCAAGTGCCCGCACCACATCCTGTGGCAGCACGGTGGCTGCCTGTTTTAGAGCTGCACGGAGTGCAGTGCTAACTGGCAAGGATCCCATGTGACTCCTTTTTAGGGCGAAGGGCCCTCTAGAACTGGTTCTTCTTTACCACAAGCTCGTTGTACAACTCAAGATACGTCGGGCGAGGTTCGTCTACGAAGCACCCCACGGTGATTTCTTTGCCGGGTCCAAGATCTGCGTGTTTGGGATCCGATCCGTGGCGAATCACCGTGTTCTCTTGGTAGTAACGCAATTCGTCCAAGCCATCGCCGATACGGTTTCTGCGTCCGTAGTTGGTGGGGCATGGTGAGATAATCTCGACAAAAGAGAATCCGGGACGCTGGATGGCCTCCATCATCGCCTCTTTGACACGGCGCGCATCCAGGCTCGTCCACCGTGCCACGTACACAGCACCGCTCGAGGCAGCCAAGTACGGCAGATTGAACGGGTTCTCGAAGTTGCCATAGGGTGCAGTGGTCCCCTTCTGCCCAATGGGCGTGGTGGGGCCGAACTGCCCTCCGGTCATGCCGTAGTTAAAGTTGTTGACGCAAAGCACGGTCATGTTTATGTTGCGGCGGGCGGCATGAATGAAGTGATTGCCGCCGATGGCGAAAAGGTCTCCGTCGCCGGAGATGACGACCACTTTCTTCTCGGGACGCGCTAGCGCAAGCCCGGTGGCAAAGGCAATAGCCCGTCCGTGTGTCGTGTGATAGGAGTCCAGATTGAGATACCCTGCCGCACGTCCTGTGCACCCGATTCCCGAGACGACACCAAGGTCGGCGTCGGTCAGCCCGAGTTCGTCAAGCGCGTAGGTGAAGCACGACAACGCTGTTCCTAGACCGCATCCCGAACACCAAATATGCGGCAGCCGATCCATGCGCAAGTACTTCTCCATCGGATGCCGGACGTCAGTGAGTAAATCCGGCGTCGGCAACGCTCGTGACTTAGCTGGCATGGGCCAACACCTCCTCGATGGCTTCCAGAATCACTCTTGGATCGTGGATGTCGCCTCCGGCGTGGGGAACCGAACGGACGATCGTATCACCTCGTACGACGCGGTCGACTTCCAGAACGATCTGCCCCAGATTGATCTCAGGCACAACAAACCCGGCCACACGTTGCGCCATGGCCTTTACAATCGCTTCGGGGAATGGCCACACCGTGATCAGCCGGAGCATACCCACCTTTAGTCCCTTGTCGCGAGCCATGTTCAGTGCACCCAGAGACGTTCGTGCCGAAATGCCGTAGGTCACGATGACGACGTCGGCATCTTCGGTTGCCGTCTCCTCGACTCGGACGATATCGTCAATGTTCTTGTAGATCTTGTCTCGCAGGCGAACGACGTTTTGATGTTGGGTGGCCGCGTCGATGATGGGGTAGCCACGCTCATCGTGCGTCAGGCCGGTCACGTGCACCTTGTAGCCGTCGCCGAACGAGGGCATCCCTTCGGGGACAAGATTTGGTCCAGGCTTGTACAAGAGGAACTCGCCCGGAGGCAGTGATGGCTTCTTGCGTTCTACAATCTTGATCTTGTCTGGATCAATGTCCACGCGTTCGTACATATGCCCTACGACTTCGTCGGACATCACCAAAACGGGCAGCCGGTAGATCTCTGCCAGATTGAATGCGTCAACGGTCAGCTCGAACGACTCCTGTGGAGACGAGGGGCACAGGGCGATGACGGCGTAGTCTCCGTGAGATCCCCAGCGCGCTTGCATCATGTCGCCTTGGCCTACCAGCGTTGGCAAGCCCGTGCTCGGCCCACCGCGTTGGATGTTGATCAGCACGCACGGTGTCTCAGTCATCAGTCCCAATCCGAGATTCTCCATCATCAGCGAGAAGCCAGGGCCCGATGTGGCGGTCATGGCTTTGGCGCCTCCCCAGGCACCTCCCAACACGGCGGCCAGTGAGGAGATCTCGTCCTCCATCTGGATAAACACGCCGCCCACTTGCGGAAGGCGAACGGAGATTCGCTCGGCGATCTCAGACTGCGGCGTAATGGGATAGCCAGCAAATAGGCTGCATCCAGCAGCGACTGCGCCTTCTGCACAGGCTTCGTCGCCGTTCATGAAATGTGTGCCTGCAAGGATTCGCTTACCCATGATTGTCTCCCTCGCGGACAGTCTCCGGCGATAGCTTCTCGCTCCAGATGGCGAAATCCGGACATACCAGCTCGCAGAACGTGCAATTGACACAAGCCTCGGCGTCGATCACTATAGGAGGGTAGTAGCCCTTGGCATTGAACTGCTCGGATCGCTCCAACACCTTCTTGGGGCAGAACTCAATGCAGAAATTGCATCCCTTGCATTCATCTTCCTGAATGAACAAGAAGCCGAGCTTCGTCTTCCACCGTTTGGTGACTGCGGTTGCCATCACGCCTCCTACGCCAGGGTCTTGAGTTGCCGTTCCAAGACGGCCTCGCGCCGATAGTCTGGAAGGATGATCGGCGCGGTTCGATCTGCTTTGATGCCGGCGGACTTGAGGTCAGCGCAGAACGCCTCGATGTGCTTGAGTGTGGGTGTCTTGGCCGAATGCTCTTTGGCCCACTTTGCCGCAGAGATCCCGGCACGTCGACCGAACACGTTGTAGTCAAGCAGTGAATTGCCCATCAGCCGGTTCTTGCCATGTACGCCACCAGCGACTTCGCCGCCAGCAAACAGTCCCGGGATACGGGTGCGGGCATCAGCGTCAATCTCTACACCGCCATTCTGATAGTGCAGTGTTGGGAACACCAACGCCGGCTCGATGGTGATATCAATATCATGGCGATGCCACATCATCCACATGGCTGCCAATCGTTTCTTGAGTGTGCCCTTGCCATGAATGGCGTCGATCATCGGTGTGTCCAGCCACACCCCGCGAATGCCGCTGGGGGTTGAGACGCCGTTGTTGTTGCCATAGCACTCACGAATGATTGCGGCTGACTCAACATCTCGGGGTTCAAGAGGATAGACGAAGGATTCTCCGTGGGCGTTGACGGGCTCTGCGCCCTGATTGCGCAGTTTCTCTGTCGCTAACTGCCCGAGAATGGCGGCCGGGTAAGCCACGCCCGTAGGGTGGTATTGCACGGAATCCATGTCAATCACCCGCGCGCCGGCTCGGTAGGCCATGATCAGGCCATCAGCCGTGGCGCCGTAGTGATTGGTGGTGGGAAATCCCTGAATGTGAAGACGTCCGAATCCTCCTGTGGCAAGGACAGTCGCGCTGGCCTTGACAACCATGTACTCGTCGGTCTCCAGATTGGTGAGCACCGCTCCAGCGGCATGACCATCCTCGTCCAACAGAAGCTCAACAGCAGGCGCAAACTCGATCACAGGGATTCCGACATTGCGGACCTCGTCACGAATGACGCGCATCAACTCCATGCCGGTGTAGTCTTTGGCTGAATGCATCCGCATGCGAGATGTACCGCCACCGTGCGCCTCCAAGTACTGACCATCTACCTTGTCGTACAGGGCGCCCAGTTTCTCGTGCCAATCAATCATCAACGGACCGTCATTCACCAGCGCCTTGACCAGCTCTGGGTTGTTGGTGTAGTGACCGCCACCCAGCACATCGATGTAGTGGCTGGCAGGAGAGTCGCACTCACGGTCAGCTGCCTGAATACCGCCTTGAGCCATGATGGAATTGCAGTCGCCATGTCGAAGCTTGGAAACCATCAAGATGTCCTGCGTTGGGATGCCCTCTTGATGAGCGAATAGGGCCGCCACACTGGCCGCGCCACCGCCACCCAGGATGAGTACTTGGACCTCCCTATCGGGTGACGCAAGGTTGATTGAACGGGGATCGACTACAGGATAGGCCTCCAGCAGATCGACGACTTCGTGAGGCATTCGTTCGCCCTTGGATGGCCCGACAGCCACGGCACGCTTCTTGTCTGCCTTGTAGTCAGGATGCCATTCCTGCAACACCTGCTCACGCTGTTCGGGGCTCATCGCCTTCTGCGGGCCTTCCTTCAATCGTTGGTCTCGCGTTGCCTCGACCTTGGCGATCGAATCCCGCATTGATGCGGGATATCCTTCGTTGCGCACTCCCGCGCCTGATTGACTCACGATGCCTCCCCTTCGGTCTCGATGACTCGCTGCGCATAGCGCTGCTTCAGCTCCTCCAAGTTCATCTTCATCAGTGTATCCAGCTCCGCTTCGTGGATACCTTCAGCCAGTTCGCTCATGCGTGTCTGCAGATGATCGGGCTCTGGCGACTGCGTGACTGCATACAACCGTCGTGCCATTTGAGCGAAGTGGTAATGCTTGATGTCGGCTGGGCATCGCATGGAACACAGGCCGCATTGGATACAGTCAAATGATAGTTCAGACACCTTCTCAAGGTCGCCGCGAAGCGCTGCTTGCACGTAGTCCATCACTTCGATGTCCTGTGGGCAAGCCTTGGTGCAGGTATTGCAGGAGACGCAGCGAGCAATGGCTGGATAATGCTGAAGCAGGACGTTCTCGCCTGCATCCAGATCGTCCAGCACGTACCTTGACCGCGGGGCGGGCGTAAATGGAAGTTGCGTCAGATGCATGCCCTCCTCTACCATCTCCTGGCATGCCAGCGCGAACTCCAGCCTGTAATCGCCCTCCTTGCGGTACACTGTGCCACAAGCGCCGCAGAAGCCCGAGCGGCAGCCGGCTCCGCGCACAAATTGATAGCCAGCGTACTCCATCGCATCCATGATGGTGATGCCAGCTGGGACGTTGTATGCCTTGCCCATGATGAATATCTGCATCAACTTCTCTTCAGACATGCTGTGAGCCTCCCTACCCCGTTTGTGCCTCGGCGACCTGCTGCATCCGTGCGCTGAGCCCTTCGGGCAGCTTCTGTGAATCCATTCCCATGGCTGCTGCAAGCAGCTCAGTGAAGTAAACGATCTCGATGTCAGCCAGTTCGCTCGCACCTGCCAATTCCCTCTGCGCCTCCTTCAGATTGTGCTGACACAGCGGGCAGGCCGTGGCGATGACGTTGGCTCCTTCGCGAGCAGCCGATTGAATCACGCGAAACGATCGCTCAATCGACAGATCGCGCCGGTCGACCACCTGATACGTGCCGCAGCATTCTCCGGCAAACGGGAAGTGAACGGGCATCGCACCTGCTGCTGCCATGGCCTCGGACATGATGGTGGGCTTCTCGACGTTGTCGATAGCAGCCTCTTTGGGACGAAGCAACGTGCATCCGTAGTAGCAGGCCACGTTCAGTCCTTCAAGCGAATGGGGCGTTGCCTGTTCAAGCGCCTGCCAGCCAATGCGATCTCGCAGCACTTGAAGCAAGTGACGAACCACTACTGCGCCCTGGTAGTCGGATTCGCGATCCATGAACTGATTGATCTTGTCTCGCTCTTCGGCATCGGCGTTGATCCGCTGTGCCGTGCGCGAGAGCGTGTTGTAGCACATCGAACACAGAGCGACCAACTCAGTCTGTTCCAAATCCTGGACGCGCACCAGATTGCGAACCGACGCCAGATGATGCATGAGGTCGTCGGTCGTTAGAGACGACACCGTGCCGCAGCAATTCCAACGTTCGAGTTCTTGAAGCTGCAAACCGAGTTTCTCCATCACGAACTGAGCCGAGGATTCAAAGCTCGCTGCAGTATCCTTGAGGCTGCAGCCGGGGAAATAGGGAATGGTGTTCATCGCTTATCCCGTCTTCTTTCGGAAGCTGGCCACCAGCGCAATCTGGGGTAGCTTCGCAATCTCTTGTGGGCTCATCTCGTCAATGGATACGTGATCCAATTCCTTGCGTAGATGGAGCTGTCGAAGTGCTTCCATGAGCTTGGCCAAATCCACGCCTTTCGGACAGCGAACTTCGCAGGCAAGGCAGCTGGCGCAAACCCACATGGCATTGGACTCAAGCAGCGTGATGTCGTCCTGCTGAAGGTCTCGGATAACCTGGCTTGGCAAGCGGTCCATCTGGTCGGTCAGCGGGCAGCCGGCCGAGCACATGCCGCACTGGTAGCAGGCAAACACATTCTCGCCAGACAGCTCCTCGACGCGAGCCCGGAAGTTCTCAACCGATACGGTCTTTGCTCTAGACAACGGCAGTCACCTCCAATTGATGAAGCAACGCGTCTGCCAATTGATGTGCTGCGCGCTCGCCACTCGGCGAGAGCTCGGCCCTCCATTCCCTTGGTGCCGCAACAGGAGCCGTGATGATGACGATCTCGGTCGGCAAATGCGGATCATTCATGGAACGAAAGACCTGCAGAGCTTCCATCAATGAGCCATCGTGCCTCACGCTATGGTCCAAAGGGATCAACTCGTTGGGATGGATGATGGTCGTATCCAGTTCTGAGTTATGCTTGTCAATGCGGACGTCGGCAAGAAGAACGCGATCATAGCCCCGCATTCTCTCGACCAGACGCAGTCCGGCATGGGAACTCACACACACTTGTACGTCCTCTGGAACGCGATTCGCAATGAGTTCGGCGGCTCGAGGCCCGATGCCGTCATCGCCTGCGAGTGGATTGCCCCAACCGATTACCAAGTGCTTCATCGCTCGATCCTCTGACAGATATTGCCCTTCTCATCATGAACCTGGACAACAAGCGGCATCTGGCCGGGCAAGGCGTGTGTTGCACACGCCAGGCAGGGATCGTAGTTGCGGAAGCTCATCTCCACGAGATTGAGAATCCCCTCGTCGACGTTCCCGTTCTTCACCACGGATTGTGCCATGTCCTTGATGGACATGGAGATACCGGCCACGTTGTGCGTTGTGGCCACGATCAGATTGACATCCTCAATGCGGCCCTTCTGGTCGAGATCGTAGTGATGGATCAATACGCCGCGCGCGGCCTCAATAACGCCGACACCCTCACCAGGTGTTCCCAGCGGCGTTCGAAGCGGCCCGGTCATCAAGTTGGGATCGTCAACCAACTGGGCGACGCGCTCGGCAGCTGATAGCATCTCGATGAGACGTGCCCAGTGGTAAGCAAATGTGGCGTGAACCGGACCGCCTCCGAAATACTCAAGGAAGGTCTCATATTGCACTTGGGCAAGTGGCGTGCCTATTTGCGTGCACACATTGAGCCGTGCGAGCGGCCCCACGCGATAGACGCCGGAATCGGGTCCTGAGACGAATCCCTTCCAGCCCACGTCCTTGAGATAGGGGATCTTCACGTAGGTCCAGGGTTCAGTGCGCTCCTCGATTAATCCGAGAACCTCAGAACTGGGAACCTGGGCGAACAGGGAGCCATCAGGAGCTACGACGCGAACATCGCCATCGTAGTAGTTGATTGAACCCTCGGAATCGACAAGTCCCATGTAGTAGGTAGGCATCATCTGTGCTTTCTCGGAGATGAACCGCTTGTAAGAGTCATCTTTCAGCAACACACTGTGAAAAACATCCAGCGTCGTCTTGGCGAACTCAAGACAAGACGCAGCCATGGTACGAATTTCGGCTTGCTCGTCTTGCGTGATGCCTTTGGATTGCCCCCCGGGAATGCCAGTGACAGGATGAATGGGACGTCCGCCAATCAACTCGATCGTCTTCTGCCCGTAGCTGCGGTGCTTGATCACTTGCTTGCCAAGCTCCAAGCCGACTTTCCCGATGACTCCCACGATGTTTCGTTCTTGCGGTGGTGCGTAGGGGCCAACCAAGAAGTCAGGTCCTCCCAGATAATAGAAGTGCAGCAGATGATCCGAGAAGGTGTAGGCGTTGTAGAGCAGCTCTCGCAACGCTCTCGCCCGTGGTGGTGGTGGTGCGTCATAGCAGTCATCGAGTGCCTTGGTGGAAGCGAAGTGATGGGCCTCTGGACAGACACCACAGATGCGCTCGGTGATCTGGGGCATGTCTTCGCCCTGCCTGCCGCGGCAGAAGCGTTCAAACCCGCGCAGCTCAGGAATCTGGAAGAACGCGTCAGCCAGATTCCCTTGGTCGTCCAAGAACAGCTCGATGCGCCCATGGCCTTCGAGTCTTGTGATGGGATCAATGCTAACGTGCCGTAGCGTTTCGTTCATGATACCTTTCCTTGAAGATCGAAGTTGCCGCGCCGAAGCGATAGAACGTCCCTACGATGTCATCAAACTGGGCCAATATGGCATCTTCGGCAGCCAGTTGATCCTCACCCTCTTCGCCTGTGCCAATTAGCGATGCCACAGTGTTGAGCATGGCCGCGCCTTGATCCCTAATCGCTGCCGTTGGGCCTGCGCAGCCTGTGCATGGCATGTTGGCAGCCGGGCATACGGCCAGGCAGCCACCACGCGTAGCTGGTCCCATGCACATGAAGCCTTGATCCAAGAGACATTTCTCAGTATCTGGATCGTTCTCATGCGGGCGCAGAATCTGGGTAATCTTCAGTTGCTCTCGCTCGCGTGAACACTCCTCGCACAGGTTCTTTGAGGATGCGAACACGGTTCCCGTGGCGGGCAGCTCTCCCGCTACTAGCGCCGAGAACAAGGCTGATACCACTTGCTTGGGTGGCGGGCACCCAGGAACGACGTAGTCAACTTCGACGACATCCGCGAGATGGGTCAGTCGTGGAAGGAATTCGGGCAGATGAAGATCGTGCCCATTCTTGTTCGTATCAAGTTGCGGCCAGTTGGCTTGATCCCCAAACACCGTCGAGAAGATCTCGTTGCGCGAAGATTGATTAGCCAATCCGATGACGCCACCTGACTGTGCGCACGAGCCAAAGGCCACCAAGTACTTGGTCTTCGTGCGGATGAGTTGCGCCAGCTCGACGTTCTCTTGCGTTCGGATCGCCCCGTTGAACAAGACGATATCGATCTCACCATTCTTGTAGTCGCGCAGATCCGAGTATTTGGGATCTGCGGCGCAAGGCCAGAGAAGGATGTCTGCGGCTGCGACCACATCGAGAATCTGCTCGTTAACTTCCAGCAGTGCGCAGTCACAGCCTCCACACGCTGCGGCCCAGTAGATGCCGATTTTCGCCTTAGCCATGAACTGGCTCCTTCCTCTGCCTGACTGGGGTAGGACCCAGTTCGCGGATGAGCTCTGTATACGATGTCATGGTGGACTGGAACTTGATGCCCTCTGACGCGCTGATCCATTCCAAATGAACGCGGCGCGGATCGATCCCAACCTCAGACAACGCTTGCTTCAGCAAGACGACGCGGCGGCGTGTCTTGTAGTTGCCCGACACATAGTGGCAGTCGCCGGGATGGCAACCGCCAATGAGGACACCGTCTGCGCCCTTCTCCAGCGCTGTGAGTACCATCTCCGTATCCACGCGCCCTGAGCAGTTCACACGCATAGGGACAATGTTGGCGGGATAGGTTAGTCGGCTGACTCCGGCCAAATCGGCACCTGCATACGAGCACCAGCGGCACAGAAAGGCGACGATTCGTGGTTCGAAAGCTGCGTTGGTCTTATCCATCAGACAGGGCCACCTCAATCATTTCTCGGAGTTGGAAGTCCGTTAGATTCTTCAACTGCGCTGCGCCTGTGGGACACGCAGAAACACACGTGCCGCACCCCTCGCACAGAACCTCATTGCATTCAGCCACACCGGAGACCGTGAGACTGAGCGCTGTATACGGACACATGCCTACGCAAACGCCACACCCGCCGCAGATCTCCTCGTCAATCGATACCGTCTCTGGTGAATGCGACAGCTTGTCCTGGGTAAGCAGGGCGATGGCCTTGGAGGCAGCGCCGCTTCCTTGAGCGACGGATTCGGGGATGTCTTTGGGGCCCTGACCTGCGCCGGCCACATAGATCCCGGCTGTCAGTGACTCCACGGGCCGAAGCTTGGGATGGGCCTCCTTGAGGAAGCCCTCGCCACCGCAGCTGATCTTGAGGGTCTTGGTGAGAGCGCGCGTACTGGGATGAGGATCCATAGACATGGCAAGAACCACTAGATCAGCCTCGATCTCAACCTTCTTGCCAGACAGCGTGTCGACACCCCACACCATAACCTTGTCGTCCTGCTGATAGATCTTGGCGACCTTGCCGCGCAGATAGCGGATCTTCTCGTGTTCAGTTGCGTTCTGGACGAACTCCTCGTAGCCCTTGCCGCCAGCGCGAACGTCGATATAGAAAACGACGGCTTCGGAGTCAGCTACGGCATGGCGATAGAGCAAAGCGTGCTTCGCCGTGTACATACAGCAGATCTTCGAGCAATAGGCGTTGTGATTCTCTGGATCTCGCGAGCCTGCACACTGCACAAACACGACACGCTTTGGGACTCTGCCATCTGACGGTCGTCTGACCTGTCCCCCCGTGGGGCCGGAGGCCGACAGCATGCGCTCGAATTGCAGGCCATCGATCACATTAGCTACGTCACCGCCGCCATACTCACCGAGATTGACGATGGGGTACATGTCATAGCCAGTGGCGACGATGATGGCAGCCACCTCTTCTTCAAGGATTGTGGGTTGCATATCAAAGTTGATTGCTCCAGGCTCGCAAACCTTCGCACATTCGGAACAGCGCAGCGGGTGGAGACCGAGGCATGAGCGCTCATCCAACGTGTATGTCGAAGGCACGGCCTGTTGGAACGGGATGTAAATGGCCTTGCGATCCACCAGCCCGCGTTCGAATTCGCTGGGAACAGACTGCGGGCACACCTTCTCGCAATCGCCACACAGATTGCATTTGTCGGGATCGACGTAGGTTGGATTCTTGCGGATCTTAACCGTGTAATTGCCCACGTACCCCGACACATTCAGAACCTCACTGTATGTCATAAGCTCAATATTGGGATGACGGGACGCCTCCACCATCTTTGGCGTAAGGATGCACTGTGAGCAGTCAAGTGTTGGGAACGTTTCTGACAGCTGTGCCATGTGTCCGCCGATGGATGCCTCTTTCTCGACGAGAAGGACTTCAAACCCCGCGTCGGCAACATCAAGAGCCGCTTGAATGCCAGTGATTCCAGCTCCGATCACCAAACACTTGTCAACATGATCGATGCGCACTGGATCGAGCGGATGATTGCCGCGCACCTTCTCCACCATCGTCTTGATGATCTTGACGGCCTTGGCTGTGGCTTCGGATCGATCAAGGTGGACCCAGCTACAGTGCTCGCGGATATTGGCCATCTCCACGAGATAGGGATTGAGGCCCGCATCATCAGCTGCTCGTCGAAATGTCGGCTCATGCATGGCGGGTGAACATGCTGCGATGACCACTCCGGTCAGTCGATGCTCACGGATGGCATCAGACACCAGTTGCTGCCCGGGGTCGGAGCACATATAGTCGTAATCAGAAACAAACGCTACGCCAGAATACTGACGCAACGTTTTGGACACGGATAGCGTGTCTACGGTTCGCTCGATATTCAACCCGCAGTGACACACAAAGACGCCAATCCTAGGGCTGCTCACCGAGAGCCTCCTCCCCTTTCGCGTATCCAGTTGAGAATGCGCGCTCGTTGAGTTCCTTTGTGCGCGCTGGAACTGAGTTGAGAATGGCATCCAGCATCGCCTCGCGTGACACGATCTCTGAGATGGCTGCCAGCGCCCCCAGCATGACAACGTTGGCAACGATCTTGCGGCCGAGCGCGTCGGCTAGGCGCGTCGCAGGAATGCCATAGACCTTGGAAACTGGTGGGGGAAGCTCGGAGAAATCTACTAGGTCCTCATCCACGATCAGTAGACCTTCAGAGTCGATATCCTGGCCGTACTTCTCGTAGGCCTCTTGAGACATGATGACCAACACACTAGGTTGGCTAAGACGGGGGTAGCCAATGACGCCATCAGAAACGACGAGGTCGGCGTTGCACGCGCCCCCGCGGGCTTCGGGCCCGTATGATTGCATCATCACCGCATTCTTGCCGCCATAGATCGAGGCTGCTCGACCGGCGATTTTGCCTGCAGAGATGATTCCCTGCCCTCCAAATCCAGCGAAACGCACCTCAGATCTCATATTCGAGTAGTCCCATATACTGGGACTTCCTCCCAATAAGTGGATTTCGATAAGCGCAGTCTAGAGCGGATTCCAGAAGAAGTCAACCCAGATGAGACAGATGTCAGGTTCTGGTTAGTCTCAATATACGGGACAGAGCTAATTCGACAGAATCTCGTCCATCTTTCTGCCGATATGGGCAGGGCTCTCCGCTACTGTCACGCCTGCTGACCGGAGTTCCTCGATCTTGGCTGCCGCGGTTCCTGAGCCACCAGAGACAATCGCACCTGCATGGCCCATGCGACGGCCCGGAGGCGCCGTCTGCCCAGCAATGAAGGCGACTACCGGCTTGGTGATCGACTCGGCAATGATGCGTGCTGCGTTCTCCTCTGCAGAGCCGCCGATCTCGCCGATTAGTATCATGCCGTGGGTATCGGCGTCGGCCTCAAACATGCATAAGAGATCTGAGAATGTGAGGCCGATGATCGGATCTCCACCAATACCTACGCAGGTCGATTGTCCGATGCCCAATGACGTGAGTTGATGCACCACTTCGTAGGTCAGCGTGCCGGATCGGGAGATGATGCCAATGTGCCCTGGCTTATGGATGTAGCCTGCCATCACGCCGAGCTTGCATTTTCCCGGACTAATGAGGCCCGGTGTGTTGGGGCCGACGAGCCGGACGCCCGTGGAATCTAGATGCTTGCGCACAACCAGCATGTCGTTCACGGGAATCCCTTCAGTCAGGCAGACGATCAGTTTAATGCCTGCGTCAGCAGCCTCGAGGATAGCATCGGCTGAGAAGGCAGGCGGTACGAAAATGATGGATGCATTGGCGTCGGTCTGCTTGACGCCCTCAGAGACCGTGTCAAAGATAGGAATACCGTCAATATCCTGGCCTCCCTTGCCTGGGGTTACGCCGGCGACAATCTGTGTTCCATAGTCACGCATCTGACGCGCGTGGAATTGGCCCTCGTTGCCTGTCATGCCTTGAACCAATACGCGTGTGTCACTACCAATCAGGATACTCACGATATCACCCCCACTGCTTTGGCGACCATTGTCGCCGCTTCGCCCAAATCAGCGGCTGTTAGGAAACTCAGCCCCGATTCGTTAAGGATTCTGCGTCCTTGATCCACATTGGTACCCTCCAATCGAACAATCACTGGTACCGAGATGCGAAGCTTGTTGGCTGCAGCGACCACGCCTTCTGCTAACACGTCGCATCGCAGAATGCCCCCGAAGATGTTGATGAACACCGCCCGAACGTCGGGATCGTTGATAAGGATTTGCACACCCTTCTCTATCATGTCAGATGTCGCGCCGCCGCCAACATCCAAGAAATTGGCGGGTGACGCGCCAACATGCTTGATGAGGTCCATGGTGGCCATGGCCAAGCCAGCGCCATTGACCAGGCACCCGACATTGCCATCGAGCTTAATGTAATTCAGATTCGCTGCCGTTGCCTCAATCTCCAGCGGATCCTCTTCATTAAGATCTCGAAGCTCCCGCAACTCTGGATGACGGAACAGACCGCTATCATCGAGGTTGAGCTTGGCGTCAATGGCTAACGGTTCGCCTTCACTTGTAATGGCTAGCGGGTTGATCTCGGCAAGAACGCAGTCTTGCTCGCAAAATAGCCGATACAGCGATTGGATAGACTTGGCCACGCCGCGTGCTGTCTTGAATGGTAGGCCGAGGCGATGAGCAAGTCGGAAGGCTTGGAACGGACGCAGCCCCAAGAACGGATCGACAGTCTCTTTCAGAATGGCTTCTGGATTGCTGCTCGCGGTCTCTTCGATATCCACGCCACCACAGCTGCTGGCCATCACTGTGATCGCTCGATTGCAGCGATCGATGGTCATTCCGAGATAGAGCTCTTGAGCGATATTCGCTGCGGGCTCGATCAGAAGCAGTCGCACCGTACGGCCCGCTGGTCCTGTCTGAGGCGTCCGCAGATTCATGCCCAACATACGACGTGCTGCCTCTTGGACCTCAGAAGTATTTGCAGCCAGCTGAATGCCGCCACCCTTTCCGCGACCTCCGGCGTGAATCTGTGCTTTGATGACCACGGGGTATCCAAGTGCGTCTGCCGCCGCAATGGCTTCGTTCACAGTAGATACAGTGTTTGACGCAGAGATGGGGATGCCGTACTTGGCGAACAGCGCCTTCGCCTGATACTCATGAATCCTCATGAATCTCCCTCCTTGAAAACGAACTGGATCGCATGCGGGGGAACTTACGGTGTTCGATGTTTATGGTCAAGGGCGTTCGCAGCCAGCAGATCGTTCCTATGAGGAGAAACTCAGGTTGTGGCAGAGGTTGCGGCGCGATCAATAGGATTCAGCCCATTCAGCGTTGACAGTTAAGCAGCGGTTCGATACTGTGTCGGGGCTCACACAGGGAGGAGAACGAATGAAGGGCATTTTCGTCATTGCAGATGGATTGGGTGGACGACCCACGGACCTGAATGGCAATACGTGTTTGGAAGCAGCAGAGACGCCGTATTTGGATGCGCTGGCTACACGAGGTGCTTTGGGATTGGTCGACCCCATTGGTCCCGGCATCCGCCCTGGCAGCGATACAGCCCATCTCTCATTGCTTGGCTACGACCCATTCAAGGTTTATACGGGACGCGGCGTGTTCGAATGTCTCGGCATGGGCATGGACGTTCAAGCGGGCGACATCTGTTTCCGTGCCAACTTTGCCTCCGTGGAGTCTTCTGCAGAAGGACTTCGATTGCTCGACCGCCGTGCAGGACGCATTAGCGAAGGGCAGAACGAGCTTGAAGACGCGCTACGAGCGTTGTCAGTCCCGGGCGCGGAAATCGAATTTCTGGCAAGCACCCAGCATCGCGGTGCGCTTAGGATTCGCGGGGAAGGATTGTCCCGATTCATCGGTGAGACGGATCCCCATGAAGTCGGAACCGTGCTACTGGCCTCGCGACCCACACAGGATGTCCCAGGTGCAGACAAGACAGCAGACATCGTCAACCAAATGACTCAACAGAGCTTTGAGATTCTGCGCGATCTACCGTTGAACAAGAAGCGGGTTGCCGCCGGGCAACTGCCTGCCAACGTGCTGCTGGTTCGCGGTGCAGCCAATTGTCCAGTACTGCCCTCGATCGAATCTGTCATTGGCGCACGCGGCGCGGTGATTGCTGGTGGCGCGCTTTACCGCGGTGTGGCTGAAGCATGTGGGATGGACTACATCCCGGTTCAAGGAGCAACTGGTGGTCTGGACACGAATATCAAGGCCAAAGCAGCCGCTATTTTGAAAACGCTTGAAGACTACGATTACGTCTTCTGTCATTTGAAGGGCACGGACAATGCCGGGCATGACAAGAACGCAGCAGACAAGAAGGCGTTCATTGAGCGCATGGACTCGGAGTTGTTCAAGGTCCTCATCGAACGCGTCGATTGGGGAAGAACGCATTTGGCGTTTACGGGAGACCACTGCACGCCGATTGACTACGGCGACCACACCGTCGATCCCGTCCCTGTTCTCTTTGTCGGTCCCAACATCCCGCGGGATCCGGGAACGACGTTTGGGGAACGTGTGGCTGGGCAAGGTGGCTTGGGGAGATTCAGCGGACGCGTGCTTCCGATGTTGCTTGGATACTGCAATTGGGCACCCAAGTTTGGGTCCTAGGGATACTATGAAATTGTGCGATCTAGCAGAACTGATCGCCGGTTCGATTCTCGTAGGAGAGGACCAGCCGGATTTGGTTATTGATCGAGCCTTTGCTGCCGATTTGCTGTCCGACGTCCTTGCGCTGACAGAGGAGCAAACGACGCTGATCACCGGGATGGTTAACCCTCAAGTGATGCGTGTCGCGGAGATTCTCAATGTAATAGCGGTGATCTTCGTTCGAGGGAAGGTCCCTCCTGCGTCGCTGGTGGAATACGCAAACAGGCTCAACATTCCTTTGGTTACCACCAAGAAGACGATGTTCGAGACGTGTGGATTGATGTATGCCCATGGCGTACGTGCCTGTCGAAGCCGATCGACTTGCCAGATGAGTGACAGCGGATGAAATACGCCATTCGGGCGGGAGATATCGAGCACGGGGGCAGCGCATCAGCGCGTATCAAGTCGGAATTGTCCCGAGCTGGAGTGGACGCAACGACGGCGCGCCGCGCTGGCATTGTTGCTTTTGAGGGAGAGATGAACCTCATTGTCTATTCGGATGATGGCGGCACGCTCAGTGTCATCGTTGAGCCAGACGCCGTCATGATCGAACTCGAAGACACAGGTCCTGGCATTGAGGACATTGACTTGGCGATGACGCCGGGGTTTTCGACCGCTCCTGTTTGGGCAACAGATCTAGGGTTCGGCGCTGGTATGGGTCTCGTCAACATGCAAAAACACTCGGACATATTTGAGATTCACTCCAAACTAGGTGTGGGGACGAGGATCCAGTGCCGGATCGAGCGGAAGGGCGATTGGGCGATGAATCGCCGGGAGGGATGATGAGACTATCTGAGATCATTGACCGTCTGTCGCTTGATGTCCTTACACCTGCGTCAGACGTCGACAGTGAAGTAACCGGCGCGTACTGCGGTGACCTGCTCTCGCATGTCCTCGCCAAGGCAGCTGCGGGTGATTTGTGGATCACCATCCAGCACCACGCCAACATCGTTGCCGTGGCGCAAGTTACCGGGCTCCAAGCCGTTCTCATTGTTGATGGCCGAAGTCCTAACGAGGAAACGCTCACTCGCGCGAAAGACGGCGGGATCATCCTGCTCGGGACGTCAGAAAGTGCGTTCATCATGGCGGGACGACTTCATACGCTGCTGGCGGATTGATGTGGAACTGATTGTTGCTGATCTGCATATTCATACGTGTTTGTCGCCGTGTGGTGAGTTGGCGATGTCTCCGCGCGCGATTGTTGAAGCGGCTGTGTCCAAGCGAATCGAAGCCATTGCCATCACCGATCACAATAGCGTTTCCATGGTTGATACGGTGGCTCAATTGGCACTGTCTGCAGGAGTTGGCTTCTTGTATGGCATGGAGATGCAAACGCGCGAAGACGTTCACCTGCTTGCCTATTTCAATGATTCGGCCTCATGTCATCGTTTGGCAGATGCCATCTATTCATTGCTCCCCAATCGCCCCAACGAGCCGCTGTATTTCGGGGATCAGGTGATTGTCGATGCCGACGAGACGATCATTGGCTATGAACCCAAGCTGCTTGTGAACTCGCTCGACCTTGGTTTCAATGAGGCCGTGGCACTCGTCCGCGAGTACGGGGGGCTGCCGGTTCCCGCGCACGTAGATCGTGAGGCGTACGGTTTGATGGCGCAACTCGGGTTTGTACCTGAAGGGGTGATCTTCGATTTGGCTGAAACACTGACGGGTGTTCTGCCAGAGGGATTCGGGCACGCGGCGGCCATGTGCTCGTCTGACGCGCACCAACCAGAACAGATTGGGCGACGAACCACAATCTTCAAGATGAAGAATGCATCGATACATGAGATGATTCTGGCATCACAGGGGATCGACGGACGATCTGTGACCTGCCATATAGAGGAACGGAGGACGAAGTGACTGGCGTAATAACGGCCCAGCAAAGCGAAACGTTGCAGCGAATCCTCGATGAGTTCAAGGGAACGCAAGGCCCCTTGATCCAGGTGCTCCATCAAGCACAAGATGTGCTTGGCTACTTGCCCGCGGAAGTGCAGTCGGCAGTAGCGGATGGGCTCGCGCTTCCGTTGTCAACGGTGAGCGGCGTGGTCACGTTCTACAACTTCTTTCGCACGGAACCGCGTGGCGAGCATGTGATCAGCATCTGCACAGGGACAGCGTGTCATGTGAAGGGAGCCGACAGGATGATTGATATTCTCCGTGATGTGCTGGGTGTCGGGTTGGAGGAAACCACACAAGATCGGCGTTTCACAGTGCAGGGCGTGCGATGCATCGGTGCTTGCGGACTGGCACCGGTGATGATGATCGACGACGAAGTCTACGGAAAACTTGACCGAAAGCGGATCCAAGAGATCCTTGCGCTCTACGAATGATTGAAGAGTTGGACATGCACTTGCTTGACTTGGTGCAAAATGCGCTTTCTGCAGGCTCAAGTCGCATTGATGTGAGAGTCATCTGCGATCAGGCTGCGGATCGTCTGACGATCCGCGTCGCCGACAATGGCACAGGCATGGATGAACGTACGCTTGAGACCGTACAGCGCGGCTATTATTCCAGCAAGTCAGAACAGAGCGTTGGGTTGGGCATTCCGCTGTTGCGGGAGACGGCGCTGCACTGTGATGGGCGATTCGCCATTGAGAGCAAAATGGGCGAAGGGACAACAGTGACTGCGGAGTTTCGCAAGAGCCACATCGATCTTCCGCCGTTCGGAGATCTAGTCGCGACGTTCCTTAACATCATCGTGACTGCGGACGCTCGCTACGTTACGATTACCTATCAATGCGATGGAAATGAGCTTGAACTCGATACGGCGGCCTTGTCGGAACTGCTTGGGGAACTGTCATTCCAGCATCCCGAAGTGATTCGTTTCCTCAAGGCCTACATTGCTGAACGTGTCAACAAAGAGGTTAGGAGGACGGGATGAAACTCGAAGAGCTTCGCCAGATTCGTGAGCGGGCTTCGAAAGAGCTGTCCCTGCGCAAGGGAAATGCTCGGATTAAGGTAGTCATCGGAATGGGAACGAGCGGAATCGCTGCAGGAGCGCGTGATGTGATGGCTGCGTTCCTCGATGAAATTTCAGTTCGCAATCTGACGGACGTCGTGGTGACGCAGACCGGTGAGCGTGGGCTGGCGTCATCCGAACCCGTGGTTGACGTTCTCATCACCGGAGAGCCGAAGGTGAGCTACGGCCAGATGACGGCTGACAAAGCCCGGCGTGTGGTGGTGGAGCATTTGGTGAACGGCAACGCAGTGACTGACTTCGTCATCGAAGTGAGGGGATAATGAACCGACGGCTCGACGTCCTTGTCTGTTCAGGAGCCGCGTGCGTTTCATCGCATTCTGCTGAGGTGAAATCTGCCCTAGCATGCGAGATCGATGCCCGGGGTTTGAGCGACGAGATTCGGCTGGTAGAGACAGGCTGTATGGGGCCGTGTGAACTGGGGCCGGTCCTGTTGATTTATCCGGGAGGCACGTTCTACGTGCGTGTCTCGCCAAACGATGTCGCGGAGATCGTTGAGGAGCACTTCCTCAAAGGACGTCCGGTTCGCCGACTCCTGTGGGAGACTCCTGAGGCGCGTAGGATTGCTGAGGAGAAGAAACAGGTTCCATTCTTCGAAAAACAGCAGAAGATCGTCCTTGCCAATTGCGGAGAAATCGATCCCGAGAACATCGAAGAATTCATCGCAACCGGTGGCTATGAGGCACTCGGCCGGGCATTGACTGAGAAGTCTCCCGAGGAACTGATTGAAACGCTGGTCGCTTCGGGCCTGCGAGGTCGCGGCGGTGCCGGTTTCCCCACGGGTCTCAAATGGCGTTTCGTCGCCAGAGAGAGCGGGAAAACGAAGGTCGTCGTCTGCAATGCCGATGAGGGGGATCCAGGGGCGTTCATGGATCGCAGTCTCCTTGAAGGAGATCCTCATTCAGTCATTGAAGGGATGACCATTGCTGCCTATGCCGTCGGTGCCAATCATGGCTATGTCTATGTTCGTGCCGAGTACCCGCTGGCCATTCGCAGACTCAAGACGGCCATCGAACAGGCCCGAAACGCAGGACTGCTCGGACTGAACATTCTCGAAACTGGTTTTGCATTCGATCTTGAGGTCCGCATTGGAGCAGGTGCCTTCGTCTGCGGTGAAGAGACTGCGCTGATCGCATCGATTGAAGGTGAGCGCGGCATGCCGCGTACGCGGCCTCCCTATCCATCGACGTCCGGCGTGTTCGGTCATCCGACACTGATCAACAATGCCGAGACGTGGGGCAACATTCGACACATCGTTCTCCATGGGGCGCAGTGGTTCGCCGCAATAGGCACGCCGCAGAGTCCGGGAACGAAGGTGTTCGCCCTTTCTGGCAAGGTTGTCAATACAGGGCTTGTCGAAGTACCCATGGGAACGACGTTGAGGGAAGTGATCTTTGACATAGGTGGTGGCATTCCCAATGGCAAGGCTTTCAAGGCCGTGCAAACGGGAGGCCCGTCTGGCGGATGCATTCCTGCCGAGTATCTGGATACACCGATCGATTATGAGTCGCTGAAGAAGCTTGGGGCGATCATGGGGTCTGGCGGCATTATCGTCATGGATGAAGACAACTGCATGGTGAACATCGCCAAGTACTTCCTTGACTTCACCTGTGATGAGTCCTGCGGCAAGTGCGTGCCCTGTCGTGCGGGAACGCGCCAGATGCTTGATCTCCTTGAGAAGATCACAGACGGCAAGGGAGAAACGGCAGATATCGACCGGCTGCGCAGCCTAGGAATGATGGTCGCGTCGACATCCCTGTGTGGATTGGGGCAATCGGCCCCGAATCCAGTGCTATCGACGCTCAAATACTTCGGCCATGAATACCAGGCACACATTCATGAGCATCGTTGCGAGGCAAAGGTTTGCCCGTCGATGATTCGATTCGAAATTAACCCCGCGGCTTGCCGGGCATGTGACAAGTGCCGCACCGTGTGTCCAGTGACTGCGATCACCGGGAAGCCGGGAACGCCGCCCTATCAACTGGATGCACAAACATGCATTCGGTGCGGACGCTGCGCTGAGGTGTGCCCGTTTGATGCGATTGCGATCAATAGCGGAGATTTGAACTAAGACAACCAGGAAGTTGGAGGGCTGCAGTGGAGACCATCAGATTGAAGATCGACGGCCGCGAGATCACAGCACAGGCCGGACAGACGATCCTTGAGGTGGCAAAGGAAAACGGGATAAACATTCCGACGCTTTGCCATCTCGATGGAGTGGAAGATGTGGGAGCGTGCCGACTGTGCATCGTGGATGTCCACGGGCAGCTGGTTACATCTTGCACAACGAAAGTTGGGGCAGACATGGATGTCCAGACGCAAACCGCACCGGTGAAAGAGTACCGGCGGATGATCCTGGAGCTTCTGTTTGCTGAGGGAAGCCACGTCTGCTCGTTCTGCGTATCGAACGGCGGCTGCGAGTTGCAGGATCTTGCATGTGATCTGGAGATGCATTCCGTGCGTGTCCCGTATTCCTTCCCACGAAATCGGATTGATGCAACGCATCCTCAATTTCTGATTGATCGGGATCGGTGCGTACTGTGCGGTCGATGCGTGCGCGTTTGTGCGCAAGTGGAAGGCGCTCACACGTGGGGATTTGCCGAGCGTGGGAGCACTGCGCGAGTGATTACCGATCTGGCTGTTGATTGGGGGCAGGCCGAGTCATGCACCAGCTGTGGCAAGTGCGTTGAGTCGTGTCCAACGGGAGCGATCGTGCGCAAGGGCGCAAGCAACGCCGAAATGCGCAAGAAGGCCGATCTCGTCGGTCGCCTGACCGAAAGGAGAGAACATGAGTAAGGTCAAGGTTTCCACACTGTGGTTCAGCGGTTGTGCGGGCTGCCACATGTCTCTTCTCGATATCGACGAAGTGCTGATTGAGTTGGCTGGGCGCATTGAGTTGTGCAATAGCCCGATCACAGATCTCAAGGTATTCCCTGAGGGGGGCGTAGACGTCACGTTGATTGAGGGGGCCGTCGCCAATGAAGAGCAACTGCACTTGGTGAAGGAAGCGAGAGAGAAATCAAAAATCCTCATTGCCTTCGGTGATTGTGCGGTAACCGGGAATGTGCCCGGACTGCGCAACGGAATGAATACAGACAAGCTGATCGAGGACATCTATGGCAAGGGGGTCACCACCAACGGGAAGCTACCCTATGACGTCGTGCCTCATCTGCTGGATCGTGTCCGACCTGTGCACGAAGTGGTTCCTGTGGAGTACTTCCTTCACGGATGTCCGCCGCCGCCAGGTGTCATCGCCAAAGCCATCCTTGCCCTGCTTGACGGTAAAACGCCAGAGCTCCAGGGCGAAGATCTCAAGTTCGGTTAGGGAGAAAGCATGGAAAGACAGATACATATCGAGCCGGTTACACGCATCGAAGGTCACGCCAAGATCACCGTATTCTTGGATGACGCCGGCGACGTGAAGGACACCCAGTTCCATGTCACCGAACTGCGTGGTTTTGAGAAATTCTGCGAAGGCCGCACGTTGTGGGAAATGCCGGGGCTTACGGCTCGCATTTGCGGGATTTGTCCCGTCTCTCACATTCTTGCCTCGGCAAAGGCGACAGACGCCATTCTGTCTGTGCGCATCCCCAAGACAGGCGAGATGCTGCGCCGGATGATGAATCTTGGTCAGTACATTCAGTCGCACGCACTGAGCTTCTTCTACTTGTCAGCTCCCGATTTCCTGCTGGGGTGGGATTCCGATCCCGCGCTTCGCAATGTAGTTGGCCTCGTGCAGGCCAACCCTGAATTGTCGCGTAAGGGCATCCGTATGCGAGCCTTCGGACAGGAAGTCATCAGTCGATTGGGGGGCAAGCGCGTCCATCCCGCCTGGGCTGTGCCTGGCGGCGTCAACGCGCCACTCTCCAAAGAGGATCATCAGTGGCTTACAGAAAACCTCCCGGAGGTCAAGGACACCATTCGTGAAACCATTGATTTATTCAAGTCAGCCTTTGATTGCGAAGCCCGCGGTGTGCTTGGCGAATTCACCAGCATGTACATGGGCTTGGTGGCTCCGGGCGGCAAGTGGGAGCATTACGAAGGCCTGATCCGCATCGTCGATCAAGACGGCTCGATTGTCGTGGATGGGTACGATCCAGCTCGGTATTTTGACATTATCCAAGAAGCATCCGAGCCCTGGACCTATCTGAAGTTCCCCCACTACGTGCCCCGCGGCTATCCAGATGGTATGTATCGTGTTGGCCCTCTGGGACGCGTCAACGTGTGCGAGTCTTTCGGGACACCTGAAGCCGATGCGGCCCTCGAAGAGTTCCGCGCGACAGCCAGCCGATGCTCGGGCAAGGTATTCGATTATCACTACACCCGGCTACTGGAAATACTGGCCTCTGTCGAACAGATGGAGCTGTTGCTGGCCGACGATCGCATTCTCGACACGCGCATTCGTGCAGAGGCCGGCATCAACCAATTGGAGGGCGTCGGGATTCACGAAGCCCCTCGTGGAACGCTCATTCATCACTACAAAGTGGACAAGAACGGCGTGATCGAAAAGGCGAACTTCATCGTCTCTACCGGCCACAACAACCTGGCAATGAACATGGCTGTCAAGCAGATCGCCCAAAAATACATTGCCAAGGGGAACGTTACGGAAGGCATCCTCAACAGAATTGAGGGTGGCATTCGTGCCTACGATCCGTGTCTGTCCTGTTCTGTACATGCCATCGGCCAAATGCCGATTCAAGTGAGTATTGTGGATGCAGACGGTACGCTGCAGCAGACGTTGACGCAGGAATAGGCATGGACATCGTCATCGGGATCGGCAACGACTTGCGGGGAGACGACGGCATTGGGCCACGTGTGGTCGATGCCATCCGCGCTCGAGTCGATCTGGAAACGATGACCGTCCAGCAACTGGTGCCTGAGCTTGCCGAGAAGATTCAACATGCTCGACGGGTGCTATTCGTGGATGCGAGTCTCGCTTGTGATGAGCCGTGCCTTGCGCAGCTTGAGGCGTCTGACCATCGCGGCTTGGGGCATGCCTGTTCGCCAGCTGCATTGCTGGCCTGGACGAAGCTTGCCTATGAGCGGCAGCCCGAATCGTGGCTGCTAAGCGTCCCGGGCACCACATTTGAGCTGGGAGAAGGCCTCAGCCCACAGGCGGCAGCCCACCTGCCCAAAGCCCTCGAGCAAGTCGAGTCGTGGCTGATTCAGTGTCTAAAACCAGTGCCCATGATCAGTGAGGAGGAAGCGTGAAGGAATTGCTGGAACGGTATCCGGCGACATCGGAGTTCATGCTCGATATGTTGCATGACCTGCAAGACGCTGAACCGAAAAACTATCTGAAGCCAGAAGCGCTTCAAGCAGTAGCCGAATATCTGTCCGTGCCGCTGTCGGAAGTTGTCAGCACGGCGACGTTTTACACGATGTATAGCCTCAAGCCGCGCGGCAAGCACGTCATTCGATTGTGCGAATCACCGCCGTGTCAATTGGTCGGTGCCGAATCATTGCTTGAGATCCTCGCCAAGCATCTCGCTGTGAAGGTTGGGGAAACCACCGCAGATGGCGTCTTCGAGTTGGAAACCGCCAGCTGTCTTGGGGTTTGCGGGGTCGCTCCGGCGATGATGATCGATGCTGAGTTGTACGGCAATCTGACAGAGGCTCGCATCGTTGACGTGATTGAAGACGTGAGGAGGCGAGATGCGACTAGCTAGAGGACATGTGCTAATCGGAATCAATGATGAAGCCCTCCTTGCTGGCGCCCGCGGCGTTGAAGCGGCCCTTCGCATCGCGCTCAGTGAGAACGGCCTTGCTGGAGAAATCGAAGTGATCGAGACGGGCGATCTTGGGGTCGCGGGTCAAGGCGTCGTCCTCAGCATGTATCCAGATGGCGTGGTCTATGCAGGTGTCGAACTTGCGGATGTGACCGAGATTGTCTCCGAGCATCTTCTGAAAGGCCGCCCAGTGGAGCGACTTCGCCTTCGCGGTGCCTCTGC
>Ga0180007_10000826_pt1 | contig 46973 bp, 28 predicted proteins | sample MM_PC_MetaG_FD_121122 | JGI IMG/M metagenome (GOLD analysis project Ga0180007, IMG submission 121122) | Groundwater microbial communities from the Aspo Hard Rock Laboratory (HRL) deep subsurface site, Sweden - MM_PC_MetaG | ecosystem: Environmental > Aquatic > Deep subsurface > Groundwater... | reverse complement strand
GTAGACTGCTGTCTACATTATACTCAAGCCGGAAGGAACCACTCCTTCCGGCTTTCTTGCACCTGTCTTACATCGGTATTTTTACGTGGGATTCTTCTGGGACTCGTGCGTGGGAATCTACACGGGGTGTTGTACACGCAGATATGCCCCACAGGATGACTCCATTCAAAGCCACGAAAAGCCACAAAAACACCATCCAGCGTGAACAGATCCGCCTGAACCCCCGTATCTTCCCATTCAGATGACCCCACCAGCTCAGCATGGTCTGTCACAGCATAAAAATCATACCCTGCCACGTCACGTGCAAAAGCAAAGGCTTCGGCAGGTGTTCCTTGTCCATCGGAATAGGCTGTATGGCTATGAAGATTTCCAAAAAAAAATTTCTTCCCATCCATGATATCGTCAAGGCCCGAACCGTCGTCATAGGGGACATCCTGGTGATCATTAAACACCGAACCCTCCTGATCACAGGCAAAACATCCAAGCGAGATGATGATCATCATCATCCAGAACTGTTTCATATCTCCTCCATAAACAGTAAAAAAAGACCGTTGTTCTTATTTGAAGAGCATAGCAGAAGGAACATTATTTGAAAAGTGTATTTGCATGAGTGACCTGCCCCGGATTTTTTTGAAATATTTGCATGAGTGACCTGCCCCGGATTTTTTTGAAAAACGTGTAACGAATGGAGAAACATTTTAGGAGATGATGTTCAGGTCGCGTTCTGCAATGAATGATATAATATTTCTATTGTGTTTTACGCCCTTAATATGTATATATAATACATTGTTTATCTTATAATTTGTGTCCTTTATCCAAAAACATATAAATCACCACAAAAAAACATAATCAGGGCTTATATTCCATCCACAGGTCATGCACTTTTGGCTTTCTTAGGACAATCATAGAATATTTCTTGTTTTCAGGCGTCATTGCGGCGATGGTTCGCAGGTATTTCAATATAATCTTAGGGTGTTTTTTCAAGGAGGATAGTATGAGGAATTATTTAATCAAGAGCCTATGGCTAATCTCATTGATGTTGATTTTTATCAGTCCCTTCAATGGTTTTGCGGAACAAAACGTCCGAATTCACGGGTTTGTGTCCCAAGGATATTTGAAAAGCAGCTCCAACAACTTTCTCGCAGAAACAGACAAAGGGACTTTTCAGTACAATGATATGGGGCTTAATTTCCAATATTTCACCGGCGACAAGGTATCCATCGGCGCGCAACTGGGTGCCCGCGATCTGGGCGATGTGGGAAATGACAAAGTGGGCGTGAACTGGGTCTACGGAGATTATAAATGGCGTGACTGGCTGGGATTCAGAGCCGGAATCATGAAAGCGTCCAGCACACTTTATGGAGAAAACCGTGATGTGGATTCCTTGCACACCTGGATCATAATGCCTCAATCCCTTTATAATGAACAGCAAAGAGACGCGTCCCAAGGCTTAAAAGGGATTTCCCTCTATGGGAACATAGACATGGCCTCAATGGGTATGCTGAAATACGATTTGAGGATGGCGGACCTTCAGGTAGGCCTTGACAGCGGTACAGCGCAGACAATCATAGCCAGCGGAGGAGTCTCTTCCGTTACGGACATATCCTTCGATACGCTTTATGCGTGGTCTTTGCGATGGAAAGCACCCATAGATGGTCTTCAAGTTGGAGCGGACGGAGCAATGACCGGCGGATTGTTTCAAGCAATCAGCCCTAACCCGTATTATGATCCGACCAATCCCTTGTTCGGACCCGAGACCTTAAATATTAGCATAGACACGAAGGAAGTACTATCGACATCTTATTCTCTCGAATATGTGTACCGGGATCTGATTCTGACCACTGAATGGTCAATATCAGATCAGAAGGTAGCCTATTATGTGACCGGTACCCCCCCTGGATCGTACACAAAAACAAAAGCAACCAGCTACTATTTCAGTGCATCCTACAGATTTCTGGACTGGCTCGAAATGGGCACCTACTATTCCAAGTCCGTCGCTGACGACGATGAACGCGGCCCGGATAACGAGTTAAAAGATATTTGCCTGACAACCCGCTTTGACATTACCGACAACATGACCTTCAAACTGGAAGCCCACTCCATGAAAGGAACATACGGAGTATCTGCCGGGGACGACGGCAGTCTTGATGATTCCTGGAATCTGTTCGGAGCCAAAGTATCCTATAATTTTTAAAAAGTGGTAGATATTCTGATTTGCATTCATTCAGAGATCATTTTGAGTGAATCATTGAATTATTCAAAATAGATAAATCGGGAGGTAAACGATTATGAATATGAAACATAGTTTCAAAACCATCATTCTATCACTTTTTGTTTTTGGCTTAATCAGCCCTTTATGGGCCATGGCGGAGGATGTTATTGTTATCGCCAATAAAAGTGTGCCCCAAAGCAGTTTGGACGCTGATATTGTTAAAAAAATTTATGTGGGTGACATCTCCATCTGGCCGGATAATACAACCGTTGTGGTAACGATCATGGATAAATCGGATTTTCATGAGGATTTTTTAACAAAATATGTTAGCAAGTCAAAATCCCAGTTTAAGGCGACGTGGAAAAATATCATGTTTTCAGGAAAAGGCCCCTATCCCAAGCAATTTGATAATGTTGACGACCTCATCAAATTTGTGACCAACACCACAGGAGCCATTGGGTATGTGAACGCAAGCGCATCTCCGGCGGATGTGATCGTCCTGAAGTGATATCGTAAGCCATCCCTCGACTTTTTACTAATTCATCAATTTTACAAGATAATGCTACGTGGTATATAATTCCAAAATACACATTCAGAAATCCCAGGGAATCCATGAAGCACACGACGTACGAAGGAATTGCCTCAGGCAGCCAGAGGCTTTTGGCCTTCTTCGTGTCCTTCAGTGAGCTGTGCGAACGGGTGGTGAATAAAAAAGAAAACAACGTTTCAATCCCAGGCAATGCCTGGGATTGAAAAAAAGCAGTTTAACCATGAAGATGCCGCTCAATCTGACTTGAGATAGGTTGTGCGGCACAACACCCGACTATGAAATCCTCCATATTTTTTAATGCATATCGTATTTTCTTCTTGATGCCATATCGTAACACCCCGGATAACCGGCTGGTGTCGACTCCCCATCGTTTTTGCCTTCGATTAAAATAAGCACAGAGAGCTGGTAGAAAAAAAAAGGTTTTTCATGTATGATCCACGTTGCGGTTTTGCTGGAGTCATGTATTTGTTTCTTGACACACCTGGGGTATCATTTTAATACATTCATTTCACTAAAACGTAACACAAACGATCTATCATCAATCAAGGAGCAGAAAATGGATAAGCTTAAACGTTTTTCCGGACGGTCCCTGTTGTGGATTGTGTTCATAACAGTGCTGCTGGTTGCGGCTCTGGATTATGCCTTGTACCAGGGTATCAATCTGATGACGATAAAGGCCGGAGAGGCTGCCGCCATTTCCGAAGGGATCCGGTTCAAGGACGGTCTGGCCCAGTACATGTATTTAAACCCATGGTTTGTGAAAGTGTTTGTGCCCGGCACCATGGCCGTGGGGCTTTTGTTTTCCCTGTTTGCCTGGGCAGCCATGAGGATGGTGTTCAAACAGAGCGTGACAGAGGAAACTGTAGCCCCCTTGAAGAAAGGTCAATCCAAGGATGCGGTCAAACCGGCCCAAATTGAGGAAAATACCCAAAAGCGTCTTTTCCTGCATTTGATTTCCGTGCTCCAGAAAGAAGGACGCCTCCTTGACTTTTTTAACGAAAAACTGGATCAGTTCGATGATGCCCAGATTGGTTCTGCCGTTCGAAAGATCCATGAAGACTGCTCCAAAACCCTGTCCAAATACCTGGCTTTGGAATCGGTGATGCCCCAGAATGAAGGGGAGATCGTGACCATCAACGCCGGATTTGATCCGGCAGAAGTCAAACTCACGGGCAAGGTGGTGGGCGATCCCCCGTTTAAGGGGCTTTTACGCCACAAGGGATGGAAAACATCCAAAATTTCAATCCCCACATTGTCTGTCCAGGAAAATCCCGGTGTCATTGCACCGGCAGAAGTGGAAATTGAGTAAAAGGAAAAAACCATGTCAGACCATAGATATATCATCGGCATTGACCTTGGGACCACCAACAGCGTGGTGGCCTACACGGAGATCCAGCCTGGGAAGGATGATGCCCCCAGGGAAATCCGTGTGTTTTCCATCCCCCAGATTGTGGATGAGGGCAGTGTGGCAGACAGGGACATTCTGCCGTCCTTTGTTTTTCTTCCCGAAAGTCATGATGTGGCAAAAGGGGGGCTTGCCCTTCCCTGGGACGTGGAAAACATTCTGGCCGTTGGGGAATTTGCCCGGAACCGGGGGGAAGAGATTCCCATGCGCCTGATTTCCTCGGCCAAGTCCTGGCTCTGCCATACCCAGGTTGATCGGAACAAACCCATCCTTCCCTGGAAAGGGGCAGAAGATCTGTCCAAACTGTCTCCGGTTGAAGCTTCGGCCGCCATACTCAGTCATATCCGGGATGCCTGGAATCATGCCATGGCCCAGGATGATGAACTCAATGCCATGGAATTCCAGGAAATCTATCTGACGGTTCCGGCGTCCTTTGATGCCGTGGCCAGGGAACTGACGGTCAAGGCAGCAACCTTGGCAGGCCTTGATCATATCACCTTGCTTGAAGAGCCCCAGGCCGCGTTTTATGCATGGATCAACAACCAGGGGGATCGTTTTCGCAAAGCCGTGAAAAAAGGCGAACTGGTGCTGGTCTGCGATGTGGGGGGCGGCACAACCGATTTCAGTCTGATACGGATTTCGGACAAGGACGGGGAACTTTCCCTGGAGCGTCTCTGTGTGGGCAATCATCTGCTTGTTGGCGGGGATAACATGGACTTGGCACTGTCCTATACCCTTTCCGGAAAATTTGCGGAAAAAGGAACAACGCTTGATTCCTGGCAGATGCGGGGTCTTTCCCACACCTGCCGAAGGGCCAAGGAAAAGATTTTATCGAATGAGACGGTAACGGAGGTTCCGGTCACCGTCCTTGGAAGGGGCAGTGGTCTGATTGGCGGAACCCTCAAGGAGTCGTTGACAGAAGACGATATGGACCGTGTTATATTGAACGGCTTTTTTCCGGCCTGTGGTCCCATGGACCGTCCCCGGGAAAGAAAACGGGCAGGGCTTCGGGAACTGGGCCTGTCCTATGAGGCCGACCCTGCCATCACCCGGCATTTGGCCGCCTTCCTCGCCATGAATCCGGGCTCGGACAAGGGTTTTGAGATCCCCGATGCCGTGTTGTTCAACGGCGGTATTATGAAGGCCCCACGGGTACGGGAACGCATTCTTGACCTTCTTGGCCAGTGGAGCACACACCTTGGCCAGGATAAGACGGTGCGGGAAATAAGTTCCATGGATTTTGATTTGTCCGTGGCCAGGGGGGCTGCCTATTACGGCCTTGCCCGGCAGGGAAAAGGCATTCGGATACGTGCCGGGCTTGAGCGGGCCTACTATGTGGCCATAGAATCATCCATGCCGGCCATTCCGGGCATGGACGCTCCGTTAAAGGCCCTGTGTGTGGCTGGGCAAGGCATGGAAGAGGGCACCGAAACCATGATTACCAGCGAAGAATTTGTGCTGGTGATTGGTGAGCCCGTGGTGTTTGATATTCTGGGCGCAACCCGGCGAAAAGACGATCAGCCAGGAACCCTTGTGGATGAATGGGAGCCGGGTGAAATCGAGGATATTGCCCGGATCGAAACCACCCTGGATGGTGATTACGGAAAAACCGTGCCGGTGAATTTTGAAATTCGGGTCACAGAAATCGGAACACTGGAATTCTGGTGTGTGTCACGGGAATCCGGTGAAAAATGGAAATTGGAATTCAATGTCCGGGAAAATGACGATGACAGCCTCTGATTCAATGGCTTATATTGTGGGGATCGATCTGGGTACCACCAATTCTGCGGTGTCCTATCTGGACCTGTCTGAGGCCGATGAAAAGAAACGGAAGGCCATCACGATTTTCAAGGTTCCCCAGCTCATTGGTCCTGGTGAGATCGGCCGGGAGAATGTCTTGCCCTCGTTTCTTTATATCCCTGGACCCTACGATATTTCCCGGGAAGCCATTCTCCAACCCTATCCCACGGCAGACAACCATTTTGCCGGCTTATTTGCACGGGATCATGGGGCCAAGGTCCCTGCCCGTTTGATTTCGTCGGCCAAAAGCTGGCTCTGCCATCACAAGGCCGATCGCAAGGCAAAAATTCTGCCCTGGGGATCGGGCAACGAGGTGGGCAAACTGTCTCCCGTTGACGCCTCGGCCCATTATCTGGCCCATATCCGGAGATGTTGGAATAAGGATATGGGAGACGATGAGTCCCTGTGGCTGGAAAATCAGTTTGTGGTGATCACGGTTCCGGCCTCCTTTGACGAGGCGGCCCGGGAACTGACCGTTGAAGCTGCAAAGCTGGCAGGTCTTAAAACCATCACCCTTCTGGAAGAACCCCTGGCGGCATTTTACAGCTGGCTGTCACGCCATGAAAACGACTGGGATAACTATGTCAAGCCCGGTGAGCTGATTCTGATTTGTGATATCGGCGGTGGCACCACGGATTTCAGTTTGATCACCGTGAGGGAAAGCGAAGGAAGTCCCCGATTTGAACGGATCGCCGTGGGGGATCACCTGATTCTGGGGGGGGATAATATTGATCTGGCCCTGGCCCGGCGCGTGGAAATGGGCTTTGGGAAAAACCGGCCTGCCCTTTCCGGTGACCGTTGGAAAAATCTTTGCCATCAGTGCAGGCAAGCCAAAGAAGCCCTTCTCAGCGGCAAAAGTCAAAAAGAAAAAATCATTCTCATGGGGCAGGGCAGCAGCCTGATCGGCGGCACGGTTTCAGGCGATCTGACGAAGCCCATGATCGAAGATATTCTGCTGGAGGGCTTTTTCCCCTTGGTCGGCCCGGATGAGAAAGCCGTCCGGGCAAGTCGCAAAGGTATCAGCGAATTCGGACTCCCCTATGAGCAGGAACCGGCCATGACACGGCATTTATGCGGGTTTCTTGATAAGCATAAAGCCCATATTGAAACAAGCCTTGGCATCAGTCACCAGCCCAGGCATATTCTGTTCAACGGCGGATCTTTGAAGCCCCGGATCATCACTGAGCGTATCCGGGAGGTGGTCAGGCATTGGTTTGGTGAACAGGATCAGGCCCTACCGACTGTTCTTGAAAATCCGGATCCGGATCTGGCCGTGGCCATGGGGGCCTCCTATTACGGCATGGCCAAGCTTGGAAAAGGGGTGCGTGTGGGTAGCGGAAGCCCCAGATCCTATTATCTGGGCATGGCCAGCCAGACGGACTGCCATGCTGACCAGGCTGTCTGCCTGGTTGAGAGGGGGCTTGATGAAGGGTCGGTGGTGGAATTGACAGACCGGAACATGACGGTTCTGGCCAATCGCCGGGTGAGTTTTGATATGTACAGCTCCAGTTACAGGTCCGCAGATAAAGCCGGGGACCTGGTTCGCCTGGATGACAGCCTGACCCCGCTTCCTCCGGTCCAGACAGTGATCAAGTATGGAAAAAAGAGTGGGGAAACCCATTTGCCTGTTCATATTCAGGCCGAATACACCGAAGTGGGAACCCTGGATATCTGGTGCCGTTCCCTTGAGAGCACCCATCGGTGGAAATTGAGTTTTCAATTGCGTGCCCAGGAAGACCTTGCCTCGGTTTCCGACACCCAGGTTTTTGACCAGGACCTCATTGATCAGGCTGTTCAGGTCATGACAGAGGCTTTCAACACACAGGACAGGTCCAAACGTGAGATCAGCGATGCCTTATCCCACATGGTAAAGCAGATCAGCAGCCTTTCAGGCTGCACCAAAAATACCTGGCCCCTGTCTTTGCTCAGGAGCCTGACCGACACCTTGTTGGATCTCATGGAAGTAAGGGCTTATAATCCTGAGGTGGAAAGCCGATGGCTCAATCTTACAGGGTTTTGTCTGCGTCCGGGCTTGGGTCACGGATTTGACCCGGAACGGATCAAACGGCTATGGGCCATCTATAAAAAAGGTCCTGTCTTTGCCAACAACACCCAGGTCAATAAAGAATGGTGGATCATGTGGCGGCGTGTGGCCGCAGGGCTCACCCCCGGCCAGCAACGTCAGTTTTTCCAGGACCAGGTCCTGATTCTTGATCCTAAAAATACCCGATCCACGACCAAACATACTGCCCAGGAAAAACTGGAGATCTGGATGGCCATGGCCAATATGGAACGCCTTTCCGTGAACGATAAAATCCGGCTGGGTCGTAAACTCTTAAGTGAAATTCATCCCCAAAAATCCTTGCCCCAGCATTTTTGGTCCCTGTCCCGCTTCGGTCTTCGGGATCCCCTTTACGGATCCGTTGAGAGGGTGGTTCCTCCGGCTGAAGTCGCAACCTGGATAGAGGGCCTTTTGTCCCATGACTATAAGGACCCCACCCATGTTGCCGGGGCCTTGGTTAGAATGGCCAGGAAAACAGGAGATCTGATGCGTGATGTGGACCCGCCTACGACCGCAATGATTTTGGAATTTATGAACCGACACACGATTCCAGTGAAAAACACCGGACCCTTGACGTCGGTCATTGCCCGGAGCCACAGCGAGGAGAATGCCGCCTTTGGTGATGCCTTGCCCGCCGGTATCGTGCTTCATGGTTAAACGACGAAGATCATAAAGAGCACAGATGACGTGTCAATGGGAAGATGGCTTTGGGCGGAACATCGTTTTTTTATCAACCACCCACTCCCGTTGGTCGCTTGCGAACACGAAGAACAAGTGCGGCAGACAGTGTTCCAATGTCCGTGTCAGTCCGTGGTCGTCTGTGTTCGTCCACGAAAGAAATAGCCTGGACAAACACGGACTGTCACAGACAAACACGGACATGTTCCGCAGAAGGTGTTGCAAGGTTAAACTGCTTTTTTTCAATCCCAGGCAAGGCCTGGGATTTTTATAATCCCCATGAAGGACCTGAAGTCTATGGTAATCTTGTTTTTTCTTTTTTTAAACCACCCGTTCGCTACGCTTCACTGAAGAACACGAAGAGCCACGAAGAAGGGCAAAGATTAAGTTTCCAGTGGCCAGCTCCCCGCCTTCGCGGGGACAAGCTTTAAAAAGCTGGGCCGGTCTTCGCCCGGTACGCAAATGGATTGGGGTGATTGGTGTGTGAGAATTAGGTCAATAACGATGTTAATAGGACATATAGGTCCCATAGGTCGCCTAAGACCCATATCTTTTTTTGCTTGTGGCCCTGCCGCGCTGTGCTCTATGTGTTCAGCGACCAAAGGAAACGAGGCAGAAATTTTTTTATCATCTATCCTCATAGATTTTACAGCAAACCCTGTTTTTCCCCATGGATTTTGATTTATAAAGGGCAAGGTCGGCAAGGGTGACGAGCTTTTCACTGTTTGGGCAGCTTATGTCGGGGTTGAGGACAGCGACGCCAAAACTTCCGCTGACTCGAACACCCGGGTGGCTATCAAGACTAATCTGGCTGATCTTCAAGCAGACACGCTCCGTGACAGTGATGGCAAGGTCCTTATAACAACAGGGCAGGACCATCATAAACTCATCCCCCCCGTAACGCCCGGCCAGATCGTAATCCCTGTTGTCTTCCATGCGGTGACCCTGGTATTTTGCGGCTATATCGTATTCGCGGATACAGGTTTTCAATATGCCTGAAATTTTCATCAGAACCTGATCACCGACCTGATGCCCGTAGGTGTCGTTAAATCCTTTGAAATCATCCACATCAATCATGGCCACAGCCATGGGAGCTTTGTTTTTTCGAGAGGTCATGAAGATTTCATCCAGGCGATCAAAAAAAGCAGCATGGTTGTACAAACCCGTCAAGCTGTCCCGGATAGCCATTTCCTCCAGCTTGATATTCTGCCTTTCAAGCTCTTCCGTGATGAGAATCATGGATCGTGTGCGTTCCGTGACCTTGTTTTCAAGGTTTTCGTTCAGGTCCTCGTTTGTTTTCAGAAGTTCGATGAACCGGTAAACCAGAACGATCGCCGTTCCGATATACAGTGCGGCTGCACCAATGGGAAACAGCATGTTATCAAAGGTATATCCTAAAAAAGAGAGCTTGAAATAGGACAGTTTGGATAAATAAATGAGGCCGTCATGGATGGCTCCGGCCACAACGGTGAGGCCAAATATCGAAAATAATATGGAATAAGGTTTTTTCAAAAAGAGGGCTGAAAAATGACAGGATAGATTGTAAAAGCCGATGCTGCCGGATACAAAGACAACAAGAAAGCCATATTCTCTGAAATCGGCTGGTTTTGCGATAAGAAACAAGGGAAAGGATATCACAAGGTAGGCCACCAGGAACCATTCGATTTTTTTTCGTTTAAGGTCATAAAGACGATGGAGAAAAAGAGGATGGGCCACATTGATGGCAATCCATGAAAAGGCCACTATCTTGAATCGGACATCAATACCCCCGGGAAAACGCCAGAGACTGCAAAGATCAAAAATGATAAAAAATCCGCAGAGCAGTTGGATGCCATAATAAAGGTATTCGGTTGATTGGGGGCGCTGAATATAAAACAGAAAAAATAATAACAACAAGGGGATCCCCATGGCAATGATAATATAATTGAGGATAATCCGCACGAAAAGACCCTTGGTCCTATCTTTTTCCCAGCTCGGGACGTCGAGAAGGCTTAGGTCGCCTGAAACATCGCCGTAAGTGTGGAACCAGACCCTTACGGTAATCACATTCTCAAAACCGGGTCGTATCATATGATTGGAGATAAAATAATGCCGGGAGATGTTCCACATGGACATGTCATGGGGTGGGAAATTGCCTTCGCTTCCGATTTTCTCACCGTTAAAAAAGGTTTCATCCGCATGTGAGATTCGTCCCAGGCTCAGCCCCAAGTCCTGGTTGGCCCAATCCATGGGGATGAAAATGGTTTTTCTTAACCAGGCCGTCCCGATACAGCGTCCTGTTTTTTCGAGGGAATACTTTGAAATACTCCCTGGAAGAATAATCGTTTCCCAGGATGATTTATCTTTGTTTCCTAATTTTCCCCAAGGAGGGTCCTCACCCAGATGAATGGACCAGGTCCCTGTTAGATCCATTCTCAACGGCTTTGCTTCAGCAGCATGGCCCCATGGTGAGGGATATATAATGGGAATCAGAAAGAAAAGGAATCTAAGTAATGTGAAGAGATTCGAGGACAATAAAAAACCTTTTATAAACCTATGCCAAAGTGGTGTAATTGATGACTCTTTTTACTTATAACGGAAGACAGGAGAAAAAGTCAACTATTTAGGCATCTTCGTCCATTCAAGGCATGGATGCAGATTCATGCCCTTGTTCTTGTGGCAACACTGTTTTTGACATAACTCCCAGGCTCTGCCTGGGAGTTATGTCTGCGTTGTCTTTAAGAGGATGTGGGAACTCATTCAGGGTCGGATAAAGAGACAATAAAGCATCCCCCCCCACCGCCGTCATCTCCTCCGTCACCTGGGGAACCGCTTTTTTCGGTCACGGTGATCAAGGCGGATTTGAGTTCGGAATCCGAGCTGTCCGGTCCTGCAATCATAAGGCTGACGTCATAGACGCCCGGTGCATTGAATGTATGGGTGGGGGACGAGGCCTCGCTGGTCTCATTGTCACCGAAATCCCAATGGTTAAAATCGATACGTCCTGAGGATTGGTTTGTAAAGGAAACGGTCAAAGGCGCGGGGCCTGTGGTATTATCGCAGGTGAATCCGGCGTTGATGAAGGTGCTTCGAAGTTCATGGACCGTCTGGTTCCCTGACCGGTCCTGGGCATGGAGATACATGACGTTTCTGCCCTGGGCAAGGTCAGCCTGGGCAGGAAGGTCAAGGCTGAAGGTGACGCACTGGGTATCCGCGGGCAGATTGCCCTGGATGGCCGTGGCCATAAGATCCGGCCGGGACACGGAACAATCGTCCATCTGGTCTGCCGGAATGAGACTTTCGTTTGTCTCCCAGGTCCCATTTGCCGTGAGAAAGAGCTGGGCGATTTCATCTTTCACAGAGACGGTGATCCGTGAAACTCCGCTGCCGAAATTCCGGTCGCAGGCCATGCCTGAGAGTGTCCCGCTTTGGGCTGTTTCATCAAAGTCGGACAGGTGGGTGAAGGCTGGTGACTGGAGATCCCTTCCGGATAAAATGAAATGCTGGTTGATATTATCTCCCTTGGCACGGATGATGAGGGTTCCGTCTTTGGGAAGGACAGGGCGGTATCCTCTGGGTATGGCGGAAAGGCTGAGTTGATAGGTTCCTTCCGGTATATCCAAAAAAATATAAGATCCGTCGAGCCGGGTTGTTTGTGTGAGCGTCCCGCTTTTTCCGGTGAGTTCAAGGTCGGCCACCAGGGGATTCCCTTTGGTGTCACGGACTGTTCCATCAACCGCAATGGGCCGTTTGATCAGGTTCATGAAAAGGTAATCACTGGTGAGAAGGCCAATGCCTTGGGCCGTCATGGCTGCTTTGAAGGTGATATGATCCAGATCCGGCAGGTTTTCATCTTTGAGGGTCAGTTCAAAATAAAGGGGCTCATCCATTTTAAGATTATCCCGGGTGCGCAGGACATCGTCTTCCGTAAGATCATCATAAAGTTCCTCATCAACAAGCAGTCTCACCCTGGCATTTTGTGCTTCCCCCTGACCATCATGGTGAAAGACCACGGCAATTCGGATGGTATCACCGGGCTGGACCTGGGTACTCGGGCTTGAAATGGCCAAAAGGTCTATTTCCTGATTTTGATTTCTCATGGTGTTGACCCAGAGCAGATGGGGTGCCCAAGGCTCTTCCTGGGCTTTGGAATAGGATGATTTGGTTGGAAATTCAGGCATGGCCCGGACCCAGTAAAATCCGTTTTCAATGCCCAGGGACTGGGTGTTCCAGTTGCTTTCCCATCGGTCTGTTTTTTCATTGTACACGGCTTCCGAAATGTTTTCCCACACATGGGACTGGTAATCTTCATGAAAGGGCCCGGAATACTGGAAAACCACTTTAAAGGGATCATTCCCGTCAAGGACCTGGAACCCGAGATTGAGGGTATCGTCCACATAGCTGGGCGGGAAATTAAACATATGGCGGCCGGCCTCGGCTTCAAGCATATTTGATAAACGTTCCCGGACCTCCAGAAAGTCGGAGCAGGAGGGTACTCGCAAGCTGGTGGTATGCCATTCCTCCTCGTTGCCCGCCCCGTCCACCGCTCTCCAGGAGAATTCATAGTCGGTCATGTAAAAGCAGGGAAATTCAACGGTAACTGAGGGCCCGGGCGATGAATGGTAAGATGAACCGGACCCGAAACGGTAATCGATCCGTGATACGCCGCTCAGGTTATCCGTGGCCTGGATTCTCATGGAATCCGCATCAAAGGCAAGGACCCCATCCACCACCACCGGGTCGTCATCTCCGTATGTGGCCGTGATTTCCGACTGGGGTAAGGTGAAATCAAAGGATATGGCCCCTTGGTTGATCATTTCCGTATGGCCAAGCTCGTTGATTGAATAGTAGCGAATGCCGTATCCCTCATTGCCTTCCAGGGATGCGGTCAGGTATATGGGTACACTGAAATCGGTTCCGTCACGCCATTGTGTGAGGGTTCCGTCCAGGCTGTAATTGTACCGGGTGGTCCGGATCGGAATCTCGGCATCAAAGGGAGACAGGTGAACATCCACATAAAAGGTTTCCCTCAGATGGTCGGTAAGATTCTGGCGGTTTACCCATGGGGTATAAAATGCCGTGGTTGTGGGCGGTGTCATGGCCCCGGTCACACCGTTGATCCGCAGTGAGGGATCACCAAACAGCTGGACTTTGTAAACCGAGTGAAACCGGGCCGGTGGAAACCAGTTCCAGCGGCCCCCCACATCCGCATCCGGCCAGTCGCTTTCGTGTATCCAAGATGAACAGGTGGCCGTGTCCAGATTGTACTCATCGATAAAGTCCTCGATGGCCTGACGGTAGCAGGAACCCATGGTGGCCAGGCCGCTTTCAACGGCCCTGAATATGCGTGAGTCAAAATACAGGCCCGGAGGTTGATTGGACACGAGGCTGCCGATATAAATAACCCCCCCATCCGAGTAATCGGTGAGAAAGGCTTCGGCCATGGAATTTTCATCAGCCGCCAGGGTAACGGGGGCAAGACGTGGTGATGAATCGGAATCTGACTGGGCATAGCGCGCAGTGGAGCAGGAGCCCGGCGCAATGACAATGGACGGTTGCCAGGCGTTGGTCAGGGCCGAGACATCGGACCTTCGGAATCCCGGTTCTGCGAGACTGCCCGATGACCCATGACCGGCATAATTGATGAACTGGGGGTAATGATCGTTGACATAGTCAATGATGGTGTCATGGGCATTCACATCCGATGTGGTCCGTCCCCCATCGGTAAAATCCCAGGGCTCCCCGCTTTCCCCCAGAAGATAGGAAATATCAAGGAGGCTTTCCATGAACGTGCCGATATTCAGCTTGGTTCTCTGGCTGGTGCTAAAGCCCCCGCCGATGAACAAGGCTTTTTTTTCTGCGTAGGGTGTATTGTTCTCATAGGACATGACTTTGATCATGTAACGGAAGAATTCATCGGGGTTTTTGCATGGGATTCGTCCCAGGGCCACGTCCGGGTGTATGGTGTTTTCATCGGTTCCCCTGAAATTATCATAATATTTTTCCCCATAAAAACCATCGCCGTCAGCATCCCAGTTGTCGAAATTCCTGGCAGGGTCTTCATCATCCCAGAGGTTTGAGTAGTATGCATCACAGGGGAAAAACCCATAGGAGTCGAAGGGATACCATGATGAGGTTCCGTCGTTCCATGCCCAGTGGGTGAGGCCCACCGATGAATAGCCGAAATACTGGTACCGGATGGGGAAAATGCCCGTATCTCCGACAAGCATGACGTATCGGGCATCCGAGTACATGGCCTGGTTGTAAATCAGACGTTTGATCCGTTCAGGTTCGTCCGCCCCTTCGGTGTCATAGGCCCTGTTGATGAACTCCAAGGTAAAGACCTGGGTGTCCATGCCGGTTTCTTCCTTGTAGGTTTCAAATTGTTCGGCCACCTGGACCCATGCTTCATCCTGCTGAACGACTGACCCCGTTGGGTTGTATGGAACGATGATCAGAAGTTCTGCAGAAATCACAGGAAGGGCCTGGATGCACAGAACAAAAAATACAGTGACCCATGGGATCAGACACAGAAACGGTTTAAAGATGTATTGCCGGTTCATGGTGTGGCTCCTTTTAAGAAACGTGGACTATTTTTTTATTAAAAAAGTCCTCATGTTTCATATCCAGCGTCGCTGGGTTTATGGTTGACTCTGATTGATAAAAGCGCCTTGCTGAGGATGGCGCAAGCCTTAAGGGTTTGTTAGAATAGACGGAGGCTTTGGTTTTTTCTTGCAGGTGTTTTTACAACTATTCAATACAGGGTCACGTATTTACTTCTAAGCAGCAAGGGGGTATATACCGATAAGAATATCTATATCATCACATCACACTGGCCAGGGGGGCAAAAATTGGGCATGAGTGAAGAAAAGGAAGATAACATAGGTGTAAACCTCAAGGTAGAGGTCTCAATTGATTATTGCGATATTTTTAATGCCTTACCCGGTGCCGTTTTTATTGGAGAGGGGCCTGGCGGAAGGATTCTCGATGTCAATGAATCCATGCTCAACCTGTATGGTTTTGAAGGAAAAGATGAGGTTGTGAACCGGACCATGAACGATTTTTGTGCCAGCGATGGCGCCCACAGCGGTGGGGGGGTGCTGGAAAAAATCCGAATGGCTTCAGGGGGTCAGCCCCAGGTTTTTGAAATCCTGGCCAAGAAAAAAAATGGTTATCTTTTCCGGGTGGAAATGTCTTTGAAACCCTGCCTGATCAGCGGTCAGATGCGGGTTCTTGTCATGGTGCGTGATATGGGCCAGGGGGAACATGCCGAGGATGCCGCAAAGGATGAGCAACAGTTCACCCAGGCCCTACTGAACAGCCTTCCCGGTATTTTTTATGTGTATTCCTATCCTGACTATCGACTGATTCAATGGAACAAGAACCATGAAAATATTTTGGGATTCAAAGCAGGAGAGCTCAAGAAACGTTATGTTTTGGACTGGTTTCAGCCCCAAGATCATGACCGTGCGCGTCAAGCCCTGAATGGGGTTATGGAAAAAGGACAAAACAATATGGAGGCTGAACTCCTGGCCAAGGACGGTAGACTCATCCCGTTTTTTTTGACCGGTGTCAGGTTTGAAGCATCGGGAAAGGTCTTCCTGGTGGGTGTGGGCGTGGATATTTCCGAACAAAAAAAGGCGGAAAAAGCCTTTCGTGAAAATGTGGCAAGGCAGAGGGCCATGATCGCAAACATCGCCGACGTGATTGCCATTATCGATAAACATGGCGTGAATCGCTATAAAAGTCCAAATATTGAGCGCTGGTTTGGCTGGCTCCCTGATGACCTGGTGGGTCAGAATGCCTGGGGGAACATCCACCCGGATGATGAGGAGAGGATCAAATCTCTTTTTGTATCACTTCTCCATGGGCCGGACAAACACAAGACCCTCACAGATCAGAGCCGTTATCGGTGCAAGGATGGCACCTATAAATGGATGGAATTCACGGCTGTAAACCTTCTTAAGGACCCGGATATCAATGGCCTTTTGCTGAGTTACCATGATATCACCGAACGGAAACGGATCGAAAACGAGAAGGAAAAACTCCAGGACCAACTGCTCCAGTCCCGAAAAATTGAGGCAGTGGGACGTCTGGCCGGGGGGGTTGCCCATGATTTCAACAACATGCTTTCCATCATCATCGGAAGGGCTGAACTTGCCTTGATGAAACTTACACCGTCTGAGCCGCTTTACAAAGATCTCTGTGAAATTGAAGCCGTGGGAAAGCGGTCTGCGGAACTGACACGCCAGCTTCTGGCCTTTGCCCGAAAACAGGCCATTGCCCCCAGGGTTCTGGATCTTAATCAGACCATCGAAAGCATGATCAAGATGCTCAGACGGTTGATTGGTGAAGATATCAGCCTGATCTGGAAACCGACAGACTGTCTGTGGGCGGTTCACATGGACCAGGCCCAGCTGGACCAGCTTCTTGCCAATCTTATGGTCAATGCCAGGGACGCGATCCATGATGTGGGAAACGTGGTCATTGAAACAGACAACCGGGAGGTGGATTCAATCTATTGTGAAACCCACGCGGACGTGGAGCCCGGAGACTATGTGCTGTTGTCGGTCAGCGATGATGGCTGCGGCATTGACAAAGGTGATCTGCCCCACGTGTTCGAACCCTTTTTTACCACAAAACCCCTGGGTCAGGGAACGGGGCTTGGCCTTGCAACCGTTTACGGCATAGTCAAACAGAACCGGGGGTTTATCAATATCTACAGTGAAAAAAACAGTGGAACAACCTTGAATATATATCTCCCTAAACATACAGGCAATCCATCAAGGTCCATTGAACCGGACCGGTCCCATTCCCTTGAAGGGGGCCCTGAGACGATTCTTCTGGTTGAAGATGAGCCCGAAATTCTTGAAGTGGCCAAGACCATGCTGGAAACCATGGGATACGGTGTTCTGCCTGCAAATTCTCCGGATCAAGCCATCAGGCTGGCCAAGGAACATGGTGATACAATCCATCTTTTGATGACCGATGTGGTGATGCCTATTATGAATGGCCGGGAACTGGCCAAGCTTCTCACCGGCCTTTATCCCGGGCTCAAGCGGTTGTTCATGTCCGGTTATACGGCCAATGTCATTGCCAACCGGGGGGTTCTGGACGAAGGGGTGAATTTCATCCAGAAACCCTTTTCCATGAAAGAGCTGGCTGAAAAGGTTCGAGGCGCGCTGCATAGCCGCAACTAAAAAAAAGACATGGGACTTATGGGACCTATGGGACGTATATGCCCTGTTAACAGCCAAGGCAACTTCCAACAAAAAAATTAAAGCTATAGGCAAATAACTTGCTAAAATTATTTATTTTTTCTTCGCGCTCTTCGTGCCCTTCAGTGAGCTACGCGAACGGGTGGTTTAAAAAAAGAAAAAACAAGTTTACCATGAAGCATGACGTTCATGAAGAAAAAACTATTATCCCCAAGAGTTTAGCCCTTCTCCGTGATCTTTAATCGCCAAATATAGGCGCAAGGCTTCCCACAAAGCAGCCGCCTCCGCCTGAATCACCGTCACCGGAGCCTGTACCCAGGGGAGTGGCTGAAATTCGGGACGGGCCTCCGGTGTCTGTGACGCTGCCGTTGGTGGTATCCAGGTCATCGTCACCCCGTAAACCGTCTACAAAATGAAGGGTGATGATGTTGCCAACGATCTCTGCCCCGGTGGTTCCATCAAAAAGGAATTCATACCAGTGGGCCGTGGCATTGTCCGGGGTGGGGCCGTATTTGTAATAACTTGAAACCGTCGTGCCTGGGGGAAGGTAAAGGGTGAGTGTTGTCCCTGCACCGGGGGTCAGGCCTGCTATGATAAAATCAAAAAAACCAAAGGGGAAATCCACATCCGGTGCATCGGCAGAGGAGGGGTTGCCCGAGGCTCCAACATTGCTGAGAACTGTTCCCGTGGGTGATTCCAGCGTCACATAGGCATCACCTGCAAAGGAATCAAGGGCGGTGACATTGGCCTGGTCTCTGTCGGGGGTTCCGTCTTCATTGCCGTCGTACAGGGGGTCGTCGCCATCCGGCCCGGATTCGGATGCGGGATTGACTGTGCTGTCATGATCGTTGTTGTCCAATCCACCGGAGAGAGACGAGTCATATCCGTCTCCGTCGGCGTCTTCGTCACAGGCATCCCCAAGACCATCGCCGTCCATATCCTCCTGGCCAGGATTGACAACAGACTGGCAGTTGTCCACATTGCCGCAGACAGAATCTCCGTCCCGGTCGTTGTCCCCATCCAGGGGACAGATATCCAAATTCCCGCATATTCCGTCATGGTCCTGATCATTTCCAGCGTCATAGGGGCAGTCATCCACACAGTCATAAAGGCCGTCACTGTCTGAATCAAGATCCGGGTTGCCGCAGCCGCAAATGCCCGGAGATACTTTCAAGGGGTCATCGGGACAGAGGTCCACCGTATCCCCTGAAACCGTTACATCGTGGGAAACCGAAATCTCGCCGCCCCGGTTGTCATAGGCCGTCAGAGTGACACCATAGGTTCCGGGTAAGGCATAGATGTGGGTGATGGAGTCCTCGGTTGTGACCACGGGTTCTTCTTCACCGAAATTCCAGAGCATGTGGGTGATGGCGCTGTCCCCATCATCCATATGCGCTGTAAAGGTAACGGTATCACCGGTTAAGGGCCGTTCAGGATCAACAATGAAATCACCTTGGGGAATCAGGTTGGGGCCCAGCTTGAACAGCCATATGCCCGGATTTCGCGCCCGTGTGGCAAGAACCACAAGACTGCCATCGGCCAGATAAGACACGGCCTGTCCTATGTCCTCGGTATCTGTATTACCCATCTCCTTTTCCCAGAGAAGATTCCCCTCGCCATCGCATCGGACCATGTATAGGTTGTTGCCGTCCGGGTATTTTAGGACATCGCCCACAAGAATAAACCCTCCATCAGGGGTTGCGGCCCCATTGCCGAACACCTCATACGAATAGTCGGTTCCAAAATGCCTGGCCCAGATCACATCACCGTCCGGATCAAGTTTGATCAGACCGTAATCGTTCAGGTACTGGCCTGCCAGCACGAAATCGTGGCCCATGGTTTCATGGAGATAATAGATGGTGCTTTTTGTGGTGTCATTGCCCATCTTTTTTCGCCATTCTTCATTCCCCGAACCATCGGTCTTGATCAGAAGCATAGGGGAGTTGGACGCATAAACATAATAATCGCAACTGACCAGATAGCCGCCAGCTTGAACCGGTAGCACTTCAAGCCCTTTGAGATGGTGGTTTTCCGGATCAGGGGTGTCTTCAAATAGCTGGTGCCATTGCTCATGGCCCTCCCCATCGGTTTTGATCAGACACATGTTGTAGATCACAGCCGCTGGATTGGATATTTTCAGATGGGCCGAATGGCCGGTGATGACGTACCCCCCGTCCGGGGTGGGCTTCACATCCCCAGGGCTGTCTCCGTGTCCGTAATCAAAAACCCTTTCCCAGATCACATCCCCCGGAACATAGGGCCCCTGGGCAAAGGCTGCGATCTTCATCAGTTTGATATCCAGTCCGGGCAGGAGGTCTTCCGGATCGGTGTTGCGCACTCCCAGGGCAATCAGGTGTCCGTCATGGGCCAGTGTCACCGATTTGATAAACTCGTTTCGATTACCATAGGCCACATCCCTATAGATTCGTGACCAGTCCGTGTTTCCATGGGAGTCGGTTTTTATGCCCCACATGTCACAGCTGGCGCTTGTGCCCATGCAATTGATGCCCCCGATAAAGAAGCCGTTGTCCGGAGTCTGTACCATATCATAGCCATAATCCCGGCCATCGCCGTAAAGGCGCTCCCACTGCATGTCCAGATCCCTGACCTCGAGGGTTTGGCTTGTCTCTTGCCGGACACCATGGTTGTCGGTGACATAAAGGGTGACCCTGTATTGGCCAGGCGCTGCATAACTGTGGCTGGCCATGGATTCGGTTCCCGTGAAACCGTCTCCGAAATCCCATTCGTACAGAAGAATTTCCCCATCCGGGTCAGACGAGGCCGACCCGTCGAACATCACAGGTATATGCATGAACAAAGGACTTTCAGGGCTGTAATCAAAGGATGCTGTGGGGGGCTGGTAGGACCCGCTCATTTTTGCGGCAAACATCCAGGAGCTTTCTTCCCAGCGGGCCGTTCCGGCCACGATCAGGGACCCGTCATCGTCCTCCACGACCCCTTTTCCTTCATCGCGTTCCGCCTCCCCCAGAACCACATCCCAGATCATGTCACCTGCGGCATCGGTCTTGATCAGCCATATATCTCCCTGGCCATGCCATCCGTATGACTGGGTGGTTCCAGCCATGGCAAACCCCATGTCTGAGGTTTGAATCACTTCATTGCCCACATCGTTCATTCCTGTAGCCCCCAGGCAGGGTTGGGCTCGTCCAAAGGTGTGCTCAAAGGCTGTGGTGCCGTCTCGATTGATTTTCAGCAGAACCAGATCCGTATGCTCAATGTCGCCTGGGACCAGGGTCGACCCCGTGGCCACATAACCGTCTTCCACCTCAATCACCGACATGTAGGAATCGGTTCCAACGGTCCAGGAAAGGGCAGGCGGGGTTGCGCTATCAAGTTTGTAAAGACCGTCCTCCGTTGCAAGGATATAGCCTCCGTCCGATGTGGGACAGGCCGAGTGAATGATGGGGTGCACATACCATGTGCCACCGGGCAGATCCATGTACATGTCCCAAGTGACACCCCCCATGGTATCGGTTTGGATCAGATAACCGGTCCAGGCGCCCAGAAGCGGGCCATTGCTGTATACCCCGCCGAGAACAAGTCCGTCACCATCATGAGCAACCTGATACGTATAATCATCAAAGGGATTTCCGTATGTCTGGTCCCAGACTTTTTCAAGGCTTAAATCGGTTTTCATCAGCCAGGCATAGGAGGTGTAGTATTCTTGACGATCATATTCATAAGCCTGATGCCTGCCGCCGGCCACCAGGTAACCGTCAAACAGGCCTTCGCCGTCAAAACTTTCAATGATGTCAAAAGCCTGGTTGTGGTCTGTTTCACCATCAAAGGTTTTCCAGTTGACCACGTTCCCCTCCCTGTCAAAGCGGGCCAGGGCTGTCCAGAAATCAAGGGCAGGACTCTCCATGCCCGTTTGCCGGCCGGCCAGAACATAACCCTGGCTGGTGGCAACGATGGATTCTGCCCGGCTGTCCGTTAAAAAAATCTTTCCCCACTGGGCCCCCGCAGGTGCCGGAAATTCCGCTGCCGGACAAAGTGAACAGCATGAAAAAAAGATTAAAAATAATCCCCAAATGGGATGAATCCTCAAGCTTGACATGGTGAATCTCCTTTGCATGGTTAAAATATCAGCACTGTTTATGTCTTATTGACGTGCCGAAAATCGATATCTTGCAAAGAAAATTATCCAAAACCCATAAGTCCCATGACTCCCATAAGTCTCATAGGTCCCATAAGTCCCATTGAAAAAATGTAATTTTGATTAAAAAAAGGAAATACAGCAGACAACCGGAAAGGATTAAGCCAATGATTCAAAAAGATTTTAAAAGGTTACCCCTTTTTCACTCCCTAACCTTTTAAAATACTGTGCCTGTAAAGATTGGTTTAAATTATTTTTTAATCTCCGGACTTGAAAGAAGATTTTTTGCTAAAGATTGGAGGTTTTTTTCTGTTCTATCGCCCAGCCAGATGCCAAAAAGAGCGGGTTTGACGGCTATGCCGGGAATCATTATTTTGGCTTCTTTGCTTCCGTTTTTAAATACCTGGACACCCACGCCTTTTGTGTAAAGAATTTCAAAAAGGTCCCCGTCTTTGATGTCATCGGCAAAGGCGCTTAGAAAGGCATCGATTTCTTTTTGGATGGGTGCGGTATTTCCTTTTGTGGCTTCAATGAAACCTTCTTTGGTGTGGTTGATGAATTTTTCCGACGTAATCAAGGACGTCACGATTTTGATCCTGAGCATCATGGTTTCATCGGCATCAATAATTGTTTTGGGATCGCTGGTTTTTGTCGTAAGATAAAGGCTTGCCACATAGATATCCTTATTGATGGGGCCAAGTCTCTTTTCCCTCATGCCAGCGCCATTGAGCAGAAGTTCCGTGTCTCCCACGGCCAGTTTTTCAGGAACATCAACGCCGTCGACAACGGCTGCATAAGACATTGATGCAGCAAGTAAACTAAACATCATTACGCACAACAATCGTTTGATCATCATTCACCTCTCATTCGGTTAGGGTTAATATGAACTATTCCCTGGTGCCTGAGTGTCTTATTTATGACCAGGAAGATGTCACCTGACAATGGGTGACGTATGGAGCTTCATAACACAAATGATACGAATGTAAAATTGATTTTTCTGCTTAAGATTTGATGAAGCCCCTAAGGACCCCGTGGGTATGTCCATTGATTTATTTGACACCATGGGAAAAAACTGATTAAAAAGGAACATCACATGTAATCTGTGTGACCCGTTTACCATTGATAATAAATGAATACCTGATTGGCCCTGGTGCAGGGTTTTGATGCCCTGAGGGCTTATAAGGGGGATTTGTATCATGTGTCTTACCCGTTTTACATATGTTCTTGCCCTGTTATTCGTCTTTGCTGTTTATCAACCAGCCCATGCCGAGGTCTTTACGGACCTGGGTCTTTATGGGGGACAGGTTTTTTCCCTGGCCATTGACCCGGATCAGCCGGATCGTATTTTTGCCGGCATTTACCTGGGAGACGGACTGTACTTTAGTTCCGACGGGGGCAACCATTTCCAGCCGGTCAGGACCGGAAGTGTTCTGGGTGCCGAAGGGGAATTCAAGAACCATGCGATCTATGATGTCAAAATCGCCCCGTCAAAGGGAACCACGGTCTTTGCCACCAACCATTATTGTCTTGAAAAAAGTGAGGATGGGGGGCTGAGTTGGAGTCATATCACCAATGGGCGCATGCAGGCCGATTGCGCAAACAGTCAGGGGGATGTCTGGCGTATGTGCAAACGCATTGCCATTCACCCCACAGATCCCGATATTGTGTATGTGGGCACTGAAAAGCCCTATGGAAACACCACGGCAGGTGGGGCGGTGTACAAAACCATGGATGGGGGCGATTCCTGGATCAAGTTGAATGGTGGAGCGGACCTGGATACCATTGTGACAGACCTGGCCTTGGATCCACAGAATCCTGACAGGGTCTTTGTGACAACAGCCTCAGCCACCACTGGGTATGGCCAGGGAAGCCTCTACCTGAGTGAGAACGGAGGGGCGGAATTTGAGAAAATAAGTGGCGACGAAACCGTGGGGGCTTATTACGGGATCGCCGTCAAGCCGGACAATGGCACCGTGGTTTTTACGGGGTGCGATTACGGTCTGTTTAAATACAGTTATGACGGGGATCAGTGGGTGGTTACCCAGGTTCTGCCCGAGGCTGTTTTTGCCGGGGACCCGGTTTTTGACGCTCACAATCCCGATCGTTTGTATGTGGCCTGGAAACGTCCCTCGTATTTTGGTGGGGATGATCGCTCCAAGGTGTCCGTGAGCACCGACGGAGGGACCCGGTTTGAAACGGTCACCCTGGATACGGCCATGTCCGATAAGTTGTCCGTGATTGCACTTCACCCCACGGACCCTTTGATCATCTATGCCGGTGATATGACCATGGGTTGTCTGATCAGCCGAGACCAGGGCCAGACGTTTTCTTCGTCCAGCCAGGGAATTTTTGGGGTCATTACATACGACATGGCTGTGGATCCTCACGATACCCTGCATATGATCGCCGGAACCAGCTCGGGCCTGTTCGAACGAAAGGCAGGAAATGTCTGGTCCCGGCTCAGGCAGGGGATTGTCCGGTCCGTGAGCTTTGATCCCCATGACAACCGGATTTTTTACGCGGGTATTTCCGGGATGAGTAACCGGCTTCACAAGACCCTTGACAGCGGTGACTCCTGGACAGAAAGCGATGATGTGACGAGTTATATCAGCCATATTGCCGTGGACCCCACGGAGAGCAGCACGGTGTATCTGACCGAGGGGCAGCGGGTCAGAAAAAGTGTGGACGGCGGTGCACGCTTTGAGACGGTTCTGACCGGCCAGAATCTTTCCGGGCAGGCCCACAGCATGAATGTGGTGGCAGTGGACCCCACAGACTCAGATCATCTCTATGCCGGGGGTGGAAATTTTTATGTGCCAAGGGTCTATGGTGATCTTTGGGAAAGCAGAGATAAAGGGGAAAACTGGACCCGCACCGGACTGGTCAATGCCATCATAAACGACCTTCTGATTGATCCGAACCATCCTGAGATTCTTTATGCAGGCTGCGGTTACAGTGCCAATTACCAGGATCCTGTCCTCAAAAGTATGGACGGGGGGGCATCCTGGCAGGTTGTGGAACAGGGGCTGCCCAACAAGACCACGCGTCTTTTGAATATCTGGGGGGCCTCAAGGGATCAGGTCTATGCCGTGGGCTGGGACGGACTGATCGTCCATGTCTCATTGGGTGAGGTCTCTGTGATGAATTCCGGTGACAGTCATGATTTGTATGGCATCGCAGGTGTCTCGGCCCAGGATATGTTTGCAGTGGGAGGGGCCGGAACCCTTCTTCATTTTAACGGCAGTGCCTGGGCACACCAGGAAAGTCCAACCACCGATAACCTGATTGACGTATGGGTGCATGCATCCGATGATGCGTTTGCCGTGGGGGCCAACGGGACCATTGTCCATTATGACGGGAATGTGTGGACCTCCATGGTCGGCAATACAGCCGAGCACCTTGAAGGTGTTTTCGGTTTTGGGGCCGATGATGTCTATGCCGTGGGAGGGAAGGGGCTTATTCTCCATTATGACGGGAACCAGTGGTCGCCCATGACCAGCTCCCTGCCCGTGGATACCTCCATCAATCTCCTGGATATCTGGGGCAGCGATTCGTCCCATATTTATGCGGTGGGACCGTCGGGCACCATTCTTTTTTTTGATGGAAATGGCGACGGAGTGTGGGTTGCCATGGACAGTCATACCACCGATTACCTGGCAGGCATCTGGGGAACGGTGACCGGTCAGGTCTATGCCGCAGACAGCTATGGTGGTCTGTTGAAATTTGAGAACAATGACTGGCAGCCCGTGGCCGCAGACAGGACAATTGCCTCAACGGAAGTCTGGGGTTTTTCCGACTCCGATGTGTTTGTGTGCGATACCTATGGGGGGATTTTCCACCTGGCAGAAGGTGCATGGGACACGGTGCGGGAGCCGGGAAACACCGGACGGAGTGTGGTTGATCTGGCCTTTCACCGGGAAAACCCCGATATCATTTACGCGGCAACCTACTATGGCGGTCTTTACATTTCTCCCAACAAGGCGGAAACCTGGCTGCATCTGGGGACCCCGGAATACTCTGTGTTCGCCATTGCCCCGGGTTCCCTGTATGCAGGAACCCAGGGAAAGCTGGTCCAGTGTACGGGAACCGGTGTCGTTGCAGGGAAGGTGACCGATGCCCTCAGCGGATCTGCCCTTACCGGGGCCAGGGTTGAAAGCACCCTGGGAGGCCTGTCCCTTTCCGTGAATGGGGACTATATGATGGTCACACCATCGGGTATCTGTGATCTGACCGCCGTTGAATCTCTCCATCTCGATACGGGCCTTTCAGGCATAGAAATTTACGGTGGAAACGTCAGCTGGGCCAACATCGCCATGCAGCCAAGAATCATGGAACTCTATCCCCAGGATGGGGCGAATCCTTCGGGGACAATCCCGCTTGCCGTGCAGATAAACGATCCCGACGGCATTGACCTGACCCAATCCGGAAATGTCCGATTTCTGATCAACGACAGCACCCAAAGCTATGTGAGAGACCTGGCCCATGACACGGTCCGTGTGATCAAACTCAACCCCGACGAAGAGGACAGCCATGTCACGGCCTTCTGGTTCGTGTATGACAGAACCAGGGAAGATATTGATCCTTTTTATGCTGTGGGCGCAATCATCGAGGCCGAGGTGGAAATCCTGCACGTGTCCCATGGCACCTGGTCGTTTACGGTATCTGAGGAACCGGCCCATTTGGACCTGCCCCGGACAGAGTCTCTTGATGCAAGCGATCCCCTTCTCAGCTCAGGAATCTATGATGCCGGGATCCGCATCACCCAGGGCATGGCACGGGGGGCAACCATTTTGTACAACAGCAGTATCCATGACACCCCCTTGTTTGGTTCTTCATCGGAATGGGATGACCATCTTCTGGAAAACGGGGTGGGGATTCCCCTGAACCTTCAGGTTTCAGGAACATTTTTTGATCCTCAGGTGACGGTACTGATTCCTTGTCCCGGCTATCTGGATGTGAGCGGTATCGCCCTTTATGTGTTCAAAGACGGCATCTGGCAAGAGGCCTGCGATACCCAGGGCAATATTCTCCAGGCCGGGATCGGTTTTATTAAACACGGATCACGGGTCAATCATTCGAATGGCGACCCCTCATATATTGAGGTCCAACTTTATCATTTTACCGGCATCCAGGGTGCCACGGGTGATCTGCCTCCCATTCCGGTGACCGGGGCCGGGGACGGGACCACGGCGGATGACAGCGGCAGCTTCTGCTTTATCGCAGCCGTGGGCAATCATGGATGGACCTGTTCACGGACCCTTTTTGTGGCAGTGGTTCCCGGGATTCTTTTTATTCTGGCAGGATGTGTGCTTTTCGTCTTAAAAAAAAAGGGGCCAAGGTCATGGGCGTGTCCAATCCATAAAAACACGGGCGTCTTGTTCAGTCTGTTCATGGCCCTTGTGCTTTTTTTCATGATGCCCGTGGCCACCTTATTTGCAGCAACCCTGTTTCAGCAGGTGGGCATTGCCTCATCACCCAATCCCGTGGGTTCAGGGGCCAGGGCCACGGGCATGGGTGGGGCGTTTATTGCCATTTCCGATGATGCCACTGCAGCATCCTGGAACCCATCGGGACTGATTCAGCTTGAAAAACCCGAATTATCCCTGGTGACTGATGCCTGCCTTCGGACCCGGACCTTTTCGTCGGACAGTCATCCCGAGATTCATTCAACGGAACGCGTCACCAATGAAAATATCAACTATCTGAGTGCCACATGGCCCTTCCATTCCTGGAAAAACATGGTTTTGTCCGTCAATTATCAGCGTCTTTATGATTTCAAGATGGACCTTGACTATGTTTATGACTATGCATCTTCGGGCCTTGATCTTACCCAGGCAAAAGCATTCAGCCAGGCGGGGAGTCTGGGCGCCCTGGGTCTTTCCTGGGCCCTTGAGATGAATCCGAATCTGTCTGTTGGATTGTGTGTCAATGTATGGACAGATCAGCTGGGATGGTCCAACGGATGGAGCGCCTCTTACCGTGACATGGGTTCAGGCACCCAAGGGGGAGCGCCGGTGACCCTTTCAACACGTATCCATGAACGCTACAGTGATTTCAGGGGACTTAACACCAACCTGGGTTTTTTATGGGACATGGGGCAGGGTTTTACCCTTGGGGCTGTCATCAAAACCCCCTTTGACGCAGACTGTCATCACGAATTTCATGCTGTGAGCATCAGCACCCTGAGCCCCGACAGCACCTTGGATCAGGTCGAAACCGTCACCATACGCATGCCCCTTTCCTATGGTTTGGGTCTGGCCTTTCGCAGGTCCGACCGATTGACCGCAGCCCTTGACATTTATCGGACCCACTGGAGCGACTTTCGTATCACCGATTCATCGGGGAATCGTTTCAATCCCATTGACGGACAGCCCGAATCCCAGTCCCATGTTTCCGATACGCTCCAGATCCGGACCGGTGCCGAATATCTTGTTTTATATCCCGAACGCCAGATCAGTGTTCCCCTTCGGGTTGGATTTTTTTATGACCCGGAGCCCGCCCATCGCAGTGTCAGGAAATTCTACGGCCTGAGCATGGGGTCCGGTATGACCTTCAAGTCATTTTCCTTTGATGTTTCCTATCAGTACCGCTGGACCCATGATGTTGATTCAGGCAACCTCATCGCCACTTCCCATGCCGATGTCCGGCATCACACCCTCATGTCATCCATGATCGTTTATTTTTAATGGCCTCACAATATATCAATTAAAATACTTCCCTGTGAATCACATTTAAACTACAATGCTTGATTAATGATTTATCATCTGATATGCAGATAAAATCGTTGTCATATCTGATACAAAAACAGTAAAAACATAGAAGCCTATTTTGATGATTATGAGTGATTGTCTGTGCGGAAATCGGTCATGGGTCAGATGTGTGTCCCTATCCCTGGAAGGAGTTCCCCTGTGAAACGAGAATGGTCTGTGAAAAGAATATGCCTCATCCATGTATTGGTTATGGTTGTTTGGGCGTGTGGTTTGATGACCGCAGCCTGTGCCGAAGATGTTATGACTGTTTCTATCGAATCCGAAAGGGATGTTCTCCTTTCCCCCACAAGGATGTGCCAGCGGACCATTGATCAGGCTGGAAAGATTCCGGATCACGTACCCAGGCGGGTTACGGTGAAGTTAAAAGCTCCGCTGAACATTGACAATACAAAGACAAAATCATCACAGGTGCCATTTTTAAGACGACTTGATGCTCTGGGCGTGGCACAGGTGATGCCCGTATTCGGGACCATAAAAACCCACAACGCCTCCGGGACCATGTCCGAATCCATTGATTATGAAACCATTCGACCTGTTAAAGAATCCCTCAGAACATATTATGTGTTGGATCTTCCCGATGCAATGGACATGGAAACGATGCTGGGTCACCTGGAAAATGACCCGGATATCCAATGGGCAGAGCCCTGCTATAATCGGTTCATTGAATCCACATCCAATGACCCCTTTCTGGATCAGCAGACCTATTTGCACACGGTCCGGGCCCAGGATGCCTGGGATGTGACACGGGGCGTGAAGGATGTGGTCATTGCAGTCATAGATACAGGGGTTGATCTCACCCATCCGGACCTGGAAGACAATATCTGGCTTAATCCAGGGGAAATTGAGGGTGATGGTATTGATAATGACCATAATGGATTTATTGATGATATCCATGGCTGGGATTTTGTCAGTGTCAGTGCAGGCGACGTGGCCAACGGGGAAGACCCTGGGCCCCCGGATAACGATCCCTCGGATTTTTATGGGCACGGAACCCATGTGGCTGGAATTGCCGGTGCTGCGGGTGATAACGGCGATGGGGTTGCCGGGATTTGCTGGAATGTCAGTATCATGCCCCTTCGGGCGGGATACAGGTCAGATGAGGGGCAGGGCGTCCTTGACTCCTCGGCCGTTTCTGCGAGTCTTGTTTATGCTGCCGATAATGGCGCCGATATTGTGAATATGAGTTTCGGAAGTTTTTATCCAAGCCGCTTGGAGCTTGATGCCATTGATTATTGCAGCCAGGCGGGGGTGCTCCTGGTGGGAGCGGCCGGGAACAGCAGCGTGGACGTACCGTCCTACCCTGCAGCCTATGAACAGGTCGTATCCGTGGCTGCCACCAATAATGGCGATTGGATGACCTCAACGACAAATTATGGCATCACGGTGGATCTTGCGGCTCCCGGATATTATATTTTCAATACCTTGATGGGAAATGAGTACGGCTATAAATCAGGCACAAGCATGGCAGCCCCTGTGGTTTCGGGGATTGCCGGTCTTATTCTGTCGGCAAATCCCGGGTGGGATGCGCATCGTATTCAACGTCATTTAATTGAAACATCCCGGAATATCAATCATTCAAATCCGTTTTTTGTCAACCTGCTCGGGGCGGGTATTCCCGATGCCCCTTCTGCCATGGCCGATCTGCCCCAACGGGACAGGGCAGGCATGGTCGACCTTTTTCCGCTGATGGACAATGGCTCTGATCTTTCCATGGATTCAGGTGAAACCATCCGTCTTGTTCCAAGCATAAAAAATTTTTCAAGCCCCATCGGCCAACTGTCTGCACGGATGTCATCATCGGACGAATACATTCAGGTTTTAAACGATACGGTGTCTTTTTCATCAATTGATGAACAGGGCGTGTCCACAGCGGTCGATGATTATTTCGAAATTCAGATAGGCCCGGACGCTCCGGAGAATGCCTTTTGCAGTCTGACCATTGACCTTTGGACAAACGCGGGTGTCATCGCAACAGATACCCTGAGGCTTCCTGTCAATCCCGCCATGGGGCCCCCCGTGATGCTCACGGGGGCGGCCCATGGTTCTGTGAATTACTGGCTGACAGACCTTGACGGAATTCCCGGAGGCGGAGCCCTTTGTCTGTATAATTCCCAGGGGTTTACAGACACCATGGCTGTGAATGCCTCAATGTGTGACACGGATGGGCAATGGACCCAGCCCCAGCTGATCAGCGATGATCAGTCGCTCCATGCATCGAATGCCCTGGCTGACGTCCATGGGGACGGGACCATCCATGTGGTGTATTTCGGTGCGGTGGGCAATTGGGATAAAGAGCTTTTTTATACTCGAAAAGACGGCGGAAATTCGTCCTGGGATGCTCCTTTAAAGATCACCGAACAGGCAGAAATTTACAGTGTCCAGCATTCATCTTCCTGCCATACTCTTGGGGTGGATCAAAACGGGAATCCCCATGTGGTCTGGGAGGATTACCGAAACGGAAATCCGGCCATCTATCATATGTCTTATGAGGATGGTCAGTGGGGCGAAGAAACCCTGATATACCAGGGTGAAGAAGGGTGTGATCCCTATGAATTGACACTGTTATTCGATGAGGTGGGGACCGGTTATCTGTTTGTTTTGAGTGATATGGAAAATGAGACGGCTGACAGACGATGGCATCTGGACATGATGACCGTCTCTGGCCGCATCTGGAGTCCTCTGGCTTTGATCAATGCCGCCTCGGGAAATATTCAGAAAATTATTATGGACCAGGATGGTGATCTCCACCTGATTTACATTCACGCCATAAACAACAGCACAGGAAATCTTGCCTATTATAAACATTATCGAAATTCGATGTGGTCCGATGCGGAAAGGATCACATCTTTCAGCCGCACCGATATGTTTGTGGATTTTCTCATGGGAACTCCTGGCCTTCCAACCCTTGTTTATTTGAATAACAACGAGGGCATGGACCAGGTGTTTCATACGGATTTAAGCGTCGGGGGCTGGACGGAGGCCCAGTTTATTTCAATGGCAAAGATCACCCAATACCCCTATCAGTCCCATGCCTATTTCGGTTTTGTGGCTGATGACGCAGGCCATGAATATTTATGCTCCAGATATCAGTCCGGGTTTGACCTTGGGGATATTGCTGTGGAATCATCCATTAAAAATCCTTCCAATATACCTCAAAAGCCCGACGTGTTCAGTTATGTGACCGACGAACAAGACGGGGATGTGATCCATCTGTCCATGGATTCTACCCAGCCCGGGGACATTGACGAGTACATGTACGCCCTGGGGCGTTTTCCGGGCAGCTGTGACCTTTTATACTGGACACGTGCAGGGGAAAATACATCCATTGTGATTCATATGGCTGAATACATGATGTATAACCCGGCATACACGTATTATGTCAGTGTGAAAGCACGAAAAGGTGCTTACTGGTCGCCCGTTGCGTTTACTCCTGTTGATTGTGGAAACACCGAATGTGATAATCTTGTGCCAACACCCGATCCCATGACATTTTCTTCGGCGCCATTCAATAATACTTACGGGTCGGTCCGAATGATCGCAACACAGGCCCAAGACATTCAGGGGGTGGAATACTATTTTGAGGAAATCACCGGGAACCCGGGGTCAGACAGCAGCGGATGGCAGGATGCCTCCCAATATACAGATACAGGCCTCCAGGCAAACACCACCTACACATACAGGGTAAAGGCCCGTGACAAATCCTTGGGGCAAAATGAAACAAACTGGTCCCAAGAAGCTTCAGTGACAACCCAAAAGAATGAAACCAAGTCCATATGGACCTTGGTGTGGGAATTTTTATTGGGTCTTTATAGAAAATGAAGATATCATTCCTGAACACGAGTACGATTGAGACCTTCATGCCCTTCTTCTTTGTTCTTTAAGCCCCACGTCATGTACAAAAAAGAATCAGCTATGCCACCTTATACGGTGATTGCCGCCATATAAGGTGGCATAGCTGCATTTCCAAGGTTTTTCATTATCCCCCAATTTAAATATATTGTGAATAATAACTGATAGATAAAAATATTTAGCCCGCATCGGAAAACCTGGCATCTTTTTTGTTATATGAAAGCCTATCTCAGCCAAAAAATAACAATGTTAATGATGTCAATCGATGATTAGCAAATAAGCTATGGGTTCAGGGTCACCCTGGATCAGCAACAGCCTATAACCCGAATATGTGATGACAATAGGTTTATGTATTTTATATGATTAATAATTTAAGCTTGTTATATCGTATTTTGAAGTCAAATGAAGGTGTATTGGGATGGACTGGTTGAACAGAATGAACTAATTCGTTGGGAGGTAGAAATGGGGAGTTTAGCGTGTATTAAAAAAGTATTCATCACATTGTCGGTCATTCTTTGTATCGCCATGGTGTCCACATCAATGGCGGCTGAAGATGGTGCATTGAATTATATTCCGGGTGCACCGGGCTCTGTCCTTGGTGAGTTTCCTCCCATTCCGGGACTGTTTGTTATTGCCCAGACATCATACACCTCATCGGATGCCCTGTACGATCACCATGGGGATGAGATTAAGGATCTGGACTTTAATCTGGATGCATGGGCACAAACATTTCGTTTTTTGGCCAGTTATCCCCATAAAGTCTGGGGAGCAAACATCTATTCCCAATTGGTCGTTCCCATGGTGTCTGTGGACACGTCTGCATCCGTGGATACACATTCACCGGCTGGCGTGGTGAGTCTTTTTGACGAAGATGATCGTGGCCTTGGGAATCTGACGATCTCTCCGATAATATTGAACTGGCAGCAGGCAGAGTCCCATCAGTATTTCACGGCCGGCCTTGATATTGCGCTGGAAAAAGGGGCTTCGTACACGAAGGATAAGCATGTCAATGCCGGGACAGGATATTCCACCATTATGCCGGTACTTGCCTGGCGTTATGATGATCCGGATGGGCTTGATTTTGGGGTAAAGGCTAATGTCATGTTTAATATGGAAAACGATTACACCCATTACGATACTGGCGATATGCTGTCTCTGGAGTTTATTGGGGGATGGAATCTGGGCAAGATGAAAGTGGGCCTTATCGGCGCATACACACTTCAATACGAAGATGATGAAAGCAATGGCTCAGAGGTTGCGGACAGCAAAATGAAATCCCTGGTCATCGGTCCCTCCATCGCCTATTCAATGGGGCCCCTGATCATTAATCTCAACTATCAAAAAGGCATTTTGGCAGAGAACGGTCCCATGACCGATACACTCTGGCTGAATATTGCTCTGCCTCTGTACGTGCCACCCTCGGCAAGACCGAAATAAGTTGGTGAACTTGAAAAGGGTGAACGTATAATTTGCCTGTCACCAATTTTTACCTATTTTCGTAATCGTTCTCGTACGCGTACTCGAGTCATGCTGACACGGAATACATCAAGTTTTTCATGGTCGAAGAACATTTTTCACTTTTTTGAGTACGCGTACGACTATTTTGGATCGTCAACACCAAATACACCGATTCTGTCACACTGATTGCTCTTGTCCACGCAATCGGTCTGCATGCAACCGTCCATCCACATAAAGGGCCAGTGCCCGAACCGCCTGATCCGATGATCGGAATACGGCCATTCCTTGATTCATTAGTTCATGGACAAGGGGGTCATACAAATGGCCTCCATCCACGACACCGACCACGGGTTTGTCCAGTTTCGTCAGTAATCGAGGCAGTTCAACCGCAATACTGCCCGGTTCTTTGAAATCGTATGTCCGATTCTCACACTCGGCCAGGGTGCGCATGGCAGGTGATAAGGGATCAAGGCCCACAACCACAGCATCCACGCACGGATCCTCACCCAGAAAGCGAACGGCAAGGATATGGGCTTGGTCATCAGCTCCCGGATTAATGTCCAGGGGGTTTTTGACTTCAACCAGGCTGTCCAGCTTCTTTTGAACAAGCATGTCCTTTAATTTTTCCTGGGATTCAGGCGAAAAAACAGCCAAGGTCATGGCAAAATCATCGGACTGAATATTGTCTGCCATGCCAACAGATTCGAAGCCGGCACCGCTCAATGCCGCCAGACGATTGCCATGAATCTGTTTTTTATGAAAACGCTGGGACAACATCAGAAGATCTTCGAGATGTGTAAAGGTACTGGCAACCATGCCGCCGGCCTGTCTGACACAGGATTCACAGACCATGTAGTCTCCGGCCAGTGACGCCGTATGTCCTGAGGTGGCGGTTTTGCCTTCGGGAGTACGCCCCGCCTTGTAAAAGATTACGTCTTTACCGGAAATAACTGCCTCCCTCACGGCCTGGCTAAAGGCCAAACCGTCGAGGTCCTTAAATCCCTCGGCATAGACTGCAATGACATCAATGTCCGGTGCGTTTTTTAGATAGTGGATCATATCACCCAGGGTCAAATCATTCTGGTTACCCACTGAAATCATATAGGCTGGATCCAGTTCAGGCCGCTTGCTAAGCCGCGTGATCATAAAGGCCCCGCTCTGGCTCACAAACGCGGCGTTACGTTTATGGTCACCGCGATTTTTGGGCAGTTTGGCGTCCGGGATAAACAAGGTATCGTAATGACCCGGATGGGAAATAACTCCCAAACAGTTAGCCCCCAGAAAAACCGGTCCGCCGTCACCCACCTGATGGGATTGGTGGATTTTTCCCATGACCAGGGCAGCGCGTTCCTGACTTTCATGGGTTTCGCCCATGCCGCCGGGAATCAGCATCACTGATTCGGCTGTATTTAATTCAATGACCTGGTCCACAATATCCGGAACCTTATCCGAATTGACGGCAACCACCAAAAGATCCAGCTTCACATCAAGGGAAGCCAGGTCAGGTCTGCACGGGATCCCTTCAAACGTGTCCATGCCCGGCCGGATGATGCGAATGTTTTCAGCATGAAATCCATTGGCCAGAATATTGGTAAGGATGATCCGACCAAAATTCATGCGGGAGGTGGAAACCCCTATGATACCGATGGTTTTGGGGTGAAGAAGATTCTCGATTTTCCCGAAGGGACGCGCCACCGGCAAAGGGTTGGGTTTGGCAAACCGGCACATGCCGTCCAGAGGCACCATCAGATAATCGGTAAATGCAAAGGGATTGATTTCCAACTCTTCGATCACAAAGGGCGCATCCGGGTTGGCCGGTGAGTAGTGGTTGGCCATGGCAATAAAGGAGGCAAAACATTCAATGATCTGTTCGTCCGTGACAATCCGGCGTTGTCCCCGGGCCAACCCGGCCAGCTTTTTATAGCTGATGGTCTGCTTGAACAGGTTGAAAAAGGTCTTCCCGTCGGTCATCACCGTCGATGCCGCCACGATGGCCTGACCCTTTCTGAACCGTTCGGCATACAGCTCGGTGTCCGTTCCCCCCAGACCGGCACTGATGATCATGCCGAACTCCCGGGTATTTCGAATGCCCACAATCATCTCGTTGCCAAAGGCCTCCGAATCCGGTGGCATGAACTGTACCATTAAAACACCCCGGATATCATGGGCGATGGCCTGCTGAAGATGGGCTCCGTTCAAGCCGTGGTATTCGTGGGGACCATGGTCAGGATTGCCTTTGATCATGGCTGCGTAATTTTCCGGAATTTCAGCCATCATTCGCCGCCAGGCTGAACGGATTTTGTCCGGGTGTTTTTCAACGACTTTCACCCCGCCCACGTCGGTTTTATGGATAATAAAGGGCGAAACAATTTTAAGTACCACCTTGTCACCCGGCATGGCCATGAGAACCTCATCGGAAGGTCTGGATCCTTTGACCAGAAGATGGGTTTGTGGCGGCGTTTCCGCGCCCGAATGTTTCAGAAGCTCATAGGTTTCATATTCGAAAAGAAAGTTGCGGCCCTGTTCCTGGGCTTCAGAGAACAGAGAGGTGATCGCATTGAAATCGACCATAACCGTTTCAGGTGTGTCATCCGAACAGGTAAGGTTTGTCATGATGCAGCTCCCCATAAACATATTATCGTTGTTATTTGACCATTATATTCCTCATTGATCTTGTATTCGTAATGTAATTTTTGTATTTAGTAAAATTATATAAAATTAATTTTAGGTTAAGATATTCTAATGCAACCAGACCTGAACCGATTACGCGTTTTTTATTTTGTTCATTCCCGCCTCAGCATCACCGAGGCTGCCAACGAACTTCACATCACAGCGTCAGCCGTCAGCCAGCAAATTAAAAAGCTGGAAGAGGAAATCCATGCCTCACTGTTCACACGGCGCCATAAGCGGCTTGTTCCCACATCAGCCGGAAAACGATTGTTCCGGATTGTCGCCCCTTTGATTGATGGTCTGAACGAGGGCCTGGACACCTTTGAAGACAGTCAAACTGAACCGGCCGGATTGCTTCGCATCGGCCTTCCGGTGGAATTTGGCAGCATCTATTTTCCCCATGTGATTTCAAGCTACAGGAATCGCCACCCAAAGGTGACCTTTGAACTGGAACTGGGTCGTTCCTCCACCTTGATTCCCAAGGTCGAGTCCGGAGACCTGGATGTTGCATTTGTGGATACATTCCCCACACGGGGGCAGTATTACGGCGATTATGGAGCGTTTAGCATCAAGCCGCTTATTGAAGAAGAGGTTGTCCTTGCCTGTTCCAACACCTTTAATCAGAAATTCTTGGGAGGCGACCACACCTATGGCCATTTAATCGGTCAATCCTATATCTCCCAGGAGCGCGAGTCACGGGCGTTGCACAACTGGTTCCGTCATCATTTTGGAAAGACGAAACAATCGCTGAATATCGTTCTGACCGTTGCCAATCACCAGGCCGTTCTGTCGGCGGTAAGGCACCATGTGGGGTTAGGGATTATTGTATCGCATCTGGTGTGGGAGGAGATTCAGTCCGGACGCATCATCGTCATCAAAGGGCATGATGAGCAGGCTGTTAACCGGATCTCCATGGTTCAACTTCTGGATAAAGTCCCTGCATTAACGGAAAAATCCTTTATTGATCATTTTGAAACCATGATTTTAAATAGTAAAACCCTGGGAAGACTCAAGCTTCGCATATAATCGCAAACAATGGATTGATGATACCCAAATAAATGGCGAGATAAAAATCACATAAGTCCTATGGGTCCCATAGGACTTATGTGATTTAGGTTGCTTAAAAACAAAGTTATAAGGCCACGTAATTGAAGCTGCTTTGTCCGGAATTTATTTTTTTACGATGGCGCCCTCTGGGACAGGATCGGTTTCATCGTCGTCTTCTTCGGTCTCTTCCATGGGTTTACGCCCGAAAATCATGGCGCCGATGATACTGAATTCATAAAGGACAATCAGAGGCAGGGCCATCAAAATCTGGGTCACCACGTCCGGAGGCGTCAAAATGGCTCCCACAATAAAAAAAATCACAACGGCATATTTTCTGTTTTTTCGTAAGAACGCTGTGCTGACAAGTCCAAGGGCGGCCATGCATGTGATAATAATGGGCATTTCAAAGACAACCCCAAAGGCGATCAGGAGTTTGGATACAAAACCCAGATACTCTTTCATGGAGGGCAGTGCCTGCAGAGTATCGGATGAAAATCCCAGAAAAAATTTAAAGCCCACGGGAAAGACAAAAAAATAACCGAACAGGGACCCACCCACAAAAAAGAGGGTGGACAGGAAGATCACCGGCGCCAGAAGACGGCGTTCTTTTTTATAAAGCCCGGGGACCACAAACATCCAGAATTCAAACAGGACCACGGGGGCAGCAAGAAAAACACCGGCAAGGAGCGACACCTTTAAATACGTGAAAAAGGCTTCGGGAAGACCGGTGAAAATGATTTTTCCGTCAGCGGGCATCACTGCCAGTAAGGGCCGGGTCAGAATATCAAAAAGTTTTTCCTTGAATGCGTAAGCCACCGAAGCCCCGATGACAATGGCAATGAATGACCGGACAAGCCGGTTTCGGAGTTCTTCCAGATGGGCTGTGAAAGGAACTTTCTGTTCTTCCTGATGATCATCCGCTTCAGTCATGGTTTCCCTCGTCTTTTTTACCGGGGTCAGCGTCCGGGTCGGATTTGGGAATCACGATATCCTTATCAGGATCTGGAAATGAATTCAGCTGGTTATTCGGCTTATCCTTCCTGGTCGTGGCCTGTATGTCAATGGGCTTCACTTTACGATCCGGTACATCCAGATTGATTGAATCCTTAAATTCATGGGTGGCACGTTTGAACTCACCCATGGCTTTACCCAGAGATTTGGCAATATCGGGCAGCTTTTTGGGCCCGATGACGATCAGTGCTATGGCCAGAATCAGTAAAATTTCCGGCATACCCATTCCAAACATAATGTTCTCCTGACTTAAAAGCGTAACAGTCAAACGCAAATAAACACGGATTATTTTAACAGTAACTAAAAAAGAGGGCCGGTTTCACCGATCCTGAAACCTGGAATCGGTGGGCTCACTTTTTAGTGTAATGGTGATTTGTACTTATTTTAAATGACTGTGTCAAGATCAAGTGTTAGCAGCACGTTTGCTGACGTGTGCTTACGAATGGAAGAAAATTTGTTCAAGATGCTTTGATGTTTGACATGAGACGGAGGATGTAATAGTCATTAAAGACGTTTTCAAAAAGAATGGTTGAAATGTCTGTCATGTTATTCATACGCATAGGAACGGCCAGGTGGGGAAACGAAAACGGTCAGACATCGTGATACCGGCCAATCCATGCCTTAGCAAAGATAAAAATCCATGTCCATTCAGTCGGTTAAGCGAGCCATAACGATTCTAACTCTATTTACGCCGGAGAGGCCTAAGCTGGGCATCACCGAAATAAGCAAGCTGATGAACCTGCCCAAGCCGACGATCCATGGGCTTGTCCAGACCTTGATTCAGCAGGATTTTCTTATTCAGGACAAAGAAACCAGAAAATATTCCCTGGGATTGAAAATTTACGAACTGGGAATTTTTCTGTCAGGAACACTTAAAATCAATCAGGTCGGTGGCGGGATATCCCAACGTCTGGCAAAAAACACAGGACAGATGGTCCGCCTCGGAATCTGGGACAGGGACTGGGTTTTAATCACCATGAATCTTTTCCCCACCGTGGATGATTCATTTCTTATCAGGCAGCTGGGGCTTGGGCCCCGTGTGCCTGCCCATTGCACAGGTCTGGGTAAAGCCATGCTCTCCACATTCTCACCTGGATCACTGAAGGAATTTCTCGAAAGGAACAGTCTGTCACGGCATACGTCCATGACACTTACCGATCCCAAGATTCTGATCTCTGAGTTGGAAACGGCTCGAAAGCATGGCGTTTCAAGGGAAAGAGAAGAGTATCTGAAGGGCCTTTCCTGTATCGCCGCCCCAATTTTTGATGATGTGGGCGAAGCCACTGCAGCCATAAGTTTGTCAGGAGGCCCGGATTTTTTAACCCATCAGGATCTGAACGGGATGACAGATCAGTTGCTCCAGACAGCTGCTGAAATTTCCCTGGGAATGGGGTGTCCGATATCATTAATTATGGGCGGTAAGCACGCATAAGTCCGCGACCAGGGATCATGACATACTTTCGCAAAAGCGCTCTTTGGATCGGGCTTGTCCTCTTGTTTTTTGCTGTTGCAGGACCCTATGCCGGAATTGTCCCCAAGACAGCTCTGGTTATTTTCGGTCTTTGTTTTACCTGCGAACTGATCGATAGTGGCCTGGGCATGGGGTATGGAACCATTCTGACGCCGGCCTTGATGTTTATGGGTTTCTCCCCCTGGGATATTGTACCTACCCTGCTTCTTTCCGAACTTTTGAGTGGTTTCACAGCGGCATTTTTTCATAATGAAGTGAAAAACGTGGATCTGGGATGGGGTGGAAAAGATTTAAAGCCTGCGCTGATTCTTGCGTGCGGCAGTGTGGTGGGGGTTGTTGCGGGTGTCAGCCTTGCTCTGACGCTACCCCAGGACCTTTTACGCATGCTCATTGGATGCATTATTCTTATGTCCGGCCTTTTTGTGATCCTCTTATCCCGGCATCTCATCGTCTATAAACACTGGAAAATGCTTGTCCTTTCAGCCACCGCTTCGTTCAACAAAGCCATAAGCGGGGGTGGTTATGGCCCTCTGGTGACCAGTGGTCAGATTTTAAGCGGTGTCAAGGGCAAGTCCGCCGTGGGAATCACGTCCTTTGCCGAGGCATTCACCTGTTTGTTGGCCGCAAGTGTTTTTATTGCCCAGGGTGGGTATGTCAATGTCCGCCTGCTTGTTCCCATGTGCGCAGGTGCCTTGATTTCTGTACCTTTTTCCGTGTTTGCAATCCAGAAATCCAATGAAAACCAGTTGAAAATCGTCATTGGTGTTTTGACTCTGGCCATGGGTGGTCTGACGATTTTCAAGGCCTTGCAGCTGTACTGAACGTCTTCCAGATCATCGGTCCTTGTTGTCTGTGACAAAAAAATTACACTCGTCTAGTTTTTTTTATTTGAAAAAAACCCGCTGACGTGCCATTCCTGTTCCGTAGCAACTCAATTATCAAAACGCATATACCCCGACAGTCTGTGTGATAAGCTGTTGATCATGGTGTGATGTTTTCACGTGTCCTGCTTTGTTGTCTCATGTTAATACCCCGGACAGGTGGTTCCGCTATCCGGAACTTAAACCTATGATGTGTCACATTGGCGGTGTCAGGAGCGTAAGGAATTGGCCATGGAAGATTATTACATCGTGTATAACCCCATGCCTTTCTATCTGATGGATCTGATTGGACGATGCAAAACTCCAATGGACGTGTTGAGATACCTCACGGGCCGCGATCCCCTCAGGATTAATGAAAGGAATTTCAAGGATTATCTTTTATTCAATCCACGGCTGCAAAAGCGGGGCATGGTGGATACCCTGGCCCTTGAAAGCAAGGCTGCGGATTATATTGCCAATCAAGTGGCGAAAGCCAAGCCTTTGTCCCGGGTGATTCTGGGGGATTGCCGCAGAAGGCGGATTGATCAGATCATGGATGCCCGGTGCGGTCAAAAACCCAAAGCGGTTTTCATCACGTCCATGAGTGCCAACTTTCCCACGGCCGCCATGATCGCTCTGGTCTTGAATCATGCCCGGATTCCAGTTGTCATCGGGGGGATCCATGTCTCAACCTCACCTGACGATGTGGATCAGTTTATCAGGCATCATGCGCCCTTTCCGGAATATATCAGCCAGGTCACCGGCGCCGGTGATTCGACGGTTATGTCGAGGATTCTGGATGACATCGGGACAGATGCGCTCAAAAAGACGTATACCGGTGATGCCATGATTGAGGATGGTATTTGGGGGGCTGAAAACGTGGACCCCATGGTGCCCATGGAGCTGGTTTTTTTAGAAAACCTCCCCCTGATCGGAGGCCTTGTGAAAAAACTGCTTCGGATCAACCCCATCACACCCTATCTTGGCTGTCCATTTTCTTGTCATTTCTGCTCCATATCAAGTCTGCCCCAAAGGCAAAGGCGTCTGGTGTCACGAAGCCCCGAGGATTTTGTTTCCGAGATAAAACATATGCAGAAAGATGGAGTCAATTTTCAGAACAGGGTTTTCTTTTTTCTACCGGATAACCTGCTTTTGGGCGGGGAAAGGCTGGAGGCTCTGCTGGATGCCATTATCGAAAGTGATGTCATGATCAGCTATGCCGCTCAAATTTCCATTGATGTTGCCCGGAATCCTGAGCTTCTTCAAAAATTGAGGGCATCAGGCGCCATCCATTTTTTTATCGGATTTGAATCCCTGGATATGGACAATCTGAGGTCCATCGGGAAAAGTATTGTGCCCCATATTGAAAAAAACGGCCAGACCGTGAGGGACTATTATTCTGCGATGATTCGAACCATCCAGTCCCATGGAATTTCCGTTCACGGGGCATTTATTTTCGGCCTTCCCAACGATGACTTCCAAGACTTGGACAATCATACGGGAAAGGACATTGCCGATTTCTGCAAAGAGCATCATATCGGAATCCAGGGATGCCCCCTGACGGATTTACCCGGATCACTTAATTTCAAACTGGCCCAGGAAAACAAGACATACATCTATGGAAAGCAGGGGACCATGGATTATTTTCTGGCCCTTTGTGTGTCCGACCTGTCCGAATGCAACCGGAAGGTCCCGGAAACCCTTGATGAAAGCATGCTGGTGGTTCTGCATATGACCTACGATGCCATCAGGCGCGTGGGAGCACGGTGGAATGTTTTGAAAAATTCCATATTCGTGTTTTTTGGTGCCCTACGACATCCCAGCAAGACCGGCAGGCATTCCCTGAAACAAAGAATTATCGAAGCCTTTATCTCCGGATCGGCCCAGATGATCGTGAACAACCTCTATCACGCAAATGAAACCGTTTACTCAAAACCTGGTGTCAGGGGCTCCTATGAACGGTATTTTGAACGGGAAAAAAATGAATCCATCCGGAATCTGTTCCGCCCCTATGTCAAACAGTTTACGACTCAACAACCGCGAATGTTTAAATTAAAAAAAACAGAACCCGTAAAGGCGAAAGCCCACGTTGAAGAACGAACAGTCCTATGATTTTGGGCGCTTGCGCCCAAAATCATAGGACTGTTCCACATAACAATTTTGGAACAAAATTGTTATTCGCCTTCAAACTCGCAGAGGGTGAATATTTTCTGGTCCTTGATTTTTTCCCGGCCTTTGAGATCAGGAAGCTCGACGATAAATGCACATTCCACGATATCTCCGCCAAGTTTTTTTACAAGCTTCACAGCGGCTTCCATGGTTCCCCCCGTGGCGATCAGATCATCCACAATCACAACACGTTCGCCTTTTTTGATGGCGTCTTCGTGCATTTCCACCGTGTCCGTGCCATATTCCAACGAGTATGTTTCAGCGATGGTTTTGTAGGGGAGTTTACCTTTTTTCCGGACCGGGACAAACCCGATGTTAAGCAGATAGGCAAGAACGCCCCCAAAGACAAATCCCCGGGCGTCGATGCCCACAATTTTATCAATGTTCATGTCTTTGTACCTGCTGTGGAGCGCATCACAGCTTTGTTTGTATGCCGCAGGGTCTTGCATCAGGGTTGTTAAATCTCTGAAGATAACGCCTTTGATGGGCCAGTCGCTTATTGATCTGATTTTTTTTGTAAAATCCATGGTTTCCTCACTTAATTTTGGAGATTGTATTGATGAGTATCTGCTTGACTCGGTGAGCGTTTTCGTTGAAAACCTCCAGAATTTCATCCCAGGAAACCGGGGCTTCATCCTCTTTCCAACAGTCATAATCCGTTGACATGGCAACAGCGGCATAGGGTATTTTCATCTCGTTGGCCAACATGGCTTCCGGTGCGGTGGACATATTGATCACATCGGCTCCCCAGATTCTGAACATCTTGGATTCGGCCTTGGTTGAAAACCGGGGGCCTTCAATGGTGACGACTGTGCCGCTGGGGTGAACGGGGAATCCCAGATCCTTGGCCGTGTTATAAAGTTTATCCCTCAGGTCTTTATCAAAGGGTTCAGCCATGGGTGTATGCTCGGCTCCGTTCTGGAAACAGGTAAAAAAGGTATTGTTTCTGAATCGTGTAAAATCAATAAACTGATCAAGGACCACGAAATGACCCCGGTCGATTTCCTGTCGAAGGCTGCCGCAGGCTGTGGTGGCCAGGATGTGAGTGACACCCTGTTGTTTAAGGGCGTGAATGTTGGCTTGATTGTTGACCTGGGTGGGACTGAACTGATGATTTTTTCCGTGGCGGGAAAGAATCACCACATGGGTGTCCTGAATCAGGCCCAGAGTCAGAGCTGATGAGGGTTTGCCGTATGGCGTGTCCACAAGGACTTCTTCAGGATTTTCAAGAATGTTCGGGTCATCAAGGCCCGATCCTCCAATGATGCCTACTTTAATCATTTAAAAAATCTCCTCAAAATAAACCGGACGAAGGTGCATGCCAGATTCGTGGGTGTACTTTTTATTCATAATTTGATAAACATGTCTCGTTATTGGTTTTGAGTAAAAGGAACAACTTTGCTCAAAGCAACTATTCCGTCATGGGTTTTGCCTGTTGGGAATGCTATGGAAATCTTATAGGTCAATCTTTGGGCCTTGACAATAATTATTTTAATGAGAGGAAACACGATGAGGGTGGATGGAAAGGATGTGAGGCCAATCTGGGTGAATCCGCAGGATGATACCGTGGTCCAAGTCATCGACCAGAGGAAACTTCCCCATGAATACGTGGTTGCAGATCTAAAGACAGTCAATCAGACCATTGAGGCAATCAAGGAGATGTTCGTAAGGGGCGCCCCTCTGATCGGGGCCACAGGCGCTTATGGTGTGTACCTTGCCGCACGTCAGTGTATGAACCACGGATTGGCGGAACTTGAAAATCAGTGTGACCGTCTGAAAGCGGCAAGGCCCACTGCTGTGAACCTGGCCTGGGCCGTTGACAAGGTTTTGGACCGCATCAAGCTCCTGGACGATCCCCAAAAACGGGTTAGCCTGGCCAGAAGCATGGCAGATGAAATTACGGAAGACGAAGCGGACAACTGCCGCAAGATAGGCGAATTCGGGGTGACCCTCATCGAAGAGATTGCCCGGGTAAAAAAAGGGCAGCGGGTGAACATCCTGACCCATTGCAATGCGGGTTGGCTTGCCTGTGTTGAATACGGCACAGCCACGGCACCGATATATGAAGCATTTAACCGGGGAATTGATGTCCATGTGTGGGTGGATGAAACCCGGCCCTTGAACCAGGGAGCGCGGCTTACGGCCTGGGAACTGGGCAAACATGGCATTGCCCATACGGTGATTACCGACAACGCCGGAGGGCATCTGATGCAGCACAAGATGGTGGACCTGGTGATTACGGGAACGGACCGGACAACCTTCACCGGGGATGTGGCCAATAAGATTGGGACCTACCTGAAAGCCCTGGCTGCAAAGGATAACGGAATTCCTTTTTACGTGGCCCTACCGTCATCAACCTTTGACTGGACCTTGAAAGATGGCGTTTTGGATATCCCCATCGAAGAAAGGGACCCCGACGAAGTTAGATTTGTTCAGGGGCTGCATGGGGATAAGCTTGTTAGTGTTCTGGTGCCTCCGGTTGATTCGCCGGCGGCCAATTATGCCTTTGATGTGACACCGGCACGGCTGGTCACAGGATTTATAACCGAAAGAGGTATCTGCCCGGCATCCGAGACAGGGGTCATGGGTCTTTTTCCGGAAAAACGACAGGGCTGATCAGAAAAAGGAAACAAAAATCTATGCTGACTGAACTTGAAAAGAAAGTCATCGCCTCCATCCAGGGCGATATCCCGGTTTCTGAAAATCCTTATCGTGACATGGCTGAGAAGATAGGGGTTTCGGTGGATGACTACCTCTCTGTCCTCCAAGGTTTATCGGATCGGGGGATCATCCGGCGCTTCGGTGCCACCTTGAGACACCAGAAATCAGGATTCACGGCCAATGCCATGGTGGCATGGCAGGTTCCTGAGGACGATGTGGAACAGGTGGGCGATCAAATGGCGTCTTTCTCCGAAGTGTCCCATTGCTACAGAAGAAATCCGGCTCCGGGCTGGCCGTTCAACCTGTACACCATGGTCCATGCCACCAGTGAAGACGAATGTCTGAATATTGCCAAACGGATTTCCGAAAAGACATCCGTTGAAACCTATTCCCTTTTGTTCAGTCGACGGGAGCTGAAAAAGACCTCCATGAAATATTTCAGCAAAGAGTGACAGTATCGTTTTTCATTGACCACCCGCTCCCTGAGGTCGCTGAAGAACACGAAGGGCACGAAGAAGGGCAAAAAAGCCTTGGCTGCCCTGATGGGAGCCAAATTTTTAAAAAGTTTGATCCGTCGTCGCCAAGGCTATGACGGGGCAGTTAAATAGGTTTTGTGTTATCTGCTATGGTTTCATGCCTCGTTGCCAGGTTGGGTCTATGGTCGAGATTAAGTAAATACATCTTTGAAGACATAGAATGATACCATCAAAATCACTATCCATTTGTCCAGCTTTTTAAAAGCTGGCCGCCGGAGGCAATTTCTTCGTGTCCTTCAGTGAACGTAGCGAACGGGTGGTTAAAAACATGTGATTGCGGCTTTGCCGCGCTGTGTACTTCATGGTAAATTTGTTTTTTATCTTCACGTGCATGGTTAGACTGCTTTTGACTCACGCCCAGGCTTTGCCCGGGAGTGAACACCATCTTTATAATTTTTACGAGTTCATCAAGCTTAGCTATGCAAGGAAAACAAACGGCCCCCCACATCC
>Ga0180007_10000825_pt1 | contig 46985 bp, 42 predicted proteins | sample MM_PC_MetaG_FD_121122 | JGI IMG/M metagenome (GOLD analysis project Ga0180007, IMG submission 121122) | Groundwater microbial communities from the Aspo Hard Rock Laboratory (HRL) deep subsurface site, Sweden - MM_PC_MetaG | ecosystem: Environmental > Aquatic > Deep subsurface > Groundwater... | reverse complement strand
GGCATCGATCTTTTCTGTATCCACAAGTTGAATATTATCTTTAGTATAAAATCCGGTATCGGCAATTAATTTTGCTTCTTTAATTATATCATCTTCTCCGATAGCCTTATAGTTTTCTCTTGCTCCTTTGATCATCGGTTCTAATAACACGTGCTCCGGGCCTTGGCCAAAAGCTTCCGCGTACACGATAATTTGATGTTTCGCCTCAGACATGGCAACCCCGTTATATCCCATTTTCGCGCTTTCGTTATCGGTAATATTGCTTTTTATTATATTTCCGCGCGAGCCCTGTTTATCTTTATTCTCTTTTAGAAATTGTTTTATTTTGTTGATCTTTTTTTGAATATTTTCAATATGATGGTGTTCATCTTTTTTCATCTCTTTTGCTTCATCCTGATCTTCTGCCTGGTGTTTATCGAGAATATAACGAATTGTTTTTTCGAGTTTATCTATCTTTCTTTCGTAATCTTTACGCGTTCCGCTCCACTCCTTTGAAGCGTCCGAGCTTAACTTGCATCCGTCAATGTCAAACATGCTTTTGTCAATCAATCCCAACTCGTTACAATAAAGCAGAATATCCCGGAATAGAGGAGCGATCTGATCTTTCATTGATGAAATAAACTCGGCAATGGTTGTAAAATGCGGCTTTGTGTCCGCGGACAAGGCCATAAAGATAACGTTTTCCCGGCATAGTTTTTCAATATCTCGGGAAGATGTAATGCCGCGGGAATAAGCATAGAGTACGATTTTAAGCAGTATCGCCGGATCATATGCCGGAGCGCCGGTTTCATCATTTTTGTAACGGTTTGCGAATATTGTTGTATCTATCTCATTGTCGACGATGTAGTTTAAGGCATGTTCAAAACTTCCGGGGATTATTTGCTTGCTAAAGTTAATTGGGATAAACATTGCTTGTTCGTAGGAATAAGATTTATATCGAGCCATCCGTGCTCCTTTCTCGTAGGTCTGTATTCTATTTTACCTAATTTTAGAGAAAGAAGAAAGAACTTTAGAGGGGGGAAGGGGCTTTTCCTACAGCTTCAACATTTGATCGCAGCCCCCTTCTTTTCTCCAGGAAAAAGAAACGAAGCAAAGAACCTCAGCGATAAAATTCCAAAGGGGAAACTTCTCACTCCTAATCGCTGCTTTTTGGCTTATTGTCAATGGTCAATAGTTTTTCAGTTATAATTTTTTTTAGCCATCAGCTATGAGCTAAATTACCTAAGCATCGCCCCAAGCTTACTAAGCAAGTTTTCTTGTACAGCATTATGAACTTTAGCTACTTCGTCTTCTATCAGCGTTGCTGTTGTGCTTTGGTATTCAATAGAAAATGCAAGACTCTTCTTATCATCAGGGACTTGATCACCTGTATACACATCAAAGAGTTCGGTTTTTACGGCAAGAGCGCCTGCGACATGTTTGATAATATCCAGCGCAGACTGAGCAGAAATGTGCTTATCAACTACCAGGGCAATATCTCGGTTTACAGACGGATATTTCGGCACTGAGTTGTAGCGAAAAGCGGTTCTTTGCAGTGATACGATATCAGCTATATTTAACTGGGCAAAATAAACCGGCTCAGAGATATCATAGTTTTTTAAAACTTTTTTATTTACTTTACCCAGCTCAGCAATAACTTTATTATCAACTATAATAACAGCTGATTGCTCAGGATCAAAATAAGCTAATACTTTGGCTTCAAGCGTATAATTGCTGTCCACACCAAAACTATCTAAAATAGTTTCCACAATGCCTTTTAAATCATAGAAACTTACTTTACGGTTATGGTCTTTCCAGTTTTGATATGCATTGCCGGTAATCGCTATGGCAACTGTTTCTGTTTCCAGGAATTTATTAGTTGTTTTCTCATAGATATTGCCGATTTCAAATACTTTTAGATCTTTAACCTTGCGGTTAAGATTAGTGTTAATTACTTTAAGCGTAGATGGGAGCATCGATGTTCTTAATGTTTCCTGCTCAATGCTCAAAGGATTGATCAATGTTACCCGCTTATCAGCAGGAATAAACGCGTCATCCAGGTTTTTACAGCTCATCAAAGTCAAGGTGATGATCTCATTAATCCCCTGGCCAAGCAAAAGATTGCTGATCTTGGTTTTTGCCATGTATTGATCAGTACAGGCACTGTTAATATGCGCCTGGATAGGCGGTAATGACTCGATTATACTGCTAAAGCCTTCTACCCTGGCTATTTCCTCAATCAAGTCTTCTTCAATGCTTACATCGGTTCTAAAGCTGGGAACAGTCACAGTCAGAGTGTTTTTCTTTTTAGCATTAGCAACTTTAAACCCTAAAGGTAAAAGAATGCTTTTAATTTTAGAAGGCGAGGCTTTAATGCCAGTAAGTCTTTCCACATGGTCGGCCTGAATATCGACTTTTTTAACTTTATCTTTTAAATAATTTACATCCAGATAAAAACTCTCAACATGACCTTTGCAGATATCCTGCAATAAATATGCTGCCCGGCAGGATGCGAAAACAATATTACCTGTATCAACTTTGCGCTCAAATCGGTAATTAGACTCAGTAGATAATCCGAGTTTTCTTGAACCGCGGCGAATAGTCACTGGATCAAAACAAGCTGATTCTAAAAGGATATTTTTAGTGGAATAAGTTACTTCTGTATCTAATCCGCCCATGATCCCGGCAATAGCAATCGGCTTTTTAGCATCCGCAATTACTAAGATCGATTCATCAAGTTTACGGTTAACGCCGTCTAAAGTAGTAATTGTCTCGCCTTTTTTCGCTCTGCGGACAACGATCTTTGATCCTTCAATTTTATCAAAATCAAATACATGCATCGGCTGACCAGTTTCATACAAGCAGTAATTAGTAATATCCGCGGCATTATTGACAAGTCTTGAGCCAATATTCTCTAAATAAGTTTTAATGTTTTCTTTGGATGGTGCAATCCGCACATCGCGGATTAATCTACCCACATATCTTGGACAAGCTGCTTTGTCTTGAATTTCAATGGAATAGGATTTTTTTTGTTTGCTTGGTTTGTTTATTTGCGATAATGCGTCTGGCTGGATGATTTTTCTTGTACCAGTAACCGCGGCAACTTCCCGGGCAATACCCAGCAAGCTCAGCCAATCCGGACGATTAGAAGTGATTTCAATCTCAAATACAGTATCATTATTGACTTTTTCCACTGCTCCGACTTCTAATCCGGCATCAGTTAATTTATCCACCAGTTTTTGCGTGGGAATCTTAATATCTATGTATTGTTCTAACCAGGTTAAAGATACTTTCATATTTAGTTTTTCTTCTTTATTTTTACTGTCTTAATTTATTTGTTAATTATTAGCTGAACTGTTTTACAAATCTTAAATCATTTTCATAGAATAATCTAATATCATCAATCCCGTATTTTAGCATGGCAATTCTTTCAATGCCCATACCAAAAGCAAAGCCCGAATATTTTTTGCTGTCAATATTACCGGCTTTTAAAACCTTGGGATGAACCATGCCTGAGCCCAAAATTTCAATCCAGCCATTATACTTGCAGACTCTACAGCCTTTGCCGCCGCAAATAATGCAGGATACATCCATTTCCGCGGATGGTTCGGTAAACGGGAAAAAATGCGGACGAAACCTGGTCTTGGTCTTGGGTCCAAATAGTTTTTTGGCAAATACGCTTAATACCCCTTTAAGATGAGCTAAGGTAATATTTTTATCAATCAATAAGCCTTCCAGCTGATGAAACATAAATGAATGCGTGGCATCAGTCGCGTCCGGGCGGTATACTTTGCCGGGAACAACTATCTGGATCGGCGGCTGATTATTTTCCATATAACGGATCTGGACAGGTGAAGTATGACTTCTCAGCAAATGTTTTTTATCCAGATAAAAAGTATCAAATGATTCACGGGATGGATGTTCCAAAGGAATATTCAAAGCTTCAAAGTTATAGTATTCAGTCTCAATCTCCGGGCCTTCGACTATATTAAAACCCATTTCAATAAACAAAGAGCAGATCTCATCCCTGACTAATGTCAGAGGATGTGCCTTGGCAATTGTCTGCTTAAAAGCCGGTAAGGTTATATCAAAACCTTTGCTCGCTTTTTGGCTGACTCCCTTGGCGATCTGCCCTTCAATTTGTTTTGCTTTATTGTCAATTTCCTGAGTTACCAGGTCTTTTAAATGATTAATCTTCTGGCCGTACAAAGGTTTTTGCTCAGGGGAAACTGTTCCCAGCTGTTTAAAAATATTTGTTACCAGTCCTTCTTTTCTGCCTAAAAATCTGATCCGGATATTCTCAATAGTATCCAGAGAATCAGCATTACTAATCGCTTGTTGAAATTCCTGCTCTATTGCTTTTAGTTTATCATCCATGTTCGTCTTTTTGGTTGAAAAGTTAATCGTTTAAAAGATCTTACTTTACTGATTTGGCAACATTAACCAAAGCGGCAAATACCGGTTTGTCATTAACTGCCAGCTCAGCCATCATTTTTCTGTCGATAAGCACATTGGCTTTTTTCAAAGCACCGATAAACCGGCTGTAAGACATATCCTGCTCGCGTACCGCGGCATTAATCCGGACTGTCCAAAGCTGTCTGAACTCACGTTTGCGGTTTTTCCGGTCACGCTGGGCAAACCGTAAAGCTCTTTGAATAGTTTCTTTTGCTCTACGATAAACATTTTTCCGCAGACCAAACGCGCCTTTAACAGCTTTTAGAATCTTTTTCTTTCTCTTTTTCGTTGCTGGTGATCTTCTTACTCTTGGCATTTTTATTTACCTCCTTATGCGTTCTGCACAGCAGAACTGTCCTGAGTATATTTGTTGCGAACTTGTGGACCTTGCCAGAGAACTTTTATCAAAAAGAACCCGACTAAGGCGTCTTGCTGCATATACTCAAGCAAAAAAAATTAATTATACGGCATTAAAGTCTTGATCATCTTTGTTTCAGACTTTGATACTACACCGGTTCTCCGGGTTTTTCTGGTATTCTTCGCGTTGTTCGATGATTTTAAATGGCCTTTATTCGCCTTATCATGCTTTACCTTGTTTTTTTTGGTAAAACTAAAACGCTTCTTTACCCCTTTTTTGGTTTTGAGTTTCATCTTCGGCATTACTTTCCTCTTCCTGTTTACGCCTAATTATTTCGGCTTAAATGTCAATATTACATTGCGACCTTCTTTGATTGGCGCGCGTTCCAGATCTCCAAATTCCGCGGCATCGACAACAATCCGGTCTAGTATCTTCTGGCCAAATTCCATATGAGCCATTTCTCTTCCCCGATAAGTCATTCTTACTCTGACCTTATCATTATGTTCCAGGAATTTCTTTAATGCTTTTACTTTTACTTGATAATCATGTTCACCAATTTTTGGCTTAAGACGCAGCTCTTTAGTCTGAACAACCTTTTGTTTTTTCTTCGCCTCCCGCTGCTGTTTCTTTTGATCATAGCGGAATTTAGTATAATCCATGATTCGACAAACCGGAGGAGTTGAATCCGGGGCTACTTCCACCAAATCCAGTTCTATGGCTTTGGCTTTACTTATCGCGTCAAAAATAGAGACTATCCCTATTTGTTCGCCTTCAGCACCCACTAACCGTACTTCCTTGGCCCTGATTTGCTCATTTACTTTTACAAACTTCGAAATATTCCCACCTTCCTTTCTTTTAGTTATTCTACTATTCGTGATTGGATCTTTTCGTTAATAGTCTTTAAAAAATCTTCCAGTTTAACATCATTAACTGTCTGAGCTTTATTCACGCCGCGTTCATAGCGCACCGCTACAGTCTGATTTGCCACTTCATTATCACCGACAACTAAAATATAGGGGATTTTCTGCTTTACCGCGTCGCGGATTTTATAACCGACTTTTTCATTGCGCGTATCAACTTCACAGCGAATATTCTGATCAAATAAAGTCTGATATACCGCTTGAGCATAATCATGCTGTTTTTCTGAAACCGGAACAACTTTTAACTGCACCGGCGCCAGCCATACAGGAAAAGCCCCGGCATATTGTTCAATCAAACAGCCAAAGAATCTTTCCAAACTGCCCAACAATACGCGATGCAGCATAATCGGTCTTTGCTGTGTACCATCAGCCGCGTCATATTTTAAATCAAAACGCTCCGGCAGAGCAAAATCACATTGTATCGTAGCGCACTGCCATTGTCTGCCAATCGCGTCTTTTAATTTAATATCAATCTTTGGTCCGTAAAAAGCCCCATCACCTTCATTGATATCAAACTTTAATTCTTTTTCCTTTAAAGATTCAGTTAAAGCCTCAGTTGCCTGCTGCCAATCAGCGTCAGTTCCAATGCTTTTTTCCGGACGAGTGCTCAGCTCAATATGACATTCATTAAAGCCAAATACCTTCATCGTATCCATAACAAAATCAATAATATCCTTGATTTCGGATTTTAAATTTTCTGATGTACAGAATAAATGCGCGTCATCCTGAGTAAATCCGCGGACTCTTAATAATCCGTGCAATACTCCGGATTTTTCATGTCTGTGCACAGTACCAAGCTCAAATAAACGCAAAGGCAGTTCCCGGTAACTGCGTTTCTTGGACTTATAGACCATGATATGTCCCGGACAATTCATCGGCTTTATGGCAAACTCTTTGCCTTCTACTGAGAAAATATACATATTTTCTTTGTAATAATCATAATGTCCGGATTTAATCCAAATATCAGACTTCATGATCATCGGTCCAATGATCTGGTGATATCCGCGTTTACGATGCTCGACTTTTTCATAATCTTCAAGTATGCCGCGCAATACCGTGCCTTTAGGATGATATAATACCAGTCCCGCGCCCATTTCATCAGACATTTCAAACAGCTCAAGCTCGGTGCCAAGTTTACGATGATCTCTTTTCTTGGCTTCTTCCAGTCTGGTCAAATACTCATCAAGTAATTCTTTAGTTTCAAAACAAGTGCCGTAAATTCTCTGAAGCATGGGATTTTTTTCATCCCCCCGCCAGTAAGCACCAGCAATCGATAATAATTTAAAGGCTTTGATCTGGCCGGTTGAACCAATATGCGGACCGCGGCAAAGATCTAAAAACTTATCACCGGTTTTATATATAGTAACATAATCATCAGCAATTGCCTGAATCAATTCCAGCTTATAAGTTTCTTTATGCTCGGTGAAATATTCAATTGCCTGCTGTTTAGTCCATTGTTCACTGGTCAACAGTTGATTCTGCTTAATAATATGTTTCATTACTTTTTCAATTTTCAGCAGATCATCTGGATTAAACGGCTCGGTTTTTTCAAAATCATAATAAAATCCGTCCTCAATTGAAGGACCGATCGCCACTTTAACCGCAGGAAACAACTCAGTTACTGCCTGGGCCATGATATGCGAACAACTATGTCTTAATGTAGCTAAATCCATATTTTATTAATTATGAGTTATGAATTATTTGTACTATGTACTATTATAATTTCTCATTCGTAATTCGTAATTCCATTTTGCCAACGCAAAATGGTCAATGGTGGGCGGTACAGAACTCCAATCTGTCGTTTGCACCTTCCGCTAACGCTTGTAAAGCAGCGCCGTGCTCAGGTGCGCACTCCTTAAGGGACAACCCTTATGGTTTTCCCTTAATATTCCTTTTCCTTCCGCAGAGAAGTTCACGTACCCCGATAGGGAGAAACAATCTTTCTCCCTAAAACCCTCTTTTCAGATTCTTCGTTCTTACCACCTTTTTATTATCAAATGGTGGGCGGTACAGAACTCGAATCTGTGACCTTTGCGATGTCAACGCAACGCTCTAACCAACTGAGCTAACCGCCCCTATTAGGTTTACGGGGTAAAAGCACCAAACCTTTACCCCGTTCCTGGTTTTAAATTAATGGGCAAGGAGGGATTCGAACCCTCAAGGCCATTACAGCCAACGGATTTTAAGTCCGTCGTGTATGCCATTCCACCACTCACCCAGTATTGCTGAAGTAGTTATTCTAACACATTTTATATCAAAGTAACAACAGTTTTTAATTTTTAAATTGGAGGCGGCGAGCGGATTCGGACCGCTGAATAGAGGTTTTGCAGACCTCTGCCTTCCCACTTGGCTACGCCGCCATAAACTCAAAATATTCGAAAAACTAAAAATTAAGCACCTAAGCTTTTTGAGACTTAAGTGCTTAATTTTTTAATGTTTTCAATATCACATAATCTATTAATTTGATTTCCATGCTACATGACCGTCAATTGCCAGAATATTAACTCCGCCACCATGAAATGTACTATCGAAATCCTGACATATTTCAGTGCTGGAAATCGAATTCACAGCAGGACGAGCATAGAGATAATCCCCTGGCGGATTATTCGGTATTGCATTTGGAGAACTTGGACACTTAAATATTTTCACATTGTCAATATATCCGTTAACCGTGCCATCGTAGAGTAACGTAAGATCTGTAGGAAATTGATCATCCCAATCTAATCTGTACATCGCGATTGCCAAACCAATTTGTTTAAGATTGTTCATACAAGTTGTTCTTCTGCCTTGCTCTCTGGCTTTGCCTAATGCCGGCAATAAAGCGCCTGCTAAAATAGCAATAACAGCCATTACCACTAATAATTCAATTAGTGTAAACCCTTTCCTTCTTTTTAGCATTACTGCCTCCTTTTGTTATATTAATAAGATTTTATGATATTAAAATAATATCACAATGAACTTAGCCTGTCAAGGATAATTCTGGCTAACTTAGCTTTAGAAACATTATTATATTGCTTAAAATTCTCTGAATCAATTAAGTAAGCGCTGGTCAAACCCAAGCCAAAAGGATTTTTATCAGAGCTAATCTGATTAGCCACAATTAAATCCAGGTTTTTCGCTTTTAATTTAGCTTTAGCGTTTTTTAGCAAATCATGGCTTTCTAAAGCAAAACCAACTAAAATCTTATTTTTCTTCTTTTTACCCAGGGCTTTTAAAATATCCAGATTAGGCCTCAGCTTGATCTGCTCCATAGGCTGATTTTTTTTAATTTTATTCTTTGCTCTGATTACTGGTCTAAAATCGCCCACTGCCGCGGCACAAATAATCCAATCCGCCCAGTTAAAATAAACATCCATTTGTTTTTTTAAATCCAGGGCGCTGATAAAATTAACTGTTTTAATTTCAGGAATTGGTTTTAGATTGCTGGGGCCCAGTAGTAGGACAACATTATATTTCAACTGTTTAGCGGTTTTGGCCAATAACCAGCCAAAGGTTCCAGTGGAACTATTAGAAATAAAGCGGACTGGATCAATAAATTCCTGCGTAGGACCAGCAGTGATCAACACATTTAAAGCGGATTTTTTTGCTTTCATTTTAGAAGCTTTTCGATTTCCCGGCTAATCTCAGATACAGTCGCTAAATGCCCTATAGCAGTTTTGCCGCAAGCCAAGGCACCCTTGATCGGAGAAACTATTTGATAGCCAAAGGTTTTAATCTTTTTCAGATTTTGCTTAAAAGCCGGATGACTGTACATATTATCATTCATTGCCGGCGCAATTAATATTTTGGCTTTTGTCGCCATAATCACACAGCTTGAGATATCATCACAAAGCCCATTAGCTAATTTAGCAATAAAATTAGCTGTTGCCGGAACAACTGCCACTAAATCAGCACGCTCTGCCAATGAAATATGACAAGGATCCCAGCTCAGATCCTGATCAAACATATCCACGATTACCGGCTGATTAGTCAAAGTACGAAATGTCAGGGCAGTAACAAACTGCGTTGCTTCCGGAGTCATCATCACGCTTACAGCATGACCTTTTTTCATCAGATCACGCACAAGTTCGCAGGCTTTATAAGCACTGATTCCCCCGGTAACCGCGATTAAAATTTGTTTATTGGCTTTTTTCATTTTAAGCTTTTTCAGGTTTATTTGTTTTTAAACTGATTCAGCGGTTTATTGTTCTTCCGTGGTAAATTCAATTTTACCTTCAGCTATTTCTTCTAAAGCAATCGCTGCCAATTTTTTACCTTTAATATCATCAATCTTAGCCTTGTAACCGTCATTAAGTTCACAAGTTCTTTTGGCCGCTAAAATAGCCAATTTAAAAATACTGCCTGTTTGTTTAAGTAATTTTTCCATTTCTTCCATAATCCATTCTCCTTATTTGCCGATTCTGCATTTTGTAGAGATAAAAATCGCCAGCAATTGCTGATAAGCTATTTTTATATCGTCATTAATAATCAGATAATCATAATCCTTTACACATTTAATTTCCTGTTTAGCAGCCTTTAATCTATAGGCAATTTCTTTAGCGCTGTCAGTTTTCCGCTTTAATAAACGCTTCTTCAGATCAGCAAATTTAGGCGGCAAGATAAAAATAAACACTGGCTTATCACCCATGATTTTTTTTATATTCATCGCCCCTTGCACATCAATGGTCAGAATAACATCTTTTTGCTGCTTAAGCTGTGTTGCGATGAATTTTTTCGGACTGCCGTAATAATTATCAAACACCTTAGCGTATTCTAAAAATCCGTTAGCTTTGATAATGCTTTGGAATTTTTCCTTGCTTACATATATATAATCTTGTCCCGCTATTTCGCCTTTTCTGATTAGCCGGGTGGTCATTGATACTGAACGCACAACATTGGGACATAATTTGAGGAGCTTATCTACTAATGTAGTTTTTCCTGCACCCGAAGGAGCGGAAATCACAAACAATCTGCCTTGGTTTTTAGTCATCTTTATCTTCAATTCTTTGGGCTACTGATTTACTCAACGTTCTGGACTTGTTCCCGGATCTTCTCAATCTCGCCTTTTACTTTTATCACTTCCTTGGCAATCCGAAAATCCGATGATTTCGCGCCAATGGTATTAATTTCTCTTTGAATTTCCTGGGCAATAAAATCCAGCACCTTACCAACTTCTCCGGCGTTTTTTAAAGATGATTTAAAATTAGCTAAATGCGATTTTAAACGCGTGATTTCTTCGGCAATATCACAGCTTTTGGCGAACAAAGCCACTTCAGCTTCGATCCGCTCTTTTTTAATTCCATTTTTATCACTGCAATCTTTGGCTTTTTTATTCAGTTTAGCGCGATAACCATTTATTTCTTCCGGTAGATAAACACTTATTTTCTGCAAAGATTTTTCAATAGTACGCGCTCGGCCGCTAAGATCCTTATATAGAGCCAAGCCTTCTTTTTTACGCATACTGATTAAAGCAGCCAAAGCCCGGCTGATTGCCATATTCGCTGCTTTGTACAGAGCTTTTTTATTTTCTTTGGCCGGTTTAGTAACAATAATATCCGGATAAGCTGTCAATTGAGCCAAACTAATATCATCTCTTAATTTCAGCTGTTTTTTAATATCTTTTAATAATTTATAATAGCGGTTGAGTTTTTTCTGGTCAATAACAATATCATTGCTATTATCCTGCAGCTGCTCATAATGCACCCAAAGATATAATTTCCCGCGGCAAATCTGATTTTTCAATATATTCTTAACCTGGGTTTCGATTTCCTGAAGATTATCCGGCAGCTTATAGCTTGACTCAAAATATTTATGATTAAATGTTTTTAATTCAATCTGAATATTACCACCGGCATAAGCAGCTTTGCCTTTGCCAAAACCCGTCATACTTTTTATCAATTTATCCGTCCTTTTTGTTTTTAAAATCCATAAACCTGAGTTTTAAAAAGGTATTTTAATTAAACTTGTATTATACTAGATTTTAGGTTTTTAGTCAACTAAACAGATCCAACCTTTAATCGCACAACCTTTAATCCACAGCTTGAATTTCCGGTTTATTGTTTTCCGATAACGGCAGGGAAACAATAAACGTACTGCCTTTTTCCACAGCGCTTTTTACCGCAATACTGCCGCCATGCATTTCCACGATTTCCTTTACAATCGAAAGCCCTAAGCCAGTACTGTTTAAACTATTGATGAAATCCGGATTCTTGATCTGGACAAAACGATCAAAAATTTTAAGCAAATCGGCCTCGGCAATTCCAATCCCATTATCTTTTACTTCTATTTCCACAAAAGGCTGCTGATTAAATTCATGGAGCTGACTTTCCATCTGCTTTTCTTTAAGCATTCTGACTGAAATTACAATTGCTCCGTGCGGACGGGTATATTTAATCGCATTGCTCAGCAAATTGGTACAGACTTGCCTAATTCGTTCATAATCAGCATAAACATACATTTCCTTGGTCAAACCTCTTAAACTAATTTTTATGCCTTTGCTTTCGCACCAATGACTGACTGTGGATAAAGCGTCATTGAGTAAATCCTGAATATTAACCTGTGAATAGTTTAATTGCCGGGAATTAAGCTTACTTACATCAAGCAGATCAGCAATCAAGGTTATAAGTCTTTGCGAATTATTCCTGATCATCAGCAAACTTTCATTTTGCTTTGATTCAACTTTACCAAAATGACCTTCCAGAATCATCGACGAGCATTGTTTGATATTAATCAAAGGAGCGCGCAGTTCATGAGACATAGTCGAGATAAATTTATCCTTGGTTTTATTGATTTCCTCTAAAGCCCGATTAGTCCGCTCCAAAAGAATTGCTTTGCTTTCCAATTCATCAACATTAAAAATCAGCTGTTCAGTGATCAGGTTCAAAGATTCAGCCAAACCACTGACATCAGTATGTTTTTTAAGTTCAGGAGGAATTGGCGCTTTGTTTACCGCGGTTAAATCACCTTTAGCCAGTAAAGTAGCATTGTTCGATAAGCGATTAATCGCCTGACTAATCCGGAACATAATATATATACCCATGGCAATAATGACTACCGTAATCCCAATAATCAGCGGCGCATTAACTTTTCCGGAAACAAAAAAAATGTCTGGCTTAATCAGATAAACCGCTACCAGAATGGGAATAACCGTAGTCAGGCACAAAGATATAATCAGACTCTGACTGACTTTTTTTCCTGTTTCCATACCCCCCCCTAAACTCAGTTTAAATCACTTACAATGGCTGTTACTGCCTGAATCCGATTCTCGGCTTGAGTTATCGGACGACCGACAACAATATAATTAGCCCCCCAATCCGCTGCCTGGGCCGGAGTAACAATTCTTTTCTGATCATCGGCTTTCGCGTCCGCCGGTCTGATGCCGGGAACAACCAGCACAAAATCCTTGCCCATGACCCGGCGAAGCAGTTTTATTTCTTTACCCGAACAAACCACTCCGCTTAAACCAGCTTTTTTACACAAAACAGCCAAACCAACCACTTCATTTTTCACGCTGCGAATAACTCCCACCCGATTTAACTGCTGTCTGTCCATGCTCGTCAATACAGTAACACCCAGAACAATCGGCAGCTGTTGTTTAGTCTGTTTAATTTCTTTATTAATTGCCTGCATAACGGTGGCAAGCATTACATCTCCGCCAATAGCATGAACATTAAACATGAATACTCCCAAACGCAGCGAACTCAAAGCTGCCTGAGCCACGGTATTAGGAATATCATGAAACTTTAAATCAAGAAAAACATCACAATTATATTCGCGCACCATTCGCACAACATCAGGACCACAGGCAGTAAACAGCTGCATCCCAATTTTAAAATATTTTACCACTGGCGATAATTCTTTGACCAACGCTTCGGCTTGTTCTAACTCCGGCACATCCAAAGCAACAATTAATTGTGTTCGCATTTTACCTCTGATTAAATAGCATTATACCCTGAACATCCCAATTAGTTTATTAATATCTTTAATATTATTTTTTTTACAGTATTGTTCAATACCTTTAATAATTTCCATGGAAACATTAGGCTGCACAAAATTTGCCGTACCCACGCCGATCGCGGTTGCACCGGCTAAAATAAATTCAACCGCGTCATCTGAGTTCATTATCCCGCCCATACCCAGTACCGGAATATTTACAGCCTGCGCCACATCATAAACCATTTTAACCGCGATCGGTTTGATTGCCGGACCGCTTAAACCACCGTTCACATTAGCCAATCGGGGCTTAAGCGTATTGATATCAATCGCCATAGCGGAAAATGTATTTACCAGACTTAAGGCATGCGCTCCGGCTTTTTCCGCGGCCATTGCAATACCGGTTATATCCGTAACGTTTGGGCTTAATTTAGCAATTAAGACCAGATTAGTTTTTTTAGCAACAGCATTTATCAGGCTGAATGTATCGTTTTCATCCTGCGCGAAGATTCTGGCTTTACCTTTGCTGCTTTTAAGTTTCGCGTATTTTATATTCGGGCAGGACAGATTTAATTCCACTGCTTCAACATTGACTTTTTCCAAAGCCTGAACGCAATGAATAAACTCCTCCGCTGAATTAGCGCTTACACTGACAATTATTTTAGTTTTAATTCTCTGAAGCAGCGGCAGTTTGATACTAATAAAATTATCCAAACCTTCATTCTGTAAACCAATAGCATTCAGCATGCCGGAAGATGTTTCCGCCAGTCTTGGCACGGGATTTCCCAGTCTGGGATTTAAAGTAATTGTTTTAGTAATAATCGCGCCCAAAGCATTCAGATCAACCAGCTCTTTAAATTCCTGGGCATAGCCAAATGTTCCCGAGGCCACAGTTACCGGGTTCTTTAGTTTTAATTTTCCTAACCTTACACTTGTCTGCATAAATTCAAACTGCCTTTATTTAATCAAAATTAACCGTAAACTCATTGCCAAAAGAAAAAAGCCGAATAATTTTTTCAGCATGATCTCCGGGACTTTACCAACCAGCACTGAACCCAGATATCCGCCAAAGAAAAACCCCAAAGCAATCAACATGGCCGGAACAATCTTTACCTGCCCCTGAGCATAATATTTTAAAGCAGCCAGCAAACCAATCGGCAGAATCATTGCCGCCAAAGTTGTCCCCTGCGCCTGATGCTGGGGAAATCCAAACAAAAACACCAAACAAGGAATCATTACCACTGCGCCGCCGATACCAAAAAAACCGCCGAATATTCCAGCTGCCAGACCAACCAGCACAAATCCCAGGTTCATAAACTATTCCTCCCAGAGTATCTCATTTATCCCAAATACCGGACCGTCTTTACAAATCCGTTTATAGACAAAAGGCTGCTGTTTTTTTAGATCAACGGTTTTTATCACACAACCCAGACACGCGCCAATACCGCAGCCCATCATTTCATCCAAAGAAACCTGTCCCGAAAGATTAAATTTAGCCGCGACCATACCCACGGCTTTGAGCATCGGTTTTGGGCCGCAGGCATAAATATAGGGATTCAGCTCATTTGGTTTTAACTTTAATAATTTCTTTTCCAATAATTCGGATACATAGCCTTTAAATCCCTGACTGCCGTCATCAGTGGATATATGCACAGCACAGCCGAGTTTTTTTAAATTATCCGCTAAAATTAAATTCTTTTTTGTATCCATACCCAGAAAAGCAGTGATTTGTTTTTCCGGAATAGCTTTGCTTAAAGTCTGAGCGAGAAAAACTAATGGCGCAATGCCCATACCGCCGCTAACCAGAATAATCGGCTGTTTGGGCTTTAAACAAGCAAGCTCAAAGCCATTGCCCAAAGGACCCAGCACATCCACCTGCTCGCCAGCTGCCATTTCTTTTAAAAGATTAGTCCCTTTGCCCACGATTTTATAAACAATTCCAATATTTCTTATGATTTTATTTTTCAGCTTGCGCTCAACTATCCGGTTAACACTTAAAGGCCGGCGCAATAAAGGATCATTAGTGTGCATCAAGCGAATATGCACAAAATGTCCAGGCTTAAGTTTAGCCGGGATCTTCGGCATGCTCAGCTCTAGATAATAAACACTGGCTGACAGCTGCTGATTTTTTTCAATTTTTGCCTTCAAATCATATAACATCTATTTACTCCATATTGCGTTGTGCGTACTACGCAAAAACACGTCTTTTCGCTAAGTCTGAGCATGCATCGTGCAGTCTCAGCCGCGCGTTCTCACTATTTTGACATCCCTGTCAAAATTACGTTCAAAAGCGCCGCTCAAAGAGAATTTTTGCTCAGCGAATCAGCTATTAGCTATAACTGATTTCCTTATGTCATGTAACTGTTTTTTCTTCTGTTTTTCACTTTATAACTTTATGAACTTTACAAACTTTCTACTATGCACTACTACTTTTGACATTTAGAACAAAAAAATGTTCCTCTACCTCCTAAAACAATTCTTTGAATTTTATTTTTGCAAACCAGACAAGGCTGAGCTTTTCGGCCATAGACATAAAAATGCTGTGAAAAGTTTCCCAGCTGACCATGTCCGTCGCGATAATCACTAAACGATGACCCGCGGCATTTAATCGCCTTTTTTAAAACCTGTTTAATATTTTTAAACAGCAAGCACACTTCAGCTTTTGTTAAACTACAAGCTTGGCGATCCGGCATTATTTTGGATAAAAACAATGCCTCTGCGGCATAAATATTGCCAATGCCGGCAATAAAATGCTGATCAAGCAGCAATGGTTTTATCTTGGTTAACCGCCTGCTTAACTGTTGGCTAAATCCATTTAATTTAAATTCCTTGCTCAGGGGCTCTGGCCCCATTTTAGCCACCACGCTCAGCTGCTGCCAATCTTTGACTAAACGCAGTTCACCCAAGGTACGCTGATCATTGTAGCATAAATAACCGCCATTGGATAATTTAAAACTAACCCGCGCTTTTTTATCAAAAGTACCGTAAACCAATTGCCCGGTCATGCGCAAGTGCACAGTCAGATATAAAGTTTTTTTATCTTTGGTTTCAAGCTCGATAACCAGAAGTTTACCTCTGCGGATTATTTGCCTTATCCGCGCGTTTTTTAATCCAGCCTTAAACTTATTGATTTCCGGCTGTTTGACAACACTGGACCGAAACACATCGACTTTAATGATTGTCTGATTTAAGATCACTTTTTCCAAATCAGATTTAATTGTTTCAACTTCCGGAAGTTCAGGCATAACTCACACCAAATCTATTTTAGTTATCTCTACACTTAAACTAGTCCATTTGCTTTTTGCTCAAAAATATTGGCATTTTTAACATCATACTGCTGAACAAGAAAAGACCTGACTTCCTCCGCGCCTTTGGCTTTGACAATCTCAGCCATTTCCCGCAGACATTTATCTTTACCTACTCCGCTGCCATAGGTAGCAAATAAAATTATTTTTTTACCAGCAAGACCTTTAACTTTATCAATATAGCCGCGCATCGCCGGAGCCATGCCAAAAGCCCATACCGGAGTGCCCAGAGCAATCAAATCATATTCTTTTAAATCCAAAATTAAATCCTGATTTAAATCAGCCTGGACTTTGCGGAAAGCGCGCACGCATTGTTTTAGAAAAAACTTTGATTCATCCGATGGCTTAAGCTCAAGCATGTCAGTTTGAAATTTACGGGTAATTTTGTCTTTGAGAAATTCCGCGGTTTTTCTGGTATTTCCGGAATAAGAATAATAGACCACTATTGCTTTTTTCATTTTATTTCTTCCCTATTTTATTTAACCCCTACAGACAATCCATTAAAACAAATTCCATTGTTTTTCAGTTTTCTTTGTTTTCTCAGTTTTTTTTACGTTTTTATTTTTAGCCGCGCCCTTGCCAAAGATACTAATAATCCCATATTCACCGTCATATCCGGGTTTAATCACACATTCAGCGCGCCGAACTTTTAAAATTCCCTGGATAATCCTTGGCGGTAAAACAGCTGTAAGTTCGCTTTCAGTTTTATGCATTAAAATATCAAATTCTTTACCCAGTCCGGTTACAGCCTGATCATAGGCAGCAGCTACTCTTTTTGATGTCCGGCCAACTTCCAAAGCCTCGGCAATAATTTCTTCCAGAGGAATCAGGTTTTTAAACGGTATCGCATTATCCGGGACAAATCCTTCCGAACGATCAGCTAACTCTTCCACCCGGCTGGTAACACCCACAGTAACGGCTTTGCCGCATTGCGGACAAAGCCCCTTATTTTTTTTTGTTTCCCGCGGAGATAATCTTACCTGGCAATTACGGTGTCCATCATAATGATATTTACCTTCTTCGGGAAAAAATTCAATGGTATAGAGAAATCTTTTTTTGTCTTTTGTCTTTAAAACATCTCTGATTTCAAAATAAGACATTTCACAATCAAACACATTAGCCTCTCTGCCGATTTTTTGCGGTGAATGGCAATCTGAATTGGAAATTAAACTGTATTTATCCAAAGCGCTCAAACGCCAATTCATTGCCGGATCAGAGGAAAGTCCGGTTTCCAGGGCAAAGATATTTTTTGCCTGTTCTTCAAAACAATCTTCAATTAAATCAAATCCTGATTTTGAACCAAACAAGCTGAACCAGGGTGTCCAGATATGCGCTGGCACCAGCATACAATTGGGATCAATTTCAAACACAATTCTCGCCAGTTTAGCCGCGTCCAATCCGAGAATCGGCCGGCCATCAGCACGCAGATTGCCGATTGCGGACAAGGCTTTGTTAATTTTATCAACTGTTTCAAATGAAGGCGCGAAGATCAGATTATGAATCCGATAACAGCGATTGTTTTTAGAATAAATACTGCTGATCTCAGCCGTAAGCATAAAATGCACATCATCATAAACAAATAATCCCTTACCGCTTGGTTTGAGCACTGATTTCAAATGATCCAGCCAAAGATGATGCGTAAAATCGCCTGTGCCCAAAAGATCAATGCCTTTAATTTTTGCCCATTTAGCCAAATTAGGCAGATCCATGGTTGGAGATGTAGCGCGGCTGTATTTAGAATGAATATGCAAATCAGCAATAAATTTCATAAGTACCCTTTAATTAGTCTGCCTGATAAATGATTTTCCCATTGCTGATTGTCAGCGCAACAGCTCCCTTGACTTTTCGGCCGATAAACGGAGTGTTTTTTGATTTGGATTTAAAATTAGCTAAACTGATAATTGATTCTTTTTCGGGATCAAAAATTACCAGATCAGCATTTGAGCCTTCGGCAATATAACCTTTATCCAGCCCAAGAATCTTTGCCGGATTATAAGCCATTTTTTCACACAACTGATTTAAAGTCAATATCCCTGGTTCCACCAGTTCGCTGATTGCTAAACTCAGGGCTGTTTCCAGTCCAATGATCCCAAACGGCGCATGATCATATTCCACATCTTTTTCTGATTCAGCATGCGGCGCGTGATCAGTGGCAATACAATCAATTGTCCCGTCTTTTAAACCTTGCTTAATTGCCTGAACATCAGCTTTTGCCCGTAACGGCGGATTAACTTTTGTATTAGTGTCATAGCCTAGCACAGCCTCATCAGTTAAGCTAAAATGATGCGGTGTTGCTTCACAGGTAATTTTTAAACCATCTTTTTTCGCTCTTTTAACTAAGACCACTGATTCTTTGGCACTGATATGGGCAATATGCAGACAAGTATCTGTATAGCGGGCAATTTCAATATCACGGGCAATCATCGTTACCTCAGCCAGCGTGGGAATACCTTTTAATCCCAGTTTTGTCGAGATATAGCCCTCGTTCATAACCCCGCCAAAAGAAAGGTCATTATTTTCCGAATGAGCAATCACTAGAATATTCAGCATTGAGGCATATTCCAAAGCGCGGCGCATCAAATCGGCATTCATAACGCCATTACCGTCATCTGAAATCGCGATTATTCCCGCGTTCTGCATATCCGCTATTTCCGAGAGTTCCTCGCCCTTTAAGCCTTTTGTGATCGCGCCAATCGGAAGCACATTTATCAGCGCTGTTTTTCTCGCTTCAGAAATTACAAACTCGACAACTCCCTGATTATCAATCACCGGATTAGTATTAGGCATACAGCAGACAGTGGTAAATCCACCGGCAGCCGCGGCCATGCTTCCGGTTTTAATAGTTTCTTTATATTCATAGCCTGGCTCTCGAAGATGCACATGCATATCCACAAAACCCGGCATAAGCACTTTATCCTGCGCGTCGATAATTTCAGCATCTTTGTCTTTTATATTTTTGGCGATTTTAGCAATCTTATTATTTTCAATTAAAACATCCAGCTGATCATCAAGATTACTCTTCGCGTCAATTACTCTGGCATTTTTTATCAGTAATTTCATATTATTGCTCCTGTTCATCAGAATTAGCTTGTGACACCAAATAGAGTACTGCCATTCTCACCGCGATTCCATTAGTCACCTGCTCAAGAATCACGGAATAAGTCCCATCAGCAACATCCGGCATAATTTCAATCCCCCGATTCATTGGGCCGGGATGCATTACCAATACATCTTTTTTCGCGTATTTTTCCAGCTTTTCCTTGCTCACTCCATACTGAATCGCGTATTCGCGCATTGAAGGAAACAATCCGGCTTTTTGGCGTTCTTTTTGAATCCGCAGGATATTAATCACATCCGCGCCTTTTAATGCTTTGGATAAATCCGTGGTAATATTTACTCCCATTTTTTCAATTTCCCGCGGTAAAAGCGTTCTCGGCGCGCAAATCGTTACATTCGCTCCCAGCTTTTTCAATCCCCAGATATTGCTGCGGGCAACCCGTGAATGCGTTATATCACCGATAATCGATACATTCAAGCCTTTTATTTTACCTTTTTTTTCTTTAATCGTAAACATATCAAGCAATGCTTGCGTAGGATGTTCATGACAGCCGTCTCCGGCATTGATAATCGACGGCCCCATGGATTCAGCCAATGTATGCATTACTCCGCTGGAAGAATGTCGGAGAATAATCGCGTCGACTTTCATCGCTTCAATGTTTTTAAAAGTATCTTTCAGGGTCTCGCCTTTTTGAATCGCGCTGGTTGATGTGGCAATACTCAAAGTATCCGCACTTAACCTTTTTGCTGCCAGTTCAAAACTTGTTCTCGTCCTAGTTGACGGTTCAAAGAAGAATAGTACAATTGTCTTGCCGCGCAAAGTCGGTACTTTTTTAACTGAGCGGGTGGAAACTTCTTTAAACGATCCAGCTGTTTGCAGAATCAACTCAATTTCCTGCGCGGACAATTCCTCAAGTCCCAAAAGATCTTTTCTTGTCCATTCATTCATTGGCGTTTTTCCTTTTGATTGATTAAAACTATCTCATCTTTTCCATCTTCCTCAACTAATCTGACCTCTACATTTTCCTTCAAGGTTGTCGGTAAGTTCTTGCCCACATAATCCGCTCTGATCGGCAGCTCGCGGTGTCCGCGGTCAATCAATACAGCCAGCTGAATATTCTGCGGTCTGCCCAGATCAATCAGTTCATCCAAAGCGCAGCGAATCGTTCTGCCGGTAAACAAAACATCGTCAACTAAAACAATCTTTTTATCATCGATATCAAAATCAACTTTGGTGCTGTGCACAACCGGACAGTAATCAATCATCGTTAGATCATCGCGGTAAAGAGTTATATCCATTATTCCCACCGGAACATCTGAGCCATCGATTTCTTTGATCAAATCAGCGATTCTCTGGGCAAGATAGGCTCCCCGGCAGCGGATACCAACAATCGCCAGATCCTCAGTCCCTTTATTGCGTTCGAGTATTTCATGACTAATCCGCATCAAAGTACGTTTTATCATCTTATCGTCCATTAGATTTGCTTCTTTTTTCAGCATAGGGTCTCCTTGAATTAGACATAAAAAAAACCTGCTCACTTACCTCAGATCGGTATAGTTTAAGCAGGCTAAAAACATCATTTTTTGACTCCTTGCTAGTCTCTCTGGACTAATTTAAAGGTTTATCTTTATATTAAATATAGCATAGGCCGGTATGCTTGTCAAGATAAACTAATAAAAAAAGCGGTTCATGAAATATCTGGGTTTTGACAATATTTTGCTCTAGTTTTTGTTTTAAACTCAATTCCTGCTGCGCGAATAAACCGGAATTTGGACAGCCAAAAACAAGAATTAAACTGAAAACTACTTTTATTATTTGATTAATCTTTATCGCGTTAATTTTCATTTATTGTCTTTTTCCTGCCCTAATAATATTTTATTTTTGCTGATCCAGCGCCATCAGTTCCAGGGCTTTTAAATGCATGGTTTTATATTCCTCATTTCGCTCCTGCTCTTTATACAATAAAGCCAGATTATAATATGCTTCCAGATAATCAGGATTAAGCTCAATTGCTTTAAGATAATCTTTTTCCGCTAAAACCATTTGGCCAGTAGATTCATAAACCGCCGCCCGATGATTATAAACCGGAGCAAATTGCTGATCAATTAAAATAGCCTGGTTAAACACGGCTAAGGCCTGATCGGATTGGCCTAAGGCCGCATAAGCTGAACCAAGATTAACTCTGGCGCCAAGATCATTAGGATCAAGCTCCAGGACTTTATTATAAGCCAAAATTGTCTGATCATATTTTTTCAATTTAAACAAAGCCAGGCCCTGATTATTATAGGCCGCTGAATCCGCGGGATCATGGGCAATGACCTGCTCAAATATTTTTAAAGCCGAATCAAACTGATTATTTTCCAAATCCAAAACTCCGACATTATACAAGATATCCAGATTATCGGGATTTATTTTACAAGCCTGCTCAAAAGATTTTATCGCCTTGGCCGTCTGGCCTTTATAGCGAAAAGCCGTGCCTAAATTAAAAAACCAGCGGGATTTGTCATCCTGGGCAGCGCCAAACAGATTCAGATTGCAGTAGATATATAAAACAAGCAAAACTAAACCATATTTTAGAAATATTCTAAAGTTCTTATTTCTTAATTTATCAAAAAGCCAAACAGCGGCATATGCCGCGTAAATCACAAAATAAGGCACAAGCACAGCGCGATATCTGCTGACCACGAAAAATATGACCATAACCATTAAATGTGCCAGGATAAAGCAATTCAGAACCATTATTTTCTGATTGGTTTTATGCCAGGAAATAAATATTCCGAGCAAAGCCAAAGGCGCGATAACCCCAAAAGGAAAACTAATAAACCGATTGGAAAAAACCAAAACAGTCAGCAATGATGACCATAAACGAAAAAAATAAATACTCTGGTTTTCCGGAATTTCATAAGCACTAAACAAATAAAATATTTTCCTCAGAATCAAACTAGTAAAATCCACTGGATGCTGAATAATATATTGCCCTGTTTTAAACATCCAGTAATTCGAGACCTGAGAATTATTCAAATTCTTATTAGTTTGCGATTGAGCGACTTTGATTGAAGATACCCAGACATTATCCTGCCAGCCTTGATAAGCAAAATCCCGGCTGGGCGGGGCCGCGGTTTTACCGTCAGCTAAAGGATTATTACCAATATAAAGATTTATCCCAATGGTTGATGAAAGCAGGACAAACTCTCCGCCTTCAATCAGATTCCGCAAAGATAAGGGTAAAACACTAAGAAAAGCTCCCAGACAAAGCAGAATCAAAGGTTTAAACGCTGTTTTATTCCAGGAAAAAGGTTTATTTGTTTTTATTTTTTGGTTTACAGTCAGGGGTAACTGTTGGTCTGTTGAATTTTTATTTTCCCCATCGGCCCTAATCTCGGATAAACAATCCGCTTGCGCGAAGTGGCAACCTTGCTGTTTAGTTAGAAAATAATAAACATAAGCGCAAAGCAAAGGCAAAAATAAAATCACATTCGGACTAGTTTGCAGACAAATCCCGAAAAAAATACCGCTGCTCAGCCATTTCCAGGGTTTTGGTTTTTCAATTGTGCTGAAGATAATTAATAACAAATTAAGATTTAAAAATATAGTCAAACCAACGCTTAAAAACTCAGCGTCAAAATAAATTAATACTCCGTAAAGCGCGCAAATAATTCCCGCAAGCAAACCAACTCTTCGACCAAACAGTTTTTTAGCCAGCAAATAAACCAGCTGACAATTGATCGAACCTAAGATCATCTGCGCGGTTTTTATGGCAAAAAAATCACTACTAAATAACCGCATCAATACAGCCAGAAAATAAACATACAGCGGTACCCGGGGAGTAACCAGCCCCTTGAGCAGCCAGTCTCCGGCTACCATTTTTTGCGCGTAGATATAATGACTAAGCGCGTCAATTACCGGCGAATCAAAAAAAGGACAATGCTGATATTGATTTAAATAAACCAGCCGAAAAAACAAAGCCAGGATAAAAATCAGGCTGATGCTGATAAAATCAAATACGAAAAATGTTTTTTTGATATTCTGTTCTTGGTTCATGACTTTAATATTGGAATAAGTAGTTTATGAAAAATTGTTCTAAAGAAAAACATTGGTTTTCTAAATAAGAATATATTATAATTCTGGAAAAATTTAAATGGATTTCTTAAAAATAATTTAAGGTTATAAGTCCAATACCAGTTTCTCCGGGTTTTTTCCAAAAACCTACTGTCAAATTCCTCGGTTTCAAATTTTGACTGAAAATAATCGAGGCTTGTATCATCCAAATCATTTAAATAGCCTTTTTGCCGGCAATATTCAAAAATCCGAGTCCCGGGCAAAGGATTGGCAATAAACAAAGACACCCTGTCCAAAGCCAGCTTGTTCATAAATTCTAAAGTCTTAAATATCTGGGCCTTTGTTTCCTGCGGAAAACCAATAATAAAAAAACCATAAGTATTTATTTTATGCGCTTTGATTATTTTGCTTATTTCCTCAATTTGCTTTAAATCCGTTGGCTTGTTTAAAACATCGCGCAATATATTCGGATCACCGCTTTCCACTGCCAGAGTTATTTCATAACAGCCGCTTTGCTTCATTAAGCTGATCATTTCCGGATCAAGGGTCTGAGCGGCAATGCCGTTAGGAGTGTTCCAGGTAAAATTAAATTTACGGTCAATCATTGCTTGAAACAATTTTTTCGCCCGCGGTTTATCCAAAGTCAGATTATCATCAAAGAATTTTATTTCTTTAATCCCCATAGCCTTTAACTGGCACATTTCCTGAATTACATTTTCCACAGAACGCGGCCGATACTTTCTACCCCAAAAATGACAGGAGCTGCAAAAAGCGCATTCAAACGGACAGCCGCGGGAGGTGATCAGATTCATTGCCGGAGTCTGTCGGCTGACCAGGCCCATGGGCAAATTGATTTTATGATATTTTTCTAAGGGTAATAAATCTCTGGCGGGAAATGGAATCAGATCAATATTTTCAATCCACTGGGTCTTGGGATTTATCTGAACTATATTATTATTTCTAAACGCCAAACCATCAATCTTCGCGTAATCAGCTTTATTGCTAATCGCGGTTAAAAGATTTTTTAATGTCTCCTCCCCTTCGCCCAGAATAATAAAATCAAGCTGCTGATTCTCCAGGCATTTTTCAGCTAAAAAACTGGGGTGTGAACCGCCGACGATAGTTACAATGTTTTCGGAAATGCTTTTAATATCACGGCAGATCCGATTAACAATGCTAATCTGACTGGAATAAAGACAAGTTATGGACACAGCATCCGGCTCGAAATCAATAATCTGCTGTTTTATCTGGCTAAAAGACAATCCATAGCGCAATAAACCATTGGCTAATCTGGTTTCCTGCGCATATCCCTCAACTGCCGCATCAAGGAGTTTAACTTGAAAATCATCGCGCAGATAAGCAGCCAGATAAGTAATTCCCAATGGCGGCATTATCTGTTTAACAGACTCCGGCGAAAAAACAACCGGAGGAAAAATTAGCATTAGTTTTTTTATGGGTCTATCAATCATTGTCTTTATCTATTTTTTGTTTTTTATTGAAATTAAAAAAACCGACAATACCTTTTGCGATAAGCCGGAAACTCATTATCGGATGAATGAAAAATAATTTAAGATATTTTTTAAAAAACCGAAAAGGATGCCTTAGAAAAACTCTTGTTAAATAAGCATTAAAGTTCTTCTGAATAAAACTTTCAAGTTCATGGCTGGCAAATTCCTCTGTCTGAAAATAAGAACAATCATAATCCACATCATCAGCCAAAAAATCTTTTTCAATATAACCTTTTCCCTTGCACAGCTCAAACAAATCTGAACCAGGCGTTGGATTAGCAATAAAGAAAAAAGCTCCGTCCAAATCCATTTCCTTAGCAAACTCAAAGCTTTTCAACATCTGCTGTTTTGTTTCTCCGGGAAAACCTGAAATAAAAAAAGCCATTGTCTGAATCTTAAGCTGTTTCATTTTTTTTACCAGCTGTTTTCCCTTATTCAAATCCAATGGTTTGCGAATAATATTTTTCAAAACATCCTGATCGCCGCTTTCAAAAGCAATGGTCAGTTCATAACAGCCGCTTTGACGCATCAGCTCAAGCATCGGCTCATCCAAAGTCCAAATCGCAATCCCATTAGGCGTATTCCAATGGATATTAAGTTTGCGGTCAATCAAGCCCTGAAATATGGCTTTAGCTCTTTGTTTATCAAATGTCAGATTGTCATCCGTAAACTGAATTTCTTTTATCCCGTATTTTTTAACCAGCATTTCAATTTCATTTAAAACATTCTCCGCGGAACGCGCGCGATATTGATTACCCCAATAATTGCGTGAAGCGCAGAAAACACATTGGGCGGGACAGCCCCGACTGGTGACCACCGGAGCATTCTTGCGGCTTTTATAAGTAAAGCTGAACGGCACTGCTTTTTTTTCATAAAATTTCATGGGCAACAGATCATAAGCCGGAAACGGAAGGCTGTCTAAATCAGCAATAAAATTCTGTTTAGGATTAATAATGATTTTATTATCTTTACGAAAAGCCAGGCCGTCAATCTGGGTATAATCTTTTCCCTGGTCAAGGGTTTTTAGTAGTTTAGAAAAACTCTCTTCTCCCTCTCCCAGAATTATAAAATCAATTAAAGCCGCGGATTCCAAGGTATGCTTTGCTAAAAAAGTCGGATGAGAACCGCCAACAACAGTGATTATCTGAGGATTCAATTTCTTAATCTTTTCTGCTAGTTTAATAACTTCATTAACCTGGCGGGAAAATAAACAAGTTATGCCAACAACCTGAGGCTTAAACTGACTTATCATGGCCACTATTTCTTCCTGTTTATAGCCGTAATAATCCCACTTACTATTTTTCGGTTTAAATGATTGGAACTTTGCCCGTCCGTCAATTATTTTAACATCAAAATCTTTTCTGATCACAGAAGCCAGATAAGCCAAACCTAAAGGCACAGAACAATGCTGAAAATTTGCAGCCAGAACTTTACCGGGCGGAGAAACAAGCATTACTTTTTTGATTTTCCTATTTAACATTATGAATAACCACAATTTTCAATATTTTAGATTAATGTTCAAGATTATAATTACCAATATGATATATGTTTACAATTCTAACACAATCTTTTTGATTACACAAACTGGTTTATTTGACTTTATTGATTAGTTATGCTAAAGTACGATTACAAAAATGAATATCGCGCTAATCCGTCCCCCAAAAATTACCGGAGCATTTGAAAAAATCCTGATTCAGGAACCGATAAATCTTGTTTATTTAGCTGCTTTTTTAAATGCCAACGGATTTAATACTGTGATTTGGGATTTTGAAGTTGAGCAATTTTCCCAGCAAATTATAGCGCGAAGAATTGCTGACAATAATATTTCAATTGCCGGCATTACTTCCATGACTCCAACAATCAATAACGCGCATAATATCGCTAATTTAATTAAACTCATAAATCCCGCGATTGTAACTATTGCCGGCGGAGCACATGTTTCCGCAATCCCCGAGCAGAGTTTAAACGAATTTCCGGGATTTGATTATCTGGTTTTGCGCGAAGGTGAAATCGCTTTGCTCAAACTCTGCCAAAGCATCAGAGATAAAAAGTCAGCTGATAAAATCAGCGGCCTGGCTTTTTTAAAGAACAAACAAGCGGTGATAAATCATCCAGCGGAAGAAATTGAGGATTTAGACAGCCTGCCCTTTCCAGACCGGAAGCTTTTAAACCGCGATTTATACAAAAACATGTACGCCGCCGGAATTAACATCAGCAATAAACGCGCGACTGTTGTCTTTACTTCCCGCGGCTGTTCTCAAGACTGCACATTCTGTGCTGTTAAAAAAACCAGCGGCCCTAAAGTCAGATTCCGCAGCGCGGAAAATGTTATTGCTGAATTAAAGCAATGCAAAGACATGGGCTATAATCATATTACTTTTGAAGATACCAATTTAACCTTAAATCAGCAAAGATTTATTCAAATCTGCAATGGCTTAAAAATATTGGGATTGACTTGGGATTGTCAGACAAAAGTCAACATGGTCAACAAACAGCTAATATCTCTGATGAAAGACTGCGGCTGTTTAAAAATTGCTTACGGTGTTGAATCCGGCAGTCCTAAGATCTTAAAACTGATGAAGAAAAACATTACGCTTGAGCAGATAAAACAAGCATTTGAACTTACGCATCAAGCCGGAATTGTTACCTGTGCTTTCTTTATCTTAGGTTCGCATCCTGAAGAAACAGCCCAAGACATTAAACTGACTGAGCAAATAATAAAAAAAATCAAACCTGATGTATTTCAGCTAGGAATTATCTGTCCCTACCCCGGCACAGAAATTTATGATATTATGCAGGAATACGGTTTAATCAAAGACATTGACTGGAATAAATTTAATTTCATGCATTCTGTTCCGCCCTGGGGCACAAAACATTTAACAGCCCAACAATTAGTCAAATTTCAAAAACAAATCTATACCCGTTATTTATTCAGCTGGCATTTTATCGGTTTTTTCTGCAGAAAGATGCTCAATCCCAAACAACTGCCGCAACTATGCAAGCTCTCATTTTACATGCTAAAGTATTTGCTTTTTGAGAAAAGGAATTAATTCTTAGCAAAGGACACAAGGTCACCAGGATCACAATGTCACCAGGTTAAAATCTTTAATAGAATTCCTAGTGAAATCCGCTTTTTTTAAGTTCTAAAATATTCTCGAATTTTTATCATAAGTTTTGGCAACTTGTAACTTTTCTTGCTTTATGCTTTTTCCTTGTGACCTTGTGTGCTTGTGACCTGGTATCCTTGTGTCTGTTTTTACCTTCTTAACTTTTCTTTTACAATTAATTTCAAATATCCAAAAATTGTATCAAACACCTTCATCTTGCTTTTGCCAGTGCGCAAATCAAACCGAAGAGTAAGCGGCACTTCGCTGATATTAGGATTAAATCTGCGCAGTTTGATCAGAATTTCCGCCATGCAGGCAAAACCACCCTGCTCAATAAAACTATCCTGATAAACCTCCTCTGCTTTTTGCAGCAGCCCTATTTTATAAGCTCGAAAAAAAGTCGAGTAATCTCTTGCTCCTTGGATTCCAAAACAAACTTTCAAGAACCAGTTAATAGCATCGCTCATAATCAGCCGGATAAACGGCAGATTCACGGTTGTGCTCTGGGCATGGTATCTTGAAGCAATCGCCAGATCGCAGCCGGAATTTATAGCATCAATCATCCGCGGTAAAACATTTGCCGGGTGAGTCTGATCACAATCCATAGAGATAAGAATATCCTCAGGCTGAGCTTTAGCGCAAAGAGTTTTAATCCCCTGCCGAAATACCTGCCCTACTCCCTGATTCTGGACAAAAGAAATTAATTCCAGAGGAAATTTTTGGATATTCGCTGAGACAATCTCAGCGGTATTATCAGTGCTGCCGTCATTAACCACCAATATCCTGAATTGTTTTTTTGCCTGAGTTAAAACAGCGGCTATATTGCTCACTATTTGTTCAATGTTTTTCGCTTCATTAAATGCCGGCAGCAGAATGTAAACCATTATTTCCCTTTCCAATTAAGATTAAATCCTCGGTTGTCATTACCTGTGAATGAACAGCGAGTTTTTTAACTATCTGCTCACAAATCAGCTGTCTTTTGGTTAAGGACTTAAACCCTGGTAATCTTACGGAATAAGCCTCCAGGTCCAGCAGATCAATAGCGTGAAAAACATAATGCAGGGTTAATTTATTTTTCAAGCAAAAATTAAACCCTGAATCAAACAAAAATTTACCTAGCGTAAAAACATAGGTACTATGCATCGGAAAACGCAAAACATTGCTGACACTGACCGGAACCTCTTTAATTTTCATTGCTCCGGGGTTTGCCATATTCTGTTTATCCGGATGATAAATTCCGCGGGGAGCCTTGCCCCAGCGAATATTGCCGCAGTTGATCCACAATAGCTTTAATTTTAACAGAGAATGCGCTGTACTCATCAGCCAGGGAAAAACCGCGGAAGGCATAAGCGAAGCATCATACTTATAACCCAGGTCTTCCAGTAAACATAATACCTGTTCATTAATGCAGAACATCGGCGCGCGAAAACCAACCGGATCTTTAGACATAAGCGCTTTAAGCAAATTATGCGCTAAAACAATTTCCTGTTTTATTTCAGTCAAACTCAGGTCAGCAAAATCCGGCAGATGATTCATACTGTGATTGGCGATTTCATGCCCTTGATCGATTATGGTTTTAATATACTTGATTTGTTTATGATTCTCCGCGTCTTTGCCAATAACAAAAAACGTGGCTTTTACTTTGTACTTGGCAAACAGATCGAGAAAAGACTGCAGACTTTGTGAATATACCGGGTCAACCGGATATTCAGACATTTGTTTATACCGATAGCGATCATATGTCCATAAACTGTCTAAATCGACTTGGATTGTTGAAAGCATAATTCTCTCAGATTAAACTTTAAATTCTTTTTTAATTCTCTGTCTGATTATCGCGCTTTTTATCAGCGAAGTATTGATAGTTTTTAAAAGCTGCGGCAAATACATTAAATCCGGAAGATATAAGCCATTAAACGATTCTACCGCGCCGTAAAGTTTAGCCACAAATTTCTGGGTGAATACCGGTTCAACATTGAGATCATAATGAAAAGTTTTTTGCCTGATCCATTGCTGATTAAATTCCGGATTTATCTTTTTTAAAGAATCACAGCAGGCATTAAACATCTCCTGCTCGAGCTGCGGCGTAACAGATTGATTGCGCAGATAAAAAGTAAAATATGTCCGATTTTCATTGTTCAGCGGCTGAGTATTAACCACTACATGCCTTTTTTCCCGCTGATCATCAACCAGACAAATCCAGCATTTTTGATTAAGCGGTTTATTCAGATCCAATACCCAAGACCCGACACTAAGGTATTCCGACACATAAAATCCCGGATTACCGACAAACAAAGCCGCGGCATCAGTCAAAGAAATACAGGCAATAACCAGATCATATTCTTCCGCTCCGGTATCTAAAATCACCTGCCATTTATTTTGCCCATCGCGCGTTATTTTTTTAACTTTTGAATTCAGCCAGATATGAGTTTTATTTTTATGCAGCCTGTCTCGTAAAGCGATTAGCAGAGTATGCATTCCACCCTGAAGCGTGCCAATAATATTATTTTTTCTTTCTTTAAGCCGCGCCTTTAAATACATGGCGCTGATATCGTCTGTTTGCTGAGTTTTAAAATTAAGCAAAGGCTTAAATAAAAGATTAAACGCGGCAATCCCGCATTGTTCAATAATCCACTCTTCAGCATTTTTATCATTTAGTTCAATATTCATTTTTGAAAAAAGATTTTCTGCTAAAAATTTTCCGGTTTTAAGTTTGTCGATAATGCTGAGACTCTTGATCGCGAATAAATCACAGGGATTGCTTAAATCCTGGAGCTGGTCATTAATAAACAAACATTGCCCTGATTTCGCCCAAGAAACCTTTCGATTTATTCCCAGCTCTGAAAACAACTCCATCAATTCTTTATCCGACTTGGAAAAGAAATGATTGTATTTATCAATATATTTGCCGTCTGATTCAAACCCGGAGCATAATCCGCCGATCTGCTTGGTTTGCTCATAAACAGTTACTTGATGTTTTGCTGATAATTTATACGCGTTTACTAGACCGCTGATTCCGGCTCCGATTATAGCTATCTTCACAATTACTTAGACTCCTTTAAGATTTTAGACACTTTCAGGCTATTAGCCCCTTTTATTACTGAATACCCCATTTTACAAATTGCTTTTATCTTTTCAAGACTATTTAATTTCTTAATCTGCTGCCAAATATACTTGGGCCGCAAATAAAACTTTTTCAAGGCATAATCACGCAGCTGCCAGATTTCTTGTCTGCTCAAGATTTGATTATCAATAACCGGATACATTGTCCGGTCAAAGTTTTTAATACTAGAGATTAAAGGATCCATTGCTTCTAATTGTTTACGCAATAGCGATCCATAATCCGGAACATACACTGAAAATGCCGCATAATCACAATTAAGCTCACAGGCAAAATTAATACTCTTTTTAATGCTTTGGGCATCTTCACCAGGCAAACCAATAATAAAGAAACCAATTGTTTCCAGTGCCAACTGTTTACAAATCAAAAAACAGCGCCTAACCTGCTGATTACTGATCGGTTTAGCCATTTTTTTCAGCAATTGCTCATTCTGGGTCTCAATTCCAAACTGAATTGTATGCGCTCCGGCTTTTTTCATTAAGATTGCCGTATCAATATCAAAACAATCTACTCGGGTCAAGCAATCCCAGCTCAGGCGAAGATCAGCATCAAGCATTGCCTGACAAAGCTTTCGCGCGTGCTCTTGATCAGCAGTAAAGGTGAAATCCGGAAAATGCACCTCAGATATACCCAAAGCTTTGATTGCTTTTAGCTCAAGAATAATATTATCAATATTTCTTAATTTAAAGCCAATCGAACCGCTGGAACAATAAGTACAACCATATTTACAGCCATAAGAAATCAAACAACAGGTAAAAGGCCTTTTTCTGGCTTGCGGCAGATAATATTTATCCAACGCGAAAAGTTCATGTCTGGGTACAGGATAAGAAAAACCAGTGTTTAGTTCAAGAACATCGCATTGCTCAATAATCTGCTTATTTGCTTTAGCGCAAAGACCTTGATACGGCCCTGGCTTTTCCCGTAAATAATCAACAATCCCGAATTTTATATAATCAATAATTACAGCATCAATAAAATCATGCTGTTTTAGATATTTTTTCGAATTATCCCGAGTAAAACCGGCATTTATAACAATAATTGTTTTACTCCGCGCTTTGATTGCTTTAAACAGCGCGAAATCCTCATCCATGCTCGCGCTGGAACTAAGGCTGATCAAAGCATAATAAGAACTGCTGATGATTTTTTCAATTAGTGTTTTTTCATCTACGGCCTCAGCAATAGCATCACATACCTCAAGCTCAAAATGCTCAGATAAAATACCACTTAAAACCAGTAAATCCACAGCCGGCCAATAATAATCCGCTTTTGTTGCCGAGCTGCAATACTGATCCCGAAGAAATTTTCGGCTGCCTGGAGGATTTAACAGCAATATTTTTTTCATTTTGGCATAGTATAGCATATTTTCACTCTTGATTCAAATTTTGTTTGCAAAACGTAACTTGATTAAAACAATAAGTTAATATATAATTAGCTTGGAGGAACTAATGCCCTTACAACAAAAACTGTTTCAAAAACAAGTTCAAAAAATGATCATGTCTGCAAAAATGCAGCAGTCCATGCATATTTTACAGTTAAATGTTGTTGAGATTGATCAATTAATCGCTGAGGAAATGGCTGTAAATCCTGTATTGGAAGACACATCCCTTCAGGAATCCAGCGATGTAAACAAAGAAGTCACCGAAAGCTCTACCGAAGATCTGCCCAAAATCCGCGATCAGGAAAATATCAGCCTGGAACCAGATTGGCTGGACAATGATAATGTCTGGTTTTCTGACTTTTTTGACCGGGGAAAAATTTCCCAGTCAATTGAAAAACATAATTTCCAGGAAACCATGATTACCAGTACTTCTTCTTTGCAGGATGAATTAATGCAGCAGTTTCGGATCATGGCGGAAAACGATGAGGATTTATTAATCGCGGAGCACATAATCGGTAATATCGCGGAAAACGGATATCTCGTAACCAGTGTTGAGGAAATCAGCCAGGCAAATAGTTTTTCCTTAGATAAAGTTAATCAAGTGCTATCAATTATTCAGGGCCTGGAACCCGCTGGGATTGGAGCCAGAGATTTAAGAGAATGTCTGCTTATTCAGCTCAAACGCCAGGGTAAGGAAAATTCTATTGAATCCATGATCGTGGAAAAATACCTCAAGGAACTAGCAGCAAAAAAATACAGTTTGATCAGCAGTGAATTAAAATTACCCCTGCCTCAGGTCAAAAAATACGCGCTAAGAATTAGCGCGCTTGATCCCAAGCCTTGCCGCGGCTTTGCCGCTGAGGCCTTGAGCATTGTCCCGGATGTTATTCTGGAAAAAGCAGCTGATAGATACGAAGTGATTATTAATTCTAAAAACTTACCCAAGCTTTCGATTAGTCAGCTTTATAAAAAAATGCTCAAAGAGAAAAAATGTGAAAAAGAAGCTTTAGCCTTTATCCGGGAAAAACTGCAGAACGCGCAGAATCTGATCAATGGTTTAAGCCAAAGAGAACAAACGCTTGAGCGTGTATCAAAATGCATTATTGAATATCAGCAGGAATTTATTGAAAAAGGAGTGTCAAATCTAAAGCCTCTGACGCTGAAAGAAGTCGCGGAAAAACTGGAAGTCCATCCTTCGACAATCAGCAGAACCGTGGCTAATAAATACATGCAGACTCCTTATGGAACGTTTGCTTTAAAAAAATTCTTTTCCCAGGCAATCAGCACTGAACAAGGTTCGCTTTCCAATCAAAACATCAAAGCCGCGATTGATGAATTAGTAAAAACCGAACCCGCGGGTAAGCCATTAAGCGATCAGGAAATTGTAAGTTTACTCGCGGAAAAAGGAATGCCGATTTCCCGCAGAACCGTAACCAAATACCGCAATGCTTTAAAAATTCCCGCGGCGCATTTACGGCGAAAATAAATTCCAAAACCCCACATTCTTTGACCAGGAAATATTAGTAAATTCATCAGCGATAACCGCTATCTTCTCTTTAGTTTTTCCATCGGAGCTCATTATCCAGAGCTGCGCGGTATTATCCTGATTGTATAACGGCAGAACTAAACTGAATATTTTACCTTCATTGATCCATTCCGGCCTTTTAGCCGCAGTCGGAATCTGAATTTCCTCACTACCATCGGCATTCATCACCGTGATTCCTTCGGATTCAAAAGCGATTTTATTATTTACTGACCAATCAAGCATCCCGGTTTTCGGATTATCAAAAGAAAGTTTTTTAATTTCTAAAGAATATATATCTCCTACCCAAATATTATTTTCACCGGAAAACGCGATCTTTGTCCCTCCGGGTGACCAGGCGAAATTCCCTTTGCAGCCCAGGTCATCAGAAGTAAGCTTACGCAAATCTTTGCCATCCTGATTCATAATCCAGATCTGCCCGGCTCTTAAAAAAGCCAGGTATAACCCATCGGCTGACCAATTCAGATATTTGATTTTAGTTGGCTCAAAAAAAGATGTCAGTTGGCGAACTATCTTGCTTTTCAAATCAACAGTATAAATATTAGCGCATCCGGCATCATTCGTGCCGATAAACGCGATCAGATCAGTTAAAGGATTGGCTTCGGCAAAAGAAGCGTCATAAATCGGATCTTTTTCCACCAGATTTTCATTAGTCTGACCATTTGTGTCTATTTTCCAAAGCTGTCCTTGATAATCATAAATAATCAGCGTATTATCCAGTGCCCAAACCGGATGAAAGCCCTTCACCTTTAGTTCTTTAACATTACCGTTAATGCTAATCAGATTAATATTACCATTTGGCCCAATACAGACACCTTGCGCTGGAGTAGAGAAATAAGTGACAGCTAAAGGAACTCCGTCCTTTGATTTTACATCCGGAGTAAAAGTAACAAAATATGATGTCGAAGCCAGTAAAGGATCATTCGGAGTAAAAACAAATGTATTATTATCCCAAACAGCCTTACCTCTTATCTCCGGATAGATATTAAAACTTTTACTCACGGCTTTTTTATCCATTCGGGTATTAAAGGTTATCCTGATCATAGAATCAGTACTGACATCAGTTTGCCCGTATTGCGGAGAAACTGAGACAATCACCGGTATTTGGTTTTCCGCGAAAGCGGTTAAAACATTTCCGAGCATTAGTAAAACAATAAAAATAATTATCCGATATTTATTAAATTTCATTTCAATGTTCTCTCTTTTTCTTGGTTGCTAAATCCTGCGTACTTCCATTATATTTGATAAGAAAAGCTGATTATCTTCTGTAAGCATTACCAGCACAGTATCCTTGGGTTTTACCAATCCGTTTTTTTTTGTCAGTTTAATACAATCATCAAGCGTTTTTCCCAGTTTGGCAAACTTCGGCATTAATAAAGGGTACACCCCCCAATACATAATCATTTGCTTTAGCACATTCTGATCAGTCGTCACGCCGACAATCATCGCCTGAGGCCGGCAGCGGCTAAGCCAGGATATTGCTTTAGCACTGTGTGTGGGCGCAATAATTGCCTGGGCATTTAGCTTATTGGAAATATTCACTGCTGCCCGGCTAAAAGCGCTGACTAAATTTTCAGTACCTGATTCCGCTAAACTTAATTCTTTTTGTTTCGCGCAGAGTTTCTTCTCAGCTCGATTAGCAATTTTCAGCATCATCTTAAGGGTTTGCACCGGATATTTACCCACCGCGGTTTCTTCTGAGAGCATCAACGCGTCAGTACCGTCAAGAATCGCGTTAGCCACATCAGTAACTTCCGCCCGGGTTGGCTGAGGACTGACAACCATTGATTCAAGCATCTGGGTCGCGGTAATAACCGGCTTACCCACAGCATTACATTTTCTAATAATTTCTTTTTGAAGAAAAGGCACATCCTCCAGATCAGCTTCAATCCCCAAATCTCCCCGCGCGACCATAATCGCGTCACTGACATTAATAATATTATCAATGTCCTGAAAAGCGACTTTGCGTTCTATTTTTGCCACAACCGAAATATGTTTTTTTCTTTTATTTAAATAATTTTTTGCTTTTATAATATCTTTTGCCTGCTGAACAAAAGACACAGCAATAAAATCAACTCCGGCTTCAATACCGTATTTCAAACATTTTAAATCATAAGCAGTCACTGAGCTCATTTTAAAAAATTGATTTGGACAACTGACTCCTTTGCGCGGATATATCCGGCCGCCGAGCAAAACTGAACAAACCGCCTTTTCCTGATTCGTTGAAATTACCTGGAGTTTTACTAAGCCGTCATTCAGATAAACAATATTGTCTTTTTTTAGTTCCTGAATAAAAGCGCTGTGATTAACGCAAACTTCCGAATTTGTCCCAATAACTTTTCTGCTGGTAAGCGTGAATATCTGCCCCTGATTCAAGTAAATTGATTCTTCAGTTAATTCCCCCAGCCGGATTTTCGGACCAGGGAGATCCTGGAGTATCGCTACCGGAGATTTAAGTTCCTGGGCAGCTGCTTTTACCAGTTTAATATATTTCACATGATCCGCTGGTTTGCCATGTGAAAAATTAAATCTGGCAATGTCCATTCCCGCCAGAATTAATTCTTTGATTACTTTGCGGCTGTTGCAGGCCGGACCGATTGTACAGATTACTTTTGTGCTGTTCCAATACTCTCTCATACTTTTCCCCTTGAATAGCGCCAATGTTCATAAGCATAATCTAAAATTCTTTGTCTGTCATCCGGCTCAATCTCATTGATTCTTAAACCCGCGTCATAATTATAAGTCCAATCCTCAGCACTTTTTCTAATCCAAACAACCTGCCCTTGAGCGAAAATCGGGATTATAGAACCGGGAATCCAAATTTCCAGTTTTAATAACTGTCCAACCGGAATATTCCGGTTCAGAGAAGCTTTCAAGCCTTCTCGATTAAAATTCATCAACATTACTAAACCGTTCTTAGCGTCTTCAGTTTGAAAAGTACCTTCTAAAAATGCCCCCAGGCGCAGGTATCTTCTCTTTTCATTATAATCAGTCATCAAAGCCTCCATAAGAATATATGATCTTAATAATTATTTAAACAGCATATACTCCGGTTCAAACTAATCACTTATTTTATCATATCCTCAGGATAAATCAAACAGAAAGCATGAAAAAGTATACTTAGCTGACAGCTGATGGCTCATGGTTAAAAACAGAGAACAGAAAAAGCAACAAGCAGGAAAAGCTAACCGTAGGGGCGCTGCTTGCCTGCGCCCGATTATCAATTATTTAACCGATTTTAATAATTTATATTATACGGGCCGGGACAAGCACGGCCCCTACATTTCAACTTTACAAACTGCCCCTTCTCATTTTTCAGATCTCCAGGCGCTCAAGGGCTTTACAACCAGCGAATAAAAACCCAAAAATTGTGCTTAAGCCTAAAATCAGGATAAACAAAGTAACCGCTATAATCAGTTTGTCAAAAACAGTCTGACTGATCTGCTGCGTAACCAGCAAATGAAAAGGCATAGCTAAAGCAGTGACATTAACCGCGATATAAATCAAATTCAATACCAAAGCCAAGGTTCCGCCGAATCCCGATACAATCGCCGCCGGATTATCTTCTTTAAAATTAGGAAATAAAGCGCCCAGCCCGATACAGATACTGATCAAAGAAAACGACATCAGCACAACCATAATTCCCGACAATACACTTACCAAGGACGAAACCCTGAGCATATAATTAGAAATTGAAATTAAAGGCAGACTTATGCCCAAAGCAATCAAACTGTTCAGCCAAAACTTTTCCAGCAGCAGCGTTTTTTTGTCCACTGGAGCCAATCCGAGAATCCAAAACCGCTTGCCTTCCAAACTAAGCTGGGGAAAAACAAACCGCACGGACAAAGAAGCTAAAGTTAAATTAGTTGATGCCAGATTAAGAAAACTAATAATATTTTTCCAAAACGGCAGAACATTCTGATAGCCGAGATTGCGGATATTGATAAAATATATAGCCAGCAAACCAAAGAATATGCAAAATTGCGACCACTGCAGCGGATCGCGGCTAAATACCTTGATATCCTTTACAATCATTGCCCTGATCGGTAAATCGATAAATTTAAGCCGGCTGAACACTTTTTCCAGTTTACTATTTGCTCCAATATAGGTTTTACGTATTCCCTGAAACCTGGTGTTTGCCCAACTATCATAGTAAATAAACTTTGCCGCAGCCAAGGCAATGTAGCTAAAAAATAATCCATTGCTGATTAATAACAATAACCAGAATAAACTCTGGGAATAATCAGCGGATATTATTTTTAATAAACCTTCGCTGATCCAAAAATTAGGTAAAAATACGCACTGGGTAAATCCAAAATGAGGGATAAAATTAGTCAATAAAAACATCACTTCATTTTCTTTGTTTGCCGCGGCTTTACCAGTTAAGATAAGCCCAAAACAACCCGCCACAAACAAAACCACCAGCATCCAGATCAAATATTTTACCGCCTGCCTGGGAATAAATTTAATTGCCAGCATGGTAAGCAAACAACCCAGAGCTCCGGCAATAACCGCGAAAGGGATAAAAAATATGATTAAACTTAAATAAAAAATTAAGCCCAAATCCCTGACCGCGGCATAAGCGCTTAGAATCGGTAAAAGAAAACATAAAAATGTCCAGGAGCTGAGAATCATTGAATCAATTAATTTGATAAAATAAATTTCCGTATATTCCAGAGGCAAAGAAAAAAAATAAGCTGTTTCCCGCGCTTTATAAGCACTGGAATAGCTGATAATGCAATTGGAGAAAATCAGCATTAAAAACAAACCGAGAAACAGTAAGAACAAAAGCCGGTCAATAATCACCAATCCCAGACTGCCCAAAGATTCAAGGAAAAGAAAAGCTTTGTAGGGCACAAAGAAAATCAGCCAAAACAAACCAATCACCATAAGTCCCACAACAAAGATTTTTAGTTTTGAATGCTGTCCAATACTCTGGAGCTTATTGCTTAAAACCCGCAGTCTGGCTGTATAAACATTTTTAAGGATTTCCATTAATCGTCTCTTCTTGAGTTATTCTTAAAAAAACATCTTCCAGTTTGCCCTTTACCCCTGATGAATGGCTGAGCTGCTCAAGACTGCCCAGAGCCAACAGCTTTCCTTTATCAATAATCCCGATCCGGTCAGCCAGTTCTTCGGCAACACTTAAAGTATGGGTTGATAAAAAAATGGTCACACCTTGCCGCGTTTTTTGTTTTAAAATATCCTTAACCAATCTGCTGGAATGCGGATCAAGCCCGACCATGGGCTCATCAATGACCATAACCCGCGGCTCATGCAGTAAAGCGCTGGCAAATACCAGTTTCTGCCGCATACCATGAGAATAATATTCAATCAGATTATTTTGAGCGTCTGACAGGCCAAAGGCTGATAATAACTCATCCCTTAACTTCAGCTGTTTTTTTTGGTTTGACTGCGGATACAATTTGATTACAAAATCAAGAAATTCACTGCCAGTCAGCTTATCATAAAGAAACGGAAAATCCGGAATATAACTGATCAAAGCTTTGGCTTTCACATAATCTGTCTGGATATTATGTCCGCAAATATAGGCAGTACCGGTTGAGGGTTTTAACAGTCCGATCAATAGTTTAATTGTAGTTGTTTTACCAGCGGCATTTGGTCCCAGAAAAGCAAAAAACTCTCCTTGAGGAATTTCCAAATTTAAATTATCCACAGCCAGCAGATTATCAAATTGTTTACTTAAATTCTCGATCTTAATCATTGAAAATTAATCACCTCCAGCTCAATTTTTCCCAAAACCCGAATAATATCCAATTGCCGTCTAATATCACCCTCCAGCAATTTTATATGCCCGGCATCAGCAATGTTCTGGCCAAAAGTCGGATCCATATCCAGCCAAACACCGATATAAACACTAACCCAGGCATGATAATAAAACCGGCCGTGGCTATAGACCAGGCCGACATTAATTTTAGTGGGAATCCCGATTGACCGGGCCAAAGCAGCGAATAAAACACTATGTTCATTGCAATCACCTTCCCGGGTTTTTAACACATCAACTGCCGAAGGAATACTAACCACAGGAACTTTAGCGATATTTTTAAACAGCCAATCATTGATTTTCACAGCAGCCAGATAACTATTTTTTTCTTTGTTGATTATTTTCGCGGCTAGGGCTTTAATCTCTGGAGCATCCGCCTGAATAAACGCGGAAGCATGTTTTAAATCGTTAAATTCATTGATTGGTAAAGCTAAACACTGCTCTTGATTAATTTTTTCAGCTCTAATTTGCAGGGTTTTAATATTATCCTGGTCATTGAGAATCTTCTGCCGCTGGCTTTTTAGATCAAAATCATCCGGCAGATTTTTTAAATTAATATTCAGCACTTTCAAAGGTTTATTAGGCAAAGTAATATTCGCGGCAATGGAAACCATTTGCATAAGCTCAATTTCTGATTTTGCCGTTTCCGAATATACTCTGGTCGCGGCTTCCGGACTTTCCTTGATCAATACCCAGCCTAATCCGGTTTCCTGTTTCAGGATTTCTCCGTCTTGATTAACCCAGGCCGTCTGTTCAATACCGCGGTATTTGCTTTTTACCCGATAAGCCTTGACATCCTGATTATCATGAACAATAATTTCCTGATCTAGAACATTAACTTCTAAAGGTTCCAGAGCTAAACTAAAGGGATTAAACACCATCAGATTATAATTATTGCCGATTTCCAGAGAACCAAAAGAACTAAACGGGCTGATAATACTGGCAATTAAAAACCCCTGATCCTTGGGCAAAATAATTTTTTTCTCACTAATATTGCCCTGAGAGACAATCTTCACCTTTAGGGTTTGCTTATCGAGCATTTCGCCAAAAACATTGATTGTATGCGTTCCTGAGGTAAGGTCAAAATCAAAGTTTACCAATTGATAATCAGCATCGACAATTGCCTGGGCATTAAACCAGACTTTATTGCGTTTTCGCATTATAAATAAATTCATAAATGTTCGGTTAATTATTCGATAGCCGCTTTTACCTTTTTTAATCATAAAAGGCTCGATCGCGCTATGAACAAAACCTACAGGCAGGCTATTAAAATATATGCCCATCCAGGAGTCAGACAACAGCTTATCTTTGGATAAAAAAGTTTTATATCCCGCGGTTTTGTTTTTAAACACAACTTGCTGCAATATCAATAAGCTAATCATCACCAGCCAAAAGATAATGATAAAACCCGGCAGTATTTTTTTAAGAATTTTCTTATTCATCGATGAGCGGCTTTTTTAGCATAAATTCTAAAATAAATTTAAATCTCGATAAAACTCCAATAAGGCTTTATTTGAAAAGATATTTAAAGCTAAATATATTTTATGATTAAAAGTCTCCTAAATCAGATTTGTTGACTATTCTGACAAATCGGATGCCAATATCAAATTTATTATCAGCTGTTTGATCTTTTTCCTTATACCAAACTACTTCCCCGACCGCATAATAAGGACTGGAAGAACCGGTAATATTCACCTCAATATTTAATTTTGTCCCGATATTTAAAGGCGTATCCGTGGCAATCCTCAGTCCTCCGGTAGATATATCCTGAGTTTTGGAAAATTCCACAATATCGCTGTTTTCAACTTTCTTTCTGATCGGCATCTCCTGCGCTAATCTGGTAAATTTCCTTTTTTCATCCATAACCGCCTCCTCTTGTTAAAAAGTTATTAGATTACAAAGCATTATAGTAAAGTATCCGCGTTTTTGGCAAATAAGTTATTGTTACATCCTCTACAACCGGCGCTTGTTCAAAATCAGCATCATCAGGATTATCAGGCTTGTCAGGATCAGAACCATGGAGTTTTCCAAAGTCAGAAAATAAATAAACCTGATAGCAAATAGACTGACTGGCTGTTGTTCCAATAGGGCCGCCGCTGGGCAGAATTACTGGCGGAACATATGCCGGCAAAGGCGCGCTAAGAACCGCGCTGTCGGAAGCTGCCAGATAAACCAGCTCACTTCCCGCATCTGCATCATCTATTGCTGGATCAGCTGTTACCGGCAAAGTTACATGCGCTTGGATTGTGCCCCATTCTAGAAACTGGCCCGAGCCCATGCCAGCAGCCGGGCTAAACATTTGAGATGTATACACTCCCTGGCTGGGAACAATTCGAATATAATCCACATCCGGCAAATTACCCATTCCAGTAAACTGAAAAAAGCGATCTTCCCAAACCATTATCTGATGTGTTGTAATAAAAGAAGTAGTAGTGGCTGTCTTAAAATACACCTCTCCTCTAGTATGCCAACGCCCGATTCCTTTTAAATGAAATGTTTTTTCATCCTGATAAACATTTTCCACTATAAGGAAATATTCCACGCTATCATCAGTAAAATACGGGATGTCTCCATCGCTACCAGAATACTCATTACATGATACCATCACATTAGATCCTCTAATAACTGAATATGGTTTTCTGCTGGTTTGCCATACTGCCTTTTCCCAGTCAGGAGAACCATAATCAGGTGATGGCGTAAAATAGATATACCCATTACCATCATAATTAACCCAGTTTTGGTATACAGGGATCGAATCAGTAAGCTGATCTCTTTCCTGTACATTATTGCAGAAAATTGATGACATCAGCTCTTTGGGTGCTGATGGGTCAGGAAAATTTCCAAAACGAACATGAAAAGTATTTATATATTGTTGATGAATCCATGGTTTAAGACAAGGAAACGCTGGGTCAGTAGACTTCCAACATTTCGCCAAATAAGCACCAAGAATACCAGTAGTGTCCGCAGCAATATCCGGGCAATTAGTTGCATCAGGCGGCGGAGCCTCGATCCAAACCCATTCTAAAGGAATCGCCGGCCAGGGTAAATTGGGACGGTCAACAGGATATTTAGCATTATCAGAATTATTTTCATCTTTTCCGTGTACAATAATCGCAAAATCATTCACAATACAGACATCTTGATCAAGATTTATTTTAGGAAAATGATCATCCGATAAATTTGTACCCGAAATCCAGGTTCTTAGCATTCCATCATTGCCATCATTAATCGTATATGTTTCATGAACCGCTTTCCATGGCCCCTTTTGCCCTGAACCATCCGGATCCGGGCTTAAAGGATCATAATCCTCCTGAAAATTATCCCAGAATCCGAGTTTCAATGAATCAGGAATAAAATCTTTAGGATTTTGCCCATCATCTTTATCATCTTTATAATTAAATTTCTTAAGCACAGTAAAATCAACCGGACAAGTATCTTTCCAGGATATTCTGCAAGTAGCCAATAAATTAGCCTTGGCAATAAATTCTTCTCTAGTAGTTTGATTGATTTTGCGAAACACACTAACAACTTGTTTAATTCTTTTTTTCGCGCCTTGATATTTGCCAATAGCCTCAATTTCATAATAACCATTGGCATCAAAACCAATTTTTGTGGAATTAGTGGCATAAGTATTCGGATCACTTTGCAGCAAAACCGCGTCCCGGTTTGCTTCGGTTATAATCCCTACTGAACAAGCGTATTCAAGATAACGTTCAAATTCACCTCGCGCGCCTAAAAAATTAAACACTCCAGCAGTCGGATTTTGTCCGTCAAAAGGATTAGTATCTCTTCTTGCTTTAATTGCAGCAGCTAGAGCATCCGCTTGACTATTGCTAAAACTGCCCATCATTAATCTAAACACAGCTTCCAGCACTTTCAACGGTGCTGTATTAACATTTACAAATGATTTTCGGGAATGTCCGCTAACCGGAGATGTCGAGGTTTTATCCAGCTCAATAATCCCATCATCCTCATCACCCCACAAAGTAATAAAATCCTTTATTGAATTATAAGTATCTTTACCAATACCAAAAACTAATTTTATTTCTTCTTTAGTAGTAAAAACCTGTCCCGGCAAAGTCTGACGAAAAGCCACCAGGTTTTGGGCTTGATTTGCGGTTAAACCCAGCTGATCTAAAATATCTTCTAAATCAGTTACCGCGTCTGAATTCGGTAAGGGACAGTTAATATTAATCAATCCGCCGCAGTCAATTACCTTTAAACGATAAGAGCCTTTGGCATAAGAAATATCAGCACCATAGGAAGGGGTAACAGCTGTAGCCAGCTCAACCGTAGACCCGTCATAAGCCGCATTGCCGGGATAATACCAAGGATCAGAGCTAGAATCATAAGGTTCATTCATCGCCCCATAAGAGGAATCATACTTAATATCAGCAACTGCCCGGGCAATTCCTGCTTGGGCAATAAATGAAGCTTTAAGCAGATTTATCTGATTTTCCGTGGCCTGAAGTTCAAGGCGGGTAAAAGCAGAAAAACCCACGGTAATTAGCACGAGAATCGCCAAGACTCCTACACTTAAAATAAGCGCTATTGCGGAATTAGGTTTAGTTTTCATTATTATAATTATATCACATCGATAGAGCCTAAACAATAAACAAAAAAAAGGGCAGGATAATTTATCCTGCCCTTTTTAATCAATTACTTAATTTTATTCGTACTGAATATCATCTAAATAAAACACGCATCCTTCAGGATTAGCCATAGAGCTGGTTACCCAGGAAAAACCACCGCTAATATATGCCAAATCAAGATCAGTTAAGTCAATTGAATATTGCTGCCATTCAGCAGTCAGTTCAATTGGGCCAACACTAGCCGAATCAGTATCTGAATATGTTCCGGTTAATCCGCCGATTTTAAACTCCATTATCTGTTCGCCGCCATTTGCGCCGCGCGCCCAGAAAGTAAGTTTAGTCGCGCCAGTCAGATTATAACCACCATCTTTTTCACCCCAGTTGTTTGGCGGCCATTGCCAGTACATTCCAGCCCAATTAGCGCCTTGCTTGCCTTCGCCAGTATAAATAATTTTTATACAGGTTTTTCCAGAATACGGATTTTCTTTTTCGTTTTCCGAAAATTTAATATCACCATAGTCTCCCATCCATCCTGATCCAACATAATGATTTCCTTTATTACCTCTGTCATAATAAATACCAAACGGAGAGAATCCGCCTGCTGCTTCTTTCTCTGCCGTTCCCTGAGCAATAACAGGCATTACCGCAGCAAAAAATACTGCTAAAACTACCAAAATCAGTCCTAACTTTTTACTCATATTCATTTACCCCCTTTCAGGCATTCAAAAATATTGCGCTTTTCCAAGTTTAAACTACTTACAATGGTTATAAATTATACCATACTGCTTTTTCAATGTCAAATTAGAATTATTTCAAAATTACTTTATAAAACCTGGTTTTCTGGCAAATACTGTTTTAAAATTGCTTGAACAATGCGCTTAGCCGCACTGCCGTCACCATAAGGACTAGCGCTTTTAGACATTTGCAGATAGGCTGAATCGGAGCTTAACAGCAGATTTACCTGGCTTACAATATTAGCTGTATCCATGCCCACTAATTTTGCCACCCCGGCTTCTAGCCCTTCTTGACGCTCAGTAACTTCCCGCATAACTAAAATCGGCTTATTAAATGCCGGAGCCTCTTCCTGCACACCTCCGGAATCTGACAAAACTAAATAGCAATTCCTTAAAACATGAACAAAACTCTGATAATCCAATGGTTTTAGCAAGTGAACATTTTTCAGACCTTTGAGCATCTTATTTACCGGAGTCTGCACATTAGGATTTAAATGTACGGGATAAATAATTTCAACCTGGGGTAAAGCAGCAATCTGCTGAATTGCCTGACAAATCTGAGCAAAAGGCTGGCCAAAACTCTCTCTACGATGCGCTGTGACTAAAATAACTTTTTTATGCTTAAAATCAATTCTTTTAATTTCACAATTAATTATCTTTTTTTTCCGAGCAACATACTGCAAAGCATCAATAACCGGATTGCCGGTTAAAAAAATCTTGTTCGGCTCTATTTTTTCATTAAGCAGATTTTGCCGCGCTTTTTTTGTCGGCGCAAAATGCATATCAGCAATCAAAGTCATCATCTGACGATTTATTTCTTCAGGAAAAGGCCGGTATTTGTCAAAAGTGCGTAAACCAGCTTCAACATGGCCCATCGGAATTTTAAGATAAAAAGCTGCTAAACTGGCAATAAAAGCTGTGGTTGTATCCCCTTCAACCAAGATTAAATTTGGCTTCTCCTTTTCCAGAACCTTGGATAATCTGGCTAAACAGCGGCAGGAGACATCAATTAATGTCTGATTTTTCAGCATAATATCCAGATCATAATCCGGCTTAATTTTAAACAGCTGTAAAAACTGATCCACCATCTTCCGATGCTGACCAGTTAAAACAATCAAAGATTTAATCTGCTTTTTATGCTTAGCCAACTCATGCGCAACCGGCGCAAGTTTAAT
>Ga0180007_10000824_pt1 | contig 47064 bp, 40 predicted proteins | sample MM_PC_MetaG_FD_121122 | JGI IMG/M metagenome (GOLD analysis project Ga0180007, IMG submission 121122) | Groundwater microbial communities from the Aspo Hard Rock Laboratory (HRL) deep subsurface site, Sweden - MM_PC_MetaG | ecosystem: Environmental > Aquatic > Deep subsurface > Groundwater... | reverse complement strand
CAGCATCCTGGTGGCCACATCGACCACAGAACAGATTTCCGGCTTGAAGGGCTGGCCATGTACCGGATGGGCAACTCGGGCCTTGTAGGAATGGCCGTCACAGGTGCCGATTTCCATGGGGAGGATGTTGCTGGTGTCTCGCTGGCGGTATCCTTTGAGGGCCTTGAGTTCGGAACCGGTTCTTCTGCCACGTTCCCGGTCCAGGCGGCTGCGTTTGGTATGAAAACGGTACACCTGGTGGTAGCTGGGCATGGGGATGTTGGCGGGTAAGATGTGCGCCATTCGCTCCATGGCCTGGGTTATGGAGGGTTTATCCGGTGTTCCGTAGCATTTGACAAAGTATTGTGTCCAGGGCGGAAGGCTTCTGTCCTTGATAGGTGTGGGAGCCAGGGCCATGATGCCGTGAGATTTCACAGCCCGGTCCCACCCAAGGATCATTGATTTTGATAAGGTGCGGCCATTATTTCCACGGCGGGCATTGGCTTTTTGCACGAGTGGTTGCAGGTGTTCGGGTAAGGTCTCGGTGTCTGCCATGATTACGAGCTTTTGCCACGCCTTAGTGGTTCCGTGCAGATCTTTAAGCCGTTTAAACTCGTTATAAAGGGGAAGCCTGGCATCAAAGACATCTCGTTGCCAGCCCTTGAGGTCGGTGAAGTTCTGCAGCTCCTTTGGTTCCAGGTTGGCCAGTTGTTTTGATGGTGCTGCAACCGGTAGAGTTGTATTACTATCGGCCTCCATGGCCAGGTATAGTGGACCCCAGTTTTAAGACAGTAGTTTAAGTTGTGGGCAATCATAGAACGAGAAATGATGAGTGAAGTAAAGAAGAGGAGAAACCACACTCCGGAGTTCAAGGCGACTGTAGGACCAGAGGCATTGCGAGGAGTAAAGAAGATCAATGAAATTGGCCAGGAGTATGGAGTTCATCCTGTTATGGTTGGACAATGGAAAAAGGAAATATAGGAGCAAGCCAAAACGCTGTTCAAAGGTAAGCGAGGCCCCAAAGCTGTTGTTGCGCACCGGGAACCGGAGCTGTTATTCAGCGAGATCGGCAAGTTGAAAGTGGAACTCGATTGGTTGAAAAAAAGTCCGGGATCAGCCGCTCATAATACGACAAACCTGTATAGACAAAGGAGATTCGGTATCGATAACCCGGCAATGTTGCCTGGCCGGAGTCTCCAGGGCGACGATCTATGCGCAGCAAAAACACAAACCGGCCAATGAAAGCGATCTGTTCTTTAGTCGCTTGATCGACGAGGAATACACACGCCATCCGTTCTACGGCAGTCGAAGAATGGTAGCAGTGCACAAGGCAGCAGGGCATAGCATCAATCGCAAACGGGTACAAGGCCTATCCCTACTTGCTCCGCGGTGTTTCTGTGATCAGGCCCGACCAGGTCTGGAGCACGGATATAACCTATATCCAATTGGCACGTGGTTTCGTCTATTTGGTTGCAATTATCGACTGGTATTCCCGGCGGGTGCTGAGCTGGCGGATCAGTAATAGCATGGAGGCAGTATTTTGTGTCGATTGCCTGGAGGAGGCTTTACGTACTCATGGCAAGCCGGAAATTTTCAATAGTGATCAAGGCTCACAGTTTACAAGAGCGCCTGGCTTTTTTGTTTTTCTTTCCTCACACTCCCCCCCACACATAGTCGATGTATTGTTTATCCTGTCACCATGAAACATGGACGCAAGCGAAATTACATCACAGGCAGTAAAATCCCAGGCCCACTCTTCTCAACGGTAAAGGCCGCAGAGACATTTACACTGATCTCCTAAGTGCGGTGTTCAGGCGCATGATGATTTATTTGCGATGATATTTTCAGCGGTTATAAAAACTTTTGGGAATATTTTTGGGTCACAGTATAATGGGAATATGTTGAATTTATCTTAGGTGAATAATCTACAATTCTGATGAATTGATAGGGGACATGAGTCGAGAAGAGTCAAAAGCAGACTCGCCCTCTGTCCTCCCATGTTGCAGTCACAGAACATATAAAGAGGGATTGGTTACTATTTCAAGAAAGGAGCTGGCATGGAAAAATATTTATCCCAATTCATTATGTTAAGTCTTTTAGTTATGACCGGAACTGGCTTTGCCGCTGATAAAAAAGTCACATCTGTCCTTCCCGAATCATACATGATCGAAAACGTGCCCTGGCACAAGCAGATTACAGGAATTTCCTGTGGTGCAGGATCGCTGGAAATCGTATTTGACTATTGGGGTCCGGATATCGACCAGAAGGAAATTGCCGATGTGGCTCGGACGTCTTCATCAGGCACATGGCCGGCAGATATTGTTCGCACCGGCCACTTCAGCCGCCTGAGTTCAGCCATGGGATCATTTTATCCCTCAATGCTTCCGGAAGAGGGCTTCACGGCACGACCCATAGGATATGCAGCATTTTCTCATTCCGGCAATACTTTCTGGCTGGAAGAGCTCAAAAGCCTGATTGCCGGTGACATACCGGTCATCGTTCTGATGGCGTATGCTCCGGATGGGGATGTGGGGCACTATCGGGTGGTGGTGGGATACGATGATGCACAGCAGTTGATCTATTTCAGCGATACCTGGGGGCGTGATATAATGAAGCCCAGCGATTTCACCGGTGTCATCTCCTGGAGCTATGCAGATTTTGAACTGTGCTGGAACTACACCGACTATTCGGATCTGCCGTATTTTGGCGCTGTTATTTTGCCTTGGACAGTGGAGTTGAGTTACCAGGGTGAAATTTCCCCCGGATCAGTGATGACCGTCGATGCCAGGATCACCTATCCCTGTCCAGCCCCCATGGACACATCCCAGTTTCCGGCCCGCGCCGTCATGGTTGAAATCGAGCTTCCCCAGGGCATGACGCTGATTGATGAAGAAAGCGGATTTGTTCAGATCGGAGAGATGGCAGCCGGTGATACTGCCGTCGTTACCTGGGAGGTCCGCTGTGATGAAGAAGTTCTGGGGGAACGGATTAATATAACGGCCACAGCGCTTGTTGACGGGGCTGTCCCTGTTGCTGTCTGGGCCGGAAATGCCAGTTATTATCCCGCCTATGAATACACGGACCTGATTGGTGGAGAGGGATCCCTGCAGTTCTGAACCGTGGGCTGGTGGCAGGAATGCGGACGGATCAATGGGCCTGATTCAAAAGAAGATGAAAATCTGCGCTGGAAAAAGCAGAAGACCAACTTGAAGACAAAATTTAAAGCGAAGCGTGTCAAAACAAAACTCCATAAAAACATTTTGTTGGGCTGGTAATTGCAGCAAGCGAGACCGGTGAACACCGACGTTCAATTGAGACAATACAAGTTTTTAGTTACTGGCTCTCCCTGGCCAAGGGCAGGCCAACGCTTTATGCAGGACTGTTCGCTGGCTCCAAAAACCATTCTGATACGATATAAGAGGAATAGTAGCCGTATGAAAGGATCGTTGACTCGAAAGAGACGGTGGCTATTACCCGCTCATTTTCCTAAAATCTTACAGAAGGTATCATCCTGATCAAATGCAATATGCTGATAGGGGTCTGGGCTCCATCGTAAAAGTTATGAATTTCCCTATGTTAACCTATTAGTGGATTGTTATATGAATGAAAAACCAACCTATGAAGAATTAGCAGCAAGGATCCATGCCTTAGAGAAGGCAGCTGTAAACCACAGATCTTCACATGAAGAGGAACGATACCGCAACGTTTATAATACAGCCCCTCTCGCCTTTGTGATCTGGGATACTGATTGTAAAATCATAGATTGGAATAAGCAGTCCGAAAATATATTTGGCTGGTCAAAAGAAGAGGTTCTGGGGCGTAACTTTTTTGACTTTCTCATTCCGGAAAATGTCCGTCCGCAAGTTGGAGAAATCGTAAACGCTTTACTCGGAGGAAAGATTGAGCGCCTCGGCATCAATGAGAATTATACCAAGAGCGGCAAGGTTGTTCTTTGTAATTGGAATAACTCAATATTATATGACGATGACGGACAGGTAAGAGGAGCAATGTCCTTGGCACTTGACATTACAGCCCAAAGACATGCGCAAGAGCAATTAAGAGAAAGTTCTGAAAAAATAAAACTATTTGCTTACTCGATTGCTCACGATCTCAAAAAACCATCTCTCGTATTACACAGTCTGACAAAGAAGCTTCAGGGAAAATGCAAAGACAGTTTTGGTGAAGTGGAATCAGCTTACTGCAATCAAATCGTCAGGTCAGCTGAGCAGATCGCAACGCTTGTTGAAATGATTAATTTGTACATTACGACTAAGGAAACTCCTCTCTGCATTGAAGAGGTAAACCCCAAAGAAATCATTACGGTAATCAGGGAAGAATTTTCAGCTCAGTTAACTGTTCGCCAGATTGAATTAGTTGAACCAGAATACATTCCTGATATCAGGGGAGACCACTTGGCAATATTACGGGTTTTCAGGAATTTGGTAGATAATGCTTTGAAGTACGGGGGCGAAAAGTTACGAAAAATTGGGATTTGCTACAGAGCCAGTAATAATTCTCATATTTTCTCTATTTTTGATGATGGTATCGGCTTGAACTACGAAGAATCTGAAGGAATTTTCGGCCTTTTTAAACGAAAGGAGAATTCGAGGGGGATTGAAGGAGCGGGGCTGGGATTGGCAATCGTTAAAGAGATCGCTGAACGACATCGAGGTAACGTTTGGGCTGAGTCTGGGGCCGAAAAAGGCATAATTTTTAATATTTCGATTTCAAAATTTATTTCATGATGCTGTCAATGCCCGACCCGCATGTGCTGGTAGCGTTGGCGCGCCTCAACGCAGAGGATTATGTCCATTTTATAAAGAAATTTACTGCAGATCTCTTTTTCCAGTTGAGTACTTGCCTGCCTTTCCAGAGAGTAGCAGAAATCCAATATGATGGTGCACCGCCGTCTACAATTAATCCATGCTGCAGGTGTTATCTTGCGCAGGGCAAAGAACCTCGAACACCTTTCTTGGGCCGAGAGTATCTGGGGATTCTTTCTCTCTTCACCGTTGTAAAGCACACAACACTGTTGCCATTGTGACAACAGTGTTGTGTGTACAAAAGTACAACATGTGCTGTAGTATGCTGGAATTAATTCATATAATGTTTGGCATGACTGTTGCTAGTCTAAAGGCAGGCAAGAAAAAGTACTTGCTAGTTGGTGCTCAGCCAAAAAGGGATGAGGAGAGTGGGAAACAATGATGTGCCAACAGAGTGTTGGGAAAAGACAAAGCGGATACAGAAAGAGGTGCCTGGGCAATGGGATGTCGAAAAACTGAAGAGAGAGTCAGACAAAAAAGGGAGATAATATGAAAATTGTACAATTGGAAGACACGCGAGAGTTCAGTTCAGGAATAATGAAAAGATTTTTCCTGGTAGAAAACTCACCTCATTTCAAGATCATTAACTTCAATCTTGATGCCGGAGTTACCTTTCCGGTTCATTCCCATGATCTTGATGGAGAATTGTCAATTCAGGTACTTGAAGGGGAGGGCTATTTCCTTGGCGAGGCAAATGGGGAAATAGCGGCAAAAGCGGGTGATATCCTCATTTCACAGATTCGAGAGCCTCATGGAGTGAGGGCTACGACCCAGATGAGACTTCTCGTGACAATTGCCCCTCCTATTTGATAGGTTTAGGGCCAGGCAAGAAAAAGTTACCCAAGGTATGAAATCCAGACAAGGAGAATGTAATGGCTGAAAAGATTGTAATAGACCAGGATGAATGTATCGGTTGTGAAGCATGTGTAGAAACGTGTCCTTCTGCCTTTGTCTTTAATGACGATGAGGGGAAGGCCTTTGTTGTCGATGGGGCAGATCCTGATGAAGAGTGTGTTGATGAAGCAATAGCGTCGTGCCCTGCAGACTGTATTTCTAAAGAATGACACCGTAATATGTGTTATCGGGATAAGAGCTGGGTCCCGATGGGAATGAGGAGACAGGAGATCTGTAACCCTTTATGGAGTGACGAATCATTCCATAATATAAGAGATGGGGGAGGATGATGTCGCGAAATAAGCGGATTTTTTCTTCATGCTGACAAGGGAGTTCAGGGGAGGACATTGCTCAGTCCAGATGTCTTTCAAAAGGCGATTTCGGGAAAAAGGTGAATCAAGTATGAGCATCAAGGTTAAAAATAATATTCACTGGGTCGGAAAGATTGATTGGGAATTGAGGAAATTTCACGGTGATGAATATTCAACCCACAAAGGTTCTTCTTACAACTCCTATCTGATCAAGGAAGAAAAGGTAGTATTGATAGATACGGTATGGGGTCCCTTTGCCAAGGAGTTTGTCGAGAACTTGGCAAAAGAGATCGACCTGAAGAAAATCGATTACATTGTTGCCAGTCATGCTGAAAATGATCACAGTGGGGCTTTGCCTGAGTTGATGCGTCATATTCCAGATGTACCGATTTATTGCACGAAGAACGGCGTTAAATCACTCAAGGGACTCTATCATCAGGATTGGAATTTTCACACAGTCAAGACGGGTGATAAGCTGGATCTTGGCAGCAAAGAACTTATTTTCATTGAGGCCCCGATGCTGCATTGGCCCGATAGTATGTTCACCTACCTGACAGGAGATGCCGTGCTTTTCAGCAATGATGGTTTTGGGCAGCACTATGCGTCCGAAGACATGTTTAACGATTGTGTCGATCAGAATGATCTTTTTCAAGAGTGTATAAAATACTATGCAAATATTTTGACGCCGTTCAGTCCCATGGTCATAAGGAAGATCAAGGAGATATTGGATTTTAAGCTGCCACTGGATATGATCTGCACCAGCCACGGGATCATTTGGCGAGACAATCCTGCCCAGATTGTCGAAAAATATCTCCAATGGGCTGATAGCTACCAGGAAAATCAAATCACCTTGTTGTATGACACCATGTGGGACAGCACCAGGGTGATGGCCGAGCAGATTGCGGCGGGCATTAGAGACGCAGACGCTAAGGTGAAGGTAAAGCTCTACAATCTGGCCAAGACAGATAAAAATGATGTCATTACAGAGGTCTTTAAATCAAAAGCGATTCTCATGGGTTCGCCAACGGTCAATAATGGCATTCTGGTCTCTGTGGCGGCACTGTTAGAAGAGATCAGAGGGTTGAAATTTAAAAATAAAAAAGCAGGTGCGTTTGGCAGCTATGGTTGGAGTGGGGAAGCTGTCAAAATTGTATCAGAGAGATTGGAGGCATCAGGTTTTGAGGTCGTTGATGCAGGAATGCGTCTTACTTGGGCACCCGATGAGGAGAGTAAGAGGTCCTGCCAAGAATATGGCCGGGAATTTGTAAAGAAAATGTGATGCTGGAGAGGGTCCACAGGGGGGCGGGTCTGTCTCTTTCTGTTGTCGATATGTTGACCTGTGACGCAAACAGGTGCGTGCTGTACGAAAATAATGGCCAAGCTACCTGGGTGTTGGCCTATCAGTTCAAGGGTTGGCGGAATTTTCCGGCAACCCTTTTTTGTTACCTTTATTTCAGTCGCCAGTCTCACCTCCATGGCTTGTCGACAGCTCTTTCCGTGGCTTGACTGCAAAATTTTTGATGAGACGACCGACTGTCAATCCCTGAATCAGGATAGAAAATGCCATAATGGTATAGGTAATGGCGATTAAACTGTTGCGTTCAGGTCCAAAGGGCAGAGAGAGGGCGAGGGCAACGGATATGCCACCTCGAAGACCAGCCCAGGTCAGGATACGAACGGTCCCTCGATCAACAGGGTGAAATATTCGTAAAAAACTGCTCACGGTACCGACGCTGAGAAAACGAGCGAGCAGGACCAATGGAATCATAAGGGTTCCGGCCACAATCAGGCTCATGTTGTGGGGAAGGATGAGATACTCCAGACCGATAAGAACGAAAAGAACGGCATTGAGAATTTCATCAATTAACTCCCAAAAGGTATCAAGGCGACGTCTGGTCAGAGGGGACATGCCGAAATGGCGGCCATGATTTCCCACGAGCAGGCCGGCCACCACGATAGCCAGGGGGGCTGAGACATGGAGAAGCTCGGCGGAGCGGTATCCGCCAATGACTGTGGCCAGTGTGATCAAGACTTCAACCTGATATTTGTCAACCCGTTTGAGGAGAAAATAGGTGGCATAGCCAACCAGCGCTCCATAAGCTATTCCACCGACGGCCTCAACAAGGAACAGATGGGCAATTTCGTTTAGGCCTGGCTGGTCTCCTCCCTGGACAAAGGCGAGTAAGGCAAGGAAGACAACAACTCCAATACCGTCATTGAAGAGTGATTCGCCTGTCACTGTTGTTTCCAGGTTCTTCGGCGCCCCCGCTTTTTTCATTATTCCGAGGACGGCAATAGGATCTGTGGGAGAAATGAGGGCTCCAAACAAGAAACAGTAGATGAGTGGCAGATCCATGCCGAGCAGAGCAAGCATTGCCCAGGCAAGTCCGCCAACGAAGAGGGTTGAAAAAAGGACGCCGACTGTGGAGAGGAGAAAAATGATCGTTTTTTCTTTGAGAAGGTCGTCGAAATTGACATGCAAGGCTCCGGCAAAGAGAAGAAAACCGAGCATTCCATGCATGAGCGTATTGTAGAAATCAAGCTTGGAAAGGAGTTCGCGAGCGTATTCAGCAAGAGAAAAAAAACCCATTTTCCCTAAGATCATGAGAACGAGAGAAAAAACCAAGGACATGGCCATAAGGCCAATGGCGCGTGGCAGACCGATAAAGCGCTCGTTTACAAAGCTGAAGAGTGCTGCAAAGGTAACAAGGATGGCAACGATATCAAAAAGGGTCATGGCTCAGCATACATCGTTGCCGCTTGGGAAGGCAAGTGTGTTTGGTTATTATTTGCTGAGAATTTTCTTGGTGAAAAGAGTCATACTCTTCAAGTGAATAGAGTGAAACGTTCCAAGGGTGATCGTTTCAGGGGAAGAAAAAAATAGTATCTTCCTTCCTTGCTGGGCTGGGAGATAAAAGAAGCGGGAGTAGAATTGCCTTGTTTCTACTCCCGCTTCTTGCGTCTGGCGGTGAGTTTCTTGACGGAAAAGGAAGATTGCTTTTCAGGTCAGGTGTGGGAAATATTGGAACAACTCATATGTCGGTATCGAGTTCATCTTCGTCGAAATTTTCATCTTCCGATGGCTCTTCATCCAATGGATCATCATCGCTATCGTCATCATCGTCATCGTCACTGGTATCGGTTTCTTCTTCATCATACTCATCGCTGCTATCTATATCGTCCTGCTCTTGCTGCAGGCGTACTGCTTTGGGAATTTTTGATTCTGGGAGAACGATCTCAGTGATTTTTTCTATTTCTGCCTGCAGGTCCGGGTCATCTTGACAGACAGGACATTCTGCGGCATGTGCTTCTATAAAAGACACCATGCGGGCAGGGGCCATGGTTTCGTTGCTTACATGAATATACCATGATTTTATCTGTTTAAGGAGTCTTTGACACTGCATGCTTTTTTATATTTACCTGGACTATGATTATGATGAAAAAGAAAAATAATTTTTATTTTTCTTCGCGTTATCAATAAATTGAAGAATAAATAGAATACGCATTTTGTTCTGAGAAAGCAAATTATAAAGAAGATTTTGTATTAAAAAGTTGTCTTCCATTATGATTATTATTACAGTAACAATGCGCACGGAAGTGGACAGGGCACTGGTGGCCCTCCCGGACTTCAAATCCGGTGTAGCGGGTTAATGGCTCGCTAGGTGGGTTCGATTCCCATGCACTTCCGCCACTTTTCTATGCCTTCTCTGTTTTCTTTATGAGTGGGTGTCCCAGCGCTTCTCGCTGCGTGACATACTGTCCTGCCACTTCTCTGGCAATATTTCGTATTCGTCCTATATATCGTGTTCGTTCGGCCACGCTGATCGCCTTTCTTGCGTCTAGAAGATTAAAGGTGTGAGAGCATTTCAGGCAGTAATCGTAGGCTGGCAGGATCAGCTTTTTGTCTACCAACTTGAGTGCCTCTGCTTCATAGGTGTTGAAAAAAGTGATCAGTTCTGCCACGTTTGCTTCTTCAAAGTTGAAAGTGGAGAATTCAATCTCTGCCTGGTGAAAGATATCACCGTAGCTGACGGAGTCGTTCCAGGCGATATCATAGACTGAATCCACTCCCTGCAGATACATGGCAATTCGTTCCAGGCCATAGGTGATCTCAACCGTTGTTGGGAATAGATCGATGGAACCGGCTTGCTGGAAATAGGTGAACTGGCTTATTTCCATGCCATCAAGCCAGACTTCCCAGCCCAGCCCCCAGGCACCCAGAGTTGGTGACTCCCAATCGTCTTCGACAAAACGAATATCATGCTCCAGGAGGTCGAGACCAAAACGTTTCAGGCTTTCGAGGTACAGTTCCTGTATATCAAGGGGAGATGGTTTTATGACTACCTGGTACTGGTAATAGTGTTGCAGGCGGTTGGGGTTCTCTCCATAGCGGCCATCAGTTGGACGACGAGAGGGTTGAACATAAGCGGCCTTCCAGGGCTCTGGGCCAAGAGAGCGGAGCAGGGTGGCGGGATGGAATGTTCCGGCACCGACTTCCATGTCGTAGGGCTGCTGAATGACGCAGCCCTGTTCGGCCCAATATTGGTTGAGTTCAAAAATGATAGTTTGAAAATTCATTCAATTTTCCTGTGATGATGAGAGGTTGATTTTTAGGGGATCCTGATTATTTTGCAGAGTCAGTAGCAGCTGTGTCTGGAGCAACTCGTATTGGATTCTATGCGGTGGGTTGTGTAACTGTTAGGAAGATCTCTTTAGTACCTTAGAAATTCTTTTCGTGTTTTTTTGAAAAGAATTTTGTGAAGGTACTTAGGCCAGCTTACCGTTCATCACCGGTGTTAGAGAGCTAACGGTCTATTTTCGGGCTTCTCGCTGCAGCTGCGCTTTTGCACTCCATGCTTTTCCGGGTAGATGCCTCAAAAAAAGACAGTCTAATCGTTCATATTTACCATAGCCATTATCCGTGGTAAATCCTTTTTTTCTGCAACTGGGAGAAGTTGCCGGAATCAACTCAAATGTTTTCAAGGTTCTTGTTTATGTTGCCAATTAATTCCATGCAAATAATTCACGATATTCTTCGCACGAGCACTTCTATCGCCGTGGTAGGCTTTTCTCCAAAAGAAAGCAGGCCCAGTCATATCGTGGGAAAATACCTAATAGAGGCCGGCTTTCGAGTGTATCCTGTAAACCCAGGGATGAATGAAATTCTTGGCCATGTCTGTTATCCGGATCTGTTTTCCATTCCAGATCCCATTGATGTGGTCGATATCTTTCGCCGCAGTGAGGAGGTCACTCCTCTTGTTGAGGCGGCCATTCGTATTGGTGCCAAGGTGATCTGGATGCAGCAGGGCATCAGTAACCAAGAGGCCGCTGATCTTGCCGAAAAGTCTGGTCTGCAGGTTGTCATGGATCGTTGTATCAAAATTGACCATATGCAAATGGTGTAAAAGCTTACCACTCCTCTGTTGTACCTGGTCAGCCTGGCCCCGCAGAGCGGGCATTTGATTTATTACCTTTGTCGTTTGAATGGGAGGCACCGCTCATATTTTGCCCTGTCTCCGATCAGTAAACAAAATAATTGTTTTCGCCTCTGACCAGATGCTGGTTGGCAGGTTGATGGATATAAAATGGAACCCAAGAAATTGAGCATTCGTGGGGCGCGAATGCATAATCTGAAGAATATCAATGTAGACCTTCCCCGTAATAGTCTGGTCGTTTTTACCGGTCTGTCCGGTTCAGGAAAATCCACCTTGGCCTTTGATACCCTTTATGCAGAGGGGCAGAGGCGCTATGTCGAGTCTCTTTCCACCTATGCCCGGCAGTTTCTTGGGCAGATGGATAAACCTGATGTGGACGCCCTGGAGGGCCTGTCACCAGCAGTGTCCATTGAACAGAAAACGACTTCGAAAAATCCTCGCTCGACAGTGGGCACGGTTACGGAAATTTATGATTACCTCCGTTTGCTCTTTGCCCGCTGTGGACGTCCATACTGTCCGGAGTGTGGAGCGGAAATCAGGTCGCAATCCATAGAGGATATGGTCAACACCCTCTCTGCTTTGGCGGAAGGGACAAAGGTCATTCTTTTAGCTCCCCTGGTGGCCGGAAAAAAGGGGCGGCATGAACAGCTGCTGGCCCGTATTCGTAAAGAGGGATTTGTCAGAATCCGTGTGAATGGTGATATCGTTCATACTGATGATATTCAGGCATTGGAGAAGAATAAACGCCATTCCATTGAGGTTGTGGTGGATCGGGTGGTAGTCAAACCTTCTGCAACCCGTCGGCTCAGTGATTCGGTAACCACTGCAGTGAAGCTCACTCAAGGATTTTTGCTTGTCCATTTTCCTGATAGCGGCGAAGAACAGCTGTTCAGTGAGTTTGCTGCCTGCCACCAGTGCGGTATTTCCATCCCTCGTCTTTCCACCCAACTCTTCTCTTTTAATAATCCACAGGGTGCTTGCGAGGAGTGTGGAGGGCTTGGCGTGAAACAGTTTTTTGACCCTTCCCTTATTGTCCCCGAGCCATCTCTCAGTCTGACTCAGGGAGCGATTGCTCCCTGGGGAAAACGGGCAGGCAAAAGTTACTCCGGGCAGATGTTGACGGCTGTTGCCAAACACTATTCGTTCTCTATGAGTACCCCTTTTGCCAAGTTGCCAAAAAAAATACAAAAGATTCTCCTCTATGGATCAGGGACAGAGGTTATAGCCTTTCGCTATCAAAAGGGACGTCGGCTTATGACCACGGAAAAACCTTTTGAGGGTGTTATACCGCAGCTCGATCGCAGGTTTCATGAGACTCAGTCGGCCATGATCCGCGAAGAGCTGGATTGTTATATGAATGAGCAGACCTGCCCCCAGTGTCAGGGCGCACGCCTGAAACCTGAGGCCTTGGCAGTGAAGATTGGAACCTGGTCCATCCATGAATTGACCTGCCTTTCTATTGACAAACTCCTTGCCAATCTCCCCATTATTCCCTTTAGTCAACGAGAAAGACAAATTGGTGAGCCGATTTTAAAAGAGATTGTCGATCGTCTTTCTTTTCTTGAGGATGTCGGCTTGGGATATTTGTCATTGCAAAGAAGATCTGGAACACTTTCCGGAGGTGAAGCGCAGCGCATTCGCCTGGCCTCGCAGATCGGGTCCAGGCTTGCCGGGGTTCTGTATATCCTCGATGAACCAAGTATCGGCCTGCACCAACGCGACAATCAGAAACTGATCAATACCTTGATTGAATTGAGAGACCTGGGAAATAGCGTGATTGTGGTCGAACATGATACCGATACCATTCTGACTGCTGATCATGTTCTCGATATGGGTCCTGGAGCAGGAGTACATGGTGGGGAAGTGGTATATAACGGAGATGTCGCCGGCCTTCTCTCCTGTGAGGGGTCTGCCACAGGAGACTATCTTTCGGGGAGGAAGGAGATAGCGATTCCTCCTGTCAGGCGGAAAGTTGAGAAGGGCCAATTTCTGCACTTGAAAAATTGTGTCGCCAATAATCTTCGCCATGTGGACGTCTCTTTTCCCCTCAGAATGGTGACATGTGTTACGGGCGTTTCCGGATCAGGAAAGAGCTCACTGGTCATAGAGACCCTTTTTCGGCTATTGAAGGAGGGGCTGGGGCGCAGGCTTGATCGCATACAGGTGGAGGAGACCCAACTGTCTGGCCTGAAGAAGATAGATAAGGTCGTGGATATAGATCAGAGTCCCATCGGCAGGACGCCGCGTTCTAATCCTGCCACCTACACGGGTCTTTTCACCCCGATAAGAGAACTCTTTGCCAGGCTTCCCGAGTCCAGGTCACGGGGCTATAAACTGGGCCAATTCAGCTTTAATGTCAAGGGGGGGCGGTGTGAGGCCTGCGAAGGGGAGGGAGTCAACAAGATTGCCATGCATTTCCTCCCTGACATTTATGTGGTCTGCGAGGCCTGTCGAGGGAAGCGTTATAATCAGGCGACTCTTGAGATCGCCTATCGAGGCAAAAATATTCATGATGTCCTTTCCATGACTGTGGAGGAGGCCTTGGAGTTTTTCCAGAATATTCCGCCTGTTAAAAACCGGCTTCAGACCCTCTATGATGTTGGTTTGACCTATATCACCCTGGGACAATCTTCAGTGACTCTCTCGGGAGGGGAGGCCCAGAGAGTCAAGCTGGCTAAAGAGCTTTCCGGAAGGGCCAGTGGAAACACCTTCTACATCCTTGATGAACCGACGACCGGATTGCATCCTGCAGATATTAAACATCTGCTTGCAGTCTTGGGACGGCTTGTGGACAATGGCAACACTGTTGTCGTGATTGAGCACAACCTCGACGTTATCAAGACCGCGGATTGGCTGATTGATGTGGGCCCAGAAGGAGGAGATCTTGGAGGAACGATTGTTGCGATTGGCACTCCTGAAGAACTAGCCGCTGAAAAGGGTTCCTATACCGGGTATTATCTGCAGAATGTCTTAGGAATCGGACTGGCGGGGGAAAAGGTGTGATTTTCTTTGCGTGGAGATGAATTTTGCTGTTAAATAGCGGAGTATACTCCCTCCCAGACAAAATTTGATTAACAATTGAAGGTGACAGATAATTTCTTCATCAGCACAGACTATTTTGTTAACCATTCTGTGTTTCGTATCATCTGTAACAGTCCACCAGGGACTTAAACCTTGGCATAACTAACACCGGTGATGAACGGTAAGCCGGCATAAGTACCTTAAAAATTCATTTCAAAAAAACCCGAAAAGAATTTTTAAGGTACTAAAAACTGTGAGAGATTTCTTGCAATCATTTGAGAATTTAAACTTGAGGTAAGTGAACATGGCAGAAGAGAAAGGTAATAACGGTACTTCCGGGGACAGCCCGGTGTTCCGGATGCAGAAAATGTATATCAAAGATTTTTCTTTTGAGAATCCTAATGCTCCAGAAGTATATCAGTCTCAGAACCAGGAGCCAAAGGTTGAGGTAAACCTGAAACTGAATAACAAAAAACTCGATGATGATCATTGGGAAGTTTCTCTGCAGATCACAGCCAAAATTATTGATAAGGGAAATAATGATAAGACCATGTTTATCATGGAGATTGAACATGCTGCAGCGTATCTGCTGAAAAATATCCCGGCTGAGCACCTGGAGATGGTACTTGGGGTAGATTGTCCCACCCTTCTCTTTCCCTTTACCCGCCAGATTGTCAGTCAAATATCTGTTGATGGCGGTTTCATTCCTTTCCTCATGGAACCAATCAATTTCATGGCCTTGTATCAGAATTCGAAAAAGAAAGAGGCCGAGAAGCAAAATTGATTCATTCTTTCTTTTCTAACAAAAACAAAAGGCCCTTATCACCAACGGTGATAAGGGCCTTTTCGGTTGAGAGATCTTTTTGAGAGCTGTCTTTCTTAGCGAAGTCCTGTGGTCACGAAATTATTAACCAGAGTTGCGACTCCTTTGTTGATAGCCTGGTCAAAGAGAGAGTCATACTGACTGTCGGCAAAAACGGTTTCAGGGGAGACCTTGACGTCAACACGATTGGTCCAGACCACATTACCAGTGGATGCTTCTTGGACCCAGATACGCATTTGTACAACAGCCTGGGTAAGTTTTCCACTGTGCTTGGACGCATGGCCAAGACCAGCTCCCACAGCACCCCACAAGATGGTATTGCCTGTGGCATCACCAGTAATACCAAGTATGGAATCTCCACCCTGTGGATCCCATGGGCCGCCAACATTGTGACCGATGATAGAGCCCCATGTTCCACCAGCTGCCATCATATCAATATTGTCATATTTGTCTGACTCGGCAAAGCCAAAGGCAACCTGGCTGGTTGTGCCACTGATAAATGGGAGAATTCCACGTTTCCATGGTGCCCAGCTGTGTTCCTCTCGGGTTTTGAATTCGAGTATCCGCCCTCGAACGATATAATCAGCGTTGAATTTTCGCCCGATCTTGGCAATAACGGCCTGATTTATGCCATGGGAGCCTGGGCTCTCGGCCACTTTGCCGCCACTTTGTGTTTTTTGCTGGTTGATGTAATAGTCAATTTCCCCTTTCATGGCATCTGACCAGTCACTTTCCAGTTCATTCGAGAGAGAGTTGTAGGAGCTGGTATCATATTTTGCAAGACTGATAATCTCTTGTTCAATCATGTAGGCGAATACATCTTCCTGAACAGGCATTCTGAAACCATTCCCCACCAGATTGTCTGTTAAGGCCTCGGTGATGGAAAGATTGCGTCTGTGAGCAGAGGCTAATTTATCAGCATAGCTGTAATCGGCAAAGGGGAGAATAACCATAGTCATTCCCTGGCCGGGGCCATTTGGATTTGCATCCGGTACTTTTAGAGTTTCAACGACAGTCTGTCCACAACCTGTCATTGCAAGCAATAACATCCAGACCAAGAGATAGGTAATCCGTTTCATAAGCATGCTCCCAACCAAAGAGTGTGTTAATGTGTAGTATTGATATGAATGCGCTTCAAGCATTACAGGTTAAATTATACGAGGACGCAAGAGGATAATCAGCTCACGTTTTTCAGCAATTTTTTCTTCGTAGCCAAACAGGTATCTGATCAGAGGAATCTTACCAACTACCGGTGCAAAGTTTCCTTCTTTCTGATTGGTATTGCTGATCAAGCCACCAATCACCAGCATCTCACCGTCTTTAACCCGGACTGTGGTGCTCATCTCGCGAACATTGATGATAGGGAGACCGACTTCACCAAGGCCAAACTGTTTGTACTCAATGGGCTCTTCAAGTTCTGAGGTAACCGGTACCAGATTGAGGATGATTTCATCGTCATCAAGGATGTTGGCAGTGAGGGACAGGCCAATACCTGACAGAACTCGTTCGGTCTCAACCGTATAGGTAACTACTCGGGTTTCATTGTTCACGTCTGATTCAACACTGTCAATGTAGGTGACATTGCGACCAACAGTGATGAGAGCAGGCTGTCCATTTAAGACGCTGATTTTGGGGTTTGAGAGAATTTTTGTCTGTCCCTCTTCTTTCAGGGCATTGAGAAAGAGGGTGAAATTCGCTGGGTCTATGCTCACTTTAGAAACAAATTTAGAGCCGCCATCAACAATGGGAATCCATGGGTAAACCTGTTCATTTGTGCCAAACTGTACCGTACCGTCAATTTGGAATGCGGATAATACTTTATTCCAGTTGATGCCTATAGAAGAATTATCAGTGAGGAGGACCTCAATGATTTTTGCTTCGATGGAGATTTGTTTGTACAGCTCCTTTTTCAGGCTATTAAAATAAACTTCAAGTTTGTCAAGGAGGGGCCTTGGGGCATGAACGGTAATGAGGCCGACGGGTTTGTCGATGGTGTAGCGATTACCGGAAGCAGAAACCTGTCTTGTTACAGATGGTGTACTCTCTGCACCTGCTGCCGCAGCCTCATCGGCGACAGGTGCTGGCTCTTCAGTGACGGCAGAAGTGGACCAGATGTCGAGAATGGCTTCCATGTTATCCTGGATGTTCTTCCAGATATCAAATTCGTTGCCTTTTGAATCAAGACGGATGGTTCCTTCAATATTGCTTGAGGCATCATTGCTCCCCAGGACATTTCCGCCGGTTCCGGTTTCGTACAGATGTTTGGTGAAGGGCATGGCAATATGAAACTGCCTGGTCTCTTTATATTTAACGACAATAGTAGATCCTTCCATTTCATGATAATAATCGACCTGACGGAGAAGATTTTCAATGGCGTCATAAAAATCATCATTGGCGTTGATATCAACATCAACGAGGACGTGTTGATCGACATCACTGGCCCAGGAGACATTCATTTTTTTCAGGGAGGCCAATCGTTTTAGAATATCCCATAGAGGTTGAGGGCCTTGGGTAGAACGGATAGAAGCGCCCACTTTTATGGCCACATCATCAGCTTCGGCATCAAGGCTGTCCTTGCCGTCCATATTAACCATATAGGACGGTTTTTGGTATTGGACAGGAAGTCGGCCTTCCTTTTCGATCATCGGCTGTGATGGGGCAACCGGTGAAACGGGAGTGTCAATCCCTGGTTCCGTTGTCTGAGGACTACAGGAGGCAAGAAAGAAAAGGAGAATAAAGAGGCTGCTTAACTGCGCCATTGGTGTTTGAAGCTTCATGGAAAACCCCTTGGGCATTGGAAAGGATAGTGTTGGTCTCATCTCTGTATACATATTCTAATCGGGGATCTATTGTATCAGTTGGCTGTCGTTCATAGCCAATCGGCCTTGGATGTATTTCTTCAGTTCTGGAATCAACTGGTAACCAGAGTACAAAAGTGTTTTATACTGTTCTTTTGCTTTTTGAGGTTGGCCCATATTGTCATAGATGCGTGCCTTGGAGATCATTGTGTCTACAGTTTCACCATAGACCTTATTGTATCGATCGAGCAGTTTGAGTGCGGCTTCAGGTTGGTCTTTCTCTTCACTGAAAGCAGCATAACTAATAAGGGCTTCTTTCATTGGTGGTTCTCCACTGATACTCTGCGAGAAAAAGTCGATGGCTTCAGGAATTTGATCCATATTGGCCGATCCTATTGCTGCGTAAAGTGCTGCCTGGAAATTCTTGGGGTCTATTTTAAGACTCTCTTTGGCATAATGTACGGCCTTGACATTCATCCCAAGGTCGGCCAGATAAAGAACTGCAAGTTTGTTGGAGATATGGACGTTGTTCGGCCATAGTTTGAACGCCTGTTCGTAAAAGTTGGCGGCATCATCAAGGTCATCATTGTTTTCTTCAATCTTTGCCTTACGCAACAGTTCTTTTGCATGCATAATTTCAACAGGCTGGTTCATGGACTGTTGAATAATCAGTGCCTCTTGCTCAACAACTTCAATATCTGCCTCAAAAGAAAGGTTGTCGGTAGCCCTATCCGGCCAGGTAAAATTATTGTTGGCAGGATATATGACGATCGTGTTGTGCCGTTCTTCTTTTTTGAGATTTTTCAAATTCAAAATGATATCAAGAGCAAAATCCCATGGTACATCGTTTAAGGCCAGGGTCAAAGAGCCACTGACGGCCTCATCGACAATGAGATTTACGTCACTTATCTGGCGGAATAATCGGAAAACGTTGTGTAAATCGATCTTGTAAAAATCAACGCTGATGCGTTTGCTTTTGTAGCCGGAAAATTGGAAAGAGTCCTGCATCGCCTCAGCGGCAGTTGGTTGCGTATTGCCAGGCTGAGGTCCACTGATTAATGCGGCTTCTGATGAATCAATGAGTGCTTCCAGGGTGGGGTCAACATTCATTGCCGAAGGATTCGACTTGTTGTTGCTGGGTGCAGGAGTTGTGGCAGCAGGAGCCATCTTTTCAGTCAATGGGGTCTCGTCGATGGTGACCAGTAATCCCTGTGGAACGGTGTTAACAGTGTAGGTAAATAAGCCCTTTTGTCCGGAGTCAAAAACAACACGAACTCCAGAACCTCGGGTTGCAACACGAATTTTGTCTAGATTGGTGCCTACCTGTTTTTCTCTTACCAGTTCCGATGCATCAATGTTGTTGATGTCAAGGAACATGGCGTCAGGGAGCTCTGCACGGCCAGTGACCGTGTCCTGACGATAATTGGTTACCGGGTTGTCAGCGACTAAAAGAACTTCTGTTTGGTTGTCCTTTTGGCGAACAACAATGTCATGTAATGAAACTACTGCTTCTGGGGTAGCTACTGCTGCTGCTGCCTGAACACCTTCTCCTGGGTCGGCACCGGTTTTCGGAAAAAGTTGAATGGAGATGTCGTTTTCTATGCGATCAACTTTATAGGTATGACCTTGGCCAAGGGAAATTTCAAAACGAGTAATCGCTGGTCCCTGATCATTCAAGGTTGAAATTTTCAGTGTGGCAAAGTCATTTTCAGGGATGATGTCTGCTGTGTTGATGTTTTCGGCTATCTTTGCCTCGGCAATATCCAGGACTAATCGCGATGGATTGAAGAGTTCATACATCGTATAGGCAGGAGCACTGTCGCCTACAATAACCATGGCTAAGGCGTTATGCTGCAGGTCTGTTTTGATCTTGTTAATGGTGTACACTCCGGTTTGCGTGGCTTCGCCTTCAGCCTGAGCAATGTTCGCTGAGAAAACGAACAGGGAGCAGAAAATGGAAAAAATTGCCAGATGGTATGTGGAGAGCTTCCTGTACATTGTTTACTCTTCTCCCTCTTTCTTTAGAAGCATCACTATGTTACTTGTTAATTTTTCACCCGCACGGGTGAAAGCAGTTTCTTCAATAATAACCTGATTTGGTACGATTGATTTAATGATACCACGTTTTCCTATCTTCATGCCTGCTTGGAGAATATACCCTCTCCCTGTAAAATCTTCAGCCATGGCAAATTCGTTGTTCTCAACCATCATAATCGCCACCAGATTCAATTGACCTGGTTCGAACAACTGCATCCCGGATAATTGTTCGTCTATTGGAACAATTTCATTCAAATTCGAGGTGGCAGCTTTTTTCGTAATAAATGGAACAAAAGGGTCAGGTCTGCCTTCAATACGATAGACGAAAAGATTTTCCTGGTTCTGTTGTGGAGGGGTCACAGAATCCACAGCGTTTTTCACATCCTGAGGAGAAGTGGAATCCCCTGGTGTTGAAAGGGCATGGGCAGGGAAATGACAGATGAGGCCGAAAAACAACAAAGCCGGAAAGGCCATGACCATTATTTTTTTATGCTGGGAAGTTGATGTTTTCATAGGCCGGATGAATTATCTTTTTCCTTTTTTATTTTTGTCTTCAGGTTTGCTGACTTGTTGATTAGTAAATCTGTAGGTGACTAATCGACAGCTGGAATTTAAAAGCATCTCGCCACTTACCTGCGCCGGGCCACCCATGTTGATATTGGAGACAGCCACGATACGATCAAGTTTGCTGACCTGGTCCAGAAAAATTCCCATATTATGGTATGGGCCTCGGACTTGAATATCAACCGGGATTTCAGAATAAAAATCTTTAGGGATGTCGGCAAGGGGCTTGAAAGTGAGAAAGTCCAGACCTGATCCCCGACCCAAGGCTGATATGTTGGTCAAGAGGCTGGGGATTTCTTTTTCCTTGGGCAGCAGTGTTGCGGTCTCATTGAATAGTGTCTCTGTTGCATCGAGTTCGGCCTGTAACTTCGGACGATTAGCAGCCGTTGCTTTGGCCTTCTTCAGTTCCTGGCTGAGGCCTCCTTTTTGTTTTAAGAGCGCTGAGATCTTGTCGCTTTGTGGCTGGAACCAGAAAAAAATAAAGAGAACCACAGGAAGCAGAAACAAGAGCGCAGCAATGGCAATTTTCAGCTTTTTGTCAAGCGGAATGTATTTTTCGTCTATGAAGGTCGCAAATGCGTTGTTCTTTTTCATACGCCGCTGAGTTCTCTGTTAGTTCTGTTTTGGAGTTTCGTCGCTTTGATTTTCAGGGCTTGCGATAGAGCAAGCCAATGAAAAGCTCTTCAGGTCACGACCAGATACGTTTTTCAGGGAGGCATTAGAGAGATCCACTGCAGTAATATATGGAGATTCCATTAATGCATCCATGAATTGAGCTATGGTCCTGTTGTCCAGAGCCGTTCCTGTCAATAGAAGGCTTGGGCCTTGTTGTTTGAGGGATTCTAACCACATTCGTTTGTTGTCGACTTTGTTGGCGACTTCGTCAAGAATATGGACAGTTATGGAAGAGTCCCTTTTCAACGCTTTTATGATGTTAATTTTGTTTTCCAGGTCCTTTTTGACTTGTTCCAGGCGTTTCATTTCAGCAAGGATGGGGGCATACGTCGCTGTCTCTTTCTTGAGTTCCGAAATTGAGTTCTCGATACTGGTTGTCTTGGTAATCTGGAGAAAAGCGACAGTTCCCAGAATAAGAAAAAGAAGGACAAGTAGCGCAATGAAGCTGGCTATCTGGTTGCGTGCCTTGGCACGTTTTTTCAGTTGTCGTATGGGGAGCAGATTAATTCTGAGCATAATTGCAGCCTATATCACTGATGGACGGATAGCTATACCTGTGGCAATAGCCATTTCTGGTCCAATGGTATTCAGGTAATCCGCGTCTATTTTTTTGTTGTTGACTGTCATGTTGGCAAATGGGTTGAAGAGTTCTACCGCAATACCGGTTTCACTGGTCAGAAAGTCGGCAAGACCTGCGACTTTTGCACCGCCGCCACTGAGGACCAGGCGGGTAAGGGGTTCATCTGCATGATTGGCATGGTATAAATCAATAGCTTTTTTTATTTCAAGAACCCATTGGGTGCAGGTGGTTGAGAAAATATCCTCAATCTGCTCCTGTCTATCTCCTGCTGGGAGATGGCCGAGTTTTAAAGCTTCCGCTTCTTCAAACTCGATGTCAAAGGCATTTTGAATCTGTTCTGTCAGTTGGCGACTCCCCACAACAATGTCTCGGGCTACCACTGAAGTTCCCTTCGATATAATATTGATATTCATCTTTGTCGCCCCAATATCAACCAAGGCAACATTCTCATCTTTTGGATAGTTGTATTCGTAGGTGTTTTCCAGAGCAAACCCATCTACATCGACGATGACTGGTTGCAGGTTTATGCTTCTCAGCATCTCCAGATAGTCATCAACGATTTCCTTTTTTGCAGCGACCAGCATGACATCGGTACGATCAGATCCATCTTTGTTGGTTTTCAGGTCTTGAAAATCGAGGTATACGTCGTCAATGTCAAACGGTATGTACTGTTCTGCTTCAGACAAAATATGTTCTTCAAGCTCTTTTTCCGTCATAACGGCAAGGTTGACTTTTTTGACAATGACGGAATAACCGGAGATGGAGAATCCGATCTTCTTCTTCTTAATTTTGAGATTCTTGAAGAGTTCGGCAATCGCTTGGCCTACGATTTCCGGCTCGTTCAGGGTACCATCATCTACTGCATCTTCTGGAAGGGTCGCACTTCCCAGGTTGACGACTGCATAGGCCTTGTCTGTTCGTTTGAGCTGACAGACTTTGACTGCATGTGAGCCGATGTCTACACCAACGACCAAGTCTTCTCTTGATAGGAAAGGCAGTTTCATGATTGTTTGCTGATAACAGTATAAATAAGAGTAGTGGAAATATAAATCTGTATCCAAGAATAATTTCAGAGGATTACAGTCACTGATAGCTAATGTATATTTAGGACATAAAAAAAAACATTTGTCAAGGAACGCCTCAGAAAAAAGAATATCTTCTTTCTGCTATAACAAGGGGTTAAGGAAAAGGGGTGCGCTCCTTGGTCCTTTTTGTACTATATGTAGCAGTTTCCCGGCACGATTCCTCACTATATGGTATGACAACTGTTGTTAAGGGGCTGGCCGGAAGCGACTGGTTTTATTTTAAATGCAGGGAACTATCTTGAAATTGGTTGATGTTTGAGGTACGTTCACCAAAAAATACAGTATTGTAGCTGCACATAAACGACGTCAATTCAGGGTGGTTATTTTGAGTTCCCCAAAACATGAAAAATCAGTAATTCGTGAGTATACAGAAGCGATTCTCGTAGCGATTGTCCTTGCCCTCTTTATCAGGAGTTTTGTGGTTCAGGCTTTTAAAATTCCTTCCGGGTCAATGCTGCCCACCCTCCAGATTGGTGATCATCTGCTGGTGAATAAGTTTATCTACGGTGTGAAAATTCCCATTGTCGGAACAGTTCTTGTCCCATGGAAGACTCCTGCTCGTGATGATGTGGTGGTCTTTCGATTTCCCAAAGATCGTTCCATTGATTACATTAAACGGGTTGTGGCCGTGGCAGGGGACACCGTGGAGATGAAAAACAAGCAACTCTATGTCAATGGAGAAGCGGCAAATAATCCCCATGCCCATAATACCACTCATACGATTATGGAGTCCAGCGCTGGTCCTCGTGATAATATGGGACCGGTCAAGGTTCCCGAAGGGAGAATATTTGTCATGGGAGACAACCGCGATAATAGCTATGACAGTCGATTCTGGGGATTTGTTGACTTAAATGACGTCCTCGGAAAGGCATTTATACTCTATTGGTCATGGGATATTGATGAACCACTTTTCTCAGTTGACCGTGTGGCCTCAATTCGTTGGAGTCGGTTTGGTGATATTATTAATTGATCCAAGTCATTGGTATGGTGAAGAGTGTCCTGATGTTCTGCCCTCCTGATGGTGAATGGGAAACGTGAAAGAAAAATATCGATTTAAACATAAGCACATTCTAGGTATTGAGCAGTTCTCTGCTGCTGATATATTTTATATCCTTGATACCGCAACATCTTTCAAAGAAATATCCAGCCGCAATATTAAGAAGGTCCCCACCCTGAGGGGGAAGACCATCATCAATTTCTTTTTTGAGCCCTCTACAAGGACCCGTCTCTCTTTCGAGATTGCTGCAAAGCGAATGAGTGCAGATACCTTTAATATTGCAGCCTCAACCAGCTCCGCCCAGAAAGGGGAAACCCTGATCGATACGGCCTGTAATCTGCAGGCCATGAATCCCGATATCATTATTATCCGCCATTCCAGTTCAGGAGCCCCCCTTCTTCTCAGTCGTTATGTCAATGCGGCCATCATCAACGCCGGGGACGGAGCCCATGAGCATCCAAGTCAGGCGCTTCTGGATATGATGACTGTTCGGGAGCATAAGGGAAAAATAGAGGGATTGAAAGTGGCCATTGTTGGGGATATTACCCATAGTCGGGTGGCCCATTCCAATATTGTCGGGTTTACCAAGCTGGGGGCAGAGGTCAGGGTGGCAGGACCTGCTACTTTTATGCCGCCGCACATCGATACTCTTGGGGCCCGCCTCTGTAAAAATGTAGAGGATGCAGTACGGGATGCTGATGTGGTGATGGCACTGAGAATCCAGAAGGAACGGCAGGATGACCCCCTGATCCCCTCACTGCGTGAGTATTCCCAGTTCTATGGTATTAACCGATCTCTCCTGCGGTACGCCAGTCCGGATGTCTTGATCATGCATCCCGGGCCGATCAATCGCGGGGTGGAAATGAGTCCGGACGTCGCCGATGGTCCAGGTTCCGTCATCCTCGAGCAGGTGACAAATGGGGTGGCCGTACGTATGGCCCTGCTTTATCTGGTTATGGGGACTGAGGGGAGTAAGGGGGAATGAAGACAATGATAACGATCTTGCAAAATGGCCGTCTCATTGATCCAGTAAGCGGGATTGATGTCAGTGGAGATCTCTGGTTGGAGAATGGTGTCATTATCCCTGCTCGAGAGTCTTTTCCGGAGAACTCTCTGGTATTTGACCTGCAGGGAAAGTGGATTGTGCCCGGACTGATTGATATGCATGTCCATCTCCGCGATCCAGGAGAAGAGTATAAAGAGACCGTGGCCTCCGGCACCAGGGCTGCAGCAGCAGGTGGTTTTACTGCCGTGGCCTGTATGCCCAATACCCGGCCGGTGAATGATAATGCCGCCGTCACTCGTTTTATCCTCGAGGCTGCTCGTAGTGCCTCTGCCAGAGTATACCCTGTCGGTGCTATCAGCAAGGGGAGTCATGGCGAAGGGCTGGCCGAGTATGGTGAGTTGAAAGGGGCTGGTGCTGTTGCCGTAACAGATGACGGCCTCCCGGTCCTGGACAGCCAGTTGATGCGTCGAGCCTTGGAGTATGCGGGCAGTCATGATCTCCTGGTGATCTCTCATTCGGAAGAGATCGCTCTGAGTCGTAACGGTTCCATGAACGAGGGTGTGGTATCCACCCGCCTTGGCCTGCGTGGAATTCCGGTCGCTGCCGAGTCTATTATGGTCTATCGGGAGTTGGCCCTTGCTGAACTGACTGGCCAGCGTATCCATATAGCCCATGTGAGTACCTCCGCAGCCACAGATCTCATTCGCCGGGCAAAGGCCCGGGGCGTTCAGGTAACGGCCGAGACCACGCCGCACTATTTCACCCTCACCGAAGAGGCGGTGGCGGAATATGATACGAATGCCAAAATGAATCCGCCCCTTCGTACCGAGGCCGATCGCCAGGCCATACGAGAAGGGTTGCGAGACGGTACCTTTGATGTCATAGCCACCGATCATGCTCCTCATTCAGTATTGGAAAAGGAACTGGAGTTTGATCAGGCGGCAAACGGGATCATTGGTCTTGAGACTTCATTGCCGCTTTCCTTGAATCTTGTTCGGGAGGGAGTGATCGATGCCATGCGTCTGGTGGAGTTGATGTCATCAGCCCCTGCCCGTATCCTCAGAGTCCAGGGAGGCACACTTGCTGTGGGCAGTGTTGCCGATGTTACCGTGATTGATCCCGAGCGCGAATTTATCTATACTCGTGATTCTATTCTCTCCAAGGGAAAGAATTCCCCCTTTCTCGACTGGAAGCTGCGGGGCAAGGCTGTGCTCACCATCATGGGTGGTCGTATCACCCATAATGCAATGGAGTGAGAGAGGGATGCTCTTCGTCTACCCTGCAGTTTTTTTCTGTCCGCTTTTTTTCACATAGTCGATAGGGTCTTCGACGCCTGCCTGGGCAAAGCCTTTCAACCGTAACCGGCAGGCGTCACAGCGGCCGCAGGCCAGGTTCCCTGCCGGATCGTAACAGCTGTGGGTCTTGCTGTAATCCACTCCCAGGGAAATTCCGGTATTGATGATTTCTGCTTTGCTCATGGAGAGCAGGGGGGCATGAATAATGAACGGGCTGCTCCCCTCGACTCCAGCTTTGGTCCCCAGGTTGGCCATGGCGGTAAAGGCCTGAAGAAATTCGGGCCGGCAGTCAGGGTATCCTGAATAGTCGACAGCATTGACTCCGATGAAGATGTCCGAGGCACCGAGGACCTCTGCCCAGGCAACAGCATGGGAAAGAAAGATGGTGTTGCGGGCCGGGACATAGGTGACGGGGATTTCTTCCTGATCTGCTTCAGAATCTCTGTCTTTAGGGACAGCAATGGTGTCGGTGAGGGCGGAACCACCAATTTTGTCCAGGTCCAGATTGAGAATGAGGTGTTTGGCAACCCCGCTTTCCCTGGCGGACTGTATTGCTTTGTCCAGCTCAATCGTCTGTTTCTGGCCATAACGGAAGCTGAGGCAGTAGCAGGAATAACCCTGGCTTTTGGCAATGGCCAGGACGGTGGTGGAATCCAGGCCACCGCTGAAAAGGATGACCGCTTTTTTTGTCTCATTGCTGGGTGTCATAATTCTTTGTTCAGGTGTTTGGCGCTGCCTTCCAGAAAGCAGGGCAGGGATTTGCGAATGCTGATAGACCGGGGACTGACTTCAGCTTGATAGACCAGGATCTGGACTCCTTGTCGGGCCACTTCTATCAGGGTCTGGGTATAGAGTGGATCGATATGGGCAGCAGGTCTGAATCGATCTGCATCCGTGCGTTGGACACAGAAAAAGATGACTCCCTGAGATCCCTTTTGTACCAGGTCGGCCAGTTCACGCAGGTGCTTGGTGCCTCTGGCAGTCACGGCATCTGGAAACATGGCCCAACCTTCTTCGGCAAGTGAGCAGTTTTTAATTTCTACATATATCTTTTTCTCCCCTTTTTCAAGGAGCAGGTCGAGCCTGCTGGACGCTGAGGTCTTCACTTCTCGAGTAATGGAGTCGATTCCCTGCAGCTCTTTAATTTTTTCTTCAGCAATGGCTTCGGCTACGATATGATTGGTCAACATGGTGTTGACTCCTATCCAGGTATCTCCTTTCTGGATCATTTCAAAGGTCTGCGGATACTTACGTTGCGGGTTGGCAGATGTGGAGAGCATCACCCTGCTTCCCGGTGTTGAGCAACCGCGCATGGAGCCGGAATTGGGGCAGTGTACGGTAATTTCCCGACCTTCATCTGTTACAACATCAGCCAGAAAACGTTTGTAACGTTTGATGAGGGTGGCAGCCTGGAGAGGGGGGTGAAATTGCATTAATAAGGGGAAGTTAAATTTTATATCAATTATGTTTAATCTTTGAAGAATTGTCTGAAATGCAGTATAAAGAATGGATCTTAAAAGGGGAAGGAGAAAGCTTCTTTCCCTTACAATTGAACCTGTCTGCTGCCGACTGGTACAGATAAAATACAATACTTGTACAGGAGAAGCATTGTTATGAAATTAGGTGTTAACGGCCTGGGACGAATAGGAAAACTTTCGCTCTGGCATCACGTCTCGAGAAAACATTTTTCAGAAATCGTGATCAACGTTGGCCGTGAAATTGGCCAGGGACTGAATGATCTCGCCGCCTCAGTGGAGCGAGACTCATCATATGGGCGATTGGGTACCTATCTTCATGGCCACAAGGGTGGACGGGTGATTGAAGAACTGAATGAAGCCGCTGGAACCATGGTCATTAACGGGGTACCTGTCAAATTTCTGCGTACGGCCCGTAACCCCAAAGATATCGCATGGCAGGCAAATGGGGTGAAACTGGTGGTGGATACCACCGGTGCCTTTACTGACCCCACGGCTGATGCCGACGCCAATTGGGGTGCCCTGCGTGGCCATCTCCAGGCGGGAGCGGAAAAGGTGATGCTGTCGGCTCCGTTCAAGATCAAGTCTAAGGGGCTGGATATGCCGGAAGATGCCGTGACCACAGTCATGGGGATTAATGATGAGGCCTATGATTCGTCCAGGCATTCTTTGATTTCGGCTGCTTCCTGTACAACCACCTGTCTCTCTTATATGATCAAACCCCTTATGGAGAGTATTGGCGCGGAGAATTTTCTTAGTGCCTCCATGGTGACAGTCCATGCAGCGACAGGCAGTCAGCAGGTCCTGGATCGACTTCCCAAATCAGGGGCTGCGGATCTGCGTAAAAACCGCTCTATCCTCAACAATATCATCTTGACAACCACTGGGGCCGCCAAGGCGTTGGCCCTGGTTATTCCGGAGATGAAATCCATCGGGTTTATCGCTGAGTCGGTTCGTATCCCCACCTCCACCGGGTCTCTCATCGTTCTGGTGCTTAATGTTCAGGATGATCTGGAGAGTCCTTTGAAGAGGGAGGCTATCAATAACATCTATCGTGAATATGCCGAAAACAGCCCTTATCTCGAATACTCTGCGGAGCAGAATGTCTCTTCCGATATTATTGGAGTTCCCCAGGCGGCTGCTGTGATCGAGAGTACTGAGACTCACACCCGTACCGCCTCTATCCCTGTGAATCTGAATAAGCTGAAGAGCTGTTCCATTAATGCAGGCGAGGATCACATCCTCAATGTTCCGATTACTCAGGCCGTTATCTACGGTTGGTATGACAATGAACTTGGCAGTTATACAAATATGTTAGGTGATCTGACAGTTCAGGTTTCCGGTAATATGTTATAACGTATGCAAATCCGGCAGATGATGGTCGGAGATATACCTGCTGTGGTAACACTTGAGGCGAGCTGTGTTTCGTCGTGGTGTGTGGGGCAGGTAGAGTCCGAGCTTGAACGGAAAACAGGGCTTGCCCTGGTGGCATGTTCTTCTTTTGGTGAGGTGCAGGGCTGGTGTTGTGGCTTTCTTGTCGGCCCTGATGCAGAGCTGCTCAAAATTGCTATCAGTCCCCAGTGGCGGAGGCAGGGGATAGCAGGTGCTCTCCTGCAAGAGCTCTGTTGTCAGTTTGGAGAACGAAACGGAGAACGGATCTTTCTCGAAGTCCGTTCCCTGAATAATCCCGCCCTTAAGCTCTATACAAAGCGTGGTTGGGTGCAAGTGGGATACCGCAAGAATTACTATAGCGATCCTGTAGATGATGCCTTGGTTTTGATCAGTAAACTCCAATGAATGAAAAAGGTTCTAAAGGAAAGAGTGAATGAAGACAATTCGTGATCTTAATCTTGCTGGAAAACGGGTACTGGTGAGGGTGGATTTTAATGTCCCTATGGATGCTGAAAAAAATATCACCGATGATATTCGTATTCGTATGGCTCTGCCGACTATCAGGTATATTCTGGATCAGGGGGGCAAGCTGATACTCTGCTCCCATATGGGGCGACCCAAAGGACAGCGGATGGAAGAATTCAGCCTTGGCCCAGTGGCCGTGCATCTTGGGGGAATCCTCGAACGTGAGGTCCGTCTTGCCCCGGATTGCGTGGGGGCCGAGTGCGAGGCAATGGTGGCAGCCATGCAGGCGGGAGACGTGGTGATCCTGGAAAATTTACGCTTTCACAAGGAAGAAACCGAAAACGGTTCAGCCTTTGCGGAACAGATTGCCCGGATGGCGGATGTTTATATTAATGATGCCTTTGCCGTCTCACATCGTGCCCATGCCTCAGTGGTTGGGGTTCCCGCCCATGTCCCTGAGCAGGCTGCCGGCTTTCTTCTCCAGACCGAAATGGACTTCTTTCACAAGGCCATGGATGCACCGGTGCGTCCCCTTTTTGCGCTGGTCGGTGGGGCAAAAGTCTCCTCAAAACTTGGAGCGTTACAGAATATGCTGGATAAGGTGGATGCCATGATTATCGGCGGGGCCATGGCCAATACCTTTCTTAAAAGCCAGGGAGTAGGGGTGGGGGCCTCTAAGACAGAGGACGATCTGTTGGAGGCGGCCCGTGAACTGGTATGTGAGGCTGAAGAAAAGGGTGTTAAACTCTATTTTCCGGTGGATTTTGTGGTCGGGGATCGATTTGCCCCTGATGCGGTGGTTAAAAATGTGACTTTTCGTGATATCCCTGCGGGATGGATGGCCCTTGATATCGGACCAGCCACTACCACCTATTTTCAGGAGGCCTTGGCCGATGCCCGAACCATCGTCTGGAATGGTCCCATGGGTGCCTTTGAGATGGATGCCTTTGCCAGGGGAACAATGGCAATGTGTCATACTGTTGCTTCGGCCCATGCCTTGACCATTACAGGTGGTGGCGATTCAAATGCTGCGGTCAAGAAATCTGGAGAGTCGGCCAATATCTCATACATGTCCACCGGGGGTGGAGCTTTTCTCGCCCTCATGGAGGGGAAGACTCTTCCGGGTGTCGAGGCTCTGCAAGGATAATTGATTCACTCTGCCTGGTTGATCGACTGGGCAGCACGGTGCTGGGCTGTTACAAAATGAGAGTAACCTATTAAATGGAGAGAGCATGAAGCGGAGACCATTGCTTGCAGGAAACTGGAAGATGCACACCACTGTCATTGAGGCCTGCCATCTGGCAGCGGAAATTGGGGCATGTTCTGCCCATTTAGATGACCGTGATATCCTGCTTGCCCCGCCATACACAGTGCTCAGTGAGGTGGCCCATGTCTTGAAAGACAGTAATATCCTGATTGCTTCCCAGAATGTCTGCTGGGAGCAGGAGGGTGCCTTTACTGGAGAGATCTCCCCGACCATGGTTAAATCAGCAGGGGGGGTTGCCGCAATTATTGGTCATTCTGAGAGGCGGCGGATCTTTCATGAAGACAATGAGATGGTGAACAAGCGTGTTCATGGCGCCTTGCGTTTTGGCCTTATCCCCATTCTCTGTATTGGCGAAACGCTGGAAGAAAGGGAAGGGGGACAGGCCTTTACTGTGCTTGAAGGGCAGGTTCGGGAGGGTTTGGCCGGAGTCAGTCCGGATGCTATGGGAAAAATGGTTGTTGCCTATGAGCCGGTGTGGGCCATAGGAACCGGAAAAACGGCTAGTAAGGAGCAGGCGCAGGAGGCCCATGCCTTTGTCAGAAAGCTTCTGGCAGAAATGTATGAAAAAGATATTGCCGACTCAGTCAGAATATTGTATGGTGGCTCGGTTAACGTGGACAACGTCAATGAATTGATGGCCCAGGCCGACATAGACGGAGCACTCGTTGGCGGCGCAGCTTTGAAGGCTGAGTCGTTTTGCCGGATTATAAATTTTACTTGAGAACCTTTTTTAATGCCAACCATACTTACAGTTGTCCATATTGCAGTCTGCTTTTTTATGGTCATCATTGTTCTTCTTCAACATGGCAAAGGTGCAGATGTCGGCGCCTCTTTTGGGGGATCAAGTCAGTCACTATTCGGAACAGAAGGCCCAGTCCCTCTGATGAATAAGATTACAACCATGGTTGCAATCGTCTTTATGGTGACTTCGGTCAGTCTGGCTTACATCTCTTCAACATCGAGCACCGGATCGTTGATGAATGCAGTCCAGCAACCGTCAGCAACTGAAGAAGTGGCAGTACCTGCTGGAGAAAAAGTTATTCCCATGCCAGCGGGGATAACAGAAGAACCAGCAGCTCCCGAGGCAAAGCCAGCTCAGGAGTAGAAAGATATAAAATTGTGTGCCGAAGTGGTGGAACTGGTAGACACGCTGTCTTGAGGGGGCAGTGGCCCACGGTCGTGCGAGTTCGATTCTCGCCTTCGGCACCATTAACAACAAAGCCGTAAGTCGCTTGTATAAAGCGATTTGCGGCTTTCTTGCGTTTAGGGGTAGTTGGCTACGTTTATCACTGCTTAGCATTGAATTGCACTGTTTTCCAAAAAATTGCGACCAAAATTGCGACCAAAAAATTAAGGAAGACACGCTGCTTTTTACAAGGATGCGTGGGAGGGAACTATGGCAACAGTGAAAGCAAGAAAAAGGAAGAAAGGAACTGTCTATTGTGCAGAGATTCGTATAAAAGGACATCCGAGTTTGTCCCAAACGTTCGAACGGAAATCTGAAGCTCATCGGTGGGCTGAGGAGACCGAGACAGCGCTTCGCAATAATGGATATGTAGGAAATGCCCCACCAGATGATATGCTCTTTGATGATGCCTGGGCAAAGTATCTGGCAGAAGTCTCAGCTAGGAAAGCACCCTCAACTCATCGTCGTGAGTTGGCCCAAGACAAACCTCTGCAGTATTTTCATGGTCACACGTTAAAGGACATAACTCCTACAATGGTTGCACAATTTCGTGATTGGCGACTTGGAGCAGTGCAAGCAGGCACGGTTATAAAAGATCTCAATACGGTATCTCACATTTTCACCACCGCTGTTCGTGAGTGGGGTGTCGAAGCGGCAAATCCTGTGTTGATAATCAAAAAACCTAAAGCACCAACTGGACGACTCCGTTTCCTGACCGATGGAGAGATTGTGAAGCTCTTAAAGGAAAGCAGAAAAGGGCACAGGGGAAATCTTTACCATTTTCTCTTATTGCAGCTCCACACGGGGATGCGGCCAAGCGAAGGCGCATCTTTAACCTGGAGTCAGATAGATTTTGATGGACGAGTTATTGATTTGCAAAAAACAAAGACCGATCCACGCCGAGTACCTTTGACTGTCCCGGCGCTTGAAACGCTTTCCAAGCTTGTCCCTGCTGGTGATTACAAATGTAGCAATTTTGTCTTTCTACCCAAAGAACCGAAAATGACGTATCGGCGTCGGCCTAATCAATATTTTCGAGAAAGCTTTGAAGCGGCTATCAAAAGAGCCAAGATCTCAGATTTTCATATGCATGATTTACGGCATACTGCTGCAAGTTACATGATTATGAATGGTGTTGACCTGAGAACAGTGGCAGATATTCTTGGGCATAAGACAATTGCCATGACCATGAAATATACTCATCTTCTCGATGATCATAAATTAAAGGCCATCGATCGTATTGCAGGGCTAGGCTTGTAAGCTTATTTGTTTGCAGCCTCAACAAAGTTCTTGCCAGCCTTAAATTTCACGACTTTTTTGGCAGCAATTTGCATGGTCTTACCCGTTTGAGGATTACGCCCCTGGCGAGCAGCTCTTTCGTTTACGGAAAAAGTACCAAAGCCGATTAACGAAACCTTCTCACCGGATGCAACACTGTTTGTGATGGCTTTGAGCATGCTGTTCACCGCATTGTCGGCAGCAGCTTTGCTCATTTCACATTCTTCTGCAATTTTGTTCACCAGATCGCCTTTGTTCATTGTTTTTCCTTGGTTATATTTAGGGAGCACGTTGGGATGGAGATTGCTTTCTGTTCAGATAGCAGAAGCCTTTTGATCTTGCAAGCTTATTCCGATTTCTCGCCTTCCGTAGTTTGTATAAAGGCGCTGATTTCTCTCGGTGTATAATAGCGAAACCGCACTTTTTTGCTCAAACGGGCTGTGTAGTCAGAAAAAGCCACAACCAACTCCCTGCCTTCATCCATTAATTCTTCTCCTTCTTTATGTGAGACCCCGTCCATTTCACCAAGCTGTGCCTTGAAATTGGTGTAAGCCATATCAAACTGTCGTAAAATGTTGAACAGCGTTGATCCAAGGGGAGAATTCACCTTCAAAACTCTGGAACCTCGTTCCTTGGCCATACTGATTTTTTTTTCCTGTATTTCCTGCCAGGATGGTTTTGTCTTTTTTGCTTGTTCCTCAGCCATACTTCCTCCCTTCAATGATTTTATGCAGAAATAACTTTTGCGTTCCTTTTGATCTGATACCGGTGCCAGTAATCAAGGGCAAAAGCTGATCCGTATGGCAACACAGCAGCCACCATCATAAGAATTGCACTTTTTGTGGCCACAGGCATCAGGTGTGGCTTTATTTCAAAGTACCCATAGTATATTTTCTCTGCCCTTGACTCAAATTGACTGGCCAGCTTCCAGATATTTTCGGGTGTGCTCAACCGAAAAATCATCAGATAAACCACATACAGGAGAAAGGCTTTCACCAATAAGGACATGGCACGTCCGAGTAACAGCGAGTTGATGGCTTTTCTTGTTATATTCCCCACATAGTAGCGACTGATATAACTGCACATGGCAGTATTTACGATCAACACAAGATACGGAACGGAGCCAAAGAGTATCTGACTGACCAAGTCATTTTTGGGAAAAACAAATGGGAAAAGATAGAAATGAAAAATTGGAAACATGAAGACAAAGGCAAAACCTTCATGAAAACCACTGGTGATTCCAATTCGGAAGAAGTCTATTGTTCTCTCTAGGGTGAGAAATTCTGAAGGAATGTTTTGCCCTTTACTCTCGATCACATAAAACTGCTGAACCTCGGATATGGCATTGAGTAGATTTCTGGGCTTGTAAATCCTGCCACTATCAGTAGTTATGATCTGGGCGTTGGTATCATTCTGACTTCTGTTTCTCCACTCCTTTGCCATCATAAATCCTACTGATACTTATTCTGTATAGGGACTGACTTTGGTAATATCCTTCAGTATTTTTGGTTTAGCCTGTTCCATTTCAGCTATAGAGCCAAAGGCTTCTGCATGAAAAGGTGTGTAAAAACCCTTCATGGGTTTGCCTATTTTTCTGGTTACTGAAAAATATCCGCCAAAGAACTCTTTTTTAATCAAACCGTCTGCAATTACTTCATGTTCATTGCGTAATTGATGGACAATGGTAAACAATACATTACGCATACTTTTATCTCTTTTGGCCATGGTCGCAATTTCCATGCATCCTGCCTTTTCTGCCTGTTGCCGTGCAATATCTTCCAGAACTTTTGCCTGAAAATAGACATAGCCATTAGACATAGAGAACGCAAAAAACTGCCTGCCGTACATTTTGTTGATATGAGGTTTTAATTTTTCCAAGAACTGTGCAGCGTCAAACCATGCTGAAATATCCGTAGATGCAGGCGCCTCTGACTTCGACTTCTTTTGAGATGTCCCTTCTGTCTCTCCATAGATGTCTTCCTGGACTTGCCAGGCGGCTGTGCCACGATTTTCATCTACATGCTTTTTCTGCTCTGTCTCTTTCTCCACAAGTTTTAACGAATTCTCTTCCAACTCCTTTTGCCGTGCAAGCTGGTCCGCTTTCTTGAGAGTTGTCCCAAGAAGTCCTTTGGGCATCTTATGGTGGAGTTTGATGGCTTGAAGAATCTCTTCCTTTCTTGGTAACTGTTTAAATTCATCAATGCTGGAAAGTGGACGTCCGGCTGCTAAAGGATGTTCACCAAGTGAATAAAGGTAGCCATGCATAGATTTCAACTTTCCAAGGTCATGGCCTAAAGCAGCAACCATGGTGTCAGGAATAACATGCCATGCTTCTATCTCTGAAAGGAGTTGCACAACCTGTTCGGCCACATTAATGGAATGGTGAAGGAGGGATGTTCTGGAAAGAATTTGAAATGTATTTTCATCCCAACCACCTTCCACATCCCCTTGAATATTCACCACTGACGGACAGTTGCCCTCCTTATCAAGCAGACTGAGGATTTGCCCACAGACATTCCTTTGCAGCGGAAACTTCTTAAACCAACCCCTGTTATCAATCTTCTCCATTAAGGCTGCTGCTCTGATATCTTCAAAATCAAAAGGGATATTTTCCTCCTCTTGATGCTTTATTTTACGCCATAGAGGAGAGAGCTCTGCAATATGAACTTCCTTATTTCCTTCTTTAGTCCATAGCTTCGATAAACTTCGCAAGGTAACAACTCGGACTACTTTCTCTTTCTGCTGTCCCAAATACAAAACCACGATAGCTACCAGCAATAGAGTAAAAAATAAAATCAGTAAGCCACTACTCCAAGAATCCATCGGTTCTAACAATCCTACGCTCTAACTTTGCTGGCCAGATCAGGAAAGATCACTTTAACTTCAGGATCATTAACTGTTGCGGTCTTTCCTTTGTATGTTCCAGAGTAGGTGCTTAAAAATATTTCCCTGGGAGCCATATTCAAAATCTCAGTATGTTTCACTCGTATTTCTTCGGTTTCACGAATGGAAAGCCCGCCACCCACTGAAATGATGGGTGAAAATTGTTGCTGCTCTCCCAGGTGTCTGGAAACATAAAAAGCCGTGCTGGCATCCGGCACGCGCATAAAGAGTTTAGTATTACAGTTATCTAAAATAGTATTGGCCCGGTCTTCTCCTACTTCTGCATACAATTGACTGATGGACTGGCAATAGCCATGGATATACACTCCGGCTCCACCTGCCTTGGCAAAGAGATCTTCAATCCCTTGATAAAGGACAGATTGTGCTTCATCTATATGCATTACAAGGGATGGGGTAACATTCCTACCACTGGAATAAATACGCCCGACAAAAGCCTGGATCATGGAAATAATGACCTTGCCGGCAGTATAGGCAGCACGTTTTGTTAAGAGCGAGCCAAGCTGAACCACCAAAATAATGCCCTTTCCCTCTTCCAGACGTTTAATAAAGCGGTTTTCATCCGCTTTACCAATTATCTGTCCCACATTTCCAGAGGTAAGTTCTGTTAATGCTACACGTAAAGAACTGGCTACCTTGGAATAATAATCTGGCGGAGTGGAAAGAATCTTCTGCATGTCCAGAGTAAGCTGCCGGGCTTCCGGCGTGTTGATATAATCGAGTTTTCCCTTTAGTACTTTCAGATCCTGATGGCTGATATGGTTTTTAATATCATTGAGATTGAAGGAAGGTGCCTTGTCAACGGATTCAGCCAATATAATCAAGGCTTGTACTACTATCAAGCTGACTTCGTAGGCAACACCAAAGAAATATGGCTCCCGTCCTACTGCCACACCTGCTGTAATATGGGCAACCAGCTCTTCCGGCATATAATATGACGAAAGAGGATCCAGAATTGCGCTGTATTCTGGGAAAATTGGGGTGACCAGCATTAGGTCTTCGAGCCGGTCGGTATCATCAGCAATCTCGACAATTTTTGAAAACAGATCAATGTCTCCTTTGGGATCAATGGCCACTACAGAATAGCCCTTACGAATATCCTGTTCGATGATATGCTCCATTGTTCTGGTCTTACCCACACGGGTGGTACCAAAACACCAGAAGTGCCCTTTCCTGTGAGAGTCAGGAAAACCGAGATCAAGAATTGTCTCCGGGGAATCCAGGTGGATCCCTGTGCCGATATGTGTCCAATGTTCAGTTGGACTACTTTTCCTGAAGATCCCCATAATCAAGACGAAACAAAACGTACTTGAATACATTCATGTAATTCTTCACTGACAGCTGAGATTGCTGATTTTGGCAACCTCCTGGAAGTAATAACGAAACTTTTGTGCCCCACATATCGTTTCACACAATGAATGTTTACCTCTTCGTCTTCCACGGGCAACTGCTCCTGTAGCAAACTCTCCACCAGAGTTTTGGAGACTCGATCCAGAACAATCTTCATCTTTGGAGTCCCGGCAACCAAAACAGGGTCAATCCGGCGTATATGAAAAGCACGTATTTGCCCAACACCAAAAGATTGTAGATTTCTTTCATGCAGGCCGATACGATTGAGGGGACATACAGCGATCACCTGTTCTCCTGGAATTATCTCAGCCTCCACAAGAAGATCTCCACTAGGGCGACAGGCCAGCACCTCAGCCCATCGCAACTCTCTTTCATAAAACTTGTATTTTTTCGTCTGCTTGATCGTAGCTGCTTTTGACAAGGCGATGTCCAAATGTTTTAGGAGAGTGTTCGCTCCTCTTATTTCTCGGAAATCAATCCATCGCTGAATCGTTGTGCCGTCAATTTTATTGTAGAGTACAGCTTCCATCTCAAAATTATTCCGGAAAAATGCCATGGTATCAAGTCCGTACCATTGAGATAGAATGGACGAAAATACCTTCTCGATTTCAGTTACTACTTCATTTTGAGTAAGGCCATACTGAGACGCAAATTGCTGTATTGCTTTTTGCATGCGACAAGACATTCCGGAAAAGGTTCTGAAAGATATAAAAAGCTATCATATTCCTTTTTCGTTTGGGATGACTAGATTGTGACAGGGGTATGTCCTTTTACTTGCAGTGGGGTGGAGTGAAGAAGTAAAATTTTGTCAGCTATTATTCAAAGGGGCTAACAGAATTGAGATAGGGTGCAGTACATTGAACTGAATATAGTATAGTACTTGCCACGAGGGAGAATTCTTTTGGTACGTATTCAGGGGAGGTATGTTGACTTTCGAAGCTGGGGTCAGCCATCGTGGGATCACCGACCTGTTCATGCCAATGCTCAATGGGCAGCTGGCTTGTTACAAGTGTTGATTTGAGGTTATGTCGGTCGGTGAATTCACCCTGCCGAGACAGCAGCAGCTCAGAAGGTTCTCTTCAACAACTCGACATAATTGTTGCGCACAACGGGGTCGGGCTATGATAATGGACTAAACTGTTACTCAAAACTAACTAGCGAGCTTTTCGAATTCTCTCTTGGAGCGATAAAGCAATAGGTACCTGTTTAGAAGCTAAATGTGCAGCTATACCTAAAAGTGCTTTACGAAAAGAAGAATCTGAAGATATTTTGTTTGTATCATTAGAAACAATGACATCCAAAAGTTCTATTAAAGCACTTCCTGTCCCATTTCTATGCCAATAGAGAGCATCAGGGGGCACCAAAGAATCTCTGATCCAGAATAATCCATCATACTGAATGGATGATCCTACTTTTGACGAAAGAAATCTTGCAAATGCTGATACATTATCCTCTTCTTTAGAGAGGTGCCTTCTAGCCCAACGCTCATACAAGTCCTTATTTTTTAGAACTATTTCTTGGGCACCTTCAAATTCTAAAAAATTAATCGTATTAAACCCTAAAAGATGCCGGAATAATTTTTCACCTTTGTACCAATATCTATTAGGAGACCAGTTTGGTAGTGGCAGTACAAATTCGATCATATCTCTCCAAAACAGAGAAATAGAGTTTATGTTTTTGCTTTGAACAGTTGCAATAAACCATCCATCGATTAAATGTTCAATTGCATGATGACCGTCTACACCTAAAGACAAAATCGGTTTCCAAATATTAGCCGCTTCATCTTTTTTGGCCGTTACCAGAAGCCTTGATAGCTTTTGAAGAAGAGAGTAACCTAAATCACTTGGAAGGCTATCACGGTCATTATCATCGTCGCTTGCCTCTTCATTCTTTTGTTTTCTCCAAGCCTCAAATTCCCATAGTTTTTGGGTTAAGAAGCGCACATCGGAACTATCATCAGCACCTTGCCCATGATCATTCAACAACCATGAAAACATTTTGTCCAATGTATAGGTTTCAAGACCAGAAAAACTACGACGACAGTAACGCAAACGGCCATCTGCATCTTTTCCGAACAACCGTTTAATACGAGCCTTTTTTAAACGATCCACACGAACTGCAATTCCGATTAGATCAATTGCTTCTGCATTTGCTGAAACGTTTAAATCACGAGTGCGCAACCATCTCAACCAACTAGCCCAACGTATTTCAATCGATTTGTCTTCATCTTCCCTAAAACCCGGACTAAGGCTATTAAGACCGGCCCAAAAAATCGAAATCTGTATAAGGCGCCACCAGCGAACACCTAACTTTTCTCTATTTTTATAAGCTGCATCCATCAAAAGAAAGACAGCCTGATGGTCTCCACTGGTCAAAATTTTTAATACAGAAGCATCTGTGCCTTTATCATGGTCTGAATTGCTTATGAATTTTTCAATAACAACATGTGTCGCAAAAGCAAGTGACCTATTATTCATAAAAGGGCCGGGAGCCCTTAAGGATTCGAGGGTGTCTCCAATATTAGAAATAATATTCTGAATAATTTCATTTGCCTCGCTCTTAATATCAGGGTTTTTATCAAGCCAATGGGAAGCTTTTACTAACAATGTGGCTGAAATAGCCGCTTCTGTTGCAAGGGTACTTTCCACATCTTCTTCTATAGACACGACGTTGAGAGCGGAGGATAGCCTCTCTGCATCTTCATCAGTCAAGTTCTGAGATGATGCTAAAATTTTCTCACATTCGTAAGGCAAAGTAACAGCCTGTAATCTTGGATTATTTTTCTGCTGAAACGCACATATATCTTTCTGAAGCTTGTCAGGATAGAGACACACTAAAAACGTTTTTCCAGATTGTTTTTCTTTTTCAGATTTATAGTTTTTGGGATCAAGTTCAGCTTTTAATATTCTTACTTCTAAGTCATATTTTTCCTCGCCTGAAGACGTTTCCCAACTTCTGGATATCTCCTTAATAAAAGAGGCTGTTTTTTTATCATTGAGAGCAAGTTGAGCAGCTATCTGCCGCAATGGAATTTTTCGATGAGGAGCAAAACTCCACTCTTTGGCCATTTCAAAAACGTTTTCGCCTGCCCTAGCCCATGACAAAGCATCGAACCAATGCCCATTTTGAACACGGCTATCATCACCTTGATATAGTTCATAAATGCCCAGCAAAGGTTGCAAAATACCGATAAATAAATCAGGTTTATACTTCCCTACATCCAAGAGCATGCCGATTATTGCGACAGAATTTGAATCTTGCAAAAGCGTTCTTATCACAGACTCTACATCTTCTTTTTTATCAATCTTGGTATAAATCCATTTTTCTAAAGCAGCCAAGGCACAATGGAGTTGCCCGTTAGAAGTAGAATTTTCTTGAGACCAAGTGAAAACTCGTCCATCTCCCTTAAAACTTTTTCTCTGACCGTCTTGGAGAGTAAGCTCTAAACTACAAACACTTTCATAATTATCCGCCCATCTATCTGTACAGAAATTTATCAGTGTAATCAACGTATCTACAGCCACGGTAGTATTAAGCTGTAAAAACTGGAAAAATGGACTCTTCCAATATGCCGTAGGATAGCCTGAATTACAAAATTCTAGTCCCAAATCATCACGAAGTGAACTAGTTGAATAGCCTTCTGTTGGTGAATCATCAATTAGCAATGCAAGAAGAAATTCACTTGCAACTTCTGGTCTTAGATGCATTAGTTTAGACAAGGAATTTGCATTTAAACAATATTCTCGAAAAGTATTGTCTACCCTCCCTTGAGGGCCTAATGGCCAAGGAGGTAAGTCTCTATGGCTTGAAATACTGGTAGGCATTGCACGCAAACGTTCGTTTCTTTCACGATATTCTTTATCAGTACGCAACCTTTCAATATGTTCTTTTCTTTTGTCTTCTCTATAAGCCTCAACAGCTTCCGTAATTTCTCTCTTGCAGGGTCTTCTACAGGCCATTTCCAGAGCCCATTCACAGACTTCTTCAGGAAGGTCATTTACAGCCGCAAACGCTGCCCCATAAAGAGATTTGTCACTGTCATCTCTAAGCCAAATGTGTTCCTTCTTTTGCTCAAGCTGTAAAACTCTTACCGTGCTTAGAGCAAGCTCTGCAAATTCCTTCCTATAGGGCATTACCGTATTTGTATCACGATCAAGAAAAAGTGGTGTCGTTGTAAGCCAAGTCTCACATAATTTTGAAACAGTTGGTGAGATTAGGTTGGAAATTTGTTCTTTGTGATCTGAAAGAAATTTTGCAACCTGTGGCCAACGACCATAAATTGGCAACCGTTGCATATCTTCTAGATACAGTTTTAGCGAAGGATCGATATCAAGAGACTCATTAGATACATTTGAAACGGTTGCTATATGATGAAAGCGTCTTAACAACCGATTTAAACGAGCCCCCCTATCTGCAAAAAGCATCTCTGATCGCTCATTAAGATAATGACCTGCAAATGGATCAAGACATAAAGAGTCTAGGAGAATATCTGCGGTTAAAGGGTTTTCATCTTTTGTTTTTTCTGCTTCCTCATAAACAACATCCCATAGATTTCCTTGTTCAGTTTTTTCACGAAGAAGTAGCTGTCCCATCATACGCAAAGCATTATGCCAGAGAGGATTGCTAGCGTATGGTGCCCAAGAGCTTATGTCATTTTTTATTTCTTTTAAATGTTGAAATCTTGCCCAATCAGCACCCAAGTCATGTTCAAATTCGATTGAATTCGTCTCTTTTCTTTTTCGTAGTGGCAAGCAATCCAAACCTTCGTCGAGAGCTTCGCTGACATCATTGTCAAACCCTCTGAGAGGAAAGCTACGTTCAAATTCAGCTTCACGTTTTGCAAGTTTTATAAGAAGATTGTGAAATTTTATTTTGTCTTTTGTCCAATACGACCATAGACGATCAGCAATGGCAGGCAACGATATGTCATCCATTCCCCCTTGAGAAAAAACACCTTCAGCTCGTATTACCCAAGCTAACGTTTTTAAATTACCCAACGCTATAAGAGCTTCGTTATCTGAAGCAAGCCAAGATAAGTGATTGCTTGAATACAAAGCTGCTCTTACATCAGAAGAGTCAAGAGAAGAAATTTCCACCGCCTTGATCGAGGTACGTCCCGAAATTTCATGCAAATCTCCAGAACCCCAAGCTTCGGTTTGTCCAACAATGATAACTCGCCACTCAACACAGCTCTCTTGTTCGCCGTCAGACGCCAAAAGCTTGAAAATAAGAGGCTTAACTTTTTTTATGGCGTCAGGGCTAATTCTCTCAGCAGAATCAATGATAAGAATATTTTTTTCTTGAGATGTGTGAGCAAGAATATCCTGCAAAGGTTTAAGGAAGCCCAATTCTAATCTCGTTCTCTCACTTAATGCAAAATCTAAGTTTTCTGGAGAAAGCCAAACCTGTTTCCACTTAGAAAATTTCTTATTTAAAGTAGATTTTACGAACGCAGACTTTCCACTTCCCGAGCTACCGTATACAACGCATATTGGATTTTCTCTAAGATACTCTTCTAAAAGGTCTTCTTCTGCGGTTCTTATTACACTGTGACCAATCGGCAAGCTAGTTTCAATTGTACTTTTATATTCTTCAGACATTGCTTCTAAAGATGTCCATGAAGGAACATAGTTTGGATGGCTTTTTAAATCAAAAACTGGAACTAATTCTTGCCACAACTCCGATAACTGTAATGTCCCTCCTACGATACGTTTATCTTTAGCTTTCTTAAGAAGCCAATCCCACAGCTCTTTTGCAGTATCTTGAGAGCCATTCTGCAAAATATCGCGACATTGCGTTAGTGAGGCGTCTATATATTCGGAACTTGCTAAATGAAAATCTGAAGGAATGACTTCTAAGCTGCGTATAAGAGCAACTGTGTTTTCGTTTCTGTAATCACTGCTGTCATCTGAATCCTTAATACTGTTAAATACATTACTATGTTTTTTATCATTCGTAATTCGTGCTACAGCCGTTTCAACATCGCTCTCAGAACACCAAGATTTTATGTTTGCCCAAGCAGTAAAGAATTTTTCATTATAACCTTTCTGCACTAACATCAAACAATCGTGCTCTTTATTAAACGGCTTTCCTTCCTTCCAGAGATCCCAAGCATTATTTACAAAATCTGGTGGGAATCCTGCACCGCTAACTTGCATGTTACTTTTACATGAAATTGCTAACTGCTTTTTTTCTGTTCCTTCGCATGTGATCAAAAGATCATCTATTTGTTTCCAACCTAAGACCCCTGTCTGCCATTTTAGTGTTGTTCCCAAAGCTTTAACGCCAGATAGCCTTACTCCACGCAACATTTTTACCATCAGCCAAGCTGCAGATAAGTCTTCAAAATCATAGCCTGCCCCACCTGTTTGGCGTGGTGTGGCCTTGCTGCTTCTCTTTTTTTTTGTTCTGTCTGATTTGGAATTAGCTGTCAAAATATATCTCAAAAATTATGCTGGCATGAATATTTCGAATTGTTGTCTCTTTTTAAAGAAGTCTGAATGTCAGCTTTAGGCGCGTTAACCCACATTATTTATGTGTGTCTTGAGCAACCTGTAGATTTCCTGCATTTTTTTTATCAGCTCATCGAAGGTGATGATCTTGACATCCTTTTGGTTATTACGGAATAGTTCGAAAGACTTAATTTTATCTTTTTCTTCTGGCATTGTTCCTATAACAAGTGTGCATTCTACGGCGTATGATTCAATATCGTAAATTCCGGAATTTTCTTTGAGTGATGCGATCTCTTTCTGGAGTTTATACTTTTGATCTAAAGTCTGAGCAATAGAGCCTGCAAGGTCAAGTGACACTGCGTAAACGCTATCTCGATAGCTGTTTGCTCTTATGAGAGGTGTCGAAGGCTTCTTAATCTCTATGATTGCAAGATTGTTCGATAGACTGTTTTTGACCAGAAAGTCTGTTACTTTGTCGCTGCTTCCTGAAATTGTTCTGCCTCCGACCGATGCTTGGTCTTCGATTTTTATGACCGGATAACCGAAAACCAGGGGTAAGATTATTGGGTTATCATTTAGTAGAATCTGCCACTTGTCTTCACCGGATCTCTTACTCTCTAATAGCTTCTGAGACTTACTTATGACATCTTCAAGATTTAAGAGATTGAAATCGGCCTGAAATTCATCTACTTCATTTCTTGCATACTTGTAGATGCTCTTTTTATTCGATTTGGCAAGGTCTACTACTGCTACTGAATCGACTCCAGAAATGTTGTCATCTTGTATCGTTGTTTCAGAGATCATCTCCTTGATGGAGTTCTTCTTGTATGGTCTCTTCTGAACCGGGTATTTTTCAGGATCTACTACTGTAAGTAATGAGTTGTGAGCTATTCTGAACCGCTCTTTTCTGCTCTCGCGCTGGTGTCTAGATACTACTCTGTTCAGTGTTAGTCGTAAGTGTTCGAAATCCTCGTAATTTAGGTAATAAAATCTTTCATCAGCCCTTGTTTCTTCTCTTGTTGAAATTACTAAATGCTGGACATTGGGTATGCTAGCTATTGAGTGTATGATTGGGTCTAGTTCTTTTAAGAGTCCCAACCCGTATTGGTAGTCTTTTACAAAACCCGTCGGAAATTCATGGAGTATTGCTTCTATATCATCTTCATGCTCAGGTGTATCGAATGAGAAACCGTCTAAAGTTATAGTCTGAATTTTATCGTACTTTGATTTTAAGAAGGCTCCTATGGAGATGGTCGTTGTCACAGGACTAATTTTCACAAAGTCCTTGGTCCCGTCTATGAATAACAACTCGACTCCGTTCGGCCCGTAGTTCTCTATTTCTTCCGGATCGAAGTCTGCCGCTTGGGCTATTTCTAGAGAAGGCTTGAACTCTACAGAGACACAACCTGGATGGTGTTCACTTATAGTGGCTTTATCGAACACTCTGATTGCGCTTGATCCGAAATATCGGTATGCCATAAGTGGTTCCTTCTAAAACGTAAATTTTATGTACTTTAAAGAACAGTGGTTATTTTTGCATTGTCGTAAAAGTGCAACCTCATCATTTTGCTACCAGCTGCGTCTTGGTCGATCTGATATTTAAAAACTCCTGGGTTATTACCGTGAAACTCAGAGTTTTCGAAAAATACATCTGACGCTCTGGAAATCTCATTTACCATTGCGTTGACATGGGCATATGCTGGGTCTAGTGTTCTGAGAATGATTTCCGGTTGAATGGTTATGGGCGTGAGTAGCTTCTCTTGATAATGTTGGAAGTAGATAGCTCTTGCTAGGTTATCAATCGATTGCTCAAACCTTTCGTATTCAATAGATACAGCAAAAGAATCTGCTCTTTCTCCCGTTTCCGGGTCTTCTATTGTAACTGGGACCGCAGTTCGTGTATATCGCTGAATTAAGGCTGGATTTCTATTAATGGCTCTCATGATAGCTGCAAAAAAATGATTTTGTGCTATTTCATTGCTCGCTACATTGATCACTAGCGAATAAAGTAAGTACTCATCATCCTGCGAACGATTTTGATTGTGCTCATCACAGGACGGTACTGTGATAAGCTGATCCCGCAAATTGACTCCTTCGGGTAAATCTCGTTGCCTCGGGAATATACACTTCGGTGGAGCATGCTCTACGCTTGTGGCTTCGCTATTGCACATGTAGCAAGTTGCCATCGTTATACCTCAATTTTAATTCACCATACTGAATTGATTGACTTTCTTGATGAAGATCTTACCGTTCACTCGACGCTCGATATTTTCCGAGAGTTGACATGTGAGCAGGTGAAAGATGTTGTTACAGGATTAGACTATTTTAATCGATACATCTTGAACTACTTCTATAAAGCTATAGCAACGAATACCTTTTAAGTATTGGCAACTATATTGACCTCGTTTCCTTCCAAGCATAGTCAACATATAGGCACTATATACGTAATAACATAACGCCACATGGCAAACCACCAAAGTCAGCCAAAATTGAGTATGACTCCTTCCAAATGCATGTCAATCCGTTTCCGAAGTGCTGAGGGAAGCTCATATGACTTTTTCTGCTCCTTCCATTTCTCAAACGTACTCGCAACCGTTTCCCGTACAGTATCGATGACCAGATATTCCGGTACTTCAGCCTTGTGAGTGAGCTTCTGGAAATGCTTTAAACCTATCATGCCCATATCTTTTTCACCACACAGGTTCAGTGCCAAGCGATCACCTGGAAGATATGGAACAGTTGAGACAAAATCATAAGCTGGAGACAATGCTGGTGTAACCCCATCGGTGTAAATAAATGACCAGTTTTTGAGATGCATATCACCGTTGCCTATCAGCACGGTAAAGGTAAGGCGTCGAATAAACTCCAGGAGCCCGGCTTCGCCAGCCAATATCCATATCATATTGGCAATATTGTCATAGCTGACTTTATTGTATTTGTCATTTGGGAATACGTTGTAGACCTGGGCAAAATCT
>Ga0180007_10000823_pt1 | contig 47084 bp, 38 predicted proteins | sample MM_PC_MetaG_FD_121122 | JGI IMG/M metagenome (GOLD analysis project Ga0180007, IMG submission 121122) | Groundwater microbial communities from the Aspo Hard Rock Laboratory (HRL) deep subsurface site, Sweden - MM_PC_MetaG | ecosystem: Environmental > Aquatic > Deep subsurface > Groundwater... | reverse complement strand
TGGATATATTAAAGTTGATGAGTATGAACAGTGTATCTTTGAATGCCGGGAAATTGGAAAGATGCTGGGTTCAATGATTCAAAATTCAGCAAAGTTTATCATCCACTGAACGCTGAAAGCTGCTCTCTGACCTCTCCGGCTTTGCCGGCTTAGGAATTGTTTTTTTATTACTATGCATCAAATGCTGTACACGCCTCATCGTAAGAAACAATATGCTTTCATAATTTGATTTGAGCTTGTAGAAGTGTAATATAAAACTACCTAAACTCAATTGAAAAAATATTTTTTCTTTTAGTTTTAGTTACTATTAGCAGTGTAATTGTCGAATTTTTTTTGAAAATCATCTGCAATAAGTTTAACAGACCGGTAGATATTATTAAATCAATCACAAGTTAATATTCTTTATGGCAGGTTAGACTGGCAGACTTTTAATTCGTACAAATTTTTTATTGGCTGGTGCAGGGGCTACAAATCCAGGAATACCGGAGGCGTCAAATTGTGAAAATTGGCAGGATGCCAAAATTTTTCCAATTTGTCGAGTGCACCCGACGACACGATGTCGGCGGGAAACGTCCGCCGGTATTCCTGGATTTGTAACACCTGCACGGAGCCTATTTGAAAATATGGGCGAACTAATAAGGCAATATTCTGACATTGAAAAAAATCAATGCTGATACTATACTACTTCAAGCTGCTTGAAAGTTCCGAATATGTCAACAATAATTACACCTGATACACACACATTACTCCCCCCCAAGTTCCTAAAAACCGCACAATGGAGCGGATACCCGAACCCGCGGTGGGAAAAAAAAGATAAGCATAAAGTAACCGTGCTGTTCAGTTTTGTCGAACGCAGAAAATCCCTTTTCCTCGGCGCTTTTTTTAAACGTCGCGGATACAAATATATTGATCTCGGCGATCACGTAAAGGAAGATGTCCGCTGGGGGAAGGAATACGGCAACCGCATGGAGTGTAATCCCATGTATTTTACTTCGGGTGCGCTTATCCGTAATTTATTTAAACTTATGCACGAGACCGGTCTTTCAAAACATGAAATCGCCGAAAAATATATTTTTCTCGGCGGCGGTGGGCAATGCGGTCCATGCCGGTATGGAATGTATCCGCAGGAATATTTAAAAGTAGTGAACGACGCCGGTTTTAAAGGTTTCCGTATTCTTATTTTTTCTTCAGATATTACTCCCGATCCGCAAACCATCGGAAGCGCGCTGCCGTTAAAGCTCGCGTTTAAAATACATGCCGCGCTAGGGGTAATTTTTGCCGATTTACTGCATATCGCTGAATGCGCGCTCAGACCATATGCAGCGGACAAAGCCGCTGCGATGGAAACAATCCGTACATGCGAAAACATAATTTTTAACGCATTCAGCAGCAAGCTCTATCCGGTAAAACTGATTTTCGCGCTGAAAAAAGCAGGAAAACTGCTTGCCGCGGTCAGGAGGGTGCCGCGTAATCTGCCCAGGATTTTTGTAACCGGTGAATTTTTTGCCAATCTCGCGCACAATGACGGAAATTACAATCTTCGCCGTTTCATTATGGATGAAGGCTGTGAAGTGTATCCGGGAAGTTTTACCCAGCGTATTCTCTACGACAACTGGAGACGCATGACCGAAGCAAAGCGCGGTATTACCTATGCAGGCAGTAAAACAGAACTCAAGAAATGGAAGTCTTTTCGCCGGCGGCAGGGGTATAGTTCCTCAATGGTGCGGTGGTTTTATAAAAAAACTGTTTCTCTTATGCGTCCTGAATTGTGGGGCGGACGTACTGCAATACTCGATCTTGACGAAATGGCACGCATCGGCGGGGATTTTTACCACCCCGAGATTTTTGGCGGTGAAAGCAACCTTGAAGTTGCCGAGGCAATTCACTACGCTGATGAAGCCGACGGTTTTATTTCGAGCAAGCCCTTCGGCTGTATGCCGTCATCCGGCGTGTCCGACGGAGTGCAGGCCAAAATAATGTCGATGTATCCCGGACTTAATTTTCTTTCAATAGAAACAAGCGGCGATAATGAAGTGAGTATTTTAAGCCGTGTGTCAATGTTGATTTTTAAAGCGCGCGAAAAAGCGGCAAAAAGATTTTCTAATGCCTGAAATACAAGACATTGATCTTGATGAAATAACTGCCCGCGCGCTCGCATATGCTGACGGTCATTTCAACCACTACGTGGATAAACTGTGTGAATTTATAAAAATTCCTTCGGTCAGTGCGGATGGATTTGAATCCCGTCATGTCCGGGAAAGTGCCGAATTCACCGCGGCACTGTGTAAATCTGCCGGATTTGCCGATGTCCGCATTACCGGAATTGAAGGGGCGCATCCTTCGGTTATCGCACGCACGCAATCAGTCAAGCCTCTTTCGTATAAACCCCTTTCGGTTTTATGTTACGCACATCATGATGTGCAGCCGCCCCTTGATGGCGGTCTCTGGAAATCACCCCCGTTTATTCCAGATATCAGAGACGGAAGATTATTCGGAAGAGGCTCAGCAGATGATAAAGCCGGGGTTCTGGTGCATGCGGCCGCAGTAGAATCTTTTCTAAACACATCCGGCATTTTGCCTGTACAGATCAATACCTTAATTGACGGCGAAGAAGAAACCGGCTCAGCTAATATCGGCAAGCTGCTCGCGAAGTACCGTGACGCGCTTCCCGCAGATGTAATGATTATTTCAGATATGACCAATTATGACACAGGCATCCCGTCTCTTACTGTTTCTCTGCGCGGATTATGTGTAATCGAAGTAACTGTAAAAGCCCTGGAGAAGCCGCTGCATTCAGGTATGTGGGGCGGGCCCATTCCCGATCCGGTGATCGCACTGTCGCGCATTATATCTTCGTTTCAGGATGATGAAGGAAACCATTTAATAGAAGGATTGCCGGATAACCGCAGTTATCTTTCAGAAAAAAATCAGGAATTGCCCTGTAAAAAAGGCAGCCGTTATACATGTGAGGATATGTCTGAAAGTGTATTCAGGCGTCAGGCAGGTGTATGTTCAGGTGTGTGCCTGTTTTCAGCCCGCCGTCTTAATGAACGTCTCTGGGACAGGCCGGCACTTACGGTCACCGCAATAGAATCCGGAAAGAGAGCAAGTCCCGGCAATGTACTGCAGCCGGAGGCCTGGGCCCGGGTAACACTGCGTACCCCGCCCGGAATGGATTCAAAATCGGCATGTGCACGGCTTGAAGCGCATATCCGCGGTAAGTGTCCATGGGGCATGACGGTAAATACCGCAAATACTTCTTTTACCGACGGATGGTGTACTGATACTACACATCCTTTTTCACAGGCCGCAATAAAAGCGTTAGCAAGCGGATACGGCCGTCCCGTCAGTATAATCGGAAGCGGCGGCTCCATTCCTTTCGTGAAAACCATGTCAGACTTCCTTGGCGGTGCACCTGCGCTGCTTACCGGAATTGAAGATCCCGAATCAAATGTGCATGGAATAAATGAAAGTCTAAACCTTAAGGATTTTCAGCAGGCAATCCGGAGTGAAATACTTTTATTTTCCGGTCTTGCCGCTGCGGGAGCAGAACGGAAATGAATCCGCTTTCTGCATACTTTATTTTCAATCTTAATTTCATTGCCGCAGTACTGTCCATTTTTCCCGCGGTGATTATCATCTCCAAAATCAGGATGATCCGGGGAACCAGGCCGTTTTTTACCCAGTATCTTTTTTACTTATATATGTTTATTATATTCGGAGTGCTCTGGCTTTTCAGCCGCGTGCAGACTTCGCGTGAACATTTCTTTCTGATTGAAAAATCTTTTTTACCTTTTGCGAGGATTCTTCTTCCCGTTTTCTTCATTCATTTCGCTTTTACGTTTATTGAATGGTCTCCCTGGAAACGGATTCTGATCAAGGCGTATATAATCGCGCCGTTTTTTATTTTTTTTACAATCCTGAGAACTTTATCCTCTATTAAAACCACCGCTGATGTAAGCGGCACGTACTTCGGATTTTTTTTGCAGAGTAATTCTTTCTGGCTGAATATGCTCCTTATGTATAATGCCTTAGTGCAGTTATATATTCTTTATTTGTTTTACCGTTATCTTCACAACCGGATAAACGGCCGGAAAGCGTATGCAGTATTTGCAGGTGGGGCCATGTTTACTTACTTTTCATATGCCTCTTTTGCGGTTTTCCCCAAACTGAAAGAAGTTATACCTTCCCTTGAAATTGTAAGCCACGGTGTTTTTATGGCAGGTATTTATTTAATGTGCAGAATCAGCGGCGTCATTGTCAAGAGCGGTCTTGCAGCCGATGTATACAGCAGGGTAGCCGCATTTCTTGAACCTGGTCTTTCATTTAGTGCGGACACCGACAAGGAAAAGCTGCTTCAGAATCTTACGGAAAATCTCCTGATCGTAAGTGAGGGAAATACCGTGGTTTTTATAGAAATTTTTCTTTCTGCAGATTCGTTCCAGCCGCTTTATTTCGCAGTAAAAAAAAAAATTGTGCAGAATATTCTGCTCAGCGATCTGATAACAAAAAAACTAAACTTTTTTGGTGAGCATTCTTTTACTGATGTGCCGGTAAAGCTGTTCAAAGATGCGGTGCAAAAACGCAAACCAATTGTAGCACATGATCTGTATCCTCTTTTCGGAGGCACAATTTCAAAGACTACTGCTGCATTAGCTCAAAAACTCGCAGGAAGCAACAGTTATGCAATTCTTCCTATCATCGTCGGTACGCTGCCGAATACCAGATACGGGGTATTGGTATTCAGCCTGCCGGAATACAAACAGGATTTAACTCTCTACATGATGTTTGCCCGTCTGTTCGAAACAGTGACAACACACTATCAGCTGCTTGATCATTTCAAGACAATCGAAAAGGAAAGAACTCTCGTCCTCGATATACTCCCCATGCATGTGTATTACCTTGATGATTCTCTTGCTATTGGTTTTGCAAACAGCGGATTTTGTGATTTTTATTCCACCACGCCTGAAAACGTCATCGGAAAAAAAGCAGAAACATTTTTTAAAAATTCCCATAATGTAATCATATTTGAAAAAAACGCCAGAACCGTGCTCGGAAAATCGGTCGCCGCATCTTTTGTTATCGAAGAAGAAAAAAACGGCGTAGTTCATACATTTCGTGTAAATCTCACCCCTGTATTACTTCACGCTTTTAAGGGAAAAATCATGGTGCAGGCAATGGATATAACCAACGAACGGAGAGCGCATGAAGAGGCCCGCAGGCTTGAACAAAAACTTGTTCAGATGGAAAAAATGGAATCCATCGGGCATCTCGCCGGTGGAATTGCGCATGATTTTAATAACCAGCTTACGTCCATTCTCGGATACACAGAAATTTTAAAAAACACTCTTGCAGATAATCAGCGCGCGCAGGTTTTTATTGATTCAATCGCGCGTGCCGCCCGGCATTCATCCGAAATTACCAGTAAACTTCTCGCTTTCGCCAGACGTGATCACTATCAAAATCAGACCTTTCTTTTCAATCAGCTCGTGTCGGAAACTGCAGGCGGGTTTGTACTGCCTGAGGGCGTCACACTCCGGCTCGCACTCTCTGAATATCCTCTGTATATGACAGGTGATTATACCCAATGCAGAAATCTAACAGCATACCTGCTGCAAAACGCAGTTGAGTCAATTACTTCAGAGGGTGAGATAACTGTTTCAACTCAGCGGGCAGTATTATCCGGTAATGATCCGGTCTGCATCGCCCGTTCAATCATGCCCGGTAAATATATCAAATTATGTGTGTGTGACAGCGGCTGCGGTATTCCCACAGATATCACCGATAAAATCTTCTCCCCGTTTTATTCTACAAAAAATACTTCAGAGCATGCCGGACTTGGTTTATCAGCAGTTTCCGGAATTGCTGCCGGCTATAACGGCTGTGTGAGTTTTGCTCCCGGAGAAGGCGGAGGGACGGAATTTATCGTGTATCTTCCCGAATCAGAAGATCCGGTAGCTGGGGAAAGCCGGCGTGAGTCGGTTACCAATAAGGATTTCGGTACTGTAAATGCGGTAAGTTCTGCGGCTTCGAGAGCAATAATTCTTGTGATCGACAGTGAAAAAACGGTTCTGGATGCCATTTTACAGCTGCTTGAGGTGGTTAATTGCCGTGCACACGGATTTACAAAACCCGGTACTGCACTCGCATATTTCCGAAATAACTGGAAAGAAATTACCGCGGTATTTGCCGACAGCTCAGGCGGATCAAGAGCAATACACACCCTTTGCGGACAAATCAGAAGTATTAATCCTGCTGTCCCTATTGTGTATTGTACCGGAAGTCCGGCCGATACTGCACAGCGAGCGGTTAAAGAAAATGCGATGTTTGCGCATCTTCAAAAGCCGTTTGATGTTGAAGAACTTGAAGGAATTATTTCCTGTCTGGATTTTTCTCCGCCGCAGCGGTCTTGAGATACTGTTTAAGATAGGTTTTAATTTTTTTAATTTCGGGATTTTTAAGCAGCAGGTCATTTATTTCCCGCTTTCTCTGTTCAATACACCCGGCCGTCTCATCGGCTGCCTTCGGCCGGTTTTCTTCCGGCCTCCTGTACGGTAGGCGGCCGCTGGTAAATAAATACACAGCCTCCCATAATGCATCGGATTTCGCAGAACCGGCGGTATACGCGGTAATACCGCTCTTTTTTTTCCCGGGACACATCGACGGCTTTACTTTAAAGCCGGCTGCGAACAAGCCGGCGCGCACCGGAACCGCATTTGAATACGTAATGAGTATTGCATTATCTTTCATACAGCGCTGATATGATTGAAAGAATTCTTCGCACCATAATGAAGGACAACGCGAGGGTGTAAAAGGATCATGAAAGACCGCGTCAAACTGCCAACTATTTTGTATTGTACGGAAAAAAACTTCATCAGAATAAAATCTTCTGATATCTGCCTGCATTCTTTTTATAAAAATCTGTCTGACGCCGTTTGTACCTTGAACAATTTCAGTATGCGTACCGTGCCGAAAAAGATTTGACGCGGCTTGCTGCATATCCTTGTAATTTTCTGCAGCAGTTTTCATGAGTTCGGCAGTTTTCGGATCATTATCAACCATGAGAATCCGCAAGTCATACATACCGGAAAAACGATGCTGCCTCCAGTATTCAACAAAAGAAAATGTATTATACCCTACACCCGCACAGGCGTCCAGAACTGTCATCTCAGAATGCTGATGTCCGAAGGTTTGTTCGAAGAAATGCATTGCGGTGAGTACATACAGCTCACGCGCTTCACGGACAGCTCCATGCCGTGAATGATAATAATCAGAAAACTCTTTGTTGTAGTATGTAACAGACCCGTCTTCTGTAACTATCGGAATAAAGGCATTGGTCAAATTCTTTTATGTTAAAGATAAAAAACTTCAGGTCAAAGAATCAATAAACTTCAGCATATCCTGAAACGCTTCTTTTTGCTGACGGCGTGTGACATCATAAAAAAAACCATGTTCGGCTTTGGTGTAAATGCGGCTTTCATACCGGCAGCCCGCAGTACGCATTTTAAGTTTGAACTGCTCGTTGAGTTCATCGGGAAACATATGTTCGAATTCGGCGATCATGTTGAATACGGGAGGAGTCTTGCAGGAAACGTGGTGAATGGGAGAAAGGAGGCGGTACAGATCACTTTTTTTTTCATACGGACTGCCCGTAATAGCACACATTGCCTGCCAGATAGGAGGGAAAACATCGTCCCAAATTTCAAATGTGAGCGGGAACGCCTGTACAATGAGTGCTGAGGGAGTGATCCAATCGTTTTGCATTGTGTATCCGCAAGCGGATACATTTTCACCGCAGCCCCCCGGTTGGACCAATACCATAAGTGCCGCAAGATGCGCTCCGGCAGAACTTCCATGGCACACAATACCGGTCTTATGCCCCTGTTTTTTAAGATGTGAAACAAAACAATCATATCCATGCCGGCAGTCTGCGAGCTGTTCAAGAGCAGTTACACCGCTGAGCCGGTAGTCAACAGATGCGCACACAAAGCCCTCATTACAGAGCGCCTGCATAATCTGGTGGTAACCTGATTTACTGCCGCCCGTCCATCCTCCGCCGTGTACGATAAAAATGGCCTTTTTCTTTGTAATTTCCGGCGGTGTAAAAATATCCATGCATCTGTTTTGTATAATCGGACTGTCAAAGTAAATTGTTTCGAAGCTGTAACTCATGGCGGTATCGTATCTTCATTTAATAATTTTGTCAATTTTACCAATTTTCCGTATTGCCCGGGCGTCATCCCGGATTATAATAAAAATGGCACAATTTTTTAGAAACCATGATACAATACAGTAAACCTAGGAGGGTATATGGACTTTAAAGTGAAAGATTATGTCGTATATCCGCTCCATGGTGTTGGTGTTATAGATAAAAAAGTCGAAAATAAAGTTAACGACAAAACTACTCCATTTTTTAAAATTTTAATGAAAGATACGGGTTTGTGTATTTCAATACCCGTTGAAAATGCCTCAGCAATGGGCCTGAGGAAAGTCATCTCAAAGAGCAAAATAGCCGGAGCATTAAAAAAGCTCAGTACCTATCCGGAAAAAATCGAAGATAACTGGAAGTTGCGTTTTCAGGAAAATATTGAAAAACTGAAAAACGGCGATATTGACAATATTGTCATCGTCGTAAAAGATCTTTTCATACGCAATAAAATAAAAAACCTTTCGATTATGGAACGGAAACAATACGAACAGGCTTATAAAATGCTCGTCAAAGAAATTGCTATTGCCGGTGATACCGACGAAGATGAAGTTAATAACCTCATTTCAAGTAAACTTGATGACCTTGCTGCGGTGCACGAAACTAAAAATTTTAAAAATAAATAACACCTCTGCCGCACATGCGGCCGGCTCAATTGTTCCAATTATCCGGCATTCACTGAAACCCGGTGTGTCATTTAACCAGCGGTTTCAGAAAATACCGTGTATCTGAAAACGATTGAAATTTATATAAGGAAAAAATTATGTTACGTGTATTATTTATTGCCTTAATCGGCGCGATTACCTGGTTCATGCAGCCCCAGATGCTGCTGATTCATAAAGGAATATTTTTTGTTGTCTGCTTTTTGCTTTTTTTATTTGCAGACCGCTACATTTTAAAAAAAGTTCCTTTCTTCAAATTAATGACCGCACTTCTGGTTATAACGGGAATGCTCATTACTTCAGGAGTCATTTTTTATCTTTTTAACATATCGATAGAGTTCCATATCCTCGAAAAGCACCGCGAAACAGTTAATATGGCCGGACTCGTTCTGGTTCTTCTTATCGTGTATCTGGGTATTTTCTATGGAGGCACCGCAACTTATTTTCAGAAAAAGAAAAGCGAAACAGAAACAAAAGAAATCTATATTGTCGATACAAGCTCAATAATAGACGGCAGGATTGTTGACGTATGCGAAGCGGGTTTTCTTACCCGGTCTCTCGTTATTCCCGAATTTGTTATCAGGGAAATGCAGCTTATCGCGGACAGCTCAATTCATGAAAAAAGAAAAAAAGGCCGTCGCGGTCTTAATATTCTCCGTTTAATGAAAGAATCAGACAAACTCTCCATCAATATTCTTTCAAAAGATTATGAAAACCTCCGCGGAGTCGATAATAAACTCCTCGCACTTGCAAAAGAGGTAAAAGGTAAAATCATTTCAAACGATTTTAATCTGGTCAAAGTCGCCGAAGTTGAAGGCGTTGAAGTTATCAATATTAACAAAATTGCGACTCTCCTTAAACCGCCTCATGCAGTGGGTGAAAAAGTCAAGGTTAACATTACCAAAAAAGGGAACACTAAAAGACAGGGTGTAGGGTACCTCGATGACGACACAATGGTGGTAATAGATGACGGAGAAAAATATATTAACCAGACAAAACTCGGCATCGTGACCGCATACATTCAAAGTGAAACCGGAAAGATGCTTTTCTGCAAATTAATTAACTGATTTGTCTTGATTTCACTGGTTGTTCCCTGTGCGGGAACCGGTCAGCGTTTTGTGCAATCGGTTCCCGGAACAGGGAAAATTAAAAAACACCTCAGCCCTATCAAGGGCATACCGGTTTTTCTGCATACTCTCTCGCGGTTTAAAACTTTTCCGGAAATCAGTGAAGTAATACTTGTCATAAACAAAGATGACGAGGCGGAATTCAATAAATGGCTGGCAAAGGACATACTTGACACCTGCGGACTTGAGTATGCCGGCCGCTGTCCCGATCCTGCACATCAGCACACATACACGGGCAAACCGGTATATACGGTGTACGGCGGTACAAACCGGTTTGATTCCGTGTACCGCGGACTATGCGCCTGTACGGAATTACCGTATGTGTTTATTCACGACGCGGTAAGGCCGCTCATTCATCCCCGGAATATACAAATGCTGATCAGTCTCATACAAGAAAAAAAAACGGCAATACTTGCTACGGAGCCCCAAATTAATTCTCTGAAAAAAATCAATGCCTGTGATATGGTCATTGAAAATATTCCGCGCCACAGTGTGGTATCTGCTTCAACTCCGCAATGTTTTCCGCACCGGAAAATTCTTGACGCGTATAATGCGTTTTTGAAAGATTTTCAGAATAAAAAAAATACTGATGCGGATATACCCACAGACGATGCGGAAATTTATTTACGGTACGGCGGTCAGATCATGGTATGTGAGCTCACACATCCGAATTTAAAGCTTACCAGATATGAGGATCTCAAGTATATAGAAAATTTCTTATGAATTCTCACATTTTTAAATAGCCCATAGAAAGGATTACAATAACCCATGTACACACCATCCAATACCATTTTACAAAAATACGCTGAAGTCATGATCGACTTCGCCCTGCACAGCGGAAAAGGCATAAAAAAAAATGACGTCGTCTTAATTGCCGGGACTACTGTTGTTTTACCTATGCTGCGCGCGCTGTATACACGGGTATTAAAAAGCGGCGGCCATCCTATTCTGAATATTCAGGATGATGAGTGTAAAAAACAATTTTTTCTTACTGCGGACGAAAAGCAGCTCACATTTTTTCCTGAACAGTATTACAAGGGCATTGCCGGCCAAATCCAGCATTGGATACGGGTACTTGGTGAAGAAGACCCGTTTTTTCTAAAAAATGTAAATCCGGCGCGGCTGATGCAGGCAAACAAAGCGGTAAAGCCGTTCAGAACATGGCTTGATGAAAAAGAAGACACGGGAAAATTTACATGGACGCTGTGTCTGTACGGAACGGAAGCAACCGCGGCCGAAGCGGGGATCTCAATACAAACATACTGGAATGAAATAATTAACGCGTGTTTTCTGAAAGATAAAAATCCTGCGGCGTCATGGAAAAAAGTGTACACAGAACTATACCGCACACTTACAAAACTAAACAATCTCGATATTCAAAAACTGCATATTACCGCAGACGGTACCGATTTGTCCGTCACTGTCGGTCAAAAGCGGAGGTGGCTCGGCGGCAGGGGCAGGAATATTCCCAGCTTTGAAATTTTCACCTCGCCGGATTGGCGGCACACCGAAGGAAAAGTACGCTTTGATCTTCCGCTCTACCGCTACGGCAGCATAATCAGGGATATTGACCTTGTGTTTACCAAAGGCCGTATCACCAATGCTTCCGCGAAAAAAAACAACAAGCTTTTAACAGAGATGATACAGCAGAAAAACGCCGACCGTATCGGCGAGTTTTCTCTGACCGACCGCCGTTTCTCGCGGATAAGCCGTTTTATGGCGAACACACTCTATGATGAAAACTTCGGCGGCAAGTACGGCAATATGCATCTTGCGGTCGGTAAAGCATATAACGACACTTTTTCCGGCAATATCCGCCGCCTGACTCCCGCTTTAAAAACAAAACTCGGTTTCAACGATTCTCCTGAACATACGGATATCATCGCAACCACACCTCGGACGGTAGAAGCGGTTGATGCAAGAGGAAGAACGAAGGTCATTTACAGGGATGGGATGTTCAGGATATAGAAAAGGGGCATAGCTTTTATTCTGTCAAACCGAGCTCGGCCAACCCCTCAAACCATGGCAGGCAGAAAACTCCGTCAATTTTTTTCTTAACGGTATCCCGGGACAGACAAAAGGAATCGCTGTTAGAAATATCCGGAGCAAGATGAGCCAAAGCTCTCACGTCTTCTGATGTAACTTTTTCAGTAGACTTGATTTCGACCAATGCCCTGGGACAGCCTGGCCGTTCAATGATAATGTCCACCTCAAGGCCGTTTCGTGTGCGCAAAAAAGATAATCGAAAATCTTTTCTGTAGTAAGACTGAAGACGTACTATTTCATTAATAACAAAATGTTCAAAAGCAACACCGAATGCGTACGTGTGCGGCAACAACCGGCCAGCAAATGTCTGATTTAAGGATCTCAGGATATCTGTATCAAAAAAAGAAATTTCGGTTTCTCCCGCTGACGTGTGCGTATGGGTTCGTGAAAAGGTTCAAGTAAAAACCAATGAGTGTATCTTCAGGAATTTGAAAAAATGTCTGAATAGTCTGAACTGAAGTTCCGGATTCACGCGCGATATATGAAAAATTGATAAGCTGCCCGCTCATCTGGGCAGCGATGAACAGAAACCGGTGAGCGCGAATAAAAATCGTGATGATTCAATTTGCTGATGAACGATATCGAGCAGAGATGGAATTTTTTGAATTTCATCGATAATAACCCATCGCGCGTCAGGGGGGAGAATTGATAACTGATCGAGAAGTGTCTTGGGGCGCAGACTTAGGATTTTGGTACGTTTCAGGATCAAGCAGATCAAGATACAGACTTGGAATTTTTTTAAAATGGTCTTTAAGGGAAAATGTCTTCCCGGTTCCTCGTGGCCCGAATAAAAAAAAGTCAATAGTTAATAAAAAAAATAAAAATACTTAAATTTACACAATCGGCAGGACGTCGTAAGAGCGCACGCCGACAGGTCAAACACACGAGGTGTCAAAGTCGGCGGTGTTCAGGTCGGATGCATAACCGAGCAGTGGCCAGGCCACGGCCAGGTATGAACATAGGCCGCCTACCAGGTCTGATAAGCGTGCAATCCATTTTTTAATAGGCGGATGAAGGATGCATAAATACCTTAATTCAGATCGCTTGTTTTGTAGAGATGTTATTTTCTATAGCCACGCTGCCTGTAGAAAAAGACTGGCGTCAGGCGCGTTGCGCCTTCCTTGCTCAATAGTTGCGGGGCCCACCTGCGGTACCCGCAACGATCTGTCCCGCAAACGTCTGCCTCAATTAAAGGACATATAAGCCGTTTACATAGCCTATGCAAAAATTAGTGGTAATTCATAAGGGAATTCATAAGATTGACAATTTTCTCGTCTCATGGTACACTATTATGTTACGTAGATAACATATTTTCTCCGAAATATAAATTTATGCCGGAAATTATCACTCAAAAAGACACAGTATTCAGGCTTTCAAGCTATAAAAACACCCTTTACCGGCTTAAAGCGCTCGGAATGAATAAAGTATATTCCGATAATATTGCCGACACGCTCGGAATTTCTTCTTCACTTGTCCGGAAGGATTTTCATACATTCGGTATCAGCGGCCAGCAAAAAGGCGGGTATTCAATCGACCGTGTACTTGAAACTATTCTGCATATTCTTGGTAAAAACAAAGAACAATATGTGGTGATAATCGGAGCTGGGCGAATCGGACAGGCGCTTATGCACTACCGCGGTTTTGAAAAAGACAATATTACCATCAAAGCTGCCTTCGATACGGATGCACAAAAAATAAATCCCGATTCAGCCATACCCGTCTTCCCTGCGGGAGAACTCATGACGTATGTTTCAAAAAATAATATCAGGATTGCCATTCTCGCCGTACCGGAACATGCGGCATTTGATGCGGCGGAAAAATGCAGGAGCGCGGGCATCGTGGGTATATTAAACTTTACTCCTGCCAATCTCCGGCAAATACCTGAAGTGTGCATCAACAATGTAAATATTGAGCATGAACTCGAAAACCTTGTGTATTGTGTGCACAATTTTTCTTCCGGCCTAAAAGAATAAACATATGCTTTACAAATCTTATATTAACATTTCGTTCATGTTAATCAACATTACTTCAGCAGATTCTTCTGCATTAAAAAAAATTTAAACTATAAAATAGGAGTCTTGTATGTCTGAAACTGCCTGCAGCTGCGGATGCTGTAATGAAGTTCCCTCTGAGGCGCAGCTCTTTGCGCAATTTGAAACTATCCTCCGTGAGTACACGGTAAGCCCCGGGGCGCTCATTCCGCTCCTGCAAACGGCTCAGCGTTTATTCGGCTACCTTCCGGAAAAAATAATGAAGAGCATCGCGCAAAAGCTCGATAAACCCTACAGTGAAGTTGCCGGCGTAGTCGGGTTTTATTCTTTTTTCTCGGTAAATCCGAAAGGAAAATACGTGATCCGTGTGTGCCTCGGTACCGCATGTTATGTGCGCGGGGGGAAAGAAGTGCTTGAAGCCTGCAAAAAGCATCTTGGTATAGATGTCGGGCAGACTACTGAAGACAGGTTGTTTTCGCTTGATGTGGGACGATGTTTCGGCGCATGCGGTCTCGCGCCCGTAATAATGATTAACGATGATGTGCACCAAAGAGTTAAACCTTCGAAAATACAGGAAATATTCAGTCAATACCGCCAAAAAGATAACGCGGACAGGGGGAATTCATGAGTATTAAGCTTCCGTTACAATCTATAAAAGATCTCCGTGCGTACGCATCTGAGTGCGCGGAAAAATTCTCGCCGAAAAAAGCCGGAGATAAAATTCTTCTCTGTGCCGGCGGCGGGTGCATCGCATCCGGTGCGATGAAGGTAAAAGATGAACTTTCCCTTCAGCTTAAAAAAGCGGGATTAGATAAAAAAATCACCATTATCGAAACAGGCTGTCTCGGGCCATGCGCTGCGGGTCCTGTTCTTGTAATTGAAAAAGATAAAACATTTTATCAGAAAGTCACACCCGAAGACTGCGCCGAAATAGTAGAAAGTCATCTGAAAAAAGGCAAAACGGTGGAACGTCTGAACTGGGTAAGCAGCGACGGCACTAAGCCCGTACCAGTAATTACCGATATAGATTTTTTCCACCGGCAGACGAAAATTGTCCTCCGCAATTGCGGCACAATTAACCCCCTTTCAATAGATGATTACTTTGCTCAGGGCGGCTATCTCGCGCTAATAAAAGCGGTTGAAACTATGACTCCCGAAAATGTAATCGGTGAAATGAAAAAATCAGGACTCCGCGGACGTGGCGGCGCAGGATTTCCGACCGGAATGAAATGGGATTTTGCCCGTAAAGCAGCAGGTACAGAAAAATACATTCTCTGTAACGCCGACGAAGGAGATCCGGGTGCATTTATGGACCGAAGTGTGTTAGAGGGCGATCCGCACAGCCTTATCGAAGGAATGGCAATCGGGGCTCACGCAATCGGCGCTGCACAGGGATATGTCTATGTCCGTGCAGAATACCCTCTCGCGGTTGAGCGGCTGCAAAATGCTATTGATATGGCAAAAAAATACGGGGTTCTCGGCAAAAATATCCTCGGCACAAAATTCAGTTTTGATCTCGAAATCAGAATGGGTTCCGGTGCATTTGTATGCGGTGAAGAAACCGCGCTTATTCACTCTATTGAGGGAAAGCGGGGTGAACCGCGGCCGAGACCGCCTTTCCCTGCACAAAGCGGCCTATGGGGAAAACCAACTGTATTAAATAACGTGGAAACTTTCGCCAATGTTGCGGCAATTATTGAAAAAGGCGGTAATTGGTTCGCATCATACGGAACTGAAAAAAGCAAAGGAACTAAAGTGTTCGCTCTTGCCGGCGCGATTACAAATTCCGGTCTCGTGGAAGTACCGGTAGGTACTCCTCTCGGAGATCTGATATACGAGATCGGCGGCGGTATTCCCAAGGGCAAAAACTTTAAAGCCGCGCAAATCGGCGGGCCGTCCGGCGGGTGTATTCCCCGGCAAAATCTAAATGTACCTCTTGATTATGAATCGCTTCAGGAACTCGGCGCGATTATGGGTTCCGGCGGCCTTATTGTAATGGATGAAGATACCTGTATGGTCGATGTGGCGCGGTTTTTTCTTGAATTTGTTCAGGAAGAATCCTGTGGAAAATGCGTACCTTGCCGTGTCGGAACAAAAAGAATGCTTGAAATTCTTGAGCGTATTTGTAAAGGAAAAGGCGAAGAAGGCGATGTTGAAAAACTTATTTCGCTCGGAAATCAAATCAAAGAAACTTCTCTGTGCGGCCTCGGACAGACTGCGCCCAATCCCGTGCTCTCTACAATACGGCACTTCCGCCACGAATACGATGAACACATCCGGCAAAAACACTGCGCTGCGGGTGTATGTCCCGGACTTGTGCGGGCGCCTTGTCAAAGCGGATGCCCGGCGCATGTCGACGTGCCCGGATTTGTATCTCTTACTGGTGAAAAACGGTATGCTGAAGCGCTTAAACTGCACCGGGAGAGGAATCCTTTCGCTGCGGTATGCGCGCGGGTCTGTTTTCATACCTGCGAAGATAAATGCCGCAGACAATCACTCGACAGCGCTGTTTCAATCCGCGGGGTTAAACGGTTCATGGTCGATCAGGAAATTACTATTCAGCTTCCTGAGGTGCGAGAAAACGCCGACAACGCGAAACGAAAAATTGCCATTATAGGAGCGGGACCCGCCGGACTTTCCTGCGGATATTTCCTTGCGCGTATGGGATACAAACCAGTTGTGTTTGAAAGCGAACCGCGGCCGGGCGGGATGCTCGTGCAGACCATACCGGCCTACCGTCTCCCGCGGGAAACTCTCGCGCGCGAGATACGCATGATAGAACGCATGGGTGTTGAAATCCGTACCCAGCAGAAACTTGGAAAAGATTTTACTTTGGAAAGCCTTAAAAAAGACGGCTACGAAGCGGTCTTTCTCGGAATTGGCAATCCTGATGGAGTGAAACCGGTAATGCCCGGTTCCGAAAGTGCCGGTGTTGATGAAGCGGTTGCATTCCTCCGGGAATATAACATTAAAGGGTCGGTGAAATGCGGCACAAAGGTGGTTGTGGTCGGCGGAGGAAATGCAGCTATCGACGCTGCGCGGACTGCGAGAAGACTCGGCGCGGAGGTTATCGTGGTATACCGCCGCAGTATTGATCAAATGCCCGCATATGCCGAAGAAATAGAAGAAGCGCTGCAGGAGGGTGTTACTCTGCAGGCACTGGTAAACCCGGTTGAAATTATTTCAAAAAACAATAAAGTAACCGGCGTCAAGTGTGTTAAAATGACACTTGGTCAATACGATGCGAGCGGGCGACGCAGAGCTGAAAAAGGCGGAGAAACCTATATTATCGATGCCGATCAGGTTATTTTTGCCATCGGACAGAATGTTGACTGCAAATCATTGGTAAAAGGAAGCGGTGCCGAGCTTATTGGTGAAAACCGCATTAAGGTTAATCCGCTTACCGGACAAACCACTGTTCCATGGCTGTATTCCGGCGGGGATATTGCAACAGGGCCTGCTTCAGTTATCGAAGCAATTGCCGGCGGAGAACGCGCCGCGTGCGGTATTGATCTGGCTCTTACCGGGTCTGAACACGCATTCTGGCGCGAAGAGCAGAAAACCGTCACCAGTTACGATCCGGAAGCGGATCCGGTGCCGTATAAACGTGAAAAGCTGCCGCTTCTTTCAGTGGAACGCAGACAAAGTAACTTTGATGAAATTGAAATGCCGTGGGTAGAGGCTGAGGCAATACGTCAGTCAAAACGCTGTCTGCGGTGCGATTACGGAAAGTGCTGAACGGGCCGTAAGTAAAAATAGAAAAAATCAGGAATAAAATATGGTACAACTAGAAATCAATCAAGTTCCGGTAACGGTAAATGACGGTGCAACCGTACTCGAAGCGGCACGCACCGTAGGTGTTAAAATCCCCACACTTTGTAATTTTGAAGGGCATCCTGCACAGGGTGCGTGCAGAGTATGTCTCGTAGAAATTGAAGGCGGTAAAGGACTTGCTGCTTCATGTGCAACCCCCGCGGTCAACGGCATGAAAATTTTTACCAATACAAAACGTGTCCGTGACGCGCGGCGCACCGTAGTAGAATTGCTGCTTTCCGAACACGGCGGTGATTGTCCCACATGCAACCGTAACGATGACTGTGAACTTCAGGCAATCGCCCGGGAAATGGGCATTCGTGAAATAACCTACCCCGGTGAAACCGCGCATACCGGCATTGATGACAGTACACCCGCTTTAGTACGCGATAACTCGAAATGTATTAAATGCCGCCGTTGTGTAACAGTGTGTAATGAAATTCAGTCCGTCGGCGCGCTGTTTCCTCAGGGAAGAGGTTTCAGCACCGTTATCGGTCCTGCATTTACTTTGAAACTCGACGGTGTCTCGTGTGTGCAGTGCGGACAATGCGCCGCAGTCTGCCCTGTCGGCGCCATCAGCGAAAAAGATGATATAAAAAAAGTCTGGGCAGCGCTTGATGATCCGGAAAAACACGTGGTGGTTCAGACTGCACCGGCTATCAGGGCTGCGTTAGGCGAAGAATTCGGATATGAACCGGGGACACTCGTTACCGGAAAAATGACCGCGGCGCTCCGAAGGCTCGGATTTCACGGGGTGTTCGATACCAATTTTACCGCTGATCTTACCATAATGGAAGAAGGAACAGAACTCCTCACCCGGCTTAAAAATGCACTGGTTGATAAAAAACAGGTTCCGCTGCCGATGTTTACAAGCTGCAGTCCGGGATGGATTAAATTCGCTGAATATTATTTTCCGGAATTTCTTCCTAATCTATCTACCTGTAAATCACCGCAGCAGATGTTCGGTTCTGTAGCAAAAACATACTATGCGTCAAAAATTGGTAAAAAACCGGAAGACATCATAGTTGTCTCGGTAATGGCCTGTACCGCAAAGAAATTTGAAGCGCAGCGGCCTGAAATGAATGACAGCGGTGTAACAGATGTCGATTATGTGCTTACTACACGTGAGCTTGCGCGGATGATAAAACAGGCAGGTATTCAATTCACTACTCTACCCGATGAAAAAATGGATTCACCTATCGGCCTGAGTTCGGGCGCCGCTGATATTTTTGCAAACACCGGCGGTGTGATGGAAGCCGCGCTTCGGACCGCTTGGGAAATCGTAACCGGTAAAGAGCTTCCGATGGCAAACCTGCACGTAGGGCCGGTTGCGGGTTTACAGGGTATTAAAGAAGCTTCCGTAAAAATAACCGGAACAGTTAAGGAGTGGGCATTTCTCGAAGGTGTCGAACTTAAAGTAGCAGTTGCGCACGGGCTTGGGAACGCACGAAAGCTGCTTAACGGATTGAAAAACGGTACACTTAACTACCACTTCGTGGAAATTATGACTTGCCCCGGCGGCTGCATCGGCGGCGGCGGACAGCCGCGCTTTACCGATAACGGCGTGCGCGAAAAAAGAATCGCGGCAATCTATAAGGAAGATGAAGGAAAAAAAATCCGAAAGTCGCATGAAAATCCTGAAATCACTCAGATTTACAGCGAGTTTCTTAAACAACCCCTCGGAGAAAAGTCACATCATTTACTTCATACTAAATACTGCGCGCGCGAAAAAGTGTGACACGGTTTCTATGCTTATGAAATCTCGCTAATCTTAAAACTAACTCTTTCTCCTGCAAACGCCTGAAAATTTGTGACTTATAAGGAAACCGGAGAAAGAGGTGAGGGACTGAATTTTTTTTTTTTGTTGGGGAATGCCAATATTTTGTAAGGAGTTGATCTTATGGGGAATGAAGTCGCGATAGAAGAAGTCGAAAAATTGGTAGATAAGTGGAAAGATAAAGAAGGTAATCTTATTATGGTGCTGCACGAACTGCAAAACCATCACGGCTATGTGCCGCGCGAGACGGCACTCCTCTTATCTGGAAAACTGAATGTACCTCTTGCCAGGATATATGAGGTTCTGACTTTTTACAGTTACTTTCGTCTCACAAAACCGGGTACACATAAAATTTCAGTATGCCTGGGTACCGCATGTTATCTGAAAGGCGCTCAGGCGCTTATTGATGAACTGAAACAGATTCTTCATGTTACTGAAGGCGGAACCACTACAGACGGATTATTTCAGCTTGAGGTGGTACGATGCCTTGGATGCTGCGGGCTTGCACCGGTTATTTCCATTGATGAAAAAATTTACGGTAAAGTGAAAAAAGAAGAATTGCCGGATATCCTTTCAAAATACGGCAGAAGCGGGGAGAATACATAATTATGGAAAAATTTACTCTGAGTACACTTAAAAACAGAAAAACCTCCGATCAAGTCCCTCCAACAAATTATATCCGGGTGGGAATGAGTACATGCGGTATTGCAGCGGGAGCAGATGATGTATTTGCCGCAATAACAGAAGAAGCAGAAAAAAGAAAAATGAATATGAAAATTTTAAAATGCGGCTGTATTGGTGCGTGTTACGCCGAGCCGTTAGTAGAGGTAGCAGTTGAAGGGATGCCCATTGTGTACTACGGAAGAGTAACTCGCGATACTGCAATAAAAATCCTGGATAAACATATTTCACTCAAAACTATTGTACAGGACTATGTGTTTGAGGGCATCACCGGAGGTAGCAAATCATGAGCAGTATTGAATATATTCTTATCCGTGATACATCCCCTGCGCAAAGTGACGGAACAAAAGATTTTTTCACTTTAATTCTCAATAAAATTGTTGAATTGGGGCTTCAGGAAAAAATACACGTTGTCCGCGCGGCTGATATCGGCTTATATAATAAAGGAAACGTTGTTAAAGTTCTTCCTCAGGGTGTCGTCTATACACACATCGTCAGTGAAGATATTTCTGATTTGATCAATGCGGTTAAAAATAATACCGTTTTTGAAAAAAAATTATACAAAGATTTATCCTATAAGCAGCACCGGCTTGTGCTGCGCAATTGCGGGGTTATCAATCCTGAGTCTATTGATGAATACCTTGACCGCGGCGGCTATCAGGGCTTAAGAAATGCGTTGGAAAAAAAGCCCGCCGAAGTTATCGCGGAAATTAAAAAATCAGGTCTTCGCGGAAGAGGCGGCGCGGGTTTTCCGACGTGGCTGAAGTGGGAACTGACTGCCAACCAAAAAAGTGATCAGCGCTTTGTAATCTGCAACGGCGACGAAGGCGATCCGGGCGCGTATATGGACAGGTCCGTAATGGAAGGTGATCCCCACTCAGTTGTGGAAGGGCTTTCTATTGCTGCATATGCAATCGGGGCAACAAAAGGTTTTTTTTACATACGGGCGGAATATCCGCTCGCGGTGCAACGTATTAAAAATGCCGTGCAGCAGGCAACCGCGCTCGGTCTGCACGGAAACAATATTCTCGGAACTGATTTCAGTCTCGAACTTGAAGTGCGCCTCGGAGCAGGCGCATTTGTCTGCGGTGAAGAAACATCCCTTATTGCATCGATCGAAGGTAAACGTGGTACACCGCGTCCCAGACCGCCGTTTCCGAGCGTAAAAGGTCTTTGGGGAAAACCTACATCCATAAACAATGTAGAAACACTTGCCAATGTTCCGGTAATACTGCATGAAGGCGGTGGGAAGTTTGCTAAAATCGGTACAGAAAAAGGAGCCGGCACCAAAGTTTTTGCTCTCACGGGAAAGATTTGCAACACCGGCCTTATTGAAGTACCAATGGGTATCACACTCAGAGAAATTGTAGAAGATGTCGGCGGCGGGGTACTCGGCGGAAAAAAAATCAAAGCAATTCAGACCGGCGGGCCGTCAGGCGGAGTTATTCCGGCTCAGTTTCATGACACCCCTGTGGATTATGAAAACCTCGGAAAACTCGGATCAATTATGGGTTCCGGAGGCATGATCGTCCTTGATGAAGATGATTGTGTGGTCGATGTGGCAAAATTCTACATGCAATTCTGCGTTGATGAATCATGCGGAAAATGCGCGCCATGCAGAATCGGCACCTACCAGATGAAAGACATTCTTGCAAAAATCACCGACGGCAAAGCTGAACTGGAGGATCTGACCCGGCTTCAGGAAATCGGTACCGCAATGCAGAAAGCCTCGCTGTGCGGGCTGGGGCAGACTGCGGCAAATCCGGTTCTTTCAACAATCAAATACTTTCTCGATGAATATAAAGAACATATCGTCAATAAAAAATGTCCCGCACGTAAATGTAAAAATCTGATGACGTACCGCATAATTCCTGAAAAATGCAAACGCTGCCGCGTGTGCGTAAAAAATTGTCCTGAAAATGCAATTTCCGGCGACAGAGAAACCGGGTATATTATTGATCAGCAAAAATGCATTAAATGCGGTATTTGTTTCAATGTATGTAAATTTGATGCGGTGTTAGGAGCATAATAATGATTAGTGCGAAAATAAACGATATCTTTGTACAGGTTTTAGAAGGTACAACTATTCTCGAAGCTGCCCGGCAGGTGCAGATACGAATCCCCACGCTTTGTTATCACCCTGATCTCCCTTCTACAGCTGCATGCGGTATCTGCATTGTCCGGATAAAGGGTACCTCTAAAATGCTTCGTGCATGCTGTACACCCGTTGAAGAAAATATGGATATAATCACCCACGATCCGGAAATAGTGGCAATACGCAGAAGTGTACTTGAGCTAATTCTTTCCGCACATCCGGACAATTGTCTGAAGTGCGGGCGCAACGGCACATGCGAGCTGCAGCGTATGGCAGCAGATTTCGGAATTCGTGAAGAAAGGTTTACCAAACATCTCCAGAAGGCTCCAAAAGACACTTCCACCGGTTCAATAGTTCTTGAACCTGAAAAGTGTATCAAATGCGGAAGATGCATTGAGGTTTGTCAGAATATCCAGAATGTATGGGCGCTCTCATTTCTCCACCGCGGCTTTGAAACCCGTATGGCTCCTGCAGGAGATATACTGCTTGCCGAATCGCCATGTGTAAAGTGCGGACAATGCTCGGCGCACTGTCCTACCGGAGCAATATTTGAAAAAAGCGATGTGCATCTTGTGTGGACTGCGCTCACCGATAAGGAAAAATATCCTGTGGTGCAGATTGCTCCCGCAGTGCGCGTCGCGCTTGGTGAGGCTTTCGGTTATGAAACCGGAACAATTGTCACGCAAAAACTCTATGCGCTCCTCAGACGTCTCGGGTTTAAAGCCGTATTTGATACAAATTTTTCCGCTGATGTAACCATTATGGAAGAAGCGAGTGAATTTGTTGAAGGACTTACAAAAAATGCCGGCCCGCTGCCGCTTATTACCAGCTGCTGCCCTTCATGGACTGACTTTATGGAAAAATTTCATCCGGATATGATATCAAACTTCAGTTCCTGTAAGTCCCCGCACGCGATTCTCGGTGTGCTTTCTAAAACGTATTATGCGCAAAAAATGAAGATTGATCCTGCGAAAATGATTATGGTTTCAATTATGCCCTGCACGTCCAAAAAATACGAAATTACCCGTACTGATGAAATGTTTGCATCCGGTCAGCAGGATGTAGACATCGTGCTCACCACCAGAGAATTAGCACGGATGATTAAACAGGCGGGTATAGATTTTACACAGCTTCCTGATGAAGGGCCTGATTCAATTCTCGGCGATTATACCGGAGCCGGAACAGTATTCGGCGCAACAGGCGGTGTGATGGAAGCAGCGTTAAGAACCGCATCATATTTTGTAACCGGTAAAAACCCTAAAGATGTAAATTTTACTGAAACCCGCGGACTTGAGGGTGTAAAGGAATTTTCAGTTAATGTTGCCGGAAATAATCTCCGCATTGCGGTTGCGCATGGACTGTCAAATGTGGAAACCGTCATTAACAAAGTAAGGAGTGCACAAAAGGCCGGCAAAGAACCTGCGTATCATTTCATCGAAGTTATGGCATGTCCGGGCGGCTGTGTCGGGGGCGGCGGACAACCCTACGGCGTGACGGATGAGTTCCGTCATAAACGCGCTGATGGAATATACCGGGATGATCAACAGCAAAAGTTCCGCTGCTCGCATGAAAACCCTCATGTGAAAGCGCTATACGGGGAATTTCTGGGCAAACCGCTCAGTCATAAAAGTCATGAACTGTTGCATACAAAATATAAAGCACGGCCGTTGTATGTCAAATAAATACACTGAAATGGATTTGGATTTGAAATTAAATTGTGCCGGCAGAAATTAATGCTAAAATAACCGGTGAGGTCATACGGAATTTTGCAGAAAGCTGAATTTCCAAAAATAGTAACGCCGCTGATCTTCAAAAACAGACGATAGGAGTACGAAAATGGGAGAAAAAAAGAAAATACTGATTATTGATGATGACCCTGATATCAGGGAATCGGTTAAGCTGGTCTTAGAAGCAAACAATTTTGAGATTCATTCGGCGCCCGGTGCTGCTGAGGGTCTTTCCATTGTCGCAAGGGAACAATTCGACATGATAATCTGTGACATGATGATGGAAGAAATAGACTCCGGATTAAAAGTCGCGGAACAAATACGAAAGGATAACCCGTCTATACCTCTTTTTTTATGCAGTAGTATTGGTGACGTTACGGCTGAGAACATTGAGGTCAGGAAGCTGGGGTATAACGGAGTGCTGCAAAAACCGTTATCGCCTGATGTGCTCATCAACACCGTCAAAAGCGCTCTGAAAATCAAATAACGAGGCAAAATTTTTTTCCTGTAGCATACAAAGGTGTGTGCTGCCAGGATTATGCTATCTTTTTAATGCATGCGGCGAATCGCCCCACCGATAGTAGCCTATTTCTTCGCCCATGCCGCCTATCCGCCTGCTCAGACATTCTCTGCACATTGATGCATTTTCATCCATACAGGGTTTATTATCATACAGCTGATATCCCCGGCGATAATTCAGATCCGTCAGATTAGGCATAATTATGTTTGCACCGGCTTTAATTCCCTGTTCACGGCCATCATGTGTAATCGCCTGAAGAGCAGTTGCTGCTGCAATATTTATATCTTTTAAATAGATTCGTGTGCAGGCTATCATTTTTAAAGCTGACATGAAATTATCGTCAGTATTAATCTCTGCTGATTTTTGAGATAAAGGGGTCTGCTGGTGCGGAATATACGGACCCATGCCAATCATATCAATATCCATTTTCTCGTAAAACAAAATGTCATTTACCAGGTCATCAATTGTTTGTCCGGGCAATCCTATCATAACACCGGTACCTACCTGATAATTCAGCTCACGCAGAAATTTTAAACAATCAAGCCTTTTTTGGAAGGAATGGTCCGAGGGGTGCAGCGTTTTATATAAATCAGGATTTGATGTTTCAATACGCAGCAAGTACCGGTGCGCGCCGCAATCCCTCCAGGTTTTATACACATCCCTGCTCTGTTCGCCCAGAGACAGTGTAATTCCAAGCTTATTATCTGAAATTCGTTTTATTTCGGTTAATAGCCCGCTGATGAAATTAATAAAGGAAGGCGATGTGTTTTCCCCGGACTGTAAAACAACTGAACCATAGCCCTGGTCAAACGCCCATCTGCAGGCGCTGATAATTTCTTCTTTAGAAGCTGTGTAGCGTTCAACACTACTATTACTTTTACGTATTCCGCAATAGTAACAATCCTTACAGCAAATATTGCTTAATTCAATCAGACCACGGTAATAGACTACTAACCCGACATGTTCTTTTTTTACTTCATACGCTTTTGTAAAAAGTGTGTTAATTTCAAACGGATCCCGCAGGGAAAGTAAAAAATGTAAATCTTCTTTTACGAGTTTGTTTTTTGCAAGTATGCTTTCTAATCTAGTCATAGAGTATCTAACCGAAATGGCGCGAGAGCTCTTTCAAAAATACCCAGTGAATAGGAAATACATACACCGTAATTTGTTATAGGTACACCAAGCTCTTTGCACAGCAAAATGCGGCTGAGCACATTACGTTTATTAAAAGTGCATGAACCGCAGTGAATAACGAGTTTATATTCTTTTAATTTTTCTTTTGCCGGAAAGTCATGTCCATGAAGAAAATCAAAACTGAGTTTGCATCCCGTGTACTGTGTCAGCCACCTCGGTATTTTAACTTTTCCAATGTCATCGCCGACGTCATGGTGGGAACAGGCTTCCGCGATTAATATTTTATCACCGCTTTTTAACAGATCAATGGCTTTTACGCCTTCAACGAAAGCGGTCAAATCTCCTTTAAAACGGGCAAATAAAATAGAGAATGACGTAAGGCGGACATCATCCGGTATATCCGCTGCTACACGTAAAAATGCCTGGGAGTCGGTAATAACCAAATCCGGTTTTCCTGTCAGCTTTTGTAACACATCCCGCAGTTCACGTTCTTTGACAACCACACAATAAGAATCGTTATCCAGTATATCCCGGATCGATTGTACCTGCGGCAGGATAAGTCTGCCTTTCGGAGCTTCCAGATCAATCGGTACTACTAACACAACCAGTGAACCCGGCTTTAACAAATCACCAACCAGAGATGCTGCGGAAAAATAGTCGTCAGGAGTATTGGCGATTATTGCTTCTTTTAATGCCGTCAGACCGGAAAACTCCTTAACCGAACACAAAACCACTTTCGCGCTGGTTTTACCTAATTCCGTTAAATCCGGTTCGCCGATATCCGCTTTATTACGGACAACAATGATAGGAATACCTAATTCCCTATGACCGGAAATTAACTCTCTTTCATAACTGCCTGGTTCATCACGGTCGGTAACTATAATGCCGATATCAGTCCGGCGTAATACTTCTTTTGATTTATTTACCCTCAATTCACCTACCGGCCCGTCATCATCAATACCGGCAGTATCAATTAACACCACCGGCCCAAGGGGTAATAACTCAACCGTTTTTTCAACCGGGTCGGTTGTGGTACCCGCTACATCTGAAACAATTGATACTTTCTGCCCTGTAATACTGTTGATCAGCGATGATTTGCCGACATTACGCCGTCCAAAAAAACTGATATGCAGCCGCATACCTTTTGGTGTCTGATCCATTTAATCTCCTAATCTCGTTACGGCTTCTGCGGATATAAGTTCATTGTATCGGTCTGCTGAAACACCGGCTGATAAAATTGCATCTCTCAGAGAAATCTTGCCGGATTCAACCTGTATCAGAATATTCTGAACGGCTGAATATCCCAGTTCCTTGACAAAGGAATTTGCGGCAGCAGTTGAATTGTGCACGTGCAATTCACAAGCTTTTTCGTTGATGGAAATATCTTCAGACACAAAACGACTCATAACTTTTACCGCCTGGGAAAGCAGCATTATACTATCGAGTAATTTATCGGCAATAACAGGCATAAACGCGTTTAGTTCAAGGTTACCGTCTGCACAGGCGCGTGTAATTATATAATCGTTTCCGTCAATTTGCATTGCGCATTGAATTACCGCCTCCGGAATAACAGGATTGATTTTACCCGCCATGATAGTTGATCCCATTTGTCTGCGCTTAAGCACAAGTTCATTTAACCCCGCATCCGGACCTGATGCCATCAGGCGAAAATCCTGACAGATTTTGTACAAATTAACCGAGCAGGTTTTCAGTAAACCGGAAACTTCGGCAAAGACATCGCAGTTTTGAGTACAATCGATCATGTTTTCCGCCCTGGATAAAGGGAGACCTGTTATCGCCTTTAATCTTTCGGTTACCATGAAAATATATTTTTTAGGTGCACCCAGTCCTGTCCCGATAGCGGTTCCGCCAAGATTAATAATACGAATCCGCTCCATGCTCTTGTAAATCCGCCACCGGTCGCGGCTGATTGCTTCTGCATACGCAGACATTGTCCTCCCCATGGTTGTTAATACGGCGTCGCGTAATTGTGTTCTGCCGGTCTTGACAATATGAGCGTATAATTTTTCTTTTTGCTGAAAAGATTCCAGCAGAATAATTAATTCTTTTTCGAGCAATGCCAGTCCGTCAAGTGCGGCTACTTTGAGTGCTGTGGGATACGTGTCATTTGTGGATTGATGTAAATTTATATCCGCCTGCGGATCAATGTACTGGTATTCAAAAATATCTTTCTTCAGCAGCTGAAGAGCCCGATTAGCTAAAACTTCATTAATATTGAAATTGGTCGCAGTACCTGCGCCCCCCTGCAGTGCGTCAACGACGAGATGCTCATCAAGGTTTCCGGAAATTAAATCCTGACAGGCTTTTTCGATAGCAGTATATTTATCTGGTGGAATATATTTCAGTTCATAATTAGTCTGCGCACAGGCCAGCTTAACTTTTCCGTAGGCTCTTCCCAGCAATTTATTAAAACTGCGGCCGCTAAGCGGGAAATTTTCCAGGGCAGCTGTGGTGTGTACCCCATATAGAACTTTTCTTTTTTCCGTCATTTAAAAATACAAATCCCGTTTGCTGCTGTTATTCAGTAGCGCTAATTTTTCAATACACTCCGTTTTTATCTTATCATTTTTAAAATTATTTAATTCACGCTGTATCAATTCTTTGCCTGCATTTCTGATTTCTTCATTACCATAATCGATGAGATATTCAGTTAATGTTAAAAGCGCATTCGGGGTACAAAAATCAGAAATGAATCCGGGTATGGCAAATTCCATAAACTGTTCGCCGGTTCGTCCGCTGCGGTAACAGGAGGTGCAGAAACTGGGAATATAATCGTTTTGCAGCAGTTCTAAAATTATTTCATCCAGACCACGTGTATCGCCAAGTGAAAACTGCTCTTTCGACAACTGATTTGTATTTTTACCCTGCGAATAACCGGCGAGTTCAATATTACTGCCGGCATCAATCTGTGAAACACCGAAACCTAATAATTCTCTGCGTATTTCAGGTTTTTCCCGCGCGGTTAATATCATTCCGGTATACGGAACCGCCAATCGTAAAATGGCCACGAGTTTTTTAAAATTACTGTCACTTACCAGGTACGTATCGTCTATCTTTACATTGTCTGCCGGTCTGAAACGCGGAAAGCTGATCGTATGAGGACCGCAGCCGAAACGGTCTTTCAGAAAAATCGCGTGGCTCACCAGGCCGAGTGTATCAAATTTATAATCATATAACCCGAAAAGCGCCCCGATGCCCATATCATCACAACCAGCCTCATATGCGCGGGTAAGTCCATCAAGTCTGTATAAATAATCTGCTTTACGGGTTCCTGCGGGATGTATTCCGGCATAGGTTTCGTGATGGTATGTCTCCTGAAAAATCTGGTACGTTCCTATTCCGGATTCTTTTACTCTCTTAAAGCCCTCTATACTCATCGGAGCGGCATTAATATTCACTCTGCGAATCTCGCCATTACCGCTTTTAATTCTGTAAATATCTTTTACTGTCTGATAAATAAATTCCTGATCATAAGCGGGATGTTCACCAAAGACGAGAATGAGTCGTTTGTGTCCATGGTTTTCAAGCGTTACAACCTGCTCTGTGATTTGCTGAGGCGACATAGTAACCCTTTTTGCATTATGATTACTTTTTTTGAATCCGCAATATACACAATCATTAACGCAATTATTGCCGATATATAAAGGTGCGAAAATAACTATACGGTTGCCGTACACATTTTTTTTTAATTCTCTTGCTGCTGAAAAAATTTCTTCGACAAGATCAGGACTTTCTGTATTAAGCAAAACGGCTGTCTCTTCAACACTGAGAGCTTCCTTGCTCATGCTCCTGGCTATGATTTCTCTGACACGTCCGGGATCTGATTGCGCAGATCGGATAATATCAGTTAACTTCTGATCGTTAATAAAATCGCAACAGTTTTTTGATAATCTTTTTTCTATACTCATTAGTTCCTCCTGGTAAAAAGCGTTAAAATACTATGGTAACATATAACAATAAATTATACTTCACTTTGCACATACTGTAAAGTTAAATTAAAAAGATTTTAAAACTTGTAGATTACTGAAAATAATTACATTATGAGAGCGAAGGAGGTTTTTATTATACTCTTCTTCCCATTGTGTGCGTTTTTCGTGCAGGATTGCATTTCTGATTTGATTCGAGACCGAACTGAGCGGGCGGAAAAGCAGTTTCCCCGGCGCGTCATAGCTCAGCTGAAAACGTGGAATTTTGACCTTCTCATAATAGTTGCTGATAGCTGATTCCGGGACTGCCGGATTATACAAATTTCTGAGATGCTGCACATACGCATCAGCAATATATTTTTTTTCAATATTGTGTATTTTTTTTTTAAGAAATATGTAATCATAGTATACATTAATAAAAATTTCAAAAATTCTCGGTAACAAAAAAGAATACTCAATAAGTGACGCAAAACGGTGCGGCTGACGCAGCAGATTATTTACAAATGACTCTTCTTTTCCGGAAAACAAAATATTGGTAATTTCTCTGAAGGTGAAATCGTATTCGCCGTATGATGCAATGATGTGTGCATCCCGCATATCTTTATTAATAAAGAGAAGGTTATAATTACGGCGGATTTCAGGAAAAGTATGAATGGTTTTTTTAAAATTATATACGGTAATCCGTTTTTTTTGTCTCAGCATTTTTTGAAAATAATGTGCATCTTTTTTTTTTGCGTGGAGTTCATCTGCAGACGGTTCTTTTTTTTTAAGGTAATGTATGTAGACATATCCCGTGCCCATTGGAATTTGTTCCAGAATATCGCCCGTTTTCGCTTTTTTAAGGAATGGTACGAGCATGAAATATTTACTGAACAAATCAACGCTCACCACTGTGCTGCCGGAAAAATTTTCAGGGTCATCAGTATATTTATTAGCGGCAGTGGAAAAGTCGAGGCCGCTTTTAATTTCCCGGTATACTGCGCGGCTTTTTTGCAGTTGGTTCGAGAATTCCGACGGTGCATGAACAGAGAAACGGATTTCCCGGTATGCTGTTGCCGCGGGGCTTTCCGAAGCAGCAGACCATGCTTTCTGAATAATAATAATATTTGAATCTGAAACAAAAGGCCTGGAGAACTCTTCCTGGCTCAGTTTATCCAGCTCGGTGCGGATAGGCGGGGCAATACTGCTTAAATTGGAAAATATCCGTAATCCGCCTTTGTGTGTGTCCGCAAGATCTGAAAAGCGGTTTGCAACTGCGTAGAAAGGCCTGCGCGACTGTAACGCGCTGTGTATTGCATCAGTTTTTTTGTCCAGTTCCGGGTCTGTTCCATAGGGGATATAGTTCAGATGGTCGATATAAAATAACTGAATATCGTACACAGTGGAGAAGTCCTCATAGTCCTGCGGAAGAATTCTGACTGCATCCACTGCGCTGCTGAATGCGTACTTTTTTTTTTTTATATAAATGGTCTCCTTAATTCTTCTGACGGTATCGGTATCCGGAATGAAACCGCTGTTTGATGCTTCTATGTATATGGCCTTTATTGAAAGCCAGGCTGTAAGTTCGGAAAAATACTTTTCTTTGTTACTGCGCAATTCATCTGCAGAAATATCCTGAATACGGAGATATTCGTGAAACATCTTTTCGGTAATAATTTCACCGTTCCAGGAAACAATTTTTCTGCTGCAGGCGGTCATTCCAATGCATACGGCGGCGGATAATAGTAACACATTAGAAAAAAATTTTGTATTTATCATAGTGGCTCATGAAGACCGGGAATGCCATTGTGAAGAGCGCGGAAAGCGGTGGTATAGATATTTCCCGGCGACCAGAAATAATATCCCGCGCATTGCTGATCCATTACACCATGTATTGACTGCTGAATGTATTCCGTATTCAATGTTTCGAGTCCATAGGGAAATGCCTGGATCCAGGGACGTATAACCGGATTTCGACGGGTGTCGGAAAGAATAGTTTTTAGTCTTTCCGCTGCCATTGCAATAATTGTACGGGGATGCGCGGCCGGATTATCGAACCCGGCAAATCCTGGCGCAAAGTGAGATGGATAAATCATCGGGTTAATGGAGTCGCAGAACTGTGCGATTGCAGCCAGACGCTGACCGATGATCTGAATATCAATCTCCTTTTCCCAGATAGTGATGCCGAATACATCGACAGACAGAAGTATATTATGACTGCGGGTGAGCGTGTGGATGTCCTGGATAAATGAAGTGATTATAATGTCCCGCGGGATGTTATTTTTTTCCCATGTCGCGAGTTCGCCGTAAAAACTGGGAAACCTGATATAATCAAGCTGTATTTCATCTACTCCGCTCTGGCATATCTCAGCGATTATGTCGTAGTTATACTGCCGTACTTCAGGATGGGTGGGATCAGTCCAGAAAATTCTGTTTTCCGATGCTATGGGATTGCCGTCTGTATCTTTCAGGCAATACATTCCGACGGTCTGTGCAAGGTGTTTATCCGCAAAGACAGTTACCCGCGCCACCGCATGTATTTTTTTCTGATGCGCAAAATGAATGAGCTTCGGCAAGTCACGAATGAAGTATGTCTTCACCGCTCCATGCTGACGCACACGCGGCGACTTTACATCTATATACACATTGCCCCATTCATCTTTGAGATCAAAAATAACCGTATTCGCACCGAGACGGCTGCAGGTTCGGATAATTTCCATTCCACGTCCGCTGCCGGCGGTAATAGCGGTCAGGTAAAAACCTACTGAAAAAAAACCGGGATCACGGGGAATGGACTTGACAGTAACCGTGTCCTGCCGGATGATGGGTATCCGCAGGTAGGCATTATTCATTGACCGGACATTTCCGATATTATTGATTTTTTTTATTTCTGCAGTAAGCTCCTCTATGTTAAAAAAGGCGGTGAATGGCAGATAATTTTTTGCGATAATAAAGAGAGTTTCATTTTTCGATACGATATGATAAAAATAACCGGCCTGATAAAATCCGCCATACCTGAAAACCGGAAGATCATGATTTATTTCACGCGCGCGCGCAAAAGGATTTTCCACAAAGGGAGTATAATCATACCCGCTGATTCTGCCGGAAAAACAAAGTATACACACCGCTGCAAGGAGTCTGGTTGCATATATCCGGTATAAAGACGGTATTATTCTGCTAATATCGGGACAAATCCGCATTGTACTCATCTACTCTTTCTCATTTTCTTTTTTACTGCCGGATTGTGTATTCCGCCTGAGCGCGGCGAAAATCCGCTCATATTCTCTTTCGTTTCCGGAAGGAGTCCAGAAAATAAATGAGGAAATTCCTGAATCGATAACTGCGCGCAGTTCCTCATAGACAAAATCGGCGCGTGCATCCTTGCCTGCGCTCAGCTGTACAGAATCAATCCATGGTATAAAGGCTTCACGCGGTATTTTTTCCATTCCGTCACTGAGATACCGTCTGCGCCCTTCATATGGTTTTTGCCGCCATTCCCTGAGGAGCAAATGTGTGTAATCCATTGAGGAGATGCGGTAGCCGATTTCAAAAAAAGTTTTAATATTCTGACCGACCGGATCCATTGTTCCGTTGTAGGTGCGGTACAGCACACGGCCGAAAACCGATATGGAGTACAGAGGTTCGGGCCCCCATGGATTTTCCCTCCGGTGCAAAGTAAGCGCGTTCCAAATGGTTTTCATGGCCTGTTCAATCGCAACGTGATTGAATAAATATATGTCGGGATGATAATTCTTTTCATCCAGGGGATCTTCTTTCCGTACATAATCGAAAATGAATATTCTTATTCCTTCATTGTAAAGTTCTTTAACCAGAGAAATATTATACTCAAGCACCTCAGGGTTCAGCGGATCGGCATATATTTCATCACGCCGGGGCTTCCCTTTTTTTGTGACGGTTACCGGAAACTTTGTTTCATTACTGAACCACCGGCTTTGTGCGGAGTTAGTGATTAGTACCGTGTTAATAGGTGCGGAATTTTTTGAACGGAGGTATTCTGCAATTTTAAAATCTGCAAAAAGGCATACCCGCGCCCCAAGTTCTAATCCATGCGACCACACCCTTCGCTGCAGCGCGCCGATATTTGTGACGAAATTACGTTTTGCGCCAATGCGTTCTGCCAAATGATTTGTGGTATTAAAAAAAACATTTCCCAGGCGGCGCGGTATGAGTTTTTTTTTATGGACAATATCGATACGGTATGAGCCGTCCGTCTTTTTAATACGGTTGGTAACCGGTATGCTGCGGTACACATCACCTCTTGGATCCTCATCCTTGAAAAAGAAAACTATTGTATTGAGCCCAAGGCTTTCGCTTTCCGCCAGAATACGGTCAAACCTCGCCTGGCGGGAAATGTAGGCTAACACACCTATTCCTTTTATATTCCGGTAGTCAAGGGACGGCCTGGTAACTCCTTCCCGGACGATATCCTGAAATCCGGAGCCGGCGGATTTTTTTTCCATGATCCCGGTATAAAAGTCTGTTTTGTTTCTTCGGAAATAACCGACTGACCTTGTAATGACGGCGGAAACTCCTATAAGAAGGACGGTAATGCCGAGTAAGAGAAAAAATGATTTCAAGAACTGTTTAATAAAACCGGAAAATTTCATTGTTTTCTCATTCGAAGGGAGGAAGTTTTAACTCCAAATACTCCGTAAATCAGCATATCACCAAGCAGCATATAGCCGTTATACGAGGCATGAATCATATCGCTCCGCCAGAGTTTTTCCAGGCGCCATATCCCGACGGAACCTGCGCCGCCCATTGCCTTCTGCTGATCCCAAAAGCCGCAGCCGAGAGCGGCAGCAGTTTCACAGGTAATTTGGTTTATCATGCGCATATTCCCGGCAACAATTTCGTTATAGTCGGGGAACTCATTCATACCCGGCTTCATATCAGGAGCGGTGATAAATAATACAGAACACTCAGGAAGCGCTGAGCTAATACGGCTATGGATTTCGTGAAAGTCGGCTTTTATTTTATTTTGATTGATTTTACGGTAAAGCGCATCATTGGCGCCGAAACACACTGCAACAAGATCATATTCGCGCCATGAAAGCTGCGTACAGAATGCAGTTCTGTCCATTGCCGCCGCAGTGGCAATCCGCGCGCCGTTTAATCCCGCCGCGTCTACGACAAATCCGCTTTTTTCGCTTTCAAACACCGCGCCGATAATTTGTACCGGCGCGAAGTCCAGGTTTGCCTGTGTGGTAGTATTTTTAAGTGTCTGGTTTTGCTTAGAAATGATCTTCAATGTACTGATTCCTTCAACGTTGGTGTACCGTAGTCGTGAGGCAGTCAATTCCTTCCGGAATAAACGCACAGTATCTGCGTGAATACCGTTGATATATACATCAATTTCTCCGCCGTTTGTATGGCCTATATAGTAAATATCGGCATAATGAGTCATACTTTTTGCAGTTGTGAAGGAAATAAATGCATTACGATCGAGGCTGATATGCCGCCGCATTGCCAGTCCGTAAAAGCCGGAAAGTGTACTGCTTCGTTCGGACTTTTTAGCGTTAATTACTGACCAGTTTTTTGAAATAACGCAATGAATACCCATTTGACCCGGCGCTCCCGGGCGGTCAACGGGAACGGCATACCCCCGTCCGCCCGAACCGAATGATGATTGACAAAAATCCCGGAATCTACCGCTGAAAAAATCCGCCTGAATGTGCGAATCGCCGATGAATAAAATTCGAATCTTTCCGGACTTTTTTTTTTTATAATTGTTCACCTTTTTATAAAATTCCGATAGCCCATCGGCGGCATTATGGACCTGATTTCCGGCGATGATGTCGGGAAAAAGATTAGTGCGGTGAAGTGAATTGGTATGTGTACAAGCAGGTGTGCCGGCGGATTCAATGCACTGCGCGGTGCCGTTTTGTTCTGCTTCGGAAAAGCTATCGGGCTTATTCTGTTTTGCGCAGGAAAAAAAATTAATGAGAAAAATGTGCAGTACAATGAAGCACAGACATGTCTGTAGAGAAGGCATCCCGGCTGCTTTGTTGCGTGAAAAAACTGCTGGACAATCAGAATTGAAAATAAATAAACGGTGTAGTTTCAAGATTGGAAAACCATATACACAGGAGTGTACCCATTACAAGAATAGTTATTTTGATCCACAACTTTGAACGGACAAACCTAAGCCGGGCATTGCGGACCGTCTGTTGTGTAATGAAATGCAGCGCAATAGCAATACAGAGCATTGCCGCCCCTTTCAAAACCGCAGTTTCACGCAAAACAGTACTGAATGTTAGAAGGTTCCGGTATATATGAATGGCAGCGGATGGAGTATCTGCGCGGAAAATAATCCATGTCAGACATATAAAATGAAAAATTATTACTCTTCGCGCAATATTGAGCATGCCGCTGCCGCGCGCGCGCAGAAAAATCCGTATGGGTATTGACGGCTTATCACGGGACGGCATATTTCCTGATGAAATTTTCTCAAAAAAATCTGTACTTTTTTTCCTGATACGGGTTTCGGCAACCAGGGCTGCGCCATGCATAAGACCCCAGAGAACAAAATGCCACGATGCGCCATGCCAAAGACCGCATATTAACCATGTGAGAAGAATATTTCTGACAATTTTTAATTTTTTCACACGGCTTCCACCGAGGCTGACATAGAGGTAGTCCCGTATCCAGCCGGACAAACTGATATGCCATCTCTTCCAGAAATCTTTCAGGCTCGATGCGATATACGGTGAATTGAAGTTTACCGGCAGGCGGTACCCGAACAGCATTGCACTTCCTATAGCGATGTCCGTGTATCCTGAAAAATCGTTGTAGATCTGAAATGCGTACCCGTAAAGTGCGAGAAGACTGTCAATAAATGTATGGAGATGCGGGTTCGCATATACGCCGTCTACCAGTACGGCGCCGAGGTAATCAGCAATAATTATTTTTTTACACAGACCGCATAAAATAAAAATAATGCCGAGATAAAAACGCCGCGTAAGGAAAATTTTTTTTTTATCTATCTGGCAGAGAAAGTCCTTCGCTCTTACAATAGGCCCTGCGACCAGCTGCGGAAAAAAAGAAACAAAAACTGCATAATTGATAAATGATTTTTCCGGTTTTATTGTCCCGCGATATACTTCAATGGTATGGCTCATGGATTGAAAAATATAAAAAGAAATACCTATCGGGAGCAGCAGGCCTGAGGAAATGCTTTCTGTGCCGGGAAGACTGCCGAATACCACGGAAATGGTACTCATGAAAAAATTAAAATACTTGAATACAAACAGGACACATATATTCAGACTGACTGCGATAACCAGGTAAATGCGTTTGTGCCGGGGGTATACTTCCATTAGCCTGCCGGACATATAATCGCCTGCGGTAATCATGAGGATAATAATTACATGCCATGTATTCCACGACATATAGAAAATAAGGCTTGCCGACAGCAGCAGGATTATCCGCGCGCGGTTTTGACGGATTTTCCAGTAAGCGGTAAAAACTACGGTTAAAAAAATAAAAAAATCAATTTGATTAAACAGCATAGATCGTATTATCCCTTACAGGCATTACAAATAGTTTTTTTCTTCAAGAAATTTCCGGAAACAGCTCATAAGCAGCCGGTAATATGCAGTGCTTATTTTTTCGGCGCCGCGCTGCGCAAAATGAATCATGTCCGGCGCGACCAGACGGTTTTCTCTGTTATACCATTCGCTGAGCGCTGCTTCGCCGCCGGTGAGCTCGAATAAGTCCAGAAAGAGAAACCCGTTTTCCTCAGCAGCAGTGCGCTGCGCGTGTATGATATGCCGGATAACGGGTTTAACCTGATATTCGCCACCTCTCATCCGCGGAATTCCCATTGGCCCGGCAATGACTACTGCGGCTCCGGGCAGCGCCTGTTTAAGTTTCCTGCATACCTGCTGCCAGTCATCAGAATAGTTGGTTCTGAGAACTGAGTATGTGCTTGTAGTACCCCAGAACATAAGACTGATAAAATCCGCCTGTGTTTCACTGACCTGTTGCATAAAAGTTGTTTCTTCGATACGGTTAAGTTTATTTATTTCTGCGCCAAGGAAGGGAAATACATTAAAGGTAATTCCGCTGTGATTATACAATTCGGCGCCGTACAGCGTAACGTTTCCGCTTAGGACTGATAATTCCAGTCTTCCCTGCGGAAGCGCATTACTGATAGTGAAAAAAGCTGAGGCAGTTTCATTGCTTTGGGCGGAAATTGTATTGGTAATGTTATTCCATACGACGTTAAAAGTACCCGCCGCCGGCAGTGCGAGGTAATAAATTTTCGCATTGTGCACACGGCTTTCCCAATAGGGAATAAACTGCGCTGTTGCATGTGCGCCGCCGGTGAATGCAAAACCGTTAATACCGAGATAATTATCATCGAGCCGGTAATCAGCATAAGATTTTTTCTGCCACCCCGAAGACCGTAACCGGAAGAGAATGTTCCCATAACCCCGATCAGGCTTATTCACACACATAAATCCGGCTCCGCCGTCTCCGAAATCGCTGAAAAAGTTTTTTCTGATATATTTGGGCACCACATCGCCGGCAATCAGAGAATCGCCGAAAAAATTAATTGGAATCCTGGGGTAATTCTCATCCAGGATACTATTAAGAAGTTTGTTAAAAAAAAACTCCAGATGCTTGTATGAAGTTTTATCATATTTCAGGGCTGAGGTATCATCATCATACTGCCGGAATGAAAGAATTTTTTCCTGAAGCGGCGCGGGAAGCCTGCGGGTTACCGGGGTCATCGTATATTTTTTCCCTTTTTTCCTGCTTTCGCGTGTTTTATTCAGATTGGAAAAGGAATTCGCGATTTTTTTAACCAGATCATTGTTTTTAAAAGGTATCGTACGCAGATCGAACCTTCTGAATACTGGATGCGGAAAGAACATGAAATGAAGCAGAATATCGGCGGTAATAATGAGGTAGAGTAAAAATAGTTTTACCGGCCCGGACAAGGGTGTGCGCGACGGACGGGACTTTTTCTTTTGTGCGTCAGAAAAAATTTTTGCGGTTTCGTTTTGAGCTTTACTCCGCAAGGGGCGCGGTTTTTTAATTTTTTCTGGGGGCATCGGTTTGTGTGCGTTGGATAAATACAGATGAAATAGTTTAATACGTAACATGTTTTTTGTCAAGAAAAGGAGTCGATAGTGTTTTTCTTTAAACCATTCCACCGGGCTATAGAAATACCCCTGAAACCGTTTGCGTTTTCCTGCGAAACAGCCATTACTAATGGTCCAAACGCACACATTTTTGATGAATCAAAAAGTGTGCGTTTGCCATGTCATTAACAGTAAACGGCATATATTAGTTGGAGACTTCATGGTATTGTATAAATTCTGCCGCCAGGAAGAAGCGGCAACAAGAATATAATTATTTTGTAAACAGGAATATAAAATGACCGATCAACACAACACGGAACAGACCCCGTCAGAATTACAGAAAATCATTACTCTTCTTACGTCTGACAATGAGGCCGCGGTAAATCAGGGAATAGAAAAACTATCATTTCTTAAAGAAGTTACGGAACTTAGTCTTGAGGGTAGTGTGAATCTCAAGAATGTAAATTTCCTTTCAGGACTGAGTGGACTTACGAAACTTAATCTTAGTTATTGTGAAAATCTTGAAAATGTAGATGGCCTTTCAGGGTTGAGCGGACTTACGGAACTTAATCTTATTGCTTGTAAAAATCTCGGGAATGAAGATGTTCTTTCAGGGCTGAGCGGACTTACTAAACTTTATCTTAGTGGTTGTGAAAAACTCAGGAATGTAGCTGTTCTTTCAGGACTGAGGGGACTCAGGATCCTTTGTCTCAGTTATTGTAAAAGTCTGGAGAAAATAGCTGTACTTTCGGGGCTAAGCGGACTTACGAAACTTAATCTTGCTGGCTGTGAAAGCCTCAGTAATGTAGAGATTCTTTCAGGACTGAGAGGAATTAAGGAACTAAGTATTAGTGATTGTGAGAATCTAAAGACTGCAGATGGTCTTTCGGAAAGTATTCTTTTGATGAACCAGGGATTTTTAAATTGATTTTTAAACTTGGGATTTTCTGTTTTTAAATCAATCCAAGTAGGGGAAAAATATGATTTCAAAAATAGAACTTACTAGATTCAAGTCGTTTAAAAAAAAACCGTAATCGATTTACACAGTCAGTTTAATTTATTTATTGGCCCAGGTGGCTGCGGGAAAAGTAGCATACTGCAGTCGGTGGTCTGGGCATTGGGGTGGGAAATAAGTCGTTATTGGCCACATAATTCAGACATTGTAATTTACGGAAATGATAAAACAAGGGTTCCACGTCCTGCGACTGTAAAATTGGTTCACTATAATGAGGGAATGCCAACTACTGTTATTAGGAAGAGTGCTAATACAGAAAACGAAGAACGGAACGCTCACATAGTGAACGAAAATAAAAAATTATTAAAAAAATTTCCATTATTACATGGCCAGTTCTAGACGCCGAAAGTGATAAAAGAAAATATAAAAAATTTAATGGAAATGTGAAGATTCTAAAAGCATTACAATATCTTTTGTCTCAGCAATCATCAAAGATTGTAATTTTAGATGAAGCTGCTATGAATTTTGACTCACAGAATATGAAAAAAATGTTTCAGGTAATATTTAAAAAAAAACTTAAAGCACATATCCAGGTATTTATGATATCACACTCCCACCATAGTGTTGAATGGTTTAATCATTTCGATGGAAAATGCTTTGGTGTAACGTTTTCAGAAAAAGAATTGACAAGTGAAATAACATTAATGGATCCAACATTAAATTTACCAGGTACATCTAAAAATCATAGGTGCAAGAGTGCACCTGGAGGCATTCTTAACACCACGATTAATATTTGGACTAACTGCGTGACAAAAGAAAAACAAAGTTCATAAAGTATAGTATAATTAAAAACTCTCCGCCCTAAGATGCTCGTCATCCATGACCCGCAAAGAAAGATATAGGAAATATGGAATATGAACACATCATCACACAACAAACTCGTGTCCTTTATATGGTCCATCGCCGACCGAAGAAATCCTTGCTCTGGAAAAAGAGAGCTAAGGGTTGATTAGTGAGATATTGGGGAAATAATAATTCTCTCTTAATAATGAATATAAGAAAGTGGTAGTAAAGTGATAGTAAAGGATCTCGAATCGCAAATTGCCCTTGGTGAAGGCTATCACCTGGAGTTTAAAGCTTCGTTTGATAAATCACTTATAGAAGAGGTCTGTGCTTTTGCCAATTCCAGCGGCGGCAAAATTATCATCGGGATAGATGATCATGGAAAACTGGCAGGCACAGACACAGGAAATGCCATCCGTTCACGAATACAGGACACCTTAAAGCAAATCGAGCCTTCGCTGGATATAAAAATAAAAGTTACCGAAAACCTGCTGATTATTGATGTCCCTCAGGGAATAGATAAGCCCTATGGCTGCTCCAGAGGATTTTTCATTCGCATTGGTGCCAATTCTCAAAAACTCACACGCAATGAGATTGTCAGCTTTTTTCAAAGAGAAGGCCGTATTCGCTTTGATGAACTGGAGAATAACAAGGCACACATAAAGAAAGACTTTGATGAAAAGTCCTTTCAAGATTTTTTGAACATGGCGAATATATCTGCTTTGCTTCCTCAAACAGAGTTACTTACTAATCTCGACTGCCTGACAGAAAATGGCAAAATGACCAATGCAGGTGTTTTGTTTTTTACAAAGTCAACCGAGTTTCTGATGCTGCAGGCTACGGTTATTTGTGTCCTCTATAAAGGAAATGAAAAAGTCCACGTGTTAGACAAAAAAGATTTTCAAGAAAATATAGTTTCCAACATTGAAAATGCTATCCGTTTTGTTAAGCGCCATACCAATCTCGAGTATAAAATTGAAAAGATCCGCAGAGAGGAAATACCAGAGATACCGGAAGTCGCCCTCCGGGAGGCAGTCATCAACGCGGTCTGCCATCGTGATTATTTTAAAAAAGAAAGCAGTATAATGATAGAAATATTTGATAACCGTGTCGAAATCTCCAACCCCGGCGGCATTCCTGCTGAACTCAAAAAAGAAGACTTCGGCAAGAAAAGTGTCACCCGCAATCCAGTAATCGCATCGCTCCTTCAAAGAATTGATTACATAGAAAAGATTGGTACAGGTATCAGCCGTATCCGGCAGGCAGTCGATGAACAGGGCAACTGTTCAGTAGATTTTAGACTTGATAACTTTTTTACAGTGTGTTTTACCAGAAAAAAGAACAAACTAAGCGCAGAGAATAAAGTCAAGGTCGGAGAAAAGGTCGGAGAAAAGGTCGGAGAAAAGGTCGGAGAAAAGGTCGGAGAAAACCTGACACAAAACCAGCAGAAAATTATCGCTCTTTTACATAGCAATCCACAACTGTCGGCCAAAGAAATCAGTGAAGAAGTAGGCATCTCCTCGCGGAAAGTCGAGGAGAATATTAAAAAGCTGCGGGAAAAGGGAAAGCTAAAGCGAATAGGCCCCGATAAGGGCGGTCATTGGGAGGTTGAGGAATGATAAGTAATGAGTTTGTAGTTATAGTATCCTATGGTTTTTTGTTAAGGACACACCGTTAAGCGGACAATGATGTCCTGCTTTTTGCCGGGTCTACGCTTTTGGACCACCTTAAAAAGATGTTAATTATAAGGCAATCCCAAAAACCTCATGTAAGTACGAACTATTGTTTCAGAGGTATTTCATTTTTTTTCATTGAGTGATTTTCATTTATCTGTACCTGAAATTTAAAAAAATAATTAGAGGTACTTCAGTACGTTCTGCTCGACGCGACTGCTGCCGCTGACGAGTCAAATTATTCATAAAGGTCATTTGCACGGTTAAATATACCATGGGCTGATTTGTAACTTTCAGAAATATCGCTCCATGTTATACACTTTGTAAAGACTTTTTTGGTTTCATCCATTGGGCGGTATTTGCTGGAATAAAGAGCATACATTTCCACTTTGGGAACTGGAATATTTAATGTCTGATACAACTTGGTTATATTTTCTTTATCAGAAAGAAAGTCGTTAAGTTGTTCCCTTGAAAAACCTTGCTGAGCTTTGGCCTCAATGATTAACAATTCATTTTCAGAAAGAAGCATCAGATCGAATGTTCTTTTTAGTGGGAGTTGTTCGGCTTTTATGCTTTTACCATGTAATTTTAGAACATCTCTAAAAAAGCATACTTCAAAGCCGATGTCGTAATTATTACCTTCTTTGCCGAGAAGTGAAAAAAAGGGTTGTGGATTATTTTTAATTTGCCTAAATAATTCTTCAGCAAAAACTCGTTCTTCTCGAGTCACTTCAGCCCATGTTTTATTTTTGAGTATTTTCATTATTTTCTCCTTAGTATGATATTGCAAACTACTTCCATCACTACCCCAAACTGCCGGCCTGCATCAGCAGATTGTCACTAGTCTTTTCAACAGCCTTGATCATCATGAGTAATCCCAGCAGGAGAAAACTATTCAGTCTTCCTTTTTATTGAGTACTTTTCATCATATTCTTTTTTTGTTAAATTGAAGTCAAATATTATTCCTTGCGGATCAGGTTGAAATAAATCCATGAAGATTAATATAGAAATTGCGTCAATTGGGTTATCTTTATTTTCAAATAAAATGTTTATATTCTTAGGAGGATTCGGCTCATCCCAGAAATACATTTCGATATTAGCAGGAATAAAATTACTTTTAAAGAAATTATAGTCAATATTGTTTTCATTTATCTTCTTATCTTTAAAAAGTACTTCAAGTTGGAGGATAATGTCATTGTATTGATTTTCAAGATCAAAATACTTTCCCTTGATATCCGCAGCGGATAATTTAAATTTGGCATCTATTTCTATTGTAAGCGAAATATAGCCGTTTATCGGATTGAAAAAACATTGTTGGTCAAAACAAGCATAGAACGTTTCATCTGTTTCATCAGCAGCCGATAAATCAAGCTGGTCGAGTATCTCGTATTTATTATCATTTTTCATACTGCCTCCAAAGTTTAAATTAAACTTAAAACTAATTTTATAAAGGAAATTAAGACAATCAAAGTTAAAACAATAACTGAAAAAATAAAGACAAACAAGGCTTTATTAAAATGTTTCTGGACAAATGGTATCTTACGGAAGAAGACCAAGCCAACCATCAATGAAATGCCAGATAATCCAATGATAATTATAATATAAATATCCATAATTTTATTAACTCATTACATTTCTTGGTTTCGGTTGCTCCTGTACCCCGCGAGCGGTTATATTCAATATCTATACACCATTCAACGGACAATGATGTCCTGCTTTTTGCCGGGGCCTCCCGAATCCTTTTATTCGCACCGCCGGAATAAATCCGGCTTTAATTTTACCGCTTGTGTAACAATCAGACCGCCGGCTGTTGAAACCAACAGGGATGGAATCTGGACAAACACTGAGGCGCCGATGGCGAGAATGGCATACATGTGGAAGGCTGCAGTCAAATCCATGCCGCGATAAAAGACACTGAGAGAAAACCCTCCGATGATACATCCCAGCATTAAAATGATGCCGAAGGTCGCCTCCTTACGCATGAGGATGTTGACGCCGTCGATAGCGGAAAAAAACCCCATTTCTAAACTGAGTAACCTGCGGCGTTGTTGCGCCTGAGCAATATTAATTAGTCCTGATCCCAGATCACAATCAATCGACATTTGTTTAGCCGGCATCGTATCTAATGTGAAACGGGCTGCAATTTCAGCGACACGGCAAGTGCCTTTGTTGATGACGATAAACTGAATGACCATTAAGAACAGCATAATCACTAAGCCAACTGTGTAATTTTTTTCGCCAATAAGGTTGCTGAACCAGGCAATAATCTGACCTGCTTCGCCAACGAAAAGAATGCGTGAACTGATCAAAATATATATGATAAGTTGAAACAAGCCCGCCGAAAGAAAAATCATGGGAATAAAAGACAATGCCTTGGGGTTCTTTAAGAATATGGTAATGAGAATAATGCCAACGGAAAAGACGATATTCGTCACCAGCATTACGTCAATGATGAACCCAGGAAGTGAAAGATATTTCAACAAGGCCACAACTATCAGGCAAAGCGTCACGACGAAACCATAGGAACAATAGAAACACTTTTTTGCGAACCTGCATTGCGTAACAGCAGCAATATGCTTCATTAATTTTTTATTCAATGCTTCTTTCAGTTGTTTTTTTTTCTTTTTAAGTTGAACATGAAGATTCATAACTGCTCGTTTTTCTTTTAAGTATACACCTTGCGAAGGACAATGGTTGTCCTTATTGTGTATTACTATATCTTCAGTTATTTTATGCAAATGGACCTATAATTCACAAAATTTTTATCCGGCGGGTGAAAGTGGAATAAATCCGATAATTTAAACGGCGTCAAGCAGAAAAAAAGGGCAGGAGGCCGCATTTTTTTTCTGCTTGCCGAGTGCAACCATCAGCCAGGACGGCTGATGTCAACGTCCGTTTGAATTATCGGATTTAGACCACTTTCACGATGCCTATAAAAATTAGTGGGAATTCATAAGGTAGCTCGTATGCATAAAAAAACTTAAAGATTATGTTATGATTAAGATAAACCATTTTTAGATCAAGAAAAAATACCTATGAACCTTTCCAAATCGAGCTTTATTATGGGTCTGCAGTGCCCGCTGCTTGTATGGACAAAGTTTCACGCTCCGGACTCTATACCCGATGCTGATGAATCTCTGCAGAGAATATTTAGCGCCGGACAATCAATCGGACTTCTCGCGCAAAAACGGTATCCCGACGGCATCGCGGTGGGGTTTTCACACGATAACTGGCTGGAATCCATTACGCAAACTATCCAGGTACTGAAACTGCGAAGGTCGGTATTTGAAGCGGGCTTCTCGGCAGATCATCTGAACTGCTGGGTTGATATTCTTCTTCCCTCGGGCCAGGAAAGCTGGGACATCGTCGAGGTAAAAAGCTCGACGAGAGTTCATCCTCAGTATATATGGGATGTAGGGTTCCAGTCCTATGTGCTCACCCAAGCGGGTATTAAAATAAATTCGTGTTTTTGCATGCACATTAACACCGGTTATATCCGCCGCGGAGAACTCGATGTACATGAACTATTTACCTGTACAGATATTACCGCTGAGGTCAGAGATTATAATGAAAACATTGCATTGTATATAGAAGAAATTTTTACTGCACTGAGAAAAAAAACCGCGCCGGTTATTGCTCCCGGAGCGCAGTGCGCAAGTCCGTACCAATGCGCGCTGCATGACCGGTGTACGGCACATCTTCCAAAGTCGGAGCTCTGCAGTCTGTACCGCGGCAGTTCTGCGGCTGATGAATTGTATGCTGAAAAAACATACCGCTGGAAAGATATCCCTGAAGATTACCGTCTGACGGAAAAACAGGAAATTCAGCGCGCAGCGGTTCTTTCAGGCAAACCGCATATTGATAAAGACGCAATTCGGGAGTGGTTGAGCGGGCTCATCTATCCCCTGTATTTTTTTGATTTTGAGACTCTCGTCGGCCCGGTTCCTTATTACGACGGGACACGCCCGTTCATGAAAGTGCCGTTCCAGTATTCTCTGCATATTATGGACTCACCTTCCGCGGAGCCGCGTCATCTTGATTTTCTGGGGAATGGCCGCGATGATCCCCGGCTCGAATTGCTCGTGCAGCTTAAAAAAAATATCGGCCGTAAAGGCAGCATTATCGCATATAACATGGCATTCGAAATTATGTGCCTGAATCAGCTCTTTTCGTATATGCCGAAAGAAACGTGGATCCCCGCGGTGATCGGCCGCTTCGTTGATTTGCTGCAGGTTTTCCGAAATTTCATGTATTATCATCCTGGACAAGACGGGAGCTGTTCTCTGAAAAACGTACTCCCCCAATTTTACAAAGAACCGTATGACGCGCTCGGAATTCAGGACGGCGGCACTGCAGCTCAGCAATACGAATTTCTCATTCAAAACGCATGTATCGCATCGGAGGCAGAAGAAATACGGCATAACCTGCTGGAGTATTGTAAGATGGATACATTCGGCATGACTGTGATTATAAAAAAACTGTATGAAATGTCGGCATAGACGTACTTATAATAACTGCTCATGAATTTCACCGCATACACGGATACACACAGCAAACTAAACAATCCTGCGGAGTGTAGTGATGCATCTTTTATTCTCCATGCCGGCGACTTTTCATATTTTGGGGCAAACTGGCAAAACGACATGCACATACTACATGCGGCAGGATTGCCCTGTTATATACCCGCGCATAATTTAATTGATATAGAAATTTATTTTTTTTTATTGTATAATGTGCGCATATATATTTTGATACAGGAAATTATTTATGTTACCAGTCCGAGCATCAGGCAATA